>VFQN01003261.1_pt1 | contig 23580 bp, 32 predicted proteins | sample 3512371 | NCBI WGS metagenome assembly VFQN01 (sample SAMN10412370, study PRJNA504923) | tailings metagenome | isolation source: Replicate 2 from Balatoc abandoned mine | place: Philippines: Itogon, Benguet | collected 2017-08-28
GCTACGGTATGCATGCCAATGCATTATAGAGGTACCATCTCAGCTTCCGGCGCAACGCAGTCTGCACACCAAAGTACCGCCGCCCGGCGCACTTCAACTCCCCTGCACGAGCCGGAGTGCTGCTCCTTGCGCCCCCAGGCAACCTCTTTTTCTTTTCACCTTCAATCTTAACACTTTTATTTCACCTTCCATTTTGCGAATTGGTGAAATCGGCGCACGGTACAGCAGCACCTCTAACCTCAGGCATGCAACTTTACACGCCTTAGCACCAGGGCCCCAGCCCCAACCCGCGCGGGGGGCAGGCTGCAAGGCTGAAGGTGGTCCGGTACGACAGCAGCGGGAACTTGCGCCCGAACAGGTGGCAGCGGTAGCCTGGAGGAGAAGTCAGCCAAGGGGGTGTAGAGAGATAAGAGAGGCAGCTGGTTGTGGGTTAAAGGGCTTGGCATTATCATACGTTCCGGTAACCCGCACTGCCAATGTAGGGTGCCTGCGCACGCCTCACGACACCGTATGGCCATTAGGTGCGGGACCGTAGGCAGGCAGAGTGCCAAACGCCATACAGCGACGCCCAGAGCCCCTGCCTCTCACCCAGCGGTTGGTAGCCGAGGCCCTCTAGCCACTCGCGCAGGGTGCCCGCACCCTGTGCCCCTCCACCTGCCTGGTTGAACGGCTGCGTGCCGCTATCCTGTGGGGCAACAGAGCCTTCGGCCCCTCCCTCACGCCGCAGTGCCTCCGTGTTGGGATGCGCCCGTGGTTCTGGAGACTGGCGGTCCTGCTGCACGGCGGCTCCGGCGAACACGTGTCGCAGCGACCGCTGCGATGGCGAGTCCGGGCCGCAACAGCAGCTTGGGTCGGGCCCCCACAGGCGGCTCAGGGGCGGCGGCGGAGGCGACGGGAGCAGACGGGAGGCACTCCTTGTTTACATGACCAGCCGCAGACCTAGCGGCGGCGGCGGCGGCGGCGTGTCCTGGGGCGCTGCCGGGAGCGGCGGCGTGTAAGAGGTCGCTGGGTGTGTAGGAGCGGGGGTGCCAGCCGCCGGGGACTAGTCGGCAAGTACGCCTCACCTAGGCAATCGGTCTGCGGGAGGCATTGCGGGGTGTCTTGATGAGTGTGCGGCGCAACATCCCAGTAACACGATCCTACCGCTGTTAGGTGGTGCCTGGTGGCGATACACGATAGGGCGCTGTTGTCCCCACCTTGGCATGCGTCCATGTGCGTTTGCCATGCATGCATGCTGCGCAAAACGCTGCGCTGCATGCTAGCAACGTGGTTGACGAGTGTCCTCAGAGGTCCGAATCTAGGGCTGCCGTATAGTGGTGAAGAGCCGCCCAAGGGCTGGCAGCGACGCTGGTAGCGTGGCTGATTCGTCTGATAAGGCGGGTGCGGCATGGACCTGCGTGTCTTTACTCAGTGCGCGCCCGGCCAGTGCATGGGCGTGACAAGGCCTAAGCCATCATACGGTACTAAGCAGTTGCAGGGTAAGAGCTTCGGCTCTTGTTAAAACATGATGTCTTATCTGCAAACCATACCGTATACTCCCTATCCACGCCAATCGCAAAACCAAACAGACAATGCGTTGCCCTTCCGCACCCTCCGCGTACGAGCCTTAAACACCCCAAGCACGTGTCGTGATATACACACATGACAGCACCTTGAACTAGTCAAGTAAAAAGCAGTGCCAGTGTTGCTGGCAGCATAAGTACGGGAAATATGTCATAAATACACTTGCCGCTCGTGCTAAAGTACGGGAAACCCTGCATGCATGGACACTGTTTCAGCACAACCAACACCACGCGCGACAACCCGGCCGTACTCGTCAGCAGATGGTGCGTTGTCAATGCCTTGCCAAGGCGTAGCTAACACAGGGCCATTCGTGCCGCTCCGCGTGCCCGAGCATCACCTACGGTCATGAGGAATGGCTGGTAACAATCCCCACTCTCCAGTAGCGCCAACGCCACCACGATGCATCCGCGCACAACCTGGCCCTGCAACCTGCGCTCATGGACGTACCCCGAGACATGTGCGCGCCAGGCGCCACTACCAGGGGTCCTGTGCATACACTTGTCTGCAAACCATGTACCGCTTACTACTGCCTGCCAGCTGCAACGCACGGTTGAGCGGTACAGCTCAGGCCAGCATGCCGCATGACACATGACAAGCAGCTCCCACCAAGGCGTGCACCATATCACATGCACTGTCACGCCACGACCACCATGCAGTACCGTACTTGACCCTCCGTCAAGGCCTCACGCTTCCTTAGGGCGCAGCCGCCAAGCACGCTGCCCTATACTAACCCGTCCGCTGCCCTCACTGCCCCGTCCGCTGCTCCTGCCAGTAGTAGTCTCCCTCCTGCTCCTGCCTCAGCCGCTGCTGCTGCTCCCGCCGCGCCTCGAGCGCCCCCCGTGCCGCCTGCAACAGCGCACCCCGCAGCGGCGGCTTGGCCAGCCACAGCCACCGGTGCGGCGAGAACGACAACCCTACGCCCGCCTGCGCCGCCAGTGACCGTACGGCAGCGTACTGCATCTCCAGTACGGGATCCAGCAGCCGCCGCCTGCCCGACCCTGCCCCGCCAAAGGAGCTGCTGTTCCCTCCTGCCCCTGCAGTAACCTGTGTACTCACAAGACTCAGGGACGTGTTGCCACAGGTGGCGGGGGCGTTACGCTTCAGGCTGCTGGTGCGGGGGTCCACCCTCCTGTATGTTTCAGCCAGCTGCTCCGACTCCACCAGCAGCAGCCCCCCCGGCGCCAGCAAGCCCCACCAGGCCGTCAGCTGCTGGAGCAGCTGCTGGCAGCTGCTGCTGCTGCTCGCGTTACCGTCCTCAAAGCCGCTGTGCGACCAGCCGTTAGTGAGGTGTACGACATCCGCCATGAGCCCCGTGGAGGCGAGTTCTCTGGGGGCGTCACGCAGGGGTATGGTGAGCGGTACTGCCCACGCCTGTAGCCCATGTGCATGGAGCTCCGCTTGGAGGGCAGCGAAGGCTGCCGGTGCGTCCTGCTCTGCCAAGCGGGCTATGAGCAGGCCGCTGCCGGAGCGCTGCAGCAGGTGGGCCCACTGTACTGCGTCCGGGGCCTGGCCCCCAACTTGGATTATGAGTTGGGGGATCTGGGGTAGGCCGAACAGGTCCTGCAGCAGTGCGGGTGCGCGTTGCCGCGGAGCATCACGCTTGCCGGCCGAACTGATGTACGCTGGTTCCGGTGGAAAATTCGACGCTGAAAAGGAACACGCGTAGCCGCCGTGGCCGGGTGCGCAAGAACACGCAGTTCCAGCGCATGCCCCATGCTGGGCGTCGTTCTTACATCCATCAGGGCACCCTTCGTAGTTATAGTTGAATATGTACTCGTTAGACGCTCTTCTCCCGCTGATAATGAAGTAACAGGCGAGGAGTCCGGCTAAAACCAACACAGCTCCCGCGCTTACGGGTACCAGCCACGTACGCTTCGCTTGCTGTTTGGTGACTCCTACAACACGTCCGCTCTCATGCCTGTGAGTGGTATTAACAGCCTTCTTATCGGGGAACGTGGGCGGAGGCAAGGCCCATGTGACATGCTTGCCCATATGGTCATACTCTTGACTGTAAGGAGCGCGGTAGTATTAAAGACGTTTCAAACGATAATAACGTATAGAAGTTTGTGGGCGCGCAGCCGCAGTGGTGGACATGGAGGCTTGGGGAATGGGGAGAGGGGGCCTACACCAGGGGCCTCCCCTGCCCCGTGACGTGTGAGACCCACTTGCGCCTAGCCGAGCCCGCATCTTGTGGAGCATTCACCGAAGTACCTAGAACATGTGTCCTCTGTGCGACAGGGCCAGCTACCCCGTCGACACACATGCTGCATGTGTCTTAAGGTGTGGCACGCTTGAAGGGGTGTGGCAAGGTTGTATCATCACAGCATGCTGCGGAGATGCGAAGGATCCGCCTGCGCAACATGCAGGACGGCATCAAGCGGCGCGCTAGGGAGGCGGGGAGGCATGGGAGGTTGGGACAGTTGTCTCAGCTGCAGTGAAGCCTTGTTGGTTACGATCGGTCCCCAACCGCAACCGCTTTTGGCCCAGCAGGCTGCGAGCCTGCGACGCCCAGCCGCGAGACTCGCGTGCATTTAGAGGACGTCTACTGCTCGGGTCTGTCAGCAAACCAGAAGCTCTCTACAGCCCTGTGCGCGGTCGAAAAGCACACACTTTCTCTTGCGACTCTCTTGTGCCGGAAGCAGCTGCTTGCTTGACAGTAGAAAATATGGATTTTATAACCGAGACATATGACTCCTTAAAGAGGATGAATATCCGGCAAATGATTGGGCAGGTCCTTCAACTAGGCGAGTCGTTTGTCGCCGAGCCTGGCGTGTCCGCTGAAGCAAAGGCCGTCCCCTAACTCGCCAATGATGATCTAGCTTACCTATCGATGCGCGTTTGGGCATCCAGGCCTTATCATTACGTCGGCGCTTATGATCTGGAAGTCCCTCATGCTGGTCACCGGCAGCGAGTCGCCGGTGAGGCCCCCGCCCCGCTCACAACGCTGTCTTGATAGTTCAGGGAAGTGAAAGCGGACTCCATGCGAGTGTGCGCTATGCTCATGTACAGGTCGTGGTGGTACTCAGCGGGTCCATGGAGCCAGGGTTTTACCGTGGGGACATCCTATTCCTCAACATGGGGAAAGCCCCCATTCGGACCGGGGAAGTGGTGGTCTTCAACCTAGACGGGAGGGAAATCCCCATCGTCCACCGGGTCATCAAGGTGCACGAGCGGAGGAACGGGACGCACATCGATATCCTCACAAAGGTGTGCCTGATCGGCCTGGATGTCAGCTGAGCCCACCGCACGTAGTGCCATGCTGACTGCTATTTGTATGCAGCGAATGGAGCTTAGGACCAGGGCAGCTCCCATGGTCAGGACGGGCTATGGCCTCAGCGACCTGACGTACTATTATGAACGCTCCGTGGCATGGCCCCATGGCAACAACGCTTAGCCGGCACAGTGGGTCACACAAGGGGAACTCCTCGCGGCGGAGCATGCCTGGTAGGTGAGCATACAAGTGACTACTCTCCTTGCTTCCTTGCGTTCCAGGGCGACAACAACTACGGGGACGACCGCGGGCTGTACAACCGGGGGCAGGAGTGGTTGCACCAACACCACATCATGGGGAGAGCAGTCGGGTGCGTCCCGGGACGAGGGCCTGTCGGGTGTTGGCTGCTGCGGTCTGCCGTGGAGGGATCTGTTGAGGTGCTGGCTTGGGCTGGATGTCAGTGTGTACGGCGGCGTATTGCCACATGGGGTGGGAAGGCGCATGCCACCACCAGCACCCCGGTGTATGGCACACGCACGGGGGCCTGGGCCGCCTGGCACGAAGGACCTTGTCTGTGCATGCTTACAAACCGCCGCACGTAGCAGCACAACATGCCCTTTCTCGGCAGAGGCGTCTGGGCGGCACAGCATGGTTCACCATTTTGCCTCCCTGACGGGGCCCACCACGTTGTTGTGCGGAACGGCCCTGACAGCGCGAGAGCACTCAGCTGGTTATGCCAGCGCCGCGGGCCGGGGTTTGCGTATTCCGGTTATCGCCCCACCGCATGGCGAAAGGATGGCTGTACCCAACACTTTCTGGCTGAATGCGCCACGGAAGACGCCGGCTCTGTCCGCCACCGTGCTCCCCTCCGTGCACATGGGCCGTTGGGCCCATGCTCACCCCGGCGGCTCCCCTCCCCTAGCTACCAGCACGCCCTGCCTGGGCCCCCTCACTGCGCCTCCCGCCCACCAGCCCTCCTGCCCCCCTGCCCCCCTGCCCCCCACCCCGCCCCGCCCCCAGGTTCCTGCCCAAGGTGGGCATCCTGACCATCCTCATGAACGACTACCCCTACCTCAAGTACCTGCTCATCGGGGTGCTGGGCCTGCTGGTGCTCACAAACAAGGACGCGTGAGCAGGCGGGGACAGGGGGATTCCCCTGGGCGGGGAGCTACACGGAATGCGCAGCAGGGGAGCAGCAGGATGGACGGGTGTGGAGCGCCAGTGGGGCTGTTGGGTTGGGGCGCACGTGTTGGGTCACGTGTGTGGACGCTGGGGCATAGTAATGCATGGCCTTAAATTTGCATGGTCCTGTCGCTGCAAGTACTGGATGCAGGGCTGAGGGATCTGTGTCTCCTAGTATGGTCGCTTGCACGTGCATGGTTGACCGGTTCGATGCCAGAGCGACATGTGTGGTAGGGGTCGCCTGAAGTAGGAGCGTTAAGGGTGTACACAAGGCAGTGTTAGGGACCTCCTTTTGCGTTGGGTCCGGCCAGCCAACCGCAAGGATAGGTCAGGAGCAACCGCTCGCTTATGGGGGCGTCTTGCGCGCGCAGCGTGGCTGGAAAGGGACTACCAGGGGGATGACTGGGAGCGGAGTGGCTTTCAGGCGGTTCGCGTGCCTGTGACTGCAGCCCGCTGTAGCCTGCTGGCATATGAAGTGCGGCGCTGGCCTCGCCGCAGGTTCAATGAAACATGTGATAGCCGTTAACGACTTTAACAGGTAGTGGAGCGGTGCAGCGCCGCAATAGTGCGCCGCGATAGGGATGGCCCGTGGACCATCTGCAATTTGGGCGACGGCACGCCGGACACTCCTCCTCCGTGGCAACTAGGAGACACGAAAACTGCGAAAACTATTCGAGAGCGCCAGTATTTTTGCTTTTGTCATAGTAGGCAAACCTAGTCAACCCTAGGCTTCCCGCCAACATGCTTCTTTCGCCAGAGCAAGGCTAGGTGGCGCAGGCTGCAACCCACGTTGTTTGTAATTTAGCAAGCCTTCTTAATGCCTCAATCATCAGGCCCCTGAGGCCAAAAAGGAACCCAAGTCGCGGACCCATTTCGCAACTGAGACAGCTTAGCAGCGGTGTTGGGTCAGGGAACGGCAGCCGACTGGGATACTTGTAGGTTTCACCAATATGGACCCAGAGTATGCACCTGGAGCTGGGCCGTCTGCGGGCCCGTCGCAGCCCATTCCACAGTCCCCTATGCGTCAGAACTTGGGCCACAGCCCAGCTCACAGCGTATTGTGGTCGCCATCAAAATCAAGAGTTACGTTGTGCGACCGCTTCATCCCATCACGCGCGACGACCGACCGCTTGGACTTCAGCGTATTGGATCGGGAGATAGCAACAACGGATTCAGCACGGCAAGCTGCGGATAGAGAGGTGCGAACGAGGAGAAGTCTCTGTCTGTGCTCATGTGTCCGTTGGCCCGACCCTAGGGTCCTCCTGGTCAGCGCGACTTTCCAGTTGACCGTGGGGGGTTGCAGCAGCTGCAGCGGACACAGCGGGTCTGGCTGCAGGGGATGGGGCGCCTGACTCGGGGAAACCCCCCCTAAGGCAGCTGTCAGAACGGGCAGGGCATGGGGCCTGTTCCAGGCCTTGGTGATGCCGCCTGCCTATCGAGCTCACCTGCCCGTGACCTTGCACCGTGGCGTATCCCCGTTGTGGTGGCTGTTCATGGTCATGGGTAATTCCCGCCTGTTAAAGCACCTCCACCTGCTTTCGCCTTACGTGGTGGTGCATCCATATATGACCCTTTCCAACCCCACAGGACCACCAACCGGCATACCACTTGCTCCTGCGGTCAGAGCTCCTAGGGTCCTCATGTCCGGGGCCGATATCCCCCGACAAGGTAAGGCCGGTGCACAGCACGCTTGGACCTCCCCCACCACACCCAGCCCCTGCACCCCTGCTCTCACCGTCCTTCCACCTGGCTGTCCGTGTGGCACGCCACGCCACTCAAAGTGGCGCCCCTGCGCTCCCCCGCTGCGCCCATACCTCCACCACATCACGCCCACACCTCCGCCCCCACCCCAGCACGCCCCACATGCACCGACCTCCGTACCCCCGCAGGTGCAGCAGATGGAGCAGCTGCGCGCGCCCGCATCCCCCGGGGGCCGCAGCCTGTTCCGCTTCAAGACGGGGGACGCGGCCAGCCCGCACGGGGGGCCCATGGCGGCGTCGCCGTACGCGGTGTCGCCCGTGGGGCTGGGGCTGGGGGCCGGGGGGCCGCTGGGGGAGGATGGGGGACTGGCGGCGTACGGCAACAGCCCGCGGAGAGCGCAGCGGAAAATCGCACGAGCGCCCTTCAAGGTAAGGAGTGCTGCCACCCGGATGCTCTGCTGGGGCAGACGGGAGTCGTACCGGGACGAGCCTGGACATGCAGGCTGGCTACAGGCTGACTGCGCTGCGGTTGGTTTGGCACTTGGGCAGGGTCTTCGCTGCTCGGGGGTTCTCTGACGATGCTCCAACTTCCCTTCGCGCATACCATCGAAGTCATGCAATGGCCCAAGGCGGTTTGGTTGGCGCAGCGCACACGCCATACCGCACCCACAGGCTCAGCCGTCTTGCGCTCCACGCCTCTGCTTGCAGGTGCTTGACGCCCCCGCGCTGGCCGACGACTTCTACCTCAACCTGGTGGACTGGTCCAGCCAGAACGTGCTGGCGGTGGGGCTGGGCAGCTGCGTATACCTGTGGTCGGCGGCCAGCAGCGCGGTGAGGGCTGCGGTGGGGGGCGGCGGGGGGCGGCGGGGGAGGGCGGGGGAACGGGGGCGGTATGGGCAGGGGCGCACAGGGTCGTGGGGCCTACCGAAGGCCCAAGAGGGAAGTGTGTGTCGGAGGGGCTTTGAACGTTTGGCACCAGCTGGACTGGAGGGACGGGCGGTTCAAGGTGCTGCGGCGTGTAATTGCCGTTGCTGGGGCAGCGTTAACGGGGCAAAGTTACCGGTACCGTAGGGGCCGTCACTGAGGCGCTGAAGACACAGGACGTGTTGGGGTCAGTACGACAAGGGAACACTGCCGGGAGCGCATCCCTGTCCCTACGCGCCGCTAGCGCCATGGAGTGCATTGGCATTTGCTGCATAAGTTCATGCCCCAGCCGCCCTGGCTTTCACTGAAGCCCCCCTGCATCACCCCCCGCGCCCCGTAGGTGACCAAGCTGTGCGACCTTGCCCCCTCCGACACGGTGTGCTCCGTGGAGTGGAGCCGGCGGGGCACCTACCTGTCGGTGGGCACCAACAGCGGCAAGCTGCAGATATGGGACGTGGCTAAGCTCAAGCTGCTGCGCACGCTGGAGGGGCACCGGGCGCGCGTGGGCACGCAGGTGTGCACGCCGGGGGACGGAGGCGCGTGGGCGTGTGGTGGTGGGGCCGGCTGGTATCAGAGTGTGGCAGGGGGGCTGTGATGCATAGCCGGGTGTGTGGTGGCAAGAGAAGGAAAACAAGGCGGGGTAGCCTTGAGCGCTGCTCGGAGGGGTTGCAACAGAGCTCGTCTGGGCTAAATGGTGCCCCGAAGGGACCGGAGAGGCTGAACAGGACATGGTCGGCCACAGGACGCATAGGCCGTATACACCATGTAGGTCCAAGCGGTTCCAGCATGCCAAACAGCTTCGGGCCATGCCCGGCATACAGCACAACCTTTCCGTCTCGCCCATCGCGCATCCCCCCCCCCCCCAGGCGTGGGGCGGCTCCGTGCTGTCCAGCGGCTCCCGCGACCGCTGCATCCTGCACCGCGACATACGCTGCGCGGAGCACTACACCGCCAAGCTGTTGGGGCACCGCTCCGAAGTGTGCGGCCTCAAGGTTCGCGGGCGGCAAAGGGTGGGGGGTGGGGGGGATCGTCGTACAGCTGACGCTAGAGATTAGTATGGGCAGTCAGGGATACAGTGCTTGGATTGGTGGTGTGCATGGTTCAATGGACTGCATGCTCCTCGCATCCCTGCTGCACCGCTGGGCTTGTCCCTGGCCCCTCCCACCCACCCTCTTATCCCCACCTTCGCGGCCACCCCCACCCCTCTCCCCCCTGCCTACCTCCTCCCCCTGCCGCCGCAGTGGTCCCCCGACGACCGGCAGCTGGCGTCCGGCGGCAACGACAACCAGCTGCTCATATGGTCGCTGGGGAACACCTCGCCCGCGCTCAAGTTCACGGACCACACGGCGGCAGTCAAGGTGAGGCAGCAGCTGTGTCGACGACCAGCACCGCGCCTGGAAAGGACACGATTTTCCCCTTTCACCCCGCACTATCCTGCACTAACGCCGCTGATGACATGCCTGCTTGCGGCGCAGCCCCTTTCCCTCTCCGTACAGACCCGCACCACGCACCACGCGCCTTCCCGGAGCTCATTCCCACCCCGCGCCCTTACCCCCACCCCCAGGCCATCGCGTGGTCTCCCCACCAGCACGGCCTGCTGGCCAGCGGCGGCGGCACGGCGGACCGCTGCATCCGCTTCTGGAACACCGCCAACGGCACCGCCCTGCAGAGTGTGGACACGGGCAGCCAGGTGGGGCGGGGCGGGGGGAACAGATTATTAGTGAAGTGTGTGCTGTGGGTGGAGGGGCCGGTGGCTTGACCTTTAGCACGCTGAGGAAGGCCTCTGCTCGGCTGGTTGCCAAAGGGCCACCTGTTTGGCTAGTTGCGAAGGAGGGCGGTGGGCAGAGTCTCAAGGCGGTGTGGGGAAGCAACCTGTGGCGAGCTGACCAGCTACCTGTCCTCGCACCGGCCAGCCGGAGGTGTGTGGCGCCCCAACCTGTCCACTCACCCCGGGCCTCCGGCCCTGCTCCCCTCCTCCTGCAGGTGTGCAACATCTCGTGGTCGCGCAACGTGAACGAGATCGTGTCCACGCACGGGTATTCCCAGAACCAGATCATCATCTGGAAGTACCCCAACATGAGCAAACTCGCAACGCTCACAGGTAGGCGCGTGGACACGTGTGCCTGACGCCGACGGGGCAAGCGAAATCGGTTCGTTGTAACGTTCGAAACGCACAGGCTGAGCATCGCTGCTGAGGTTCTGAACTGACAGGCCCCCGCTTGCCGGAACGAGGCGACGTAGAACAAAAGCAACCGCTGTCACCTACCTCCGCCGTACCCGCCTGCCCCAAATGGCAACCCTCTAAGCACCCGTGCCGCGTTTCGCTCCTTGTCACGCTAACCCACACGCGTTCCTGTGCTGCCCTCCAGGCCACACGCTGCGCGTGCTGTACCTCGCGGTGTCCCCCGACGGCCAGAACATCGTGACGGGGGCGGGCGACGAGACGCTGCGCTTCTGGAGCGTGTTCCCGGGGGCGCGCAGCGCGGGGCCAGACAACTCGGTGTCCAGCCTCACGCGGACCACCATCCGGTGAAGGGCCAGGGGCGGGGTGAGCGGCGCGTGCGAACGCAGCCTCGGGACCTTGGCACCTGTAGGTGTTGCCGGCAGAGCCTTCTGGTGGCGGTGTGGGCAGGAAGCAGGAGCGCGTCGCAGGCGCCGCGGGCGTGCAGGAGCAGCAGCGGCGAAGAGCAGCCCTGGCGGCAGCAAAGCGGCCGGCGGCGTGCTTTGGCGATGGAGGTCAGCTGGCGTGAAATGGAGAGCGGCTGAACGCGTACCCCTGAGGTGAGGGGAGCTGCGGGCTGGAGTCGAGGTGTTTGTCTCCCCTCCAGCCTCGGGCCGGCTTGGGTGGTGGGAAGCAGCTGGACGGAGGGTGCTGCTAAGCACACAGCCGTGCCCTGGCAGCTGTGGGCTGTGGCATTGCAGAGGTAGGCTTTGGGGGGTTTGCCGTGCCGCGGGACCACTGGGCCGCGCCGCTTGTGACCGCATGCGCGCGGTTGCACGGGCGCAAGGCAAATGCAGCGCGGGGCTTAGGTGAAGGGCGGTGCACTTTTAGGGTATTCCTTTCTTATTTGTCGTACACGTGGGTAGACGTGTGCTGATGTCCTGGCTATGGGCGCAAGAGGGCGAGGCGCCTGTGCGTCACAGGGCCAAGATGCGAGGCACTGCAGGCTGATGGAGCACCGGGGTGGCTCCTGCGATGACGTATGTGACGACGAAGATTCCGGCGCTGCCAAGCAAATGGCATGTGTATTAATGCACGCGGTGCCGCATGCTCTGCGGAGGTGTGGCTTGGGAGGTGGGTGCAAGCCCGGTATCGGGCTGGGCTAGGTGCTGTCTCTGCGGCAGATGCACACGCGTGCAAATGTTGTGCGTCTGTGCGTGTCTCGAGTCTGTCCTCGTGTCTTCAAAGGTGCACTGTGCTGGGGCGAATACGACATGATGTTACCGTGACCTACTGACAGGCTCGTTCGACGTAGACGTGCACAACAAAACGCTCAGGCCATGATCGTACACGGGACGCTGCGTGGGGCGGTCAGGTCCCGCGGTCATGGTATTGGCAATTAGGCACGCTGTCAAGGCTGCCGAGGCGCCCAAAGATTGTAGTAGCGTGAGAACGGGCTGGTGGGGAGGCTCTCAACGGCGAGTGGGTTCCGTCTTAGGTCAGCAGGCCATGACCTAGTTGGTCCAATGCCTGACAAGCACTATCGCTGCCAAAGCTTTCTGTTGCGGATGCAATTTCTGTCCGCTGCCATGCCGCGTTAGCTGTATGCTGTTGATATCGTCCTTGCTGTCTGGTGGCTTTGGTGCTGCTTAGCGTGGCAGCAGGGCGTGTGAGGGACGTGTGCATGCACGTGCCCGTGCCTCGTGCCTTGTGGGAGGCTAGGAGGCAGTGACATGATGACGTTGACGTTGACTTGACGATTAGACACTACCGCATAGGATAAGTACTAATTGGATTCGCCGCCGCGGTTTTGCATGGTGTACATACGTTTGTGTGCGGAGTGTGACGTGCTTGTGTCGATCAAGTGCGCTGGACACAGGTTTGACGAGGGGTATTGGTGCTCTCCCCGTGCCACGCTGTGCTGTGCGTCAAGACGACCCCAGGGGACGTGCAGCTGCAACGTTGTCCGCCTTGCAGCACGGTTGTGCTGTACATGCAAAGGAAGTAGCTAGCAAGGCCAAATACTGAGGATGTAGATGGCGTGGGCCCATGAGTGGTGACGATCTTAAGCCCGAGATGCGTCGGTTACGTGTGCTTAACGCATACACTGTTCACCATAGGCCTGAGGTCGCCCTTGCGGGAAGGTGTCCACATTGTGTATGCCAACACGTTGCAATTCGACGTATGCGCATCAGCTATATCACTTGCCCGCATGCTTGAGGCTTCATACATTTTTGCCCATCTGTGTCCAGGCATCATCAATTGCCTTTGTGCATACACACACCGACATGTATTTGCGGGTTCTTGTAACGCACCGTACTGATGATTGCTGGGTCTGGCTGGGTTGCCTCTGCTTCGAGACCGTCGCACGTGCCTGTAGCTGCGACATGCTTCTCAAGCGTTCATGCATCTCCGCATGCTGTACAGACGCAGAGGAATCCACCTGCTCACAATATGAAATACATCAGCGCTCTTGGGGAGTTGGGAGGCATGGGGGATTGGACAGGTGTGTGCAGGTGCCAATAGCTCCGTTCGTTGCATTCGGCGCAACCGCAACCGCTTTGCCCGGGCACCTGCGAGCCGCGTCGCCCAGCTGCAAGTTCCATAGGCCCTCACGCGTGTAGAGGACGTTGAACTTGACTTATTGCGGCTGTCGAAAACCCTGAAGCTCTCCGTGTACTAAAGTCTCTGACGCCTGACGAGCAAACACTGCCGTTTCTCTTGCGATTGCCTGGTGCCCCGAAGCAGTTGCTTGTTCGGTATTATGACAGTTACATGGAATTCTAGGCGAGGCATATGACTCGTTGAAGAGGATGAACGTCCGGGAAATGGTCGGGCAGGTCCTCCGACTAGGCGAGTTGTTGTCGCCGCGCCGTGAGCCCTGGCGTGTCTGTAATAGCAAGGTCACTCCTTGAATCATCAAGATCAATGCAGCATACCTACCGATGCCCAGGCCTTATCCTTACGACGGCGCTTATGATTTGGAAGTCCCTCATGTTGGTCACCGGCAGCGCGTCGCCGGTGAGGCCCCCGTCCTGCTCACCTGACACGGTAATAATTCTGTGGCTGAAGGTCAAAAAATTGCACTCGCTTGCTGTTGTGCAGGTTGTGGTGGTACTCAGCGGGTCCATGGAGCCAGGGTTTCACCGTGGAGACATCCTATTCCTCAACATGGGGAAAGCCCCCATTCGGACGGGGGAAGTGGTGGTATTCAACCTAGAAGGAAGGGAAATTGCCATCGTCCACCGTGTCATCAAGGTGCACGAGCGGAGGAACAGGACGCACATCGATATCCTGACAAAGGTGTGTGTGAAGCGGCTGTGTGCCAGCTAAACCCACCACACGTCGCCTTGCGCGGCAACAAGATACCACGTGCTTGCACGCGGTGCTATGCCTGCTGCTACATGTATGCAACGAAGGGGCTTAGGAGAGACTGCGGCCTTCAGCACTCTGACCTGATCTGACTACACTGTTGCAACCCCCCGTGGCCTGCCCCCATGGCAAAGACGCATATCGTAGCTGGCACAGCTGGGACGAACACAGGGTGACAGGGGACTTCTCACCTTCGCGCCTGCCAGGTGGCACATTCACATATGTAAGTTCCTTGCTTCCTGCGCACCAGGGTGACGACAACTACGGGGACGACCGCGGGCTGTACAACCGGGGGCAGGAGTGGTTGCACCAACACCACATCATGGGGAGAGCAGTCGGGTGCGTCCTGGTGCGACACGGGTGGGCAGTCACGCCACCACCAGCCCTCGGGGCTGGATTTGCTCATGGGCAGTAGGGTGTGAGCCAGGAAGGGCCTTGCTTGGCCGCAGTACGCTGACCAACCGCCATACGTCGGTGCACAGTCAGATCGATTACCTACAGAGGCATCCTAACGGCGTAGCTCTGTCAACCTCCTTGCCTTTACTACGGTGTCGTACGGAGCAGGACGGAGCGATCCTGACAGAGCACGAGCACCCAGCTGGTCATGCCAGCACCGCTCCGGGCCAGTCAGCGTATCCTTGTTTTCATCAACCCCACGACATGGCTGGCCCGGGCTGGCGAAGTACGGCTGCACCCCACGTGTTGAGTGGGTAGCAAGCACACCACGGAACACGTCGGCTTCTGTCCGCCACCGTGCTCACCTCCGTGCACATCCCGTCGGGCCCATGCTCACACCGGCAGCTCTCTTTCCCTAGCTACCAGCGAGCAATGCCTGGCCCCCCCCCTCACTGCGCCTCCCGCCCACCAACCCTCCCTCGCCTCCCCGCCCCCACCCCGGCCCCAGGTTCCTGCCCAAGGTGGGCATCCTGACCATCCTCATGAACGACTACCCCTACCTCAAGTACCTGCTCATCGGGGTGCTTGGCCTGCTGGTGCTCACAAACAAGGACGCGTGAGCAGGCGGGGAGCTGCACGGGGTGCGCAGCAGGGGGCAGCATGCAGGGAGCAGCAGGCGGTGTACAGAGCGCCAGCAGCAGGACCGTCGGCTTGGGCGGGCGTCTGGGGTTGAGCCTGCGGACGCTGGACCAGATTGAGTCACGGTCTAAGAACCGGAGTGTGCAGTGTTGCTACCGCTGCAAGTACGGATGCATGAAGTTGTCAAGGGATATCCACTGCCTACGGCAGGAACCACTAATAGACGGTCTTCCTAAAGAAAGGTATTGAAATGGCGCACATATGCAGGTCGCAGATTGAATGCTCGAGGTTTCACGCAACCTTGCCCATCCGTGTCCGAGCATCACCAGTTGCCTTGAGAATACAAACACCGACAAATCTGTACAGAAATATTGTAACACGCCGTACTGCCGTCATTCCCGGGTTACCTCTGACCGTGGGTGCTGCTGCGAATGGTGCAGCTGCTGGTCGTCCAGGTTCGTCACTCATGAGCGCCCAGCAACGAAGAGGCCCACAAAGGCTGGGGCTTTACGATACATGACAACTTCAAAGGCCTCCGTGGCAGCTTGCAGTATTGTTCCGTGGTGCTCTTCAATTTGCCTTAGCCCACAGGCAGGGGAAACCCCCAAATCCAGCATATGATTGCTACCGCTTGTAATCCACGCTCAGATGACCAATGTGTCCATGCCGGTAGGTCAAAGAAGGACCTTTCCTATATTGTGGCTGGGCGGAAGCGATAGTCAACAGCGGAGGCCGAAATGCCATTGGCGTACCCACGCCAGTGCTTGCCGGTGAGCCTTGGTGGACTGCAGGTTGCAGGTTGAAAAGGTGCGTCCCGGGCCCCATCCTACACCGCCAATACAGGCCGCAGGCCATATTGACCTGTACGAACTCCCTGCCTTGTCCACAACACCAACAGTGCCCTGCCGTTGCTGGTGCAGTAGTGGTCCACCAAGGGTAACGCGCTAGCCCTCTGCTGCTCCTTACGGCGTGGCCTGGCCCCGCAGGACCGGGCTTGCCCCGCCCCCGGACGACGTCCCCGTAGACGGCGTGTACGGCGTCGTATAGCCCTCCGGCCCGTACGACGTGTACACGTGGCTCCGCGGCGGCGTGCGCACCCACTCGCCCTCCGCCCCCACGCCCCCGGGCGTGCTGCTGCCCCTGCTCCTGCTGCCGCTCCGGCGCGACACCCGCGGCGTGCTGGCGCCGCTGCCGCTGCTGCTCCCCGCCCCCGTGGCTGCGCCCAGCCAGCTGGCGGCGGCCCACTCTTGAGCCCCGCGCAGCAGCGCCGCCGCCCAACCGATCCAACCGCCAACCGCCGCAACCGCCCAGGCCCACACGGGCGCCCACCAGTCCAGCGCGTCGGCCACGAGCGCGAAGGTGAAGTACCCCGCGGGCTGTACGGCCTGCTCGTGCAGCCACCTGCACGTACGGCAGCATGGGGTAGGTAGCACCCGTCAGCACTGGCTGGGGGGATCGCCGATGCGTCTGGGTTAGCAAGTCAGCTGCGCTTACGTCGTGTTTGCTATGCCCCGTTGTGCAGGCGGTAGCATCAGACATCCGTTAGTACGGCTTTTGCGGCAGTGCGGCTTGCCCACCTGGCCGCGGGCCCCAGGGACAGCAGGTAGGCCCTGCGGCTGACGGTGTCCACGTGCTGCGCCACCAGCGGGCGGCCGGTGGCGGGGCAGCGCACGAAGCGCAACAGCGCCAGCGTGGGGTAGGTGCCCAGCGGCAGCAGCGGGGCGGCGCGCAGGGACACTGCGGCGGGGACAGCGGCGGGGGGACAGCGGGGACAGCGGCGGGGGCAGGGGGCGCTTGTGGCCTGAGTGGGTATCGGGATAGGGGGTGCGCAGCGGCAGCAGCGGGGAAACGCGGTGGGAGGGGCATCAGGGGCGCATGTGGCCGTGACAGATGTGAGTAAGTAACGAATGGAGTGCGAAAGGGTCGGCGGGTAGCTCTGAGCTGTGGAGAGCAACATGCATGATGGGCTTGCTTAGGCTTGCTAAGTCACTGCTGGTCCTACTGCCTCCTATCCGCCGCTCACCGTGTTGGTCAACCCACACCACGGCGACGGCGCAGCAGCTGTTGCCCCCCGTGCTGCTCGCGCCCCCGCCCGGCGCGCCCTTCGCCTCCTCTGGCCCAAGATGCCCGCCGTCCTCCTCACCGCCCTGGCTGCTGACTCTGCTGCCGCCCGCGCCGTGGCCCACCGTGGCTGTTGCTGCTGTCTTGCTACTCCGAGGCCTGCCAAGGGGACGCGCGAACACAGCGAAATTTACATGACTTCCAATATGCTAAACGTCAACGCCACGATCGGCGCAGTCACGGCTGAGGCTTGGCTTACCGCGTGTCGATTATGATGTCCCGTACGACAGGCTGTACGACGCACGTGGCGCTGTAGGCGCGGTACAGGCGGTACACCTGTACGGCAGACGACGCGCTGGCCAGCAGGTGGTCCAGGTGGGCGTCGGGCGCATAGTACTGCCGTACGGTACTGCGGATGCGGTCCGGGTCCTGCGGGCACCACATGAGCACCGTGTCAAAGCGCTGTCAGCGAATCGCAGCTATGCGGTCCGCTTTGCGGCCAACGCATGGTAGCGGTTCAACGGGTGGCAATCCTTGCACAGTAACTGTGCAACGCGTTCGTTTTTCCAGTCAGTACCTAGCAGCAGGGCCCACGCGGTACGCGCCACCCACCACACACGCAACATGCGCACCTGGCTCAGGACGCCCTGGATGATGTCAAGTATAAGCTCGTCCGTCACCTCGCCCCCTGGCCCCTCCCCTGCCCTGCCCTCCGACCCCATCTCCTCAGGCGCTGGCCACTCAGGCTGAGGCCCTTCCCCCCCGCCGCCGCCGCCGCCACCGCTCGCAGCCGGGGAGGCAGCAGGGGGCTGCTGCCGGCCGGCCACCTGCGGCCCACTGCCGGCCAACATGCACCGAATGTGTTCCCAGGTGCCTCCAGCGCACCTCCCAGCCTCGTCAACGGACTGAATTGACCCTCCAAGGTGAGGTCCTGGTCGCCGGCTCGTCGGTCTTTCCGTGCCTCGGGGTGCCGGTAAATGACCGAGGTGCTCTTATGTAACTAAGGCAAGACTGCGTACAGAAGGAGTTGCGTATTTTACCAAACACAAAAAGGACCAAGGGATTTGCCGAAATCGTCCTGCGGCAAGCCAGGGCGTGCACGCGCTTTGAGAATAACGCTAGCTGAAGGAGTGCGAGCGTTTTAGCAGGTGCGTTTCGGCTGACCTTACTTACTTTTTATTGCATTTAACTGCGATCTTGACCGTGTCTTGGCTTGCCTACTGGGCGGCTCTTCGGCGCATGAGCCTTAATCGCGACCCATGGGTCTGGCCTCTCCCCTCCTCCTGCAGAAACGAGCAGCCCAGCCTCAACGACAGGCTCACCATGTCAATACGTTAACCATTAGCCCTACCAAACCACCAGCAGTCAAAGTTATAATGCCAGCTAGGCGGCGGTGTTCGGTGCCAGCTGCAGCACCAACGGAGCTTCCCCACACCCGTGGATGAGGCCTCCGTAACCACCCCCTGCGACGCCCCGAAGTCACCTCCCAGCACCTACTTCAACACTATGGCACCACCAATCCACCCTACCAGCCGTGCCCACCAGCTGGAGCGCTCGCGCAGACGCCACAACCCATCAGTAGGCTCACCGTCCCCCTCCTGCCCCTCCTCCTCCACCTCCTCCCAGCGTGCCACCGCCCCACTGGACCGAGCCACCTCGCCGCCCACACAACACTCGCAGCCGCCGCCGCCGGCAACATGGCTAGGGCCGCCCTGGCGCCTCCGCCGCCCGAGAGGGGGAGGCTGCAGGCTGCTGCTCCTATGGGACCTGCCGCGCCCCCGCCCCCTGGCGCTGGCGGCGCTGGCCCTGGCCCTGTCCGCCCTGCTGCTGTGCGCAGCGGGGCACTTGGTGTGGCTGCTCGCCGTGTTCAAGGAGCTGCCCAGGCACTCTGCAGGTGGGACGGTGGCCTTGCTGGGTGGTTACTGGTCAGGGCGTGGCCTTGGTCTTGATCATACCTTGCGACGTTGCTAGGGTAGCAAGTCGGGCTGCGATGCGCTGTGTTCGGGCCTGGGACAGGGGGCCCTTGTTAGTTACGCGAAAGCAGTGCGCAAAGTAAGCGCAAGGAACATATAAGGACATGCGCACCGCACCCAACCTGATGAAACACTGTGCTTGCAGGCGCGGGTGTCTGCGGCAGCAGCCCCGGCGGTTGCGGCACCGCGAACCTGCGGGGCAGCCCTGGCACAGCAGGGCATGCGACCCGCAGCACCCCGCCACCACAGCCAGGGGATGTCGCCGCCCCTGACCAGCCTCCTGACGCAGCAGCAGCACAACACGCCCCTTTCAGCGCCAGCGCCGGTACCATCACGCACCAGCAGGACGCGAGCCCTACCGGCCGCACCCATGCTCCTTCCGGACCCGAAGCAGCCCCCCGCCCTGGTAGCCACACTGACACCCCAGCATCCAACACGTCTCAACGTGGCGGAGGCAACGAGCCCCCCAGCCATGGAGCCAAGGCCGCACCCAGCAGCAGCAGCAGCAGTACCGGCACCCCCAAGGTGGCCCTGCTGTTCCTGCTCCAGAGCCGCTCCCTGCCGCTAGCCAACGAGGCGCTGTGGGCCATGTTCCTGCAGCAGGCAGCAGACGCCGTGGCGCGGGCCGAGGCAGCATCCGCCGCCTCCGCTCCGTCTGCCTCCGTCCCCGCCTCCTCATCCACCTCCACCTCAGCCTCTGCCTCCGCCTCTGGTTGCGGCAGTGAGGAAGGCACTGGATCAGCAACTGAGCTGCCCCAGGAGCACACAAGGCTCAATGCAGGGCAGCAGCAGCAGCAGCTGTTCCGGTCGCCTCCTCCGGACGCCGCTGTCCGTGCGGCATTGCACGTGGACCTTGAGGAGGTGGTGGGCAGTGGTGGCGGTGGCGGCCTCAAGCCGCCCCTGCCCAGCTATGACGAGGTGGTGTACCCTGGGTACATCCAGCAGCACCTGTTGGCCGCCGCAAATCCGGTGGCGGCGGCAGGGAGGAGGTCCAGCACCAGGGGGCGGGGGCCTACCGGGGCGGGAGGCGGGCGGCGCGGGGGTGCAACGACGGCGCTGAGTCAAGAGGGGCAGCAGCAGCAGCAGCAGCAGCAGCAGCAGGGTACAGTGGAGGATGGCTATGAGAGTGATGGGAGCCAGACGCGGTTGCGGGAGAGGGAGCGGGAGATGGAGGCGGTGCGGCTTGCCGCCCGCCGTTTGGCGGATGAGCTGTTGGGGCCCTTCCCCTGCAGCTGTCGTGGCCCCGACCGTGGACCAGGCAACTCACACCCAGCGGTGCGATCCAATCGGACAGACGCTGCCGGACGTACTAAGGCCAGCGCCTCAGACCTTGCTGATGGGGATGCTGGCGGCTATGAGCGATCGTCGGGGGCCGGTGGTGTGCTGTCGCCAGGTGGGGATGAAAATGGCGGCGCGGAGAGCCAGCGGAGTTCCTGTGGGACTGCCGTGGGGTGCGCAGGCTTGGAGGTTGCAGGGGGCAAGGATGCGGATACGGGGGATGGGAGCAGCACGTGTGGGGCTGTTGCAGAGGTGGCGGCCGAGGCTCGGCAGCGTGTGGAGCAGGAGCTGGAGGCTCTGATCGCCGCGGAGCTGAGGCGGCAGAGGAAGGGCAACGCGCAGCAGAAGCAGCAAGGGAACGGCCGCGAGAAGCGAAGAGCGGCGGCACCTGTGGACACGGCGGGATCGCGGGGCGGGGCCCGGCAGGGTGCGTGCGAGCCTTGCACGGGGAACAGTGGCACGGGAGTGGGTACAGTCGAGGGCAAAGATGGAGGCGTGAAGGGTGGGGGCGACCGGCAGCAGGCACAACCGCGGCAGTGGGCGGAAGAGGCTGCGGGGTGGCTTACACGCCAGGTGGATACCATGGCATGGCGCGCGCTTCCTGCAGGTCGTCACCAGGTGGTGTCAGTTGGGGGCAGGAAAGCCGTTGGTGCTGTGGACGAGGGCAGGGACAAGGAAACAGGCGCTGCAACAGCGTCGGTACCACCCCTAGTGGTGTGGCTGGCGGAGAGGGCAGTGAGGCGACAGCTGCTGGCGGCGGCGCCGAAGCAGGGCAGCGGTGGCGGTGGTGTCGGCTGGGGCCTGCTGGCGTCGTGGGCGTGGCACGTGGCGAGCCGTGCGCTGCGGTCGTGGCTGCGGCCAGCTGCCGGGGCCGCCGATGCGTACGCAGGGCTGTTGCCGCCGTTCGTGTCGACAGGTGAGTGGTACAGCGTCATGGTGTGCGCTTTGCCCTGCATGGTTTATGGTTCTGTCGGGCTTTGTGTGCACGCCCACAACAACGCCACAGCATCTGTAAGCGCTCCCGTGCCGGCGTGACCGTATGCAGGCGTTAACTCACATCGAAAGCTTGCCGCTTTGCACCTGCGCACCGGCACGGCTTCCGCTCGTACACAATGACACGCTGTAATGCACGCGCACGCACGCAGGTATGCTCGCCCGAAGCAGCGGCGAACTCGCGGAGTGGCAGCGGGTAGAGGCGGCATGGCGCCTCCACACCTGCACCGGGGGCCGCGGAACAGCACCAACCGCGCGCGATAGCAGAACCAGCAGCATCAATGACCCTGGGCCCGCAACGGGACTCCCACGCCCAGACCCGCTGCCGTACTGCCGCCACCCGCTGTCGCCCGGCTCCGGAACCGCCGCCTCTGCCGCGTGGCAGCGCCTCTTCCGAGTTGTCGTGCACGCGCCGCCGCCACCGCCACGACAGTCTTCTTCACCAGCCTCGGAGCCGTGGCCTAGGGGTGGCAGTGACCCTTCACCACCTGCTGGCACTGCTAGTGCTGGCTCGATGCAGCACAGCTCTGCGCTGCTGCACCCGGGCAGTGTGCTGTGCGGTGGGGAGGCAGGTCTGCAGCTGGGAGGCGGCGGCAGAGGCGGAAGCGGGGGAGGTGGTGGGGCTGGTGGGGCGGCAGCGGCGGGTGGGGGCGGCGGGCTGTGGGCGGAGGTCAACACCACGGGGGGCTATGCACAACACGTGCTGATACAGGTGGGCCGGGGTAATACAGAACAGTGGTACCTGCGGTATACCGGTGTTGGTCCATGCGCCCGACCAAGAATGTGCCTTCATACAGCTGTACCTCATGGCCCTGGGCGTGACGCAGGCGCACAAATGCATGCAGCTGTCCCCACTTTGAGTTCGCCTGTGCCCAGGCATCCCTGGTGCTGCTTGTCCTGCTCCTGCCCACGGGCCAAGGGTGCGCTACTTCACCACCGTACATCCCTGCTCCTGCCCACAGGCTGAGCTGGTGCTGTTGGCCGCCGGCCTGGTCGACCCGCTGGTGGCCCGGCTGGTGTTGCTCTCGGAGACGTCGGTGCCGCTGAGGGTAGGTGGCACCAGGGCAGGGGCTTGTGCGGCGGGGTGCAGCAAGGAGACAGCGGTGTGCGACATAGCAGTACTCGTCGCCAGCATTCTATTTTCATTCCAGACAGTTCCATGCTGTGCGCGGCTTAGGGGCAGTTGTGTAAAAATAGTGAAATGCACGCCAAGGGTGTGCAGGAGCGTCAGCACTGTGCTGAGTTTCCGGTGCAGGAACCTCCTAATAAGCGGCTCCCTGGCCAGACCATTGCTCACATGTTACCCGCTTCCCCCCATCCTACGCTCCAGCCGCCGCTGCTGGTGTGGACGCAGCTGATGTGGGAGCAGCGCAGCCGCTTGGACGCCTGCAGGGACGTCAACATGGACCCCGGCAGGTGGGCGTGGCGCATGGCAGCTGGCCAAGTAGATTCACGTGACCGTGCATGGGGTGCAGCCCTTGGTTAGCTTAGGTAATCCTGGGTAAGGACGAATTGCCACCCGGATTGCATACGGTAGTACGCAATCGTTGAAGAGGCAGGCGGGTACGTGGGGCTGGACGCCTGTCTGGCCCTTCACAGAAGGCGCTAGATCCCATCTCCTTGCCTACCCACAGGTGGCACCCCGCCATGGCCACGCCGCACTTGAATGCCAGCCACTGGCGCAAGAGCTCTCAGGTGGGTTGGGTGCACACACGTGCCCTGCCACTCGTGCCGCACGTGCCCCGTGCAGCGTGACTGGGGTGCCGCAGCACCGTCAGCCGCTGGCGCAGACGTGCTGCACCTCCCACCGCCACCAGCCACATGCAACCTTTACAAAGCAGCATGCATTGCCGCCCTTCACTGCTGAGCTGCTGCTGCGGCCGTGCTGACCTCCGGCACCATACCACCTGACCTCCGACACCATGAACCCCACGGCCTATCCTGCCGCTTCGTTTCTGTCCCACGGCGGTCCTGTCTTCAGCCCCTACCGCACCTATCCTGAACTACCCGCCTGCTTGCCTCTCCCTGTCTCCGCTCTGTATCTGCCCACGTACGGTGGACGGCAGTGGTTTTCCCTCACGCGTCACCACGCCGCCCTGGCGGTGGCCGACCGACACGTGGCGGAGG
>VFQN01003262.1_pt1 | contig 23579 bp, 16 predicted proteins | sample 3512371 | NCBI WGS metagenome assembly VFQN01 (sample SAMN10412370, study PRJNA504923) | tailings metagenome | isolation source: Replicate 2 from Balatoc abandoned mine | place: Philippines: Itogon, Benguet | collected 2017-08-28
TATTACCCGAAGAGCGGAAGGCAGGGCAGATGCAAAAAATACTCGAAGTACTTTATAAACAAAAGACTCGCTACCTGGAGAGTGATTATGAGACTTTGTACGCCCATGTAAAAAAACACATCCGTCAGCGGAGCTTGTTGTTGCTTTTTACCAATTTCGAAACCCTCAGTGCGATGCGGCGACAGTTGCCTTTTTTGCGGCAGTTGGCCAAAACACATTTATTAATTGTGGTGTTTTTTGAAAATACGGAGACCGCTTCTCTACTCAAAAGTCCCGCCGACAATACGGAAGATATTTACCTCAAAACCATAGCGGAGAGGTTTTACTACGAAAAACGGCGCATCGTCAAAGAACTCGAACTGTACGGAATTCAGGCGATTTTGACTGCCCCCAAAGACCTCAACGCCAACACCGTCAACAAATACCTAGAATTGAAAGCAAAAGGTATGGTGTGAGTGGTTTTGTGGCTTGTTGATAAGTACTTACGGATAATTAGTTTAGACTTTCCAAACGGTCCGCCGCGCGGTTTTAGGCTTATACTATTGATAATCAGAAGAGTTATAAACTTGGAAAGTCTATTTTCTGGTTTTGTGGCTTGTTGATAAGTTGACTAGAAAGTTTTATTTTTGATAAAAAGTCAAAATATTAAAACAAGATTTTTGATTAATAAAATTAGCTATGTTACAAAAAGTTTGAAAAGACTCTAGGCATTAGGAATGCTTTTAATTTGTGACAAAAGGAGAACTAATATGTACATTAAAAAATGTAATTATACAAAATATCCGTTCGATTTCTCATTTTGAAATGGATTTTCCTGAACCAGCAGGTTGGCACGTAGTTATTGGAGATAATGGATCTGGTAAATCAACAGTTGTTAAATCAATAGCTTTGGCGTTGGTAGGCCCTACAGAGGCTTTAGGGTTGAGAGCATCATGGAATGAGTGGTTGAATAGACAAAAAAATTGGGGAGAGATAGATATTAGTATAGAACCCTCTGCTGGAGACGTGCATACAGGACGAAGGGCTAAGCTTACAAAACAACTTATCCCTAATATTATACAATTTAAAAGGTCGGACGAATATGTAGAATTTTTACCAAAAAAAGGGCAAAAGCCTGAACCACAAAATTATAATTGGGGACAAGGGAAGGGATGGTTTTCGGTAGCGTATGGCCCTTTTCGGAGATTTGAAGGAGGTAACCCTGATTGGACTAAAGTATTTTATTCTCAACCAAAACTTGGGGCACACTTATCTGTTTTTGGTGAAGATGTTGCTTTGACGGAGGCAATTGAGTGGCTAGTGAAGTTAAATTATCAAATTTTAGAAAATAAAGAGGAAGGTCATATTATTGATGACATTAAAAATCTAGTTAATTCAGCTGATTTTTTGCCCCACAAGGCGGAAATAGAAAGTGTAAGCTCCAATGGAGTGGTTTTTAAAGACGGTAACGGCTCTTTAATCAGTGTAAATCAATTAAGTGATGGTTATCGTTCGATACTCAGTCTTACTTTTGAATTAATACGCCAACTAATAAGGGTGTATAATTCAGATACTGTTTTTGAGAATATTAGGCAAAATAAGATGATGATTGATTTGCCGGGTGTAGTATTGATAGATGAAATAGATGCTCATCTGCATCCTACATGGCAAACTAGAATAGGAACGTGGTTTACAAAATATTTTCCCAAACTCCAATTCATTGTGACGACTCACAGCCCCTTGGTTTGCAGAGCTTGTGAGAAAGGTAGCATTTGGCGTTTGGCTTCACCTGGCGCTGCAGATGATTCTGGAGAAGTGGTTGGTTTGGAAAAAGAACGTTTGATATATGGAAATATCTTAGATGCGTATGGTACAGAATTGTTTGGAAAAACACCTGTGCGCTCTGAAAAATCTGAGGAAAAACTTGAAAAACTAGGACATCTAAATATGCTATCTACTTTGGGTAAGATAACTCCCCAAGAAGAACAAGAGCGAATAAGTTTACAAAAAATATTAAGTACGGATGATCCAACTAGTATCTAAAAAATTGAACGAAGAGATTCAAAGGGAGTTAGATATTTTGCAAGAGGCTGTAAACAATGAGCAAACTTTTGAGAAAAAAGTGGCAAAAGCAAAAAAACTTTGGAACTCCAAAGGAGGTGCGAAGGGGGAGAAAGCTTTTGAAAATATAAGAGAAGTGCTATATGGTTTGTGTGTTTATGAAGGATTGTGTAATTACTGTGAACAAAATGAAGCCAATGACATAGAGCATATCTATCCTAAATCGTTTTTTCCTACTAAAGCCTTCTTATGGGAAAACTACCTTTTGGCTTGTAAGCAATGTAATTCTGGTTACAAGCTGGATGAATGTTATGTGTTGGACAATAACGATGATATTTTTGAGGTAAAAAGGGGAGAAGAACCTAAATATTCTGGTAGTGGCCTTTATACATCCAAGAGTTGAAAATCCAAGTGATTTTATGATTCTAAATCTTAAAACTTTTAAGTTTGAAATAATTCCAGATTTAAATCAAAAAGATAGTAATAAAGTAAAAGCAACTCTCGAAATTCTTGAGTTAAATCAAAGAGATACACTTATCGTAGCTAGAAAAAGTGCAGGGAAGCATTACTATGAAATGATGGATAGATTAGTGAGGATACTTAAAGCGGCCAATCAGGAGGAGTTACAGCAGGTACTTACGCCTTATGATGAATATTTTAACTTCTCTCAACCTTTGGATAATATAAAAAATGAAATTAAAGCAAGCTATAAAAAATATATCGGGTCATATCAACATCCTTCTGTATGGCAGAGTATTAAAAAAATAGATAGTAAAATATCTCCTAAATGGAAGGCTATATTTGAGAAAATCCCTGAAGCCCTAGATTGGTGATTTGTTAAGAGGCTATTGGATATATATAATTTTCTCCCATAATAAAAATCAACAAACCAAACCTAAACGTATGAAACAAGTTCGCCTTCTACTCACTGGATTTGCGCTATTTTTCTCATTGATTGAGGGAAAGGGGCAGGCGTTCAACAATCTACCTGTCACTACCCAAAAGCCGCCTTTGCATGGTAAACATTGGATGGCTATCACAGGCAAACCTCTTGCTGCTACGGCGGGTGCGATGACCTTTACCAAAGGGGGAAATGCCATCGACGCGGCTTGTGCGATGCTCGCTGCGACCTGTACTATGTGGGATGTGTTGAGCTGGGGCGGTGAAACACAGGCTCTTATCTATAATCCCAAAACCAAGAAAGTCATTGCTATCAATGCCCACGGGGTAGCACCTACGGGAGCCACGCCTGAGTTTTTTACCAACAAGGGCATGAAGTATCCACCCGAATATGGCCCTTTGGCTGCCGTCACACCCGGTACACCAGGGGGATTGATGACCATGCTTGCTGAATATGGCACGATGTCGCTTAAGGATGTACTTGCTCCAGCCATGCAAATGGCGGCGGGCTATCCTATCGAAGCACAAACGGCCAACTCTATCGAAAAAGGTAAAGACCTCATCAAGCAATGGCCTTATTCTAAAAAAGTGTTTTTGCCGCATCTTGGTGCCTCGCGTGAAGCGCCTGATGCGGGAGAGATTTTTGTCCAAAAAGATTTGTTGGCTACTCTGACCAAATTGGTCAATGCCGAACAGCAGGCACTCGCCAAAGGCAAGTCACGCAAAGATGCGATTTATGCGGCCAATGACTTGTTTTATAAAGGCGAAATCGCCAAAGAATTTTCAAGAGGGTGTCGTGAGCAGGGGGGCTTGATTACGGAGGAAGATTTGGCCAACTGGAAAGTCAAAATCGAAGAACCCATGATGACTACTTATCGTGGAATTGAGGTCTATAAACTTCAGCAGTGGACCCAAGGGCCTGCCATGCTACAAACCCTCAATATTCTCGAAAACTTTGACTTGAAAAGCATGGGCTATAATTCGACGCGCTACATTCATACCTTGTATCAAGCGATGAACTTAGCTTTTGCCGACCGTGATTTTTATTATGGAGACCCTGCTTTTGCTCCCGAAGAACCTATGAAAGGACTGCTTTCGAAGGAATACGCCAAAGAACGCAGTAAACTAATCAAGTTTGACATGAACGACCCCAAAATAGGCCCGGGCGACCCTTATCCTTTTGAAGGAAAGGCAAATCCTTTTCTTGATATGTTGAAAAATTGGGGAAGTGCTAGTCTGAATACCCCCAAAAATAATGCTACTTTGGATGAGAAATTTCAGGAAAGTTTTACGGCAGGTACTACTTCCATTGAGGCCGCCGACGAAGAAGGCTGGGTAGTATCGGTGACACCAAGTGGAGGGTGGGTGCCGGCTTGTATTGCAGGCAACACGGGTATCGGAATGAGCCAACGAATGCAGGCTTTTGTGCTTGACCCTAAAGAAAATCCCTATAACGTAGTAGCACCCGGAAAGCGCCCCCGTGTAACGCTTACGCCCAGCCTTGCCCTCAAAAATGGAAAACCTTACTTGGCTTTTGCCAAGCAGGCAGGCGATGAACAAGACCAATTGTTGCTACAGTTTTTCTTAAACATGGTCGAGTTTGACATGACTGTGCAAGAATCTTGTGAAGCACCAAGTTTCAAAACCCAGCAGATGTATTCAAGTTTTGGCAAACACGAGCGCATCAATGGCGGCCTTACGCTCAACGAAGCTATGCCTGCCTGGACTCGAAAAGAACTAGGACGAATGGGCTATAAAATCAACTATCAAGAGCGTACAAGTGGCCCTATCAATGCCATTTACTTTGATTGGACGCACAATAGCTTTTGGGGAGGCTCCAGCAATCATGGTGAAGATTACGGAATTGGGTGGTAATCATCTGCACTTTAGATTGATTTTAGCGCACTTCGGCTTTTAAAAAAAACGATTGGTCTAGGGGGAAATTTGTACGGTGGGTAGGTGTGTTACATTTGTGACATTACCATCATACAATTTCCCCTCAGCCATGATAAAATCTTGTACACTACGCGCTCTTTTTTATGTGCTTCTGTGGTCATTCTGTAGCTCGGCCACCCTCTTCGCACAAACTTTCAAAATCAATGGAGCCGTCAAAGGCGGTTCTCAAAAACCACTTGACGGGGCAGTGGTGTCGCTTCTTACAGCCAAAGACTCAGCTTTTGTGAAAGCCGCTATTACCGAAACTGACGGTCAATTTGAGTTTGTAGGTATTAAATCAAATGTGTATCTGCTGATGGTAACTAATTTGGGTTATCAAAAAAGCGTAAGTACCCCTTTTGAGGTGGGCAATGCCGATGTAAATTGGCCTACCATAGTGCTACAAGAATCCAATAAAAATCTGGCGGAGGTGACCGTAAAAGGAAAGAAGCCTTTTGTGGAAACTAAGATTGACCGTACCGTGGTCAATGTAGATGCCCTGATTGGCAATGCAGGAACAAATGCCTTGGAAGTACTCGAAAAATCGCCGGGGGTAGCAGTGGATCAAAACGGTGGCATCAGGCTCAAAGGCAAATCGGGCGTGGTAGTATTTGTGGATGATAAACCTACTTATTTGTCGGCCGATGATTTGGCAAATTACCTCAAATCGCTTCCTGCTGGCTCGGTCGAAACCATCGAAATCATGCCCAATCCTCCCGCTAAATATGATGCCGCAGGCAATGCGGGGGTAATTAATATCAGATTGAAAAAAAATGTGCTTAGAGGCTTTAATGGCGGTCTTAGCCTAAGTTATGGTCAGGGTGTGTATCGACGTACCAACAATAGCCTCAACTTCAACTATCGGGTCAATCAATTTAATTTCTTTTCTAGTCTTAACGTCAATCAAAACAATAGCTATCAAGACCTTACAATTTGGCGGCGCTACTATGATTCGGTGGGGAAGTTTAGCTCGGCTTTTACCCAAAACTCCTACATTCAGCGTAACAATGGCGGCAATGCTGTAAAAGCAGGCTTTGATTATTATGCTTCCAAAAAAACTACTTTTGGATTGGTACTCAATGGCTTTTATAATCCTTCTCGCAACAATGTCACAAACAAAGCCCAAGTTTTGGACGCTAAAAACGAAGTGACAAATTTTGTAGAAGCACTCAGTCCCACCGACCGAATCTGGAAAAATGGCAGCATCAACCTCAATTTTGCCCATAAATTTGATAGTACAGGCAAAGAACTATCAACCAATATCGACTATATCCACTACCAATCTACCAGCGACCAAACACTCACCAATACCATTTTGGATGCTAAAAATCAGTTTGTGAGTAGGTCGATTTTGGTTTCGTATTTGCCTACCACTATCGACATCGGCACGGCTAAGGTAGATTATATACATCCTACTTCAGACGGAGGAAGGTTTGAAACAGGCGTCAAAACGAGTATCATCGGTACGGGAAATATCGCCAACTTTTTCGACATTCTGGACGGCAAACCTTCGCCCAATTATGAGTTTACCAATAATTTTAATTACAACGAAAATATTAACGCCTCTTACGTCAATTATTCAAGAAATTGGAAACAATGGTCTCTACAAGCGGGATTGCGATTTGAGAATACCATCATCAAAGGGCATCAATTAGGAAACAAACAAACCAAAGACTCTACTTTTACCCGAAAATACAATAGTTTTTTCCCGACTTTGTACCTTCAATATCGCTTAGATAGTACCAATACACACCAAATGGGCTTCTCCTTTGGTCGGCGCATTGATCGGCCTAACTATCAGGATATGAATCCGTTTTCGTATCCTCTCGACCGCTTTACGTACTATGGTGGGAACCCTTTTCTGCAACCTACTTTTTCTTACAATTTTGAACTATCTCATACTTTCAAAAACAAGATTACGACTACTTTACAATACAGCATTGCCAAAAATGTAATCTCAGAAACCAATGAGCAGCGAGGCACTATTTACTACAGTCGCCCCGGAAATTTTGGGCAGCGGATTTCTTATGGTATTTCGGTAAATGGAAGTTTTCAGTTGGCAAAATGGTGGACGCTCAACCTCTATACCGAATACATCAACAATGGCTTTAAGGCAACCCTCTATGGGCAGCGTTTGGATGATTCACGGTTTTATTGGGTAGTGGTTCCTACCAATCAAATCCAAATCAATAGTTCGTGGTCGGCGGAGTTGGTGAGTTCCTATCAAAGTACTTTTTTGTTGGGCCAATTGCTCATTTATCCGATTGGGTCGGTAAGGGCAGGAGTAGCCAAAAAAGTATTGAAAAACCAAGGTGCGCTTAAACTCAATGTCAGCGACATTTTTTATACCAACCAAATCAAAGGTGACATCCGAAATATCGCCAATGCCTCTGCCAATTGGTTTAGCTATCTTGATTCGCGAGTAGTGACACTGTCGTTTTCGTACCGCTTCAATAAAGGCAAAACCTTGAATTTGCGCCAAACTGGCGGCTCCGAAAACGAAAAAAGCAGGGTAAGAAGCTAGTTGATTTTGAGGGTTTTGTATTGTAAAAGATGAGCTATCGCAAACAAAATTCCTATCACTAGCAGCCCGCCTGCGTAGGTAAAGGGAATAGAGGAAAGAAGAGTGAAGTGGGGCAGGGTGGGCGAGTATTGAGGCGCGACCGAATGAGACGGCTTCCATGTATAAATACTAGCTACCATAAACAAAACCAACACTGCCGCTACAGCATACCACGCTTTGGAGGGAATGATAGGGGCATATACTTTGGGCGCAACGGCCCTTCCCATGACTTTTTTGGTAAAATCATGCGACGGATGAGCGAGCGTATGGGCTTGCAGCAGGGCTTTGAGATTGCTTTCTACAAGCACAGATTGAGCTGCTTCTGCTTCAATTTTTTGCATCACTTTTTCCGTAAAACGCTCAGAAGGCGTCTCTAAACCAGCCGTTTTTAACCAATTTTTCAATGACTCCTCTTCGTTCATAATAAAGCTCTTTAAACTGTTTACTTTCAACAATCACTATCGCTTGCACTAGCTTGCCCCAAACTCCCATTTGGGGCAAAAACGGTACAGCGTCTCCGACGCAAATATGAGCTTGCCAACTAGCTTGCCCCAAACTCCCATTTGGGGCAAAAACGGTACAGCGTTTCCGACGCAAATATGAGCTTGCCAACTAGCTTGCCCCAAACTATCATTTGGTGGCAAAAACGGTACAGCGTCTCCGACGCAAAGCTAGACTACATTTAGGGTTTTCATAACAAAAATCGTAACCATTGTTCTAGTTTTTTTCGGGCGCGAAACAATCTGATTTTTATGTTTTCGGCCGTAAGGCCAGTGATTTCCTGCATCTCTTTGACCGAATTTTCTTCTAAATAATACAACGTCACTAATAAGGCTTCTATTTTGGGTAATCGCTGAATGGCTTCCCGTACGTAACGTTGCTGCTCATTGGCTTCGAGCGACGACGACAGTAGGTCGGGCGCGTAGGTATCGGCGATTTCTTCGGTGATAGGAGCGGTATCTATGGTATTTTCTTGTATCTGCGCCAAAGCCGTGCGGTATGCAATGGTATAAAGCCAAGTCGAAAACTTAGATTTTCCTTCAAAAGTATGAAGCTGACGATAGGCTTTTACAAAACTCTCTTGGGCTATGTCTTCGGCATCCGCATCATTGTCGCTGATTTTGAGGGCAATCGTGTACACCATGTGTTTGTATTTATCCACCAAAAAAGCAAAGGCTGCGGTGTCGCCTTTCAATACTCTGTCGATATAAAATAAATCATGATGTTTCATTCTAACTCATGAGAGTGATGTTTTTGAATATTGGTTACAAAATATTTTTCAAGTTTTTTGTAACCAACTGTTTCAATCTCCCCTCCAATGTGAGGTAAACCAATCAATTTTTTCAATCATGGATGAGATATTGCGAGATTGTATTGTATCACTTACGGCGATAGGGGCGATATTCGCGATACTCTACGTCTTGTTGCTGACCCGTCACCGCGAGCGGATGTCTTTGATGGAACGCGGTCTATCTCCTGCCGAATTTAGCAATAAAAAAGGAGTTTTATCGGCTACGCTTCGTTATGGACTGCTTTTGATTGGGATTGGGGTGGGTATTTTGTTTGGCAATTTTGTTGAAATCGAGTTTGCCGTTCCACGCCAAGGAGCATTCATTGCCATGATGTTTATATTTGGAGGAATAGGCTTGATAATCAGCTTTTTGATTGAAAGAAAATTAAATAAGTAAATGTTACTATAAGTCTCCTCAAGCCCCACGTCTTTAGGCTGGGGTCTAAAAGTAATAAGCGCATTTTGAGGCTTTAGCCCTGAATTTTTATATCAAGATATTGTAAATCAAGCTTGAAGTCCCGAAAGATAAGGCCTCTCTATTTTTCCCAACCTAAAGTTGGAGGCTGAGTAGGGTTTAAGAAAGTTACAAAGTTTAGTTTAAGTACTTACGCATAATTAGGTGAGACTTTCCAAGTTTATAACTCTTCTGATTATCAATAGTATAAGCCTAAAACTTGGAAAGTCTATTTTTGCTCAATTACTTAAGTAAATCTAATTTTTTATAACACAATAATACAGCAATGAAAACTATCTTTTTGACGGCTTTCTTGGTAGCCGCCACCCTCTTGGGCTATGCCCAAACTTCCCTTTTCCAAACGATTCAGAAGCAAGACAGTTTGCTGTTTGGAATCACCTTCAATACTTGTGACTTGGCTCCGCTTGAATATTTAGTAAGCGAAAATTTTGAATTTTATCACGACAAAGGCGGAATTACCAACGGTAAAAGGGATTTTATTAATAGCCTTAAAAATGGTCTTTGTGCACATCCTGAAAGGTATCAATCGCGTCGGGCGTTGGTAAAAGGAAGCATGGAAGTGTATCCGCTCGAAAAAAATGGCGTGCTCTACGGAGCGATTCAAGTGGGGCGGCATCGATTTTATGAAACTATTAAAGGACAGCCTGAGCGCTTTGCGAGCATCGCCCGTTTTACGCATTTATGGCTGCTCGAAGAAGGGCAGTGGCGGCTGGTACGGGGGCTTAGCTATGACCATCAGACGATTGATGCGACTGACAATGAACAAGTTGTTTTTGAAAGTGATACCGCCGTAGAAAAATGGCTCGCCGAATCTCACATCCCTGCGTTGGGATTGGGTATCATCCGAGAAGGTCAATTGAAGGAAATAAAGGTGTATGGAAATTTGAAAAAAGAGGTGTCTGCCCCCTACAATGCGCTTTTCAATGTAGCTTCGCTGACAAAACCCGTCGTGACAATGCTTACTTTACGCTTGGTAAGTGCGGGTCAATGGAATTTGGACGAGCCGCTGTTTCATTATTGGATTGATCCAGATTTGAAAAACGATCCTCGTCACCAAAAACTAACTACCCGCCATGTATTGACCCACCAAACGGGTTTCCCGAATTGGCGTTGGACCAACGCTGACCAAAAATTGGCTTTTGGCAGCGACCCCGGTACCAAATATGGATATTCGGGCGAAGGGTTTGAGTATTTGCGCAAAGCTTTGGAGAAAAAGTTTAAAAAGCCCTTAGATGTACTTGCCAAGGAGATGTTGCTAACGCCGACGGGTATGGACGACACGCAATTTTATTGGAATAGCACCGTCGATGAAGCGCGTTTTGCGGTAGGTCACAATCCGAAAGGGGATACCTATAAAATCAATAAAAATACCTACGCCAATGCCGCCGACGATTTGCTGACGACGGTAGAAGATTATGGTAAATTTTTGGTGTCGGTCATGAATGCCAAAGGATTGAGTAAAGAAATTTTCAACGAAATGGTAAGTCATCAAGTAAAAACCAAAACACACAAATACTTTGGTTTGGGGTGGGAAATTTATGATTTTGGTGAAGGTGAATATGCCTTGTCCCACGGCGGAGCCGACGAAGGTGTAAGAACCCAAGTGTTTTTATTGCCCAAATCTAAAGATGCGGTGATTATCTTTACCAATGTCGATGACGGACATAAGCTCTATGGCCCGCTACTCAAAATGTATTTGGGAAAGTATGGTCAGCAAATCATAGATATTGAAACCAAAAATCACTAACGAAAGACCGTGGGTTGAGGAATAAATGTGGATTTAGTAAATCAAATACTAAACTGTATATTGCACCAAACAAAGCATAAACATTCATGATGGATTTTAGTGTGTTTCGGTGGCTCAACCCTCCCGCCGTCTTTGAGGTAAAAGCAGAAAGCTTGCGCGTGGTTACAGAGCCTAAAACCGATTTTTGGCAAAGAACTTACTACGGGTTTCAAAATGACAATGCGCCTGCTTTTTTGCGAAGTATTAAGGAAGATTTTTCATTTACGGTCAAAACCACTTTTGATTCTCACACTCAATTTGACCAATGTGGGCTTATTATTTATCAAGACAGTGAAAATTGGTTTAAAGCTTCTATTGAGTACGAAAATTCGGAGATAGCTCGCTTGGGTAGTGTGGTTACCAATTTGGGTTATTCTGACTGGGCCACTACCGATATTTCGGCTCAAATACGTACCATGTGGTATCGTCTTTCGCGGCGTGGGCAGGATTTTTTGATTGAAAATTCTGAAAATGGTCAGCAATTCAATCAAATGCGCATTTTTCATTTACACCAACCTTTAGAAGAAGTTTATTTTGGAGTATATGCTTGTAGTCCTTTGGCGTCGAGTTTTGAGGCCTTGTTTACTGATTTTAGCTTGACTCCAAGTACGTGGGCATTACACCCTGTTTAGTTTAGTAAAAAACAGGATGGATAGTAACTATCGTTTCAATCATCATACCTTTGTCCCAAAAATATTTTCCCATGATTACGATTCAGAATGATTTTCTTTTAGCCAAAATTAACCCCAAAGGTGCCGAGCTTACTAGCCTGTTTTTGAAATCGGCTCAACTTGATTTTATGTGGGAAGGAAATCCAACGTTTTGGGGAAAACACTCTCCTGTACTATTTCCAATCGTGGGAGGGCTCAAAAACAATACCTATTACTTCAATCAGCAGGCATATCAGTTGCCCAGGCACGGTTTTGCACGGGACAAGGTCTTTGTGGTAGAGCAGCAAGAAAATGATTCGGTTACTTTAATGCTTACCCATGATGAAAGTACGTTGGCAGTTTATCCTTTTGAGTTTGCTTTTCGGATTCGGTATGTTTTAAGAGACAATGGTTTGAGTGTGAGTTATTTGGTTGAAAATACGGGAAAAGATACGATGTGGTTTTCGGTAGGAGGGCATCCTGCTTTCAAAATTCCTCTGACCGAAGGTGTTAGTTATGAGGATTATTCGCTGTGTTTTGATGAAACGGAAGATTGGGCAAGGTGGCCACTTACCTCAGAGGGGCTAATACAAACCGAGCCTGTGTTGTTGGCCGAACAAACGACCGATTTGTTTTTATCGAAGGAATTGTTTTATGAAGATGCGCTTGTATTTAAAAATTACCGTTCCCAAAGTGTATTGTTGTACTCCCCCAAATCTCCGCATTCGCTTCGATTTGATTTTGCTGGTTTTCCTTATTTGGGAATTTGGGCGGCCAAAAACGCCGATTTTGTGTGTATTGAGCCGTGGTGTGGTATTGCAGATTCGGTAAACCATACCCAAGACCTCACCCAAAAAGAAGGCATTATAGCACTTCCTCCGCAGGAGAGTTTTGAAAGGACTTGGAAGGTTACTTTGGAGTAGGGGAGATAATACCTATTGATATTTGTAGCGGTAAGTAGTCTTTAGAAAGTCGGAGACTTTATGCCGTTTGCGTCCCGACATCATGTCGGGACGAGTGAGAAAGGACTTGGAAGGTTACTTTGGAGTAGGGGAGATAATACCTATTGATGTTTGCGATAGGAGCTGTCTTTAGAAAGTTGGAGACTTTATGCCGTTTGTGTCCCGACATCATGTCGGGACGAGTGAGAGATATTCCCTTCGTGTCGGCAAACTTATGACCAAACATCACTTTTTAACTTGCCTTTTCTTCCAATAGCCCCTTCAACACCTGCCATACATTTTCGGCTACTATTTTGGCACCTTCGGCGTTGGGGTGGATACCGTCTTTTTGGTTGAGTTTGACTTCTCCGCCTACATTTTCAAGCAAAAAAGGAATCAAGGCTACCTCGTTTTTTTGCGCCAATTCAGGATAAATGACTTTGAATTCATCGGCGTATTTTTTGCCCATGCTAGGAGGTACTTGCATTCCTGCCAAGATGATTTTGGCGGCGGGGTATTTGGCTTTTACTTTGTCAATCATCGCTTGGAGGTTTTTACGGGTTTCGGTAGCCGGAATGCCACGCAAGCCGTCGTTGCCACCAAGTTCCAAAATAAAGATGTCAACGGGATTTTTGAGTACCCACTCTAAGCGGCTATTGCCTCCGGAGGTAGTTTCTCCACTTAAGCCAGCATTGATGATTTTATAGGGTAAGTGAAGTGAATCTAAGCGGTTTTGTAGCTGCGAAGGATACGATTCGGCAGGTTCGAGGCCGTAGCCGGCGGTGAGGCTATTGCCAAAAATCAAGATGTTTTTGGTTTTTTGGGACGGAGTCTCTACCTTATTTTGGGAGGGAGTGCTGCTATTTTCGGTACTTTTTTCTCCATTACTACAACCCAATACGGTCATCACCAAAAAATAAAGCAAGAATATTGAAACTATTTTAGACATAATGTATTTTGTTTATCAGTAAGTTGATACCTTGTAAGGGATGCAATTGAGAATCAAAAAGTCGAAAACTTGTGAAGAATCGCCTAATTCCCAAATTTAATGAGGTAACTCTTTCGCATTGACAAAATAAAACTAAAAAACGTTCATGGCAAATATACTCCAACTTCAGCAAGTTAGTAAGGTTTATCGCAGCGGCAATCGAGATTTGAAAGTGTTAGATGAGGTCAATTTTTCGGTAGAAACAGGCTCGATACTGTCGATTGTGGGACCTTCGGGAAGTGGTAAAACTACCTTGTTGGGATTGTGTGCGGGTTTGGATAGAGCGAGTTCGGGGAGTGTAGAACTCAACGGAATCAGACTCAACAACCTCAACGAAGACCAATTGGCCGATGTTCGAAATCGCTACGTAGGTTTTATTTTTCAAAACTTTCAGTTGTTGCCTACCCTTACTGCCCTCGAAAATGTAATGGTGCCGCTGGAGCTGCGCGGTGAAAAAAACGTCAAGAATCGAGCGTTGGATTTGTTAGATAAAGTAGGCTTGGCCGACCGTGGGCATCATTATCCTACGCAGCTAAGTGGAGGCGAACAGCAGCGGGTATCGCTGGCGCGGGCTTTTTCTAACCAACCTCAAATTCTTTTTGCGGATGAACCCACCGGAAATCTTGACGCCGAAACGAGTGAGAAGGTGGAGAAACTACTTTTTGACTTAAACAAAGAAGCCGGAACGACCTTAGTTCTTGTAACTCACAACCTTGAACTTGCCGCCAAAACCCAACGTATCGTACGTATCAAAGGTGGGAAGGTCGTTTCTGATGTTATTGTTTCTTAAAATAAAAGACTCGCTAAGTTTTTAAAACTTGGCAAGTCTGAATCAAGTTTAAAGTCTGCACACAACCTAACATGAATTCAAAAACAAATTTCAGTTGGCTTCTCAAAATGGCTTGGCGCGATAGTCGCCGCAATTATTCTCGATTGTTGCTTTTTATTTCTTCTATCGTTTTGGGTATTGCGGCGCTGGTAGCGATTTATTCATTGGGCTACAATCTCCAAGAAAATATCGATGGGCAAGCCGCCGAACTCCTCGGTGCCGACCTTGAACTATCCGACAATACGCCGCCTACTCCCAAAATAGCGGCGTTGATTGATTCATTGGGCGGGCAGCAGTCAGAAGAACGGAGTTTTGCGTCGATGATTTATTTCCCTAAAAATGCAGGTACCCGATTGGCACAAGTAAGGGCTTTGGAGGGCGATTTTCCTTATTATGGCCAACTCGAAACTACCCCTGCAACGGCGGCCAAAAGCTTTAGAAATCAAAAAGCTGCCCTTGTTGATCAGACTTTGATGCTTCAGTATCAGGCTCAAGTAGGAGATTCTATCAAGGTAGGGGAGGTTACGTTTTTGATTGCGGGTATTCTTACCAAAGCCCCCGGTCAAACGGGTATTGCGGCTACAGTAGCGCCTTCGGTTTATATTCCATTATCATATCTTACTCAAACAGGGCTTGCCCAAAAAGGAAGCCGAATCGTGTATCGGTATTATTTTAAGTTTGCGCCTAAAACCAATATCGAACAACTTGTCAAAAAAATTGAGCCTACGCTCGAAGCCGAAGATTATAATTTCCGAACCGTAGAAAGCCAAAAACAAGATACCGGTCGTACTTTCCGGGACTTGACGCGCTTTTTGAGTTTGGTAGGTTTTATTGCGTTGTTGTTGGGCTGCGTGGGAGTCGCGAGTGCTATTCATATTTATATCCGCGAAAAAATCAGCTCAATAGCTATTTTACGCTGTTTGGGAGTGAAAGCATCGCAGGCTTTTTTGATTTATTTGATTCAGATTTCGGGGATAGGGCTGCTTGGCTCCTTACTTGGTGCGAGTTTAGGGGCGATTATTCAGCAATTTTTGCCAGCTGTTTTGCAAGACTTTTTGCCCTTTGAATTAGAAACTTCTCTTTCGTGGGTGTCGATTGGGCAAGGAGTTTTGTTGGGGGTGATTATTTCCAATCTCTTTGCGCTTTTGTCGCTTATCTCGATTCGTACCATCTCTCCTCTGAATGTACTGCGTGAATCTTTTGAGAACGTGACTTTGAGCAGAGACCCACTCAAATGGGTCATATATGCCCTTATTTTGCTTTTTGTGTTTGGGTTTACGTGGCTTCAAATGAAAAAATGGACCGATGCCCTGGCCTTTACGGTAGGAGTAACCTTTGCGTTTTTGTTGTTGACCGCCATGGCGACTGTGTTGATGTGGGCTGTTCGGCGCTTTTTTCCTTCAGCTTGGGGCTATTTGGCAAGGCAAGGACTGGCAAATTTGTACCGTCCCAACAATCAAACCATTATTTTGGTGGTATCGATAGGACTAGGTACGATGTTTATTTGTACCCTTATCTTTATCCAAACGATTTTGCTCGACCGTATCAAACTTTCTACCGACGGCGATCAGCCCAATATGGTGCTTTTTGATATTCAAACACCTCAAAAAACAGCCGTTACGGCATTGTTAAAACAGCAGCGACTGCCTGTTTTACAGTCGGTTCCGATTGTGACTATGCGTTTGGAACAGCTCAACGGACAAACTTCTACCGAGGCTTTGAAAGACACCACCACGCGCCGCTGGCGGGGGCTTTTTAGTCGCGAATATCGCGTTACCTTCCGCGATTCGCTCATTTCGAGCGAAAAAATCGTGAAGGGGAAATGGGTAGGTGAAGTCAAGGATTTTGGTGGAGTAGTGCCAATTTCGATAGAAGATGGCTATGCCGAGCGCAATGCCATCAATATCGGCGATACCCTTACTTTCAATGTGCAAGGTACGATTTTGACCACCGTAGTAGCGAGCTATCGAGACATAGATTGGGGTGGAGTACAGACCAATTTTTTGGTGTTGTTTCCCAAAGGCGTATTAGAAGAAGCCCCTCAGTTTCACGTGCTATTGACCCACGTACCCAACAACGAGGTATCGGCGCGTTTTCAGCAGACTGTGGTGCAGCAATTCCCCAATGTATCGATGGTGGACTTGGGGTTGATTCTTACGGTATTGGACGAAATATCTACCAAAATCAGCTTTGTGATTCGTTTTATGGCGGGATTTAGTATTCTCACGGGGCTGATAGTATTGATTGCATCGGTGCTTATTTCCAAATATCAACGGATTCGGGAAAGTATTCTTCTACGGACCCTTGGAGCAAGCCGTCGGCAAATTTTGGTGATTACGGCTTTGGAATATTTTTTCTTGGGAACTTTGGCGGCTAGTACGGGGATTTTGTTGGCGGTAGCTGGTAGCTGGGCCTTAGCCCGTTTTAGTTTTGAAACCCCTTTCAATCCTCAATTTTTGCCGATACTTGTTGTGTTTTTGGTCGTAACATCCATTACGGTCATCATCGGAATTGTTAATAGTTGGGGTATTTTGTCACGCTCGCCATTGGAGGTGCTGCGCCAAGATGGGTAGGGGTTCAAATTTTTTTTATCCTATAATTGTTTGCCTAAATATAAGTTTGATGCTGAGGTTTACGTTTTGACTTTGAGGAGGTTGTGTAAAAAAATATAAATTTGGAGAAAACAAATAATGCCAAAACAATGAAAACGACAATCCAAATAGATTTTACTTTTGAGCAAGTCTTATCTTTAGTGAGACAGCTGCCTAAACAACAAAAAATTCAGTTGAGTAGGGAATTAGAGAAAGAAGTGACTGACTCAAAACTATCTAAACTTTTGAATACATTTAAGTCTGATGAATTGGATTTAGAGGTTATTGAAGAAGAAGTTGAAAACGTGAGACGAGAAATGTATGAAAAGCAAAAGCATTAGAGTTATTTTTGACACTAATGTTTGGATTAGCTTTTTGATTGGTAAGAGACTAAGCTATATCAAAGCGTTTGTGGTAGATAGACGAATTACAATTATCATAACAGAGCAGCTTCTTACTGAAATTAAAGTAGTGACTAGCCGAGAAAAACTACAGAAGTATTTCCCGAAAAATAGTGTGATTGAGTTCAATATTCCTCTTCATTTCCTTATCCTCAATTTCTTTAGTATATATTCCCCGATTTGTTGGCCTTGTTTTTGACCATTTTCGACAGCGGGGCGATAGTGAATGCCACCATATAAGCGACTAATGGCCGCTTCTTCGGCTGCTTGATTGAATGATTGAAACTGACGCTTGGGAAGGCCATAAGGGACTTCGGTCGCATCCAAAAACGCGATATTATCTCCAAACCATGATGTTAATACAACAGCTACCGCCGACGAAATGACACTGTGGCCGCTCGTATATTCGGGGAAAGGCGGTGTTTGGAGTAAAGGCCGCCATTTTTCGTCGATATAGGCGTTGATATAAGTCTCCGGGCGAATGACATTAGAACGGTATTTTTCGTCCCAACAACTGATAAAACCTTCAAATAAGGCTATCGAAGTAAGTGTATAGGCGGCGCTACTTTTGAGCATATCAGCCTGCTTTTGGGTGGCTACTTGTCCCGCAATTGACAACCAATGCCCGCCCGGAGAAAGTTTTTTTGTGCCAAAATTAAGGTGGCCTTGGGTATTGAGAAAGAATGGATTACAATCCCAAAAGCTGGCAATGAGGGTTTGTTCGGGGGTTAAATTTATTCCCGTTTGTTGCACTTCTTTGGCCAATTTATAAAAATCACTGCTAGGCTGTGTATTGAAAGGGGGATTGGGTAGGGGTTTGAATTGAGCTGCCGAATCGAGTACGAGTGTTCGGATACGATTCCAATACGGTTCAATAGCCGCCATATAACCCGGAGGGGTAGGCAACCACGCCCCTACACGTTTGATAGGGGCATAGCGACGCATGGCACGGGTGGCTTTGTAGTTGTCTTGCGAACTCCAAGCCAAAATATGCTCGGCGACTTGGCGGCCATAGGCGCGGGACGCTTCTACGATAGCACTATTGTACCCTTTCTGTTGGAAACTTAGCCAGATTTTAGCAACTTTTTCATCAAACATTTGTTCTGAAAAAATCATACTACGGCCCGTGACCAAAAATGCTTCGAGCGAGGCTATTGTCGGGTTAAGAGCTTTGGGAGGAACAGGCACGGCAGAAAGCTGCCGAAGTTGACCAGTCAGTGATAGGTAGCCTGCCGAAGGAGTAGTTGCTACGAGGGCTTCGTAAGCCGCCACATGGGCGTACATATATACCCGTGAGGCTACTGGTGGGCTGAGAATATCCGTCACAATTACATCTGTAAGGTGTAGATGTGCTTGGTGAAAAGTAGCAGTTTCGAAAGCGGTATCTTGTGCCTTGAGGTGGGAAAGGCAAAAACAAGCTATCAAGAATATAAACAGGGCTTTAGGCCAAGGTAGGGTAAGCATAGGAAATATCACTTAATTTCAAAAATCTTTAGCTTGTCATTATTCTGACCAATTATTAGCCTTTGCGAACCCTTGGCTGTTTTGATAAAAGTGGCATAGCGAGTATCTCCATTGGCCCAAAGACCACTTTGGGTAGGTAGTAAAGGGACAAAGTTGCCTTGGCCGTTGCCTTTCATCAGAAGTCCAAAACTAGCATCACAAGGCCCCATTTGTACGCGATAAGGGTGAAAATTGCCAATGAATAACAAATCTTTATGATTGTCGTGGTCAAAATCTTCGTACAAAATACTGCTAATCCGCGAAAATTGTGCTTCTATCGGGAAGGCTTTAAAGGTAAATTTCCCTTTGTCATTGATAAAAATGCCCGATGCCAATTGCCGACATTTCACGGCTTTGGCAGAGGCAAGTTGTTTGGAAGAATAAATATCTTCTATGGTAGCATTGGCGTAAAGGTGATAACGATTGAATTTTTTCCGTAATGGAGTCACTTGATCCAGTAACTCATCGCGGGAAGCGGCAGGGTAGCTTTTGCCTTGGATAAAATAGCTCCAAATAGGGTCAATGACACCGTCGTCGTTGATATCGGCGGCAACGATACTCATAGGTTCTTTGTCAGAGGCTTTAAACTGATTGTTGAGTCCGGCGTTGCCAGCTATGAGGTCTATGTCGCCGTCATTATCAATATCGGTAGCCAGAAGAGATGCCCACATCCCTTCGGTATTGGCTAGTCCACTTTGGGAAAAGATATCGGTAAGTTTGCCATTTTTATTCTGAAAAATATAGACAGGCATCCAATCTCCCGCTATGATTAACTCTGGATATTTGTCATTGTTGAGGTCGCTCCAGATGGCACTTTGCACCATTCCAATGAGACGTAGAGAAGGGGCTATTTGGTCCGTAATATCCGTAAATACAGGAACATTACTGCCTTGTTTGGTATCATTTCTTAATAAAAAGCTAACCGAAGGCAATGGAAAGAAGCCAGCTTTTCCGCGTCCTCCCACAAAAAGGTCAAGGTCGCCGTCTTGGTCAAAATCGGCGGCTGCTACGGCCATTTTGCTATCGTTCATGACTGGCAGGGCGGCGCTTGCCCGCTGAAAATTCCCTTTACCGTCGTTGAGATAGAGACGGTCTTGGTATTCGGGAGAGCCAGATTCGTATTCGTTGCCACCACTCACTACGTATAGGTCAAGGTCTTGGTCGCTATCGGCATCAAAAAACAAGGCATTGACATCTTCGCTTGCCGCGTCGGGTTTCCATGCTTGCTGAGGACTACGTTGAAAATTCCCGTCGGGACGCTGTAGCCACAGCTCACCCATTCGTTCTACCGCGCCTCCCAAGAAGATGTCTTCCAAGCCGTCGCCATTTACATCTCCTTTAGCTAAGGCAGGGCCCAAACGCGAAAGTTGATAAGGAATAAGCACCTCTACTTTGAAATCAATAAAGTCATTTTCAATATGTTTGAAAGGAAGTACATTGTCCGCATTTAGTTCTGTAAAAATTCCTTGGTTAGTCGAAATCGTCAACGCAGAAGCTTCGGTGGCGGATTGTTGGGTTATTTCAATGGATTGATTAGCAGGTACATTTTGCAAAAACGAGCGTTTGCCATTGGGCCAATATACGGCTATTGATTTAGCCGCTGAGTGAGTTCCTAACCCAAAACAAAGTAAAGGCTCTACCGAAGCTTGGTAGCCTCTTATGGGATACATTTCTTGATATTGTTTACCTTCAGCCGTTTCGATGACGACTTTGGCCCCCAAGGCCATCGTGTTACGCTCTGCACCTTTAAGCTTGATTTTGAGGAAATTGTTTTTTTGTTGTTGGGTTTCGTTTTGATTTTGATAAATTGAAACCGCTTCATTTTGGTTACAAACCACCAAATCCAAATCGCCATCTCCGTCAAAATCAGCGTAAGCGGCTGCCGTCGAAACTGAGGGATTGGTGATACCCCATTCTTGGTTTTTTTTAGAAAATGTTAAATCACGATTGTTATGAAATACATAATTGACGAGGCGATTGGAAGGCATTTTTTTGACCAAATCGTAGGTCTGAAAATCAAGAATACCCCGTGAAGCATAATTGAGCTTTGCTTCGGCAACGGTATATTTCATGAAATCCAAATCGGTAAAATCGCGCAAGTAACCATTGGATACAAACAGATCTTTCCAACCGTCGTTGTCAAAATCGGCCAATAGACCTGCCCAACTCCAGTCGGTATTAGAAATGCCGGCTAGTTGGCCTATTTCTGAAAACGCCGGAGTGGTTTTTGTCTGGGTTTTATCTACTTCTTTGCCTCTATTTCCAAGGTTCAATTGGAGCATATTGCGCATATTTTGGTGATAATAACCGCTGTCTATCAGGAGTTTGTATTGGTCATATTCATCGGGTCCTTTGAGCATTTTCTGGCGTTGATTATCTTCGGGAAGCATATCAAGCGTAAGTACATCGGGGAGTAGGTCGTTGTTGTAATCAGCTATATCGACCCCCATCGAAAATTTAGAAATGTGTGCCATACCACTTCTTAACGACTCTTTGAAGGTGCCATCTTTTTGGTTTAGATAAAGGCAGTCTTGCTCGGTATAATCGCTGGTAGAGTAAATATCGGGCCAGCCATCGTGATTGAGGTCCGAGACGACTACCCCGAGTCCAAAATTGAGGGGATTGTTGATAATTCCCGCTTTCAAAGTCATATCCACAAACTTGCCGTCTTCATTTTTTAGCAAACGATTGCCAAAACGCATGTCAGGAGTAGAGCGAGTAGTACGAGTATTGAGCAGGGGATTGTAAGTATGATTGGAATGATTGAGCACAAACACATCCAAATCGCCGTCAAGGTCATAATCCAAAAAAGCGGCTTGGGTGCTTTGAGTACCGGGTAGGTCTAAGCCCAATTCGCGCGCACTTTCTTTGAATACAGGTACACCATTTTGTAAGCCTTGATTGATGAAAAGCTCATTGACGAGTTTTTCGGCAGGAAACTTACCCGAATGACAGACGTAAATGTCAAGTAGTCCATCTCCATTGATGTCCACCACACTCACGCCAGTGCCCCATGTGCCATTGCCAGCCACACCTGCGGCTGCCGTAACATCTTCAAATTGAAGATTTTTGCGGTTGAGATAAAGTTTATGCGTGACTGTATTGCCCGAAAAAAACAAATCTGGTAGACCATCATTGTCAAAATCGCCTACCCCCACACCATTACCATTGTAAAGGTATTCGTATTTGAAAATGTGGAGAGAGTCATTTTCTGTAATGGTATTGATGAAATTAACGCCTGTATGAGTAGGAGAGAGGAGTTTAAAAAGTGGCAATGAATTTTGAGGCTGCTGCGTAGGAGCAGCGACTGGCGCAGGTAAAAATTTCCAATCAGACGATGAGTCGGAAGGCAAAAGCTTGAGAGATAGCAAGAAAACTATTCCAACAGAGCTGAGTAAATATCGATTGAATCCAGTCATAATTGCCAATAAGATGTTTATTCCCAAGTTTTATTTTCATCCCCCTCTTCATAAGGTACATATACCAGAAGCAACGTGAGCATTTCTTGGTCGCTTCGCATATCGCCATTTGAAAGCACAAGCTTTGGCGGTTTAAAAGGGTTAGCGGGGTTTTCGGCGGTATTGTCGTAGGTACCGTCGATATGGATAACTGTACCACGTTTGAGAATGAGGGGCTGTTGATAACGATAAAGTTCTTGCCATCTAAAATCCCAATTAGGGATATGTACAAGCGGAATGGTATCTCTCGAAAGATTCATGGCGTAGGCTTTAAATTCGGCTCCGATTTGGTGCATATGTGGCCAAATGTAAAGCAGTGAAATATCTTCGTTGCGATTGGTCACTTGAAGATGATGCGTAGATTTGTCGTTGGCAAAAATCATAAGGGGTGGGTCGATGTCTTTTTGGCCGATGCCCCCCGAGCCTAAACTAATCACTTTGACGGTGCGTTTGATAGGTTCGGTTTTGAAGAAGAAATTGACTCCGTTAAAACTTTCTGCGTCTTTACCCGAAGGTCCAAAATGAATCGTAAGCAAAATTACACCACGACGAGGCATTTTCCAGCCTACTCCCGCTGGATATGATTCATAAGACGACCCCGGAATCCAGCCGCCATAGTACACCATGTTCTTTTTGTAGGGGAGCCATTGGTCGTAAGTGTATTTTTCGTCAGTGCCAAGGTTTATTTGGGAGACTGTATTATGAAGGTCTATGGTAGGGTCTTCCACCGGGTGGACGGCGTAGTTGGCATGATGTATGATTTTTTTGTTGTTTGATACAAATTCCACTGCTTCTACATTGGCTTCGGTGGGGAGCTCAAAGGGAATTTTAAATACCATAAAACGTTCTTCTCCATCACCTTTTTGAAGATAAGCCTTATCCATTTTGAGGGTCAAATCGGGCTTGCGATGATAAGCTGTACCTGCATCAGTGCGGTCGAGGAGCTTTTTCTCGGCATCGAGATTGATTTTCCCTTTGGGCATATCGGTGTCTATCCATGCCACAATGGTCTGAATTTGGGGATTACTCAATTGTCTTTTGTTGGCAAAATGAGTGTAGTTGTCATTGGCACGCCAAGGGGGCATATAGCCAGATGTGATTACTTTTTTGATGAAGTCCGAACGTTTGCTGATGTCTTCATAAGTAATCAGGTTGAAAGGTGCAGCTTCTCCCGGACGATGACAACCCGCGCAATTGGCATGAAATATGGGTTGTATATCTTGATAAA
>VFQN01003263.1_pt1 | contig 23577 bp, 36 predicted proteins | sample 3512371 | NCBI WGS metagenome assembly VFQN01 (sample SAMN10412370, study PRJNA504923) | tailings metagenome | isolation source: Replicate 2 from Balatoc abandoned mine | place: Philippines: Itogon, Benguet | collected 2017-08-28
ACTACCTCCACCTCGCGTTACTAGTACTTTGTTCCCCCCCCCCCCGCGCTGCTATGGTGCACGGCTGGCTGTCCAACCAACGGCCGCCGAGGATGGACGGCGGGTACGGTGACGGGTACGGCATGCACGTGCCGCCGGCCATCCTCCGCCCAATGTCCCTCTGCCCGCTCCTTGTCCACCAGCGCCATCTATCCCTGTGCCCCACAGCCTACTCATAACTAGCCTATCGCACACCTGCCCAGCCAAGCCCAGCTCCGCCCGGACGATGCTACGGGTGTCTCACCGGCCCGCTGCTTGTTGACTCACCAGCCCCGCACCTGCCCCCAGCACCCGGCCCGCTCGACCAACCCACGCCCGCTCCTTGTTGACCCAACACCAGCCCCGCACCCGCCCCCAGCACCCGGCCCGCAAGACCCACCGCCCGCTGCTTGTTGACCAGCGCCATCAAAATGGATCCTCTTGAAGGGCCACCCCAATGCCCCAGCGTTGCCCACCGTACATCCCCACAGCCCAGCCCAACTCCACCCGGACCCTATGCCCCCGCCTGCTAAGACCCACCGCCCGCTGCTGGTTGACCAGCGCCATCTGCTGGTCGAACATGCGCAGCGTGTTGCGCTTGCGCTCCTCGTTGTCCGCCCTGCGCTGCATTTCCGCCTTGCGGGCAAGGTCGTCCTGCGGACACACCAATGGTAATGCCTGTCAGCCAGCGGTTCCGTTCCAATCCATGGCAACACGTTTTTGCGCTGCCTCTCCGCCTTGACCCCGCGGACAGCCATGCCACCAGCCAGCCAATCAGTCAGCCAGCAAGACAGCCGGCCAATCAGCCGCACTACTGCCCCACTTGGTGCATGCCATGCGTGCTGGCAAATGCATTTCCGCTACTGAGTGTTTGGCAGCGGGACCACGTGTGCGTCCCCCTGGCGTCGCAGCTGCCGCCAAATGTGCGCCTGGCCTGGCCCTGCAGGCTGCAGCCCGCACCCACCTGCAAACCCAACGCACCCCATGCACGCACTTGCCCCCACCTGCACCCCTCGCCTGCACCCCACGCCAGCACCCCACGCCAGCAACCCTCGCCTGCAACCCACGCCAGCAACCCACGCCAGCAACCCACGCCTGCACCCCACACCAGCAACCCACGCACACACCTGCACCCCCCGCACACACCTGCACCACCTGCACCCCCTGTACCCACCTACACCCCATGCTGCACCCCACGCCGCACCCACCTGCACCAGCGTCATTTGCCCAAAGTCGCCCCCTTTGAGGAAGGCTTTGCGGTTGAGGTGCCGCTGGGGCATGGTGAAGTCCACCTGGGAGCTCCCGGTGCTCTGTGGGTTAGCGTGCGGTTTAAGGTCGGGGGTTTGGGGCAGGGGAGCTCAGACCCGTGGGTCGGTGGGACAGCAGTGACAGCGGCGGCATGACGCGGGCACAAGAGGAGGCTTTCTCCCCGGTATGAACCTGGGAATTCGCATGGGCTTTGGCCACGGCTGCGCTGCAGCCTCACCCGTGTGCTGTTTCGGGAGTACAGGTTGAGCCGGGAAGCGTTCTCTGCCTCGCTCCGTGGGGAGCAGCTGGCGCCTTCCGCCGACTGCGCCCGCCGCTCGGGGGCCCGCAGCATAGGCGGAGGCGGGGACGCTCTGGCTGTGACCTGCGGTCCAAGCAGATGGGCACGGTACGACGAGGTCAGGCAGGTCTGGACAGAGGACAGGCTGTCCAGGCTGTCCAGGCAGGCGGAAAGATCGGCATGGCTCGGCACGTGGTGCCCACAGCCTGGCGATGAGCCGCGGGACCGCTCCTGTCAACTTGAGTGCACACACTGCGCATGTGAGGTTACAGCGTCGTGCGAGATTCTTGCGAAAGCTTGGTCTGTAAAGGGAGGACGGCAGCAGTGTCTGCCCATGGGGGAATGGGGGATAAGCAGGCCGTTTCGTGGCCCCGTTCCCCCCTTTCCCTTCACCAACCCACCGTACCTGGCTCATCATGACACGCTTGACTTGTGCCTTCAAGGCCTCCAGCTCAGCAGGCGACTCGCGGTACGAGTTTAAGAATGCCTCCACCAAGTTTATAGCTTGCACTAGACCATCGTTGATGGGACTGTCCTTCACTCCAGGTTGGAGCTTTGCAACCAGCGCTTCCTGCATGAAGTCCAATGCCTTCACATTTAGCGTTTGATGATATGCTCCCAAGTGCCTGCTAATGGTCAAACCATCCAGAAGAAGCCCCGTTGCAGCTCGCAATTTGCAGTTGCCGCCCGGCCCGCGCTTGCCTTGAGCGTCTCCGCAGCACGCCCGATAGCGCCTCTTTGAAGCTTTTGCTTTGACATGTCTGCAGGTACTCAGATTAGAGCCGGCGCTGCGGCAGCCTTCGTGCTCGGTTATGTAACTCCTACGTCCTAGTTGTCCTAGTTGTGGTTTGTGTCAAGTCGGCCTGTAAATCCTTTTATAGGTAAATTTTATATTCGTATTCGCATAACGCATGCTCGTGTCTAGAACCACAGCACTACCGAACGCACGCCTTGGTCCTACGTTCCTTGGAGCGACCAGGTACGGGCATGTCTCTGCAGCACTCACCGGCCTCTGCAGGTGAAACAAACAATCTATCATGTACTGCAATTCAACTGGTGCAGCATCTGGGGTGCCCGCACCAACTCGGACGCGAGCGAGGCAGAGGGAGTCGACCCTGCGTCTCCCCTGCACCCCACCCACCCACCCACCCCACCCCGAGGCCCCCTGCTAGTCCCATTCCAGTCCGTGCATCTTGGTCAGTTCCATGCTGCCAACTGCTGTACAGGTAACCGAACGAGCTGTTAATGGGTGGTAACTTTTCATGTCACACCCAATTGGTAAAGAGCTGCAACAAACTCGGCAAGGGAGTGCACTCTGAGGAGCTCCCCTGTGCATGAGTGCTCGCTGGTCGCTGCACCAGCCAAATTTTGCACGGGTGCCTCCCTCCTCCCCCGCAGCCCCGATCTTTTGGGCCAGAGATCACGAATAAACGGAAGACTCAGTCCTTTACACAGAATGCTCAGCCCTCGCCCTATGCGTATTAGCTATTTAGCTTGAAGTCGGGTGTCCCGTTACAATCTGGCGTTCAGGGCTGCCGTGCGTAGCACTCAGTAGCTCAGTAACCGGTAAAGCAAGACCATCCGAAGCAATGCCAAGTGCTTACTTGGACCCCTCGACCACAGGATCAACACGAGCGATAGACACTACAGTACAGCAATGTCCTACGCATCATCCCCAGCTAACCTGAGCCAATGGGGCCCTCGGCCCAGCGGCATGTCCTAACCCATGCGTTCACAAACCACCACGGCGTAGTTCACCGTCGCCAAGACCCGACCCAGATGTGCTCACGAGCCACATGTTCAACATCACCATAAGAAGCCCCTTAACACAGCACACTTGGTCACGTCACGCCGCTTTGGCCACGCAAAGTCTAGTCCGTCAGCTCCGTCCGGTCATCTGCAGTGCTGTTCTAATGCCATACTTGCAAGCACCTGCCTAACGCTCTTCCTTACGCACTGAAATGCCACCACCCGCAGGCTTCCGGCTGCGGTACGCAGGTGCATGCACTACCTCCATTATCAGCGCCGCCTACGGCCGTCATGCCACCTCAGCCACAAGTCCTGCAGTACCCATCCGGTTCCACTCCCCCTTGCTCAAGCTGCTGCTGCCAGCGTCTCCCCCGCTCATGGCCCCGTCACTGTCGACCAGCTGGTGTTCCACGTGCGCCCAAACTTGTCGTTGTGCGGGACCACGTCCCACAGCATGTCGTAGTGGATGTGGCCGGGGTGCGCGTGCACGCAGCACCAGATGCTGCCGTACAGCTTCATGCGCTCCTGGAAGCGCGTCCACTGCTGCGGGTTGCTGAAGTTGCCCAGCGCGTTCACCATGGTGGTGAAGTGCATCACCTTGAACGTCTTGGCGTTGGTCAGCGCCGTGCTCAGCTGGTCCGACATGAGGCCCTGCTGCACGCGGACCTTCTGCACGCCGTTCTCCGTCTGCACACGATCACAAGGGGGTAACGGCAGGGCAGTGATATGTGAGCATGTGACGAGAACGGAAACCAGCATTGCCTGTGCAGAGCAACGTTGCAGCAGTCAATCAAACCATCATGACCGCTTAGTACCTGGTACTTAGGCACAGGGGTTGGGTCTGGCTGAGTCAGCATGAGCACCAACACGACGCAAGGCAGGCGCATACGGTACACGAGAAGCACAGAGGGGTCAAGCGCCGGCATGCGGGCCAAGGCAGCTGCGAACGCATCAGCGCAGTTCGCTCCCGGGCCACGCACCACGAGGGGCGCCGGCGAGGAGCCGTCGCTGCAGCTGGTGTCGCCGTGGTTGCACATCTCCACCACCACGCGGTCATCCTTGACGCCCACCGTCATGCGCGGGTTGTGGAAAAAGCTGTACTCGCGGATCTCCGTGGCGGGGCCAAAGTGGTCGTTCGCGGGCAGCCTGCACGTGCAAGCACCGGGCCAGGCCGTCGCTGAATACTGGGTACGCGTGAACTTTGTTAAGTCCTTGTTGGCAAAGTGGCACGTGCAGCTTCAGGCACGCCTGTTTGAAGTAATCGTGCCGGCGCAAGAACGCTTGTAGCCCTCTCAAGGCCAGGCCACCGACCTGCGCCCAAAACACCATGTGTGCCATTGCACTGGCCGCCAAGCCAATAGCTTGTGTGCTGCCCAGCCCCTTACTTGAAGATGCCGTTCTCCAGGTCCAGCACGTGGTCCAGGGGGCACTTGAACGGCAGGTCGAACATAGCGCCAGGGATGCGACCTGTGGGGACCGGCCTCGCATGCATTGGTCTCGGACCACCGCGCAGGCGCATTCACGCCAGCGCTGGGACACAACACCGCAAAGTCACAAGAATCTAATGTTGGACCCAGGCCCCACCCCAGAAATGAGTTACTACAGCTGCCCTCTTGCCGCCGAACGCCACTCACCCTGGTGCGGCGCCCACCAGCGGTCCAGGCCGCACCACAGCTCCGGCATCACCAGCGCACGGCCCAGGATGACGGAGGAGATGGCAAAGCCCTGGCGGATGCGGTGGATCTGGTGGTTCATGAGGCGGAAGTGGCCCTGCACGTTGCCCAGGCTCATGTCGCCCGTGTTGGGGCCGGCGTTGGGGAGCAGCTCCGGAAGGCCGTCCATCTGTAGGAGGGGGAGGGGTGAAGTCTGGCAACGTCAGGCGGCCGTTTGGCTAGTGCTGAACCTTCCTGACGCGACATGGTAATCAGGAAGCTAGTGGGTCTGCCCCCAAAGCTGCTTCGCATGGGACGCATCCCTAGCGCGTCAGCAGCACTGCTCCAAACGCCGAAGCCCCCGCGCTCCCGCGGACGCCCTCCCCGCCACTCACATCGAAGCTGACGAATCCCACTTTGTGGTCGTAGTACTCTGGGGGGTCGTCGTACATCATGAACTCGCGCATGCGGTTGCGCTTGCCGGGCGTGCCGCTGAACTGGAAGGTGGCGTGCACGGCGTAGGGCTTGAGCCCCAGCCGCTCGCCCAGGCGCTGCACGAACATAGTGTGGCCCGAGCAGAACTGGCTGACGGGCAGGATACCGATGGTGAGGTTGCCATCGTAGCCCTGGAACATGTTCTTTTGGGGCGGGTTGGGGATCTTGATGCCCCTGCGGGGTGCACGAAGGTGGGGCACGGCAGCGTAAGAACCCGCAAAGTATGCGAACGCGTGATTGGTTCTGCCCACCGCAGCCCCAAGCACTGAACAAAGCGGCTTTGGGAGTGTAACAGTCGCCCGTGCTGAACTGTGCTCTTAGTGCGTAGGCGCTTAGCGGAAACTGCCAGCCACCCGCATCAAGTTCCCCCGCGCAGCGAGCATCCCGCCTACCTCCGGAACAGGTCGTTGAAGGCGTTCTGGTCCCACACCTTCTCGTCCGCCTCAATGACCTGGATCCAGTCCTCCACGAACGCAAGGCTGTTCTTGCGGAAAAGCATGATACCAATGTTGGCGGCTGCGCCTGCCTCCGGGAACTTCTCCAGCTCCTCCGTGGTAACGGTCGCTGCCATGTTGTCCGAGGAGGTCAGGACATCCGCCTCCGGGAAGCGGTCAAAGAACGGCAGCGGGTTGCGCAGCCACAGCACGTCCACGTCCGCAATGACCACCTGCAGGAGGGTTGCGAGGGACGCGTATGCTAAGGCCAATTGCCAGCCTGAGCACCTAGATGTCCAGGCACACGGGCTTGGCGTTGCGGCCCGACGTCCCTACGCGCGGTCTCCACAACCTGGCCGCTCCTAACCACCCCCTCGTGCCCCCTTCTGCTTCAGTTGCTGCAGTGTGTTATGCATGCCTATGCTGCACGGGCCGTACCTGCACGTCCAGCTGCAGGAAGATGGAGATCAGCCGGATCTTCTCGCGCCCCATCTTGGCAAAGGTGGGGCTGCCCCACCCGAAATCCCCGAGAGTCAGGCCGCTCTTCATAGAGAAGCAATTATAGTTAAGGCGGATCAGCTCCTCCAGTAGATGGTCGTCCATCGCGCCCACAATGTAGCCTGTGATACCGACAGCCTGCACGTGCTTAACCCACGTCCGCACGAAGTCCATGTAGTGGTAGTTTGCCCAGGTAACCACCAGGTACCCGTTCTGGGCAATCTTCTGCACCATTTCCCTGCGGTATACACGTACGAGAGGCACGGCGTTTCCTTGGTGGCTGTGCCAGTTGCATGTTCCAGACACCTGAAGCAGCAAGTTGTTTGACTGTCCAGCAGCTTGTGGCGGTTCAGCAGTGGGCACCTTTCACCATAAGCACGAGGAGTAACTGACCTGGTACGGACGCTAAACAGGTACTGTGTGCGTATGCTAGCTCACATCGGGCTGGTATCTGTGCCGCAAAGGCGGCAGCAAGGGCAGGAGCTACCGCTCTTGCCTACTGAACCTCGTACGACGTGAACCCTTACCTGGTGGGCTTGTACTCGTTGTCAAGCGCTGTCAGCTTCCCGTCGCCATCAGCATCGTCGTCCGACGAGGATGCTTTCGTGACAGGCTTCTCAACCTGCTGCGTATCCGTCTTCGGCTCCTGTGTTTGTGGCTTCTGCTCCCCTGCTGTAGGCTGCTCAGAACCCGACTGCCCCTGCACCCCGCCTGCGCTTTGCTGCTGCCCGTCAGCAGGTTGGCTCTGTTTCCGTTCACCATCTGCATTGGCATGGTCCACCATGTGTTCCTGATCGAGCTGCTGCACCACATCCCCCTGTCGCTTGACCTCCGGCTTGTCTACCGCTGTGCGGTCACCAGTTACCCCGGACGCTGGAACCGAGGCCCCCGTCGACCCTTTATCCCTGGCTGTCGAAACTTGATTTTGGACCACAATGTCCGCTTCGGTACGGCCATCTGCCCCGGTCAGTGTCACTGCGATGTAAGGCGTGCAACAGACGGGGTCGTGTCCAATGGCCGCAAGGCGCTGTCTTGCAGGAAAGCTTGAATCCTTCTGATCAATCCATGATGCTTACCTACGATGTCCTCTTTATGCCGCTTGTCTATACCAATCGGGTGGGGGTCGAACGGATGGTGGACAAAGTCGTCGAAGGATTTCCAGTATCCCGGTCTCCCAATCATGAACACAACGGTGAAGAAAGCTAAAAGCATAAGGCCCAACACGCCTAGCGCCACGCCTGACCTCGCCCGTGCCTTTGGGGCTGCGCGACTCATTTTGCTACAGTCGATAGCGGGTGTTGCTCGCGGCGCCTTGGATCAGGTAAATAAACGACTAGCTGTTGGTGTATAGGTGCCTCTACCTCGCCAGTAAGGACATATGTCAGTTGTGGATCTCCCACAATTTTGTTGGAGCCTGGCCTACACGGCTCAATTGACAAAGTATAAAGCTAGTGCTACTTTCAGTTTGTGTATGTAAATGTCAGCCAGGGGACAGCCTACGTCGGAGGCGAACACGTACGTGCAGTAGCAGCCGCGGCGCAGCGTAGCGCTTCTATGTTTGAGCGAAAACGCATGAAGGTCATGCAAAGACGATTATCATGTTGGAGGATGGAGGATGAACGTAGGACGCGCGCGCACCGAAGTGCAAATGCACCAGATCTGTCACGCGTGTCTGGTTCTGGAGCTGTAGCCCCTTTCTTGTTGGCCCTCGACACCACTGGAATCTGGTCAGGATGTCGTGCATTTCGGGAAACCTCCCCTGATTTTCTGTCTTGTGACTCCTGTGAGCCGCAGACACGAGACAGCGCTGCTTCCGGGCAGTCGTGGCGGCCCCCAGCCACGGCAACCCGGTCTCACCCAACATGCATGGGCTCCAGGTGTAGGACACAGCCGTGAGGCAGGCAAGCTTCATTGTGGTACCTGTGACAGGAATTTTAACTACCACTGCTTGCTGCATGTTGCTGGTGGACCTGTTAATGCTGAGAAGCAGGTCGCGACTGGACGGCTGCCTTTGGTGGGCTGCCGTTTGGGCCCACATCCCTGTCCGTGCTGCTGTTTGAACGTACCCGGTGCCCATATGCCAAGGCAGCTCCATGGCATTTGTGTGTGCGTGAGTTTGCGCAGTGTGGTTAACATTCGGCTTCGTTGCTTCCAGTACCGCATACCGGTATCCTGGAAATGGCATGCGTACAGTTGTAATGGCAATGCAACGCGGGTAACGAGGCCACTGTGCTCGCTCATGGCTGGGTCCGCGTGTGTTACAACGCCTAGCCCACTGCAAGCAAATCAACAGCGTGTCTTTCAACGTGTTGCACGAACACAGGGTACAATGCGAAGTTGACAGCGAGACGATAATGTACACGGGGGCAACAATCCACGAGCACAAGTGCGCAAGTGCAGGCCCGAACTAACTTGAATGTCACTACTTGCGCCTGCACAACATTGCGCGCGCCACGCACACGCACCTACCGGCACGATCAACGTTGAGACAGCAAACATTGCTGCATCACGCGACGTATGATCCCGCTTGTAGACAGGGCGGGTGTGGTACGCAGGCACTCCATGCACGTGGCAGTCAACCAGTCCCTGGCTTCGACATGACCAGAAAGGACTTCGGACAAGACGAGGGGCAATGTGCAGGACAGCCAGCGCCCACCTTCCCTGACACGTGACCTACTGGCAATCAGCCCGTCGACAGCCCTTACGGCAAATCTACACGCACACTTCCCTCTAAAGCACTTGCACTGGTCGTACACGTGCAGCACAAAAGTCCGGCAGCACGCACTTACGCCTTGGCGAGGTCCCACGCAGAACGCCCAGGAAACCTCCCCGCGTCTGAAGCAAGCCCACCAATGCCCGTGTGCGGTACCCCAGCACGATCCGAAACGTACGACATGCAGCAAAGGTCAAAAGCCCTCCATCCAGAGCCAGCTCTTCCATCCAGCCCTCCCGCAATAGCATTTCGCAAGCGCCCACTGTCCCCTCACGTGCGAGGGCCCAGCTCCCAGGCGTTACGCATTCCTCGTTTGTACAAATCCAAACAGCGGCGCCTATCCGCGGTGGCAGAACCGAAATGATACGCTGCTGCGCTTCTCAAGGACGGCGATGCATGGGCACATGCCCTATTCAAGGGGTAGGTGTACGGCATGTCTACATGGCTGTGTACTACATACGACTGGCAAGTACGACTGCAACACTAGGACGACAAAGCAACATTGGCAAAGGCGCACTACGTCAAGCATACTCGAGCAGGCACAAAGCATGTCGTTTAGCAGTGCCAAAAAAGTGCTCTCCTTATTGAGACCCTCCTACGGCCCCCACGTTATATGCGCAGATAGGCTGTAGCAAGCGACGACATGGGCTCCAGGCAACACCACACCGTGCACCCACAGCAGACCCCGCGGTGGCGGGGGCGGTTTACGGGCAAACAACACAGCCGGTGCACCTGGCTACCTATGCAATATGCAACAGTCAACGAAATATGGGTTCTCCGCAATGAACGGCACCTGGAACACCACTTGAACGGCAGGTGTGGGTGAACACAGGCAAGCACATTTTTTGACCCAGACAACAGTTGCATAGCTACACATCTCCTCCTCCGTACATATAGCTACTTCTCCTCCCCCTAACTGCCTGGCTGGCGTAGTAGGTAAACACAGTAGGTAACTACGCACTAAGCCTTGCTACCTAGCGTAAAGAAGCATACCGACGGCAGCTAAAACCTGCCCACATAACCCCCAACGGGCATTGCAAACTCCCGGACGCCACCATAGTAAAGCAGGCACAGGCATCTGCAAACTCGCGGTTTGGCAAAAACTTCACGAGGATAACAACGCGCGTGTTGCTGCCCGACAGCCTCAACACCGGGGTGGCGTAACTGGTAACAGTCCACCCACTAACCCCACTGCCACATACGTTTTGCCCCGTGCTTCATCCCCTGAGCAACCCTGTGCGCGGGGCAACCATGCCGCTCGCCGTACGGCAGTACGACACAAGCCGTCAGCGCCAACAGACCGCCGCACACACAGCCACAACACGCCGCTGTCCGCATCAAACGATCGCAGCACCTCCAAGAGGCGTCGATGCTGCATGAAAGCGTATGGCCCCCGGCCCACGTTGTACGCATACCCCTCGCCCACATTCCACCCAGCCCCAAGACGTGCAAGCGGGGCACAAACACAAAAACCGCCTCTCGCCCAGGCCCCTTGCACAGGAGCAAGTACCTCCAGCATTCTTCCCTCCTTCGTAAGCCATCGATCCCACCCTCCTACCGAACGCCTACTCATTCCCACAGGAGCCACCGTAGCATTGCCCCCCGTTTGTATTTAGCAGGGATTAAGGTTCCAGCAGGCAGGCCGCAACCCAAGCGCAACAATCCCCTGGGCCTGCAATGCTCACCTCTCATGTCGCTTGCTTTCCAGGGTTTCTGGACAAAACGTATCAGTGTTTTCCTGGACACCAACGTATCAGTGTTCTCGGGCTGTCTCCATACGTGTTCCCCACCAAACGCCTGCAGACTTAAACTGGCATGCCGGCAGACTACGCCACCACCCAGCGCGACAAGCCCTATGCCGCAACGCACGCTACTGAAGTGCAACGGCTGCAGTGCTAGCCAACCATCAGGCGTAGCGCTCAGCGCGCGAAGTAGCTGACGGGCGAGCTGGTGCTGCTGCCACTGCCCTCGTAGTGCAGCAGGTCGCAGCACATGATGTCCTCCAGGGCCAGGCCGTCCTCGGCGAAGAAGGGGCCCAGCCGGTAGCGCAGGCCCTCCAGGCACTTGGCCTCCACCTGCAAGAAGGCAGAGGAAAAGGCAGAAGGGATAACATCAGGACCACAGACAACATCGAGGATCAGCGCATTCCGTGCGTTGCAGAATCAGGAAGGACGAGCATCACGTGCATTGTAGAATCCGCAGCAACAACAGCAGGCGAGGGACGATGCACTGCGCGCAGGGTACGGGCACAGCTGCCGGGCGCCATCCAACTGCGACCAAGACTCCGCGCGTTCCCACACGCACGCACGCACCTCGTAGGTCTGCTGCCGCGACACGTGTGCGTTGTACAGGCGCGTCAGGATGTGGCGCAGCATCTCGGCGTGGGGCATGCGGTCCACCACCTTGGTGGCCAGGTACACGCACGTGAACAGGATGGACTGCAGCGCGTTCTCCTGCGGCGGGGTGAAAGAGGCATTGGCAGGCCGGTTGGCAAGGTGGGTAACCAGGTGTCTATTTTGGCGGCAGGCGCAAGTTGCAGTTGGGGCGCCGTCCGGCTGCTGCATACCAGCTAAAGGCCCTCACACGGCCAGCAAAGCCTTGGCGGACAACTATCAGCACAGCCCTCAAACCCATACATCCGTAGCGCAGCCAGGGCAGTAGCCCGTAACACACGTACGGCACGTCCACCACCATCTCATCCCTTGACACAGTACACTGTTCCCCTCTAAACGTGGACACATACTACACAAAAGAACACATGAAACGCACTGCGAACAAACGGCAACGCACCTGCGGCACGTCCACCACGATGGGCTCGTATTTCTCGGAGCCGGTGGGCGGCGGCAGCGGCGCGCGGCGGGCGGCCAGGTAGGGCGCGAAGGCGGGCACGGCGCGCGCTGCGGACGACAGCAGCGGGATACCCTCCAGCAGGCGCTGGAAGTAGGAGGAGCCTAGCGCCAGCGCGAAGGCGGAGAAGCCCCAGTGCACGCCCGTGTAGTACAGCATGGAGTCGGTGGCGACGGGCAGGAAGCGGATGCCGCCTGGGGGAGTGGGCGAGGAGGGGAGGGGAGCAAGCGCGGGGAGTAAGGCAAGGAATTGTGCCGGACGCGACAAGGCAGCAAGAGCGAGCGTTCTGCGCCCGACCCAGATGGCTAAAGCAAGGGATGGGCTTGGAAGAAGCGTAGAAGCAAGCAAAGAAGCTAGCTAGCAAAACACGCACCTGGGATGCGCACGCGGGACATGACCTCGTTGGCCAGCGCCAGGGCGCGTGGCGACGACACGTCGCTGCACACCGTCGGCACGTGCAGCCCGGGGCCGAGCCGCTGCTGCGCCGCCAGCAGCTTCGCGGCGGCTGTCGCCTGCTGCTGCTTCTTGTACTGCAGCTGCTGCTGGTTCTGGTACAGCTGCAGCTCGGCTGCGGCCTCGGCCACCGCCAGGCCGCTGTCGCCGCTGCTGCGGCCGCAGCTGCCGCAGCTGTCGCCGGTGCGCGCGGTGTGGAAGCTGTCGCTGGCGTGCGCGTCGTCCAGGACCTCGTCGTCCTCCTCCGCATGGGGACTGGTTCCGGAGCCGGAGACGGTTGCAGGTTGGTGGTTGAGGGCCACGGGGCCCAGGTCCAGGTCCTCGTGGCAGTCCAGCAGGGCGGAGGTGACGGACTCGGCGCACTCGAGGGAGCAGGACGACTCGCGAGGGATGTGGGCCTGCGGGACAGGTGGCAAGAGTGTAGCGAGGCGCATGTTGTAGTGCATTAAAGTGACGTTGACAGCGCATCGGAGTAACACTGACACTAGCACTTCTGGAACACAGCCAACCGCAAGGCGCGAACTGGGTCAGGTTCATTGGTAGGCATGCAACTTTGCAAATAGCTGCTCCTAAAGCGTACCTCAATGGCGATGCCGGTGCTTCGGGCGGCGTTGGCGGCGGCGGCCGCGGCCGCTGCCGCCTGCGCCGCGGCCGCTGCCGACGCAACGGCGGTGGCGGTGGCGCAAGGCGCGACGCCGCTGCCGCCCATGCGCTGCACCACCTCGCCCGCCACGGCGGCGGCGGCCGCCTGCGCGGCGGCGCGATCGCTGCAGTAGCTGCCGTACAGTGCCGTACGGGCCGCCATGGGACGCTTGTACGACGAGGCGTCGCCGTCGGCGGAGCGCGTAGAGTCGGGGCAGACGGCCATGCGCTTGTTGCTGCTGCCGCTGCTGGTGCCGCTGCCCGGGGCGGCAGGGGCGATGGCGGCGGCGGGGATGGCGGCGGCGGCGCTGCTCGGGCGCTTGTACAGGGCGGCGCTGTCGTCGGCCGCGGCGATGGCGGCCGCGCGGCGCTCTGCGGCTGCGTACAGCTGCTGGCGTTGCTGCTGCTGCTGCTCCAGCTCCTGCTGCTGCTGGTGCTGCTGGTAGCGCAGGGCCTGCTGCTGGTCTTGCGGCTCGGACGGAGCGGCGGTGGTGATGATCTGTGGCACGGGGGAAGGAATGCGTGGTGCAGCAGCATGTTCAATCTGTTCGTTAGCACATTTTAAAGTGCAAAAAGCAACTCTTCAGTGCTGTGCGAACACAGTCCTATGTCCAAAGCAAAAAACTCCAAAGGTCATCTGGGTCAGGCACTCCAGGTCGGCTCCCGGGCTACCATGCTGCCAGTCTCTCACCTGCTGCGCCACCTCGGCCGCCGCCGTCAGCACTTGCTGCCGCTGCTGCTGCTGCACCTGCTGCTGCTGCTGCAGCTGCCGCACGGCGTTCAGCTGCTGCACCTGCGCCTGCGTGTAGCGCCTCAGGTGCTGCGCTTGGGCGGCGGCGGCGGCACCCTGGCCGCCCTGCCCCTGCTGCCCGGGGGCCTGGCCCGCCGCCTGAGCCTGGGCGCTAGCGGCAGCCGCCTCCGCTGCGCTGACTAAGGCCGACATGGAGCGATTGACGTACAGGGACGAGCGGCTGCCGTACGCCGCGGGGCCTTGGCCGTTGATGGCGCCCAGCGGAGGGCGAGCCTGAGGAGCGCCAAGGGGTTGGTGCACCAGGGGTAACTTGTCAGTCGCGGGCGTTCTGTTCCATACCGCTGTACTAGCCACAAGCATCTTGTTCCGAGCGCCCTGACCCACATTTGCACGCAGGCCGCAGTCAAGTTCCCTTCCTCAATGCCCTCGAGGCTCCTGCACCAACCCCTCCTTCCTTTGCGTACGGAACTAATACCCATGTATGCCTAGGCACGCTCAGTCACGTGCGCCCTGACCCACATCACCTGCAAACTGGTCGCACGCTCACTCCCCCATCCCCAAGTCCCCCAACCTCCTCCAACTGCCCCACCTGCACGTAGTTGCCGTACAGCGCTGCCTTGGCGATGGGCTGGTGCGCGTGCGCCTGCGCCTGCGCCGCCGCCTGCTGCGCCAGGCTGACCACGCCCAGGTGCAGCCGGTGGCTGCCGGGGTCGGCAGCGCTGCGCGTGAAGTCGGCGAGGCTCTCGGCCGCCATGCCGCCGGCCGCGGCGTCCAGGCCGGAGCCGGCAGCGGCTGCCGCAGCCGCCGCTGCAGCTGCAGCTGCGGCAGAGGTGCCGCTGTCGACCGCCATGGGGTCATCGCCGGGCGGCGACACTGCGGGCAGGGGTAAGGAGAGGGTGGTGTTGGGGTTTAGTTGCTGACCCAGATGCCGCAAAGGTTGGAAACGTGGTCGTGTGGGGTACAAAAGGCTTGGAAGAAGGCACAAATGTGCTAGCGCACCAGAAGGTGAGCAGGGACGTGACGTGGCTCTTCGCGAAAACGAGTCGGTGGGTCGGGGTAAGCCGATAGCTTTCGGTTACGCGAAACCTCAGCGGCAACTGGCCTTGTGTTGCAGCAAGAATCAGACTTACTGATGGAGTCGACCACCGCCGCGAGGATGCTCTTGTCGCGAGGCGCCGTGTCATAGTTGCGGTAGAGCGCGGTGCCGCCGGCGTAGGCACCGCCGGCCGCGCCGGCGCTTGGTCGCGGGCCATAGAGCGCTCGGTGGAGCAGAACCGAGGAAGAAGTAGCACCGCTGGCGCCTGTCGGCGGTAGACCAGACGCTCCTTGGCGCGGCTGTTGCGAGTTTTCAAGTCCCGTGGGTCCACCGGCGGCTGCGCCGGTGCCCGAGTAGTATGGGTGCTGCATCTTAGGGTCTCTATCTGTAGCTAGTCAGCTGTATATGTCAACTGCTCTGTCTTGAAGCAAAAGCTGTGGTGGCGCGAGAAGCAATCTGCCAACGGGGACGATCTCCAAACTGTGGCCGGAGCAGTCAGACCGGAGTTGTTGCTCGCGCGCAGAGCTGCGTCAGCCGTGCTGAGGTCGCGGAAGCAAGCTTGAAGCACAGCTGTGATGTTTCTGGCGGCTGAGTCCCTGTCCGTGTGGCAAACAAAGGGCCGTGGGGGGTACAAAGGGCGTGAGGTAATCGGCTAAGGGAGCTTGACTAACTTTGTCATGTTGAGCAAAACGAATATGGTGTGTTACTTGCATTAAAGAAACATGCTGGTAGCAGGCAGTCCGGGCTGGGTCGGCAAACAAGGTTCGGGGGGTTGGCAAGCGTTGGGCATGCAGCTGTTTTCGTCAAGGCCCCTGCGACGCCTAGGTGATGAAGCCCTGCATATGACACTTTGCGCTGGAGGCTCACGTTGCGCGTTTTGGAGCCGATCGTGGAGGCCTTTTCACATTTGCGTCTCAAGCGTAAACGTTGGACGCAGCGCCGACACCGCAACGCAACACCCCACCGCTGAGATTGCTAGTGCGCATTTTTGCTGCCAGGTTCCGCACGACACAACGCTTTAGCATTTGCATGTTTTGCTGTTCCGTCACCAGGGGACTGCGTGCCCTTTCTCGCCACGGTGATCTCACCTCGTTGGGCGTGCTGCTCCGCTCCGCTGGGCTTGGGTCAAACGCCTTGAACAACTGTATTAAGTGTCTTACAGTGTAGATGTCTAAGGCAGCTGTGTTACGCTGCACACAACGTGTGTTCTTCTCTGGGGTCCTCCTAGTCTACCGCTAGTATCCTATCTGTTGTCTGCCTACTTCGAAGTGAAGGGGCGTTAACGCCCTAGACGTTTGAGTTCATGTGGTGCGACGTTGAGCAGAAATGGACAACGCGAAATCAGACACGGGGATACAGGGCACTGTCGGATCCCCCCGACACAATCACCCACCCCAAAATTCAGGTACCATGGCCTTTGCCATGTCAGTCAGCTGAGCACCCCTAATCTAAGAGTAGGTCGCTGATCTCACAACCATTTTACCGACATGTAAACAACGCTCTGTTTTGTGGACAAGGACCTTGGCGCTGGGACACCACGCCCGCACTCTGCCAGTCAGCCCGCGCCGTTTGCGCCGTTTCACATCAAGCCGCGGCTGACAAACATGGAATATTCCTGTATAGTCACAGGTTATGCACGCTGTATCGCGTAGCTCTATCCTGCATCGGCTATTGAAAAAGCTGACGCACGAACCGCGCGGTGGCTGACCGGCCTGGCGGCTGCCCGACCCATGGGTCATTCGAAAAGTGGAGGGTCCGTTTGCAAACTCGCAGCGACGAAATCTCGCTGACCCACTTGGCCACGGCACACTTGTTCGCTATCAGAACTTAAAGTAGATGTTTGCCAGCTTTCAGGGCAGTAACCGACAAGAAAAGTGCTCAAAGTCCAAGCTGCACACGAGCTATTCGTTCCCTGCACTTCTCCCACATGCACGGCATACCCCGCCAACCCACGCCCGCACCACACCGACCTGTCACAGTCCTCCACCAGCCACTTCCAGCCGCCTCTCCAGCCGCTCAGCCCGTTGCAGCCACCGTTGCGTTCGTCCGCGCGTTGCCGCTGCCGCCTACCTCCCTGCCTCCTCCCGCCACCGCGAGCAGCCGTTTGGGCCAGCGGCACTGAAAACGCCCGCCGGGATACGGCCGCCGCGGCTTCATCGGGGCGCCAAAGAGCCCATAGGCGTGTGGGGGGCGGCGGTGAAGTCCGCCTCCCCTTCCGGCTTGGGTAGCCACAACGTGAACAGCCCGCTGCCGGCCGGGCCGCCCTTCAGGGCCGCCCAGGCACGGCTGTAGCCCGCACCCAGCAGCTGCCGCTTCAGCGCGCCGTAACTGCAGTTCCACCACCAGCCCAGCTTCCTTTGCTCCTTCATGTCCTGCTGAAGCAGCTGTCGGTGATGGTCTGGCCCCGTCGTGTCCCCCGCCGGCGCAGACTCCGCCGCTGGCGCCGCCTGCGTCACCGCCGGCCCAGCTTGCGCCACCTCAGTCCCTGCATGCACCTCCGCTTCCGCCCCATCTGCCCCTCCAGCCGCCAGGTCCAGCAGCTCGCACACCCGCCTCAGCAGCGCCGCGCGGCACAGCCGCGAGCGGGTCTTGTCGGAGCCCCACGCCGCCCCGCGCTTGGCGGCGCCCGCCTTGCGCCCGTCCGCCGCCAGCGTCACCTCGTGCTCCCCAGACCCCACGCGCACGCCCCGCACCACCGCCAGCGGCTGCTGCTGCTGTTGCTGCCGCGGCTGCCCAGCGGGGATCCCCACAGTCTCCTGTGGCTCAGCCCCCTCCGCGTCCTGCACAGCCGGTTCCGAACGGTCCGGGATGTGGGTCATCGCGGGCCGTACGCCTGCAGTGCCTGGTTGCATTGGCTTCTCTGGGGTGTGTGCCAACAGCGCCTCCATGCAGGCGCCGGGCGCAGCAGACCAGTTGATGGACACGCCTGTTGGGGTGTGGGTGATTGGTGCGGGTGGGTGAGTCGTGCGTATCGCGCCCGCAGCATGGGTCAAGGACACCAGGCGAAGGGATGGGCGATAAACGTTGCTGAAACGCCTTGTTGCGCAGTCGGCACAGCGTGGTACCCATGTGCATATGACGATGTGGGTTACGGGCAGGACAGCAGAAGCTGCCCCGGCGTGCAGCCTCGTTTCTGGCCCGCCTATCGGCGGACCAATGGCATGCCGGCCCACACCGGCACAACTCGTCCATGCACCTCCACTTGCACCACTCACTATGCTGACGATACTATCCACGCTACCCTACCAACCTGAGGGTACCACCCGCACATACCCACGTACCTGAGGGCACCTTGCGCGCCGCGTCGGGGCTGAGCGCCAGGGCGCGGGGCGCCGCCGCCACCGCCGCCACCCGCGGCTCCCGCAAGCCGTACAGCCCCCGCTGCTGCTCCTGCCGCTGCTGCTCGCCAGTACGCACTCCGGGCCTCAAGCCGCCTCCATCCAGCATGGCTTCGCAACCATGTAGGGTGCCTACCGCTGTTGTCAAGCCCGCTGCTGCGTCTGCAGCTGCTGGCCCCTCCACAACGCGGAGTCCCGCAACGGCGGGGTCCTGCCGCAGGCGAGAGCCGAAGGCACGGCTCGCTGCTGCCTCCACCGCCTCCGCCGCCGCCTCATACCCTGCGGCACGTGGCATGCCGGTACGACACGTGGCTTGAGCATGACAGCACCTGGCAGAGGACGCATACGGAAACGTCCCACCCAGTTGCAGGCCAACCACACAGGCCAACGCAACGCGCGCGTGTACGGCATCGCCCCTGGAAGAGGCGCTTAGCTACTGCGCATGCAGTTGTGCTCAATCGGCCCTGTACGGTATCCGCGCGCTGACCCACCTGCCGCCTGCTCCATGGCGGGCGTTGCGCCGATGGCCACGCTGTCCAGCTGCAGCGGCGCCGCCAGCAGCCCCGACAGCAGCGCGCCCTGCGCGCGGCGGGGGCCCGGGTGTGAGCAGGGCTACCGTCAAGTACAAAAAGAAACCCTCAATTAATGCAGTGTAAATGTATTCCTGCTTCTGTGGGTGGGGTGTGAGGTTTAGGCCCGCGTGGGGGTTCGGGCCTACCCAGCCGCACGGTGGGCTCCCCCACGCACGCCCAGAAGGAAGTCTTGATTTTATGTTGATGTTCATTATTCAACGCCATCCGGCCGGCAGGTCTCCCAGCCCCACCCGACCTGCTGCACACCCCCACGCGTTACGGAGCGCCGTCCATGCCCCGCCCCACGCAACCCAGCACCCAGCACCCGGCAACCCCACCTACCTGCACGCCCAACCAGCACCACCTGGCTATCTTATCGCTGCAGGACATGGACAGGGTGGCGTCGCCCCGCCCCGGCTTGCGCCGCGCCGCGCCCAGGCCCCCGCCGACAGCCCCTGCAGCCGACAGTCCCCCGTTGCCGCAGCATCCCGCGCCGCCACCTGCCTCCGCTGCCGTGGCCCCAGGTGCTGCCAACGCTGTGCCGGCTGCTGTCGTTTCCATTCCAGGTGTTTGCCCACGCCCCGGCGCCAGGTGCTGACGGTCAAAGTCAACGTCGCTCGCCTGGGGCACCACCAGCACCCCTGCTCCAGCGCCACCGCCAGCGCCAAAGCCAGTGCTCCCAGGCCCATCTCCGTCCTGCGCCCCGGGCTCCACCATTAGCTTTATCGCCTTTGCCCCCGTCCTGAACCGCACGGCGCCGTCCGCCGAGTGTACTCCTTTGGCACCCGCACCAACCCGAGCAGCAGGCCCCGCGCCCGTGCCCGCCTGTGCCGCCTGACCGTCCCCCGCCGCCCCGGCTGTAGCCACGACGGGTGCCACGGGCGTCCCCGACGCCATCTCTCCGGCCAACGCACCGTTAAGAGCTCCTCCGCAACCCACACCCGAACCTGCAGCTCCTCCCTGCCCCTGCTCTCGGACCCTCCCCTGCCCCTGCCCCTGCCCTTGCGCCTGTCCCTGCTCCTGCCCCGGCAACAGCAGGATGGACGCGTCCCCGCACGGCGGCTGGCTGCTGTACAGGTGCAGCTGCAGCCCGGGGCGCAGCCGCAGCCGCAACCTCAAACGCGCGCCCACCGCCCCAGCGCCCCCGGCGCCGCCGCCTGCACCTGAGCCCTGGCCCGAGCACGGGTCCGCGTCGGGCTCGCCGCCCCCGCCCCCAGCAGCAACAGGTAGTACCTCAAAGACCGACTGGTGAGCCGGCTTGGGACCCTTCTCCGCCCCGCTGCCTTTCCGAGTCGCTGCAGAAGTGGCACCGGCGCCTTGCTCGCCCGCCAGTGCACGTCCAACCTCCGCCTCCGCCCGCTGCACTTGGTGTCCTTGCTGGAGCGGCTGCGCCAGAGCTTGCTGCTGGTCCCCTTGCTGCTGCGCATCGTAGTGATTACGGAGCGCAAGTGCGGCCTCTCCGCACGCCCACGCGACCAGCGCCCTGCGCGCCACCACCTCCGCATGGCTGTCATGCAGCACGTCCCCTGCAGTCGTACGCTTGGATGCGCTGAGGCACTTGGTGCCGGTGCCCAGGGACACCACCACCAAGGGCTGTGGCGTGGGTAAAAGCTGCTGCGAAGCTGCTACTACGGATGCTGGCGCTTCTGGTGTGGCGCGTGCAGCTGCGGTGGGTCGGTTAAGGGGATGCGGAGCGGCGGTTGCCGGCGTAGGGTCTGGGCAGTAGCTGACAGCGAAGCCTGAGGCCAGGGCGTGCGAGAGGGGGTGGCATATGTGGGTTGGGCGTGTCGTGCAGGTGGCAGTACAGGGGTTGGTTAAGGTGAGGTGGTGCTTGTGGTGCACGCATGTAATGAGTTCTGGGTGCCATCCGTCCGAGTAGGAGGGTTCAGCAGGTCTGGTCAACCGCCAACCGCACCCGCTGACCTGCCAGAACGGTGTGCTCGTTTGGCTGCGGCTTGCCAGTCTTTGGCAGAGAGGCGAATGCGCCTTGCACGGCTGCTGCAACGGCGTCGGGCAGAAGCAGTGGCCCCGCCGAAGCCGGGGCTGAACATCGTGGCGCCGCAGCTTGCATGGCTGCTAGCTACGGGCATATTCTCGCTACAGTGGTTAAATATGCCGCTTGATTACCACTAAGGCGTGATACAGAGTAAGCAGCAGCCCTTCGTTTGTACAACCGCATTGGCAGTTCGAGGCAGGGCATTGCGCCCCCACTGGACGACATTCATGACTTGTACCAGTCCGTCTCTTTGTGAGCTACCTTTTCAGGTCGTTGAGCAATTCGGGTTGTCACATCGCCCTCAATGACGTAGGCAATAGCACCTGGTCGTGCCTAGTGGTGTTGCAGCCCGTAACTTTAATACCTAATGGTGCTCAATTCTCCGCTAACAAGTCAAGCACAAAATGTTACTGGCCAGCCCTTTCGGCGCCTGACTTTCGTCCCCGCGACAAAGTCCGACTCTCATTCTGCACCTGTGGGCGTGGACTTGATACCTCTCAACGACCCAGCAGAGGTGCGAATAGCCTGGGCGAATGGCCTGAGAAAGCCCAGGCATGTGTTTGTTGAGCTCGAGGTGTTGGCCTTAATCAACTGTCCATGTCACGGCGGCTGGCGGCTTTTTGCTCTGGCCCTGTTGCCTTCTACACTCCCTGAGACCTCTACTGCATGAATCGCACCTCACGTGCCCTGGCCTGACTTCCGGTCTTGTGAACTCACAGATGCCAGCCCTGCCAATGTCGGCTGGCAAGGCAGGCCCTGCGCCTGCTGCTGCTGCCCCAAAGCAGCAAAGGGAGCTTTTTCGAGAGTCGGAGTTGGTGCTCAAGTGGTCAACGGTTCGCAACAGGGTAAGCGCGTGCATAGGTGGCTGGGTAGGGGGAGGTGCCACAGCCCGCTAGCGGGCCGAGGGTATCTTCCTCCTTTGGGACCCAAGTGCCAGTCGGGCACCCATGATTCCCTGCAGTCGGTCTGCATGCCACTTTACAAGGGATGTGCATTCTTTTCAACCCATTTCCTACCTCGCCACCTTGCCTCCAGGGCGCCGGCTACCACAACTTGGGCAACACCTGCTTCATGAACAGCGTACTGCAGGTGGGGCCACGGTGCGCCGAATGGGCCAGCGGCGCACGCGCACACAGCGGCAATTTACTGCGGTCGTCAGGTTGACAGCATGCACGTGCAGCTGTTATCGCGTTGTACGGCTTGGCACGGCCAGGGACGGAGCGCCTCACGTGCCCACCTTGCGACAACCGCAACGCCGCGTCAGCATATGTGAACACGGCACCCAAAACATTCAAAACAACAGCAGAACCACATCCCATGCCTCATCCCGTGTCTTACGCTTCCCTACGCTGCGCCCTTCCACCACAACCCCCACCAGGCGCTGGTGCACACCCCTCCCCTGGCGGAGCTGTTCACGAGCCCCCGGGGCGACCGGCTGCTGGACGAGGTGGCCTCGCAGCGCGGCAGGGGCGGGGCGGCGGGCGCGGAGGGCGGTGGCGTGGGCGGCGGCGCGTTCGACCCCGTGGCCGTCACGGCGCACCTGGTGCGCCGCTCCTTCACCACGCCCGTGCTGGCGCCGCGGGCGCACGCGCAGAGCCTGCGCCTCATAAACAAGCGGTGAGGGCCGTGGGGGCGGGGGCGGGGCGACAGGGGCCTACGGAGGCGCTGGTTCTGTGGGTCTGTTTGGTGCGATGGGGAAGGGAGCGGTGGGTGCGTTGCCTAGCTGTCGTATGGGTCCAGCGCAGGTGCGCTCGCCTTTACGGCCAGGATCTCCTGCGGTCCTGACAGCGCGGCATAAGTACGCTGACCGGACCCTTACACCCATTGTGGCACCTTCCCGCAGCTTCCGCCTGGGCCGGCAGGAGGATTCGCACGAGTTCCTGCGCTGCCTGCTGGACGGCATGCACGAGGCGTGCCTGCGCCGCTTCAAGCCCAACAAGCCGCCGCCGGAGCTGGCGCACACCACCTTTGTGTACCGCATCTTCGGGGGGCGCCTGCGCAGCCAGGTGGGTGCATCTGGGTGCAGGGCCAACAGCGTGTGGGGCTGGCGTCTTGGCGCCAGGTTGGGGGCCGCCTGCGCAGCTAGGTGCGCCCGGGTGCGGCGTCATTGGTTTGGGGTTGGCGCTAGGGAAGGGGGCGCCTGCGCAGCCAGGTGAGTGCGCCTGGGTGCACAGTTGCGGGGCGGGGGTGCGGTACAGCGACCGGGTTTGCAGGTTGAACAGGAAGGTGCAAGGGGAGGTAATGTGGGGAGCGTGAGGTGCACCAGTGGTGCGAATGGGCGGAGGCGACGTTGCAGTGGCGTTGAACGACATGGTGGGGCACATACGGCAGGAAGGCAACGGGGGGTCTTTTGGCGTGTTAAAGGGCGCGGGGCACATACGGCAGGAAGGCAACGGGGGGTCTTTTGGCGTGTTAAAGGGCGCGGGGCACATACGGCAGGAAGGCAACGGGGGGTCTTTTGGCGTGTTAAAGGGCGCGGTAGGTCGGACTGCCAAACGGCAGGGATTACCGACGTGGGTCATGACCAGTGAGGTCCAAGGCCGCACACTTTACTTTCCTACCATGCTGTAAGATTCAAGTAGGGGCCACCGCAAGCGTTTGCTGATCGGGCGGAGGATCATGGGCAGTCTGTCATATTACCAGTTATTACTGGGGGTGCGACCCCTGCGACCCTTATGGGCTAAGCCGTACTGTAGGGGTCTTGGGGATTGGGGGTGTATGGGGACGGATACTAGGCTAAAACAGCGTGTTTGGGTGTGTTGGGGCGTGCCAGGTAGGCAGGTACAGCTTAGATGTAGATGGGCAGGCCGCGGGGGTCGGGCTGCCGCCCTCCTCCC
>VFQN01003264.1_pt1 | contig 23575 bp, 25 predicted proteins | sample 3512371 | NCBI WGS metagenome assembly VFQN01 (sample SAMN10412370, study PRJNA504923) | tailings metagenome | isolation source: Replicate 2 from Balatoc abandoned mine | place: Philippines: Itogon, Benguet | collected 2017-08-28
GTCAAGCGTGCTATAGGTGGTCTATGAGTGTGACGGAGGATCGGCCGCTCGACCTGTTCGTGGTCGGCGGCGGCATCAATGGGGCGGGCATCGCCTGCGACGCGGCGGGGCGGGCGCTCACGGTGGGTCTCTGCGAGATGAACGATTTCGCCAGCGCGACCTCCTCGAAGGCGACCAAGCTCATCCACGGCGGCCTGCGCTACCTGGAAACCTACGAATTCCGCCTGGTACGCGAGGCGCTGCAGGAGCGCGAGGTGCTGCTGGCGAAGGCGCCACATCTGTCCTGGCCGCTGCGCTTCGTGCTGCCCTACGAACCGCACCTGCGGCCGCGCTGGATGCTGCGGCTCGGCCTCTGGCTCTATGACCATCTCGACTGGCACATGACCCTGCCCAAGTCGATCCAGGTCGACCTGCCCCGCTCGAAGTTCGGGGCCGGCCTGAAGCCCAGCTTCCAGAAGGGATTCGTCTATTCGGACGCCTGGGTCGACGATGCGCGCCTGGTGATCTCCAATCTCAAGTCGGCCCGCGAGATGGGAGCGGCGATCTATGCGCGGCATCGCTGTGTCTCGGCTCGCCGCAGCGACGACGGCAAGCTCTGGCACATCGATCTCGAAGGCCCGGGCGGCGCCCCCGTGCATCTCAGGGCGCGCGCCCTGGTGAACGCCGCCGGGCCCTGGGTGAAGCACTTTCTCGACGAGCGGACCGAGATCAAGACGCCCAAGCGCGTCCGCCTCGTGAAAGGCAGCCACATCGTGGTGCCCAAGCTCTACGACGGCGACCATGCCTTCATCCTGCAGAACAGCGACAACCGGATCGTGTTCGTCATCCCCTACGAACGCGAATTCTCGCTGATCGGCACCACCGACATCGTGGTCGAGGAAGGCGAGCATCCGGTCTGCTCGCCCGAGGAGACCGCCTATCTCTGCGATCTCGCCGGCCACTACATGGCCAAGCCCGTTCGGCCCGAGGACGTGGTCTGGACGTATTCCGGCGTCCGCCCCCTGTTCGACGACGGCGACGACAATCCCTCGAAGGTAACGCGAGACTACCACCTGGAGGTCGACGGCTCTCCGCACGGCAAGGCGCCCATCCTTTCGGTGTTCGGGGGCAAGATCACGACCTATCGGCGGCTGGCGGAGCATGCGTTAAGGGACCTCGGGCCCTATTTCCCGCGTATGGGCGGTCCCTGGACCGATGGCCGTGCCGTCTACGACGGTGAAATGGCCGACGCGCCGACCTTCGAGCAGGCGTTCGAAAGGTTCGTGGACGGGGCCGCCGCCAGCAAGCCCGGCCTGCCGAAGGATCTGGTGCGAATCCTTTCCCGGCGCCATGGCTCGGGCCTCGAAGACCTGCTCGAGAACGTAAAGACCGTGGCAGATCTCGGCCGCCATTTCGGCGGCTCGCTCTACGAGGTCGAGGTGCGCCATCTGGTACGCGACGAATGGGCCGTCGACGCGGAGGATGTGCTCTGGCGGCGAACCAAGGAAGGTCTGCACATGACGGCGGAACAACGCGAGGCATTCGCGCGCTGGCTGGCCGAGCAACGGCTCAACTTTACATAACTTAACTTCCGGGCCGGGCACGTCCGGCGCCCTCGCGCCGTATCTCGGGAACCATCCTTTCTATGGCGAGGTTTCCGATGTCGATTCGTTCCCTGGTCCTGCCCACCGCCCTCGTTCTGGCGGCAGGCCTTGCCTTCACCACACCTGCCTCGGCCTTCGACCTGTTCGAGGACGATATGATGGAGCTCGCACAGGCCACCCCGCCGAGCCCGCCGCCGCCTCCGGCGGCACGGGGAGAGCGCACTCCGGGCGAGCGTGCGGCCGCACGCGCCGAGCGCAGCTTCTCGCCCAAGTCGATGTGCATCGACATGGCTGCCCGCCGCATCGGCGATCGCGCCTACCTCAAGGCCCGGCTGGAGCTGAAGCCCGACCAGATGACCGCCTGGAACGCGTTCGAGAAGGCCGCCGACGAGGCCAGCGCAAAGACGATGGCCCGCTGTCAGACCCTGCCGACCGAGATGAAGGAGCGCCCGACCTATCTCGAGCGTCTCACGATGGAGGAGGACGTCATGAAGGCCCGCATCGCCACGATCGAGGCGGTCAAGCCTTCGCTCACCGCCCTGGTCGCCGTCCTGACGCCCGAGCAGAAGGCGCTCCTCGACCGTCCGCGTCCCGCCCTCGGCCATCACCGCGGCGTGACGATGGGCCACCCCGGCCCGCGCTAAGAGCCTACCAGTCGCTGTGGCGGACGATCTTCATCAGGTCGTCCGCCATGGTGAGGGCGGTGAGGACGCCGGTCTTTGGATTGTCCGGCATTGCCCGGCCGAGTCGTTCGAGCTTCAGCTCACCTGAATCGGAGACGACCTCCAGCTTGCTGGCATTGGTTCCGGGCGGCAGCGTCGGATCGGCCACCAGCTCGATCTCGGTCTTGTCGAGACCGGCGCCACAGAGCGCCACCGTGACCGCCAGATTGGCGTTCTTGGGGTAGAGCCGGCCCGCATCGGCGGGCGAGCCGCGGAAGATCACGGTCGGTTCCTTGATCGACGGCAGGTCGAACTCGGTCTCGGCCGGCGTGCCCGTCCAGGCATGTGGCGGCTTGATCGAGATGTACTTCACCCGCTCCAGCGTCCCCAGCCGCATTGCCAGCAGCCCGTCGAGGCCGGCGATGGCCCCTGCCGGCAGCCGCAGCCGCGCGCCGCCCTTCTCTGCCGCCTTCAGGTGCTTCTTCCAGAGCACCGGGTCGCCATAGGCACCGGTGGCGATGACCATGAAGTCGATGCCCTTCTTCAGGATCGTCTCGCCCCAGTCGCGTACCGCCTGCTGGCTCGCCGCCTCGACCACGACGTCCGGCTTGAGTTTCAGCAGCGCTTTCAGGTCGTCGACGACCGCGACCTTCTTGCCGAGCTTCTTCTGGGTGGCCGCGACCCTGCCCTTCCGCACCAGGACGCCCACGATATCGATCGGCGGCTTCTTCTCGCGAAACACGTCGAACAGCATCTGGCTGATGGCGCCGTAGCCGATCAGTGCGATTTTCAGCCGCTTTTCCTTCGCCATCTATCCCCCTGGACCCGAATCACGGGGCGACTATAGCGGGCGGGCTGGGCCCTTGCGACCCACCGGGGTGGCGGCTATAACCCCGGCCTCGCCGCGGGCCGGAGTCCGCAAATCCTGACGGAGCGTAGCTCAGCCTGGTAGAGCACTAGCTTCGGGAGCTAGGGGCCGGAGGTTCGAATCCTCTCGCTCCGACCAATCGGCGAGGCCGTTGCCAATGGCATCGGTCACGAAAGAACGGCGGACCTTCGGGTCCGCCGTTTTCGTTTCAGGGCGCCTTACTTCTTCAGGATGGCGATGTCGGTGACGGGACCGCCCAAGCCCTCGATCTTCGCCACTTGCGTCGCCTTGCCAGTCGCCAGATCGATCGACCAGAGCTGGTCGCCGGTCATGGCCCAGCCTTCGTTCTTCGTGCCGTCCGACCAGATGTCGAAGGCGACGGCGTCGACCTTCGGGCCGAGCGCGCCGACCGTATTGAGGACGCCGTCGTTCGGTGGCGCCTGCTTCACCAGGGCGCCCGTCGTGGTGTCGACGTTGAGCAGCGTCGTTTCCTTGGTGCCCTTGACGGAGTTGGTGTAGGCACCGGCCATGACCTTGGGCGCCTTGCCCTTGTTCGCATCGGCGTCGGCATACTTCAGGCTGCCGTCCTTGATCACCTTGCCGTCGTCCACGTTGACGCGCAGGCTCGTTCCGTCGCTGCCGATGACGCGCAGCCGGTCAGCGACCGGATTGAAGTCGACCGTCGCGGCGGCGCCGGCCGGCAGCATCGTCTCCAGCTTCGACTTCTTCGTGGCCTTGCCGTCCATCGCGATGGTGTAGAGCGTGCCGTCGGCCGCCAACGCATAGAGCATCCCGTCGGCCGGACGCACGTCGATGCCGACCACGGGACCGGCGACGCCGTCGATCTTCATCTTCTTCGTCGCCTTCTTGGCGGCAGTATCGACGATGGCGATCGTGTCGTTTCCAATCAGGGCGGCGACGTCCGCCGCCTGCGCCGTGCCCGCCAGGGTCACCAGGGCCGTCGAGGCGGCCAGGATTGCCTTCACCGTCATTGGATCTCTCCTTCCGTTGCAGACCCATCAGCGGGTCATGCAGCGGTTACCGGCCGACCGGCCCGTCTGGATGCAGCGCCGGAAAAAAGAATCGAGTTCGGTCGTCGGATGCATCCAATTGCCCTTTTCCGAAGTATTCTCGAAAGAAGCGCAGCGGCGTCGACCGGAACGGACCCCGCAGGGAGGCAAGTCAGGGAGCGATGACGGCAGAACTGCCCTCCGATCATTCTGCGCTGGAAGCAGGAATCTCGGCCGCGATCGTCCGCTGCGCCGCCGGCGAAGCGTCGGCGTTGCGCGTCATCTACGATCTCGAGGCGGCCCGAATGGTGGGCGTGGCGATGCGCATCCTGCGCCGCCGCGATCTCGCAGAAGAGGCGACACACGACGCCTTCATGCGCATCTGGCGCAGCGCACGCAGCTTCGATCCGGCGCGCGGCACGGCACGCGCCTGGATCTACACGATCGTACGCAATCAGGCCTTGACGATCCTGCGCGACGAAGGGCGCTTCGGAGCCGACGAGCCGACCAACGATCAGGTGCCGGAGCCCAATTCGGCACTTTCGCGGCTGCCGGAGTCCAGCGCCCTTCGCCACTGTCTCGAACAACTCGATACCGGCCGTCGCAGCGCCATCGTCCTGGCCTATGTGCACGGCTTCAGTCACGGCGAGCTGGCGGGGCGCCTTGGCGTGCCGCTGGGCACCGTCAAGAGCTGGATCCGCCGTGGCCTCGTCTCCCTGCAGGAGTGCCTGGGATGACGCCCGATCGCGACGACCGGATTCACGCCGCCGAATTCGTCCTGGGCCTTCTGGAGCCCGAGACGCATGCTGCGGCCGAGCGCCGTCTCTCCTCCGACCCCGCCTTTGCCCGCGATGTTGCGGCCTGGCAGAAGCATTTCGCGGCTTTCGACGACACGGCAGAGCCGGTCGTGCCCGCCGAGGAGCTGTGGCGCAGGATCGAGGCGGGCATGGGTGCAACGACCACCGCGCCACGCGTGGAATCCGCAGGCCTGCTCCCTCGGTTGTGGAACAGCCTGCGCGCACTGCGGATCGCGGCGCTGTCGGGGCTCACCGCCGCCCTGGCTCTCGCGGTGGTGACGACGGCGACCGTGCGGCACGCGCAGGAGGTCGCGGCCCGCAAGCCCGTCTATGTCGCCATCCTGGTCGACGATGCGACGCGCCAGGCGGGCGCCATCGTGAACGCCTTCGCCGACGGCAGGGTCGAGATGATCCCGCTCGTCGACATGACCGTGCCGGCCGGGCGCTCGCTGCAGGTCTGGACGCTCTGGAATCGCGAGATCGGCCCACGATCGGTCGGCCTGCTCGATCGCGCCCGGGCAACGTCGCTCGATCTCGAGCGCCTGCCGACCACGGGGGCAGACCAGCTCTTCGAGATCACGCTGGAGCCGTCCGGTGGCTCGCCGACCGGCCGCCCGACGGGCCCGATCCTCTACAAGGGCACGACCGCGCGCACGCTGTAGCCGGCGTCAGCCGACCAGCGGGAAGTGGCAGGCGACCTCCCGGCCCGGTGCGATCTGGCGCAGCGGCGGCACCTCGTCCGAGCAGCGGGTCTGCGCATGGGGGCAGCGCGTGCGGAAGCGGCAGCCCGAGGGCGGATCGAGCGGCGACGGCGGGTCGCCGGGCTTCAGTTTGGTGTCGCCCAGGGGGACGTCCGGATCGGGCACCGGAATCGCCGCCATCAGCGCGGCGGTGTAAGGATGCGCCGGTGTCGCAAACAGCGAGTCGGAATCCGCCACTTCGCACAGCCGACCGAGATACATGACCGCGACCCGGTCTGACACCGACTTCACCACCGCAAGATCGTGGGCGATGAAGAGGAGCGTGAGTCCGAACCGCGCCTTCATGTCCTCCAGGAGGTTGACGATCTGCGCCCGGATCGAGACGTCCAGCGCCGACACCGGCTCGTCGCATACGATCAAGGCGGGCTCGAGGACGAGGGCGCGCGCGATGGCGATGCGCTGGCACTGGCCGCCGGAGAATTCGTGCGGCCGGCGGCTCCAGACGAGGTCGGGATCGAGGCCGACCGCCTCCATCACGGCACGCACGCGGCGGGTACGTTCGGCGGCATCGGACACGCCCGATACGATCAGCGGCTCGGCGATGATCTCGGCGACCTTGCGGCGCGGATTGAGCGAGGCGATCGGGTCCTGGAAGATCATCTGCAGGCGCGGCCGCATGGCCCGTAGCGCCTGGCCGCGCATCTGCGTGAGATCCTGGCCGTCGAACACGACGGCGCCGGCCTTGGGCGGCGGCAACTGCAGCAGCGCGCGCGCCAGCGAGGACTTGCCGGAGCCCGACTCGCCGACGAGGCCCAGGGTCTCGCCCTGCTTCACCGAGAGCGTGACGTCGCTCACCGCATGGACGTGGCGGCCACCTCCCACCGGGTATTCGACCACGAGATTCCGGATGGAGAGGAGATCGCTCATGCCGCCCCTCCCGACGCCAGGCCCCGCGGATGGAAACAGGCATAGCCACGCCCGCCGTCCATCGTCAGCGCCGGCTGCTCGGCGTCGCAGTGGTCCGTGCGATAGAGACAGCGGGGTCCGAAGGCGCAGCCGCCGCTGCGCCGCGCCAGGTCGGGCGGCCGGCCGGGAATGGCGCTGAGCCGCGTGTGCGTGGGATCGGTGAGCCTCGGCAGCGAGCGCAGCAGCGCCTCGGTATAGGGCATGCGCGGCGAGCGGAAGATCTCGCGGGTCGCCGCGGTTTCCACCGCGCGGCCGGCATACATGACCATGATGTCGTCGCTGCGGCCGGCGGCGACGCCGAGATCGTGGGTGATCAGTATCATCGCCATGCCGCGCTGGCGCTGCTCGCCTTGCAGCAGATCGAGGATCTGGCGCTGCACCGTCACGTCGAGCGCCGTCGTCGGCTCGTCGGCGATCAGCAGCTTGGGCGCGCAGGCGATCGCGATGGCAATTGCCACGCGCTGGCGCATGCCGCCCGACATCTCGTGCGGGTACTGTCCCGCGCGGCGTTCCGGCTCGGGGATGCCGACCTCGTTCAGCAGTTCGACAGCGCGGCGGGCGGCCGCCGCTGAATCCAGCCCGCGGTTGAGGCGCAGCCCTTCCCCGATCTGCCGGCCGATCTTCATCACCGGATTGAGCGAGGTCATCGGATCCTGGAACACGATGCCGATCTCGGTGCCCAGCACACTGCGGAACTCGCGCGGCGAGAGGCTGCGAAGGTCGCGCCCCTCGAACAGGACCTGACCGGCGACGCCGGCGCCCGAACCGGCGCCGACCAGGCCGATCAGGGACCGCACCAGCACCGACTTTCCCGATCCGGACTCGCCCACGATGCCGAGCGTCCGCCCCTCGTGCAGGTCGAACGACACTCCATCGACCGCACGCAGGGGACCGCGCGCCGTCGAGAAGCTCACCTGGGCGTTACGGACCGACAGGAGCGGCGTTTGGCTCTTGGACGGGTCGCTCACAGCGCCGACCTCCGCGGATCGACCATGTTGCGCACCATGTCGCCCACGAAGTTGAGCGACAGGACGGTGGCGAACATCACCGCGGCGGGGATCAGCGCGGTATAGGGCGCCACGTCGAGCGCCTCGCGTCCGTCGGCGATCATGCCGCCCCAGCTCGGCTGCGGCGCCGGGATGCCGAGCCCAAGGAAGGAAAGCGCGCCCTCCGCGACGATGATCACGCTGATCGCCACCAGCCAGAACACGAACATGGGCGGAAGGAGGTTCGGCAGGATCTCGCGCGTCAGGATACGCCAGTCGCTGGCGCCGATGGTGCGGGCGGCCAGCACGAAGTCGCGGTTGGCCCAGGCCAGCGTGTTGGCCCGCGCCACGCGCGCGGCAGCCGGAATGGAGAGGATGCCCAGCGCCAGGGTGACGTTGAACAGGCTCTGCCCGAGATAGGCGGTGAAGGTGAGCGCCAGTACCAGCGACGGAAAGGCCAGCAGGATGTCGATGAAACCGACCGCCAGCGTATCGACCTTGCCGCGGAAGTACCCGGCGCTCATGCCGATCGCACCTCCGACGAGGAAGCCGAGGATCGGTGCGCAGATGCCGACGATCAGCGAGGTGCGGGCGCCGTAGATCACACGCGAGAGCATGTCGCGCCCGAGATTGTCGGTGCCGAGCAGAAATTCGGCCGAGGGCGGCTTGCGTCGCAGGATCAGTTCCTGCGCCGACGGATCGGGCAACCCGATCCAGTCGGCGGTTATCGCCAGGACGACCACGAGCAGCAGCCAACCCAGCGGCAGGGCGAGTGCCCAGTGCCAGCGGCGGCGCGGATGGGTCGCGTCGAGGGCTGTGACCTTAGCTGCGGAAGCGGACATGGCGCACCCTCGGGTCGAGCACGGCGTAGAGCATGTCGACCAGGAAGTTGATGACCACGAAGCCCGCCGCGATGAAGGCCACGGTGCCCTGCACGAGGATCAGGTCTCGGTTGAAGATGCCGCCCAGCAGCAGCCGACCGACGCCCGGCAGGGCGAAGATCTGCTCCACGATCACGGCGCCGCCGATCAGGCCGCCGATGTTGAGGCCGAGAATGGTGATGAGGGTGAAGGACGAGGGACGCAACGCATGCTGCAGCAGGACACGCCATTGCGGCAGGCCCTTCGCCCGTGCCAGCAGGATGAAGTCCTCCTTGAGCGTGGTCAGCAGGTCCGAGCGCAGGACGCGCATCAGCACCGTCCACTCGATCAGGCCCAGGGTCAGCGACGGCAGGATCATCGATTCGAGATTGTCCCACAGGCCTTCCGACATCGGTGTGAAACCGGTCGCCGGCAGCAGGTCGAAGGTCACGGAGAAGAGGTAGATCAGCACGATGCCCAGCATGAAGTTCGGCATCGCGAGAAAGCCGAAGGCTGCGGAGGCGGAGATGCGATCGAAGACGCCGCCCGGCTTGCGGACCGAGAGCAGCGCCACCGGGATGGCGATACCGAGGGCTATGACCTGCGCCATCACCATGAGCTGCAGCGATACCGGCAGGCGGTCGAGGATCGCCTGCACCACGGGTTCGCCATTGCGGTAGGAGCGGCCGAGGTCGCCCGACAGCGCCGAGCCCAGCCAGTCGAAGTATCGAACCAGCATCGGCCGGTCGAGGCCGAGATCGGCGCGCAGGCCGGCAATGTCCTGGGGAGTCGCGAGATTCCCCAGGATCACGATCGCCACGTCACCCGGCAGGATGTTGACGATCATGTAGGTGAGCAGGGTGACGCAGAAAAGCACGACCACCAGCCGCACCAACTGGCGTGCAAGCCACGGCATCGGCGACGCCCCTAAGCTGCCCTGGTCCCGCCCTTGTCTACTTCGCGAACCACGCGCTCTCGACCTGTACGGCACCGCCGCGCAGCGCCGGAATGCCGCGCACGTTGGCGCGGGTGATGGCGAAGTCGATGTTGCTGCCGGACCACAGCCACACGGCGTCGTCGTTCAGGATCTTGATCAGGTCGCAATAGGCCGCCTTGCGCTTGTTCTCGTCGAGGCTGGTGCGGCCAACCAGCAGCAGGCGATCGACTTCGGCGTTGTTGTAGCCGGAGAAGTTGATCGGGCTCTTGGAGTGGAAGTTGGCGAACATCTGCGGGTCGACGTCGGCCAGATCGATGATGCGCCAGCCGGTGACCTGGAAATCGCGCGTGAGCGCTTCCTTCACCAGCTGCGTCTGGTCGACCGGCTTGATCTCGACGTCAATGCCGGCCTTCTTCATGTCGGCCTGGAAAACCTGGGCCCCCTCGCGGCCGCGCGGTGTGGCGGTGACCGTCATGGTGAGCTTCACGGGCTTGCCGTAGTCGGCGATCAGCTTGCGCGCAGCTTCCGGATCGTACTTTAGCGCGCCGGTATCCTTGCACTCGATGCCCGAACTCGGCCCGTACGGATCGTCGTGGACGGGGCGAAGGCCCTGGGTCAGCACGGCGGCGTTTGCCTTGCGGTTCAGCGCCATGGAGATGGCCTGCCGCACCCGCTTGTCGTTCAGCGGTTCGCGCTGGGTGTTGAGCGGAATGACGAGCGCGCCGCTGCCCACCCATTGCAGCACGCGCAGGTTCTTGTCCTTCTTCGCCTTGACGATGTTCTCGGCGCGATCCTCCCAGATCACCTGGACATCGCCCTTCACCAGGCTGGCGTAGCGGGCGTCGGAATCGGGCAGCGGCCGTACCGTCACGCGGTCGAGGTAGGGCTTGTCCTTGTCCCAGTAGTTGGGGTTGCGCTCGGCGACCAGCCGGTCGGCGGCGCGCCATTCCTTGAAGACGAACGGGCCGGTGCCGACGGGATTGCGGTTGTAGTCGGCACCCTTCTCCTGGGCGATCTTCACCGGGATGATCAGCGTCGTGACGGTGGGCTGCGCCAGCGTCCGCGGCAGCGCCGCGTTCGGCCCCCGCATCTTGAACACCGCGGTCAGATCGTCCGGCGCCTCGACCTTCTCGATGGCGAGATAGGCACGCCCGGCGAAGCGGTTTGCCGGATCGAGCAGCCGGTTGAAATGGTCGGCCACGGCCTGGGCGGTGAACGGCGTGCCGTCATGCCATTTCACGTTCGGGCGGATCTTGGCCGTCCAGACGCTGCCATCCGCGTTGGGTGTCATCGACAAAGCGAGTGCCGGCAGCAGATTGCCCTTGTCGTCGAGGCGCATCAGCGTCTCGTAGAACAGCGAGGCCGCGGTCACCGTCGAGTTGGAGTAGACGCCGGCCCGGATCGGATCGAAGCCTTCGAAGTCGCTCTCCACGCCGATCGTCAATGCGCCGCCGCGCACCGGCGCCGGTGCGGGCGCCTGGGCGAAAGCCGGAGTTGCGAAAGTCGCGGCAAGCACAGCCGCCAGACCGAATCTGCGAGAAAACAGTGCCATTCAGGCCCTCCCATGGATCGCGCCGTTGACCGGCATCAACTCTATGGGCGGCAAGATAACGCGACGTCTGCCGCAAGCCTAGAAGTTTGCGGCGCGTCTGAAGGTTTGCAGGCTACATGCAGTAGGCCTGGGCCGCGACGACCGCGTTCAGGCCCTGCATCTCCTGCGGCGAGAGGGTCGACGGGTTGAGCAGGTTGCCGCTCACACTCACCGACTGGTTCGACTTGCGCAGGCCGAGGATCGCGTTTGCGCGCTGGTCGGCCGGAATGCGGGCGATGATGCACTGGCACATCTTCTCGGAGGCCGTGACCATGCACTCCGCCATGAGTTCGTCGGCACGGGAGGCGGACGAAAAGCCCAGGGTCAGGACGAGAGTGGCTAATCCGGCGGCGATGATGCGCATGCGAGTCTCCATGGATGGCGCATCCTACACCGTCTCTCAGGCCACCAGCCAGTTCCTCAGCAGTCCGAAGAGGCCGGTCAGGAAAAGGATGGAGAGGGCGACGTTGCGGTACAGCCGCTCGCTGGCGAGGCCGTGGAATAGTCGCCCGCCAACCCAGGCCCCCAGCACCATGACGGGGAACAGCACGACGGCACGGACCAGCGCATCGGCGCCAGCCACGCCGGTGGCCAGCACGATCACGATCAGCAAGAACTGCGTCAGGAAATAATAGGTGACGATATTGGCGCGATTGACCTGGGGCGGGTCGTTGCCAGACAGGAGATACAGCAGCACCGGCGGACCGCCGACGCTGGTCGTCGCCATCATCGCGCCCGAGACGCCGCCCACGATCACCGTCGCCGCGGTCGAACGCCGGCCGGTGTACTTCCAGCCGGTCCACATCAGGAGCACGAAGGCCACGATCACGGCCGAGACCGCCGTCACGATCGTGTTCTTGTCGACGCTCGCCAGCAGCCACACACCCGCCGGCATGGCAAGGCAGGCCGCGAGGCTCATCGGTGTGAGCACCTTCCAGTCGGCGTGCCGGCGGACCTGCGGGAAGAGCTGCAGGGACACCACCAGTTCGATGGCCACGACGGTCACCACCATCTCGGCCGAGCCGAACAGGATGGCGAAGATCGGCGCCATCAGCATCGCCGAGCCGAAGCCGGCAAACCCGCGCATCAGCCCCGCGACCAGAGTCACGCCGAGCGCAGTCCACAGGCCAGTTCCGGCGAACAGGGATTGGACGAAGGGAATCATGCGGGTAGCCGACCGCCAGACGGCCTCGCGACCGTCAGTGCTTGCCCTGCCCCTCGCCCGTCTTGTCGCGCAGGCGGCGCATGCCGCGCAGCCAGCGGTCGCGGTCGAGCTTGCGCACCATGTATTCCTTCACCTCCGGATGCGGCAGGATCAGGAAACGCTCCTCGTCCATCGCCTCGATCACCGTCTGCGCCACCGCATCGGTATTGATCACGCCGTCGACGGAGGCCGCCGTCGCGCCGGCCATGCGCAGCATGTTCGTATCGACGGCCTGTGGGCAAAGCACCGAGACCCTAATGCCGCGGTCGCCGTACTGGATGGCAAGATGCTCGGCCAGCGCCACGGCCGCGTTCTTGGTGACGCCGTAGGGGGCCGAACCCATCGACGCCAGCAGTCCGGCCGCACTGGCCGTGTTGAGCAGATAGCCCTCGCCGCGCTTCAGCATCTGCGGCACCAGCGCCCGCGCCGCGTAGACGTGCGCCATGACGTGGATGGCCCACGAATCGGCCCAGTCCTTGTCGGTCGCATCCTCGTGGCCGCCGCGGCCGATGCCGGCATTGGAGAAGAAGACATCGATCTCGCCGAACTTCTCCTCCGCCTCGGCGATCAGCCGCTTCACCTCGGACTCCTGGCCGATGTCGCCCGCCACCGCCAGCGCGCCGATCTCGTTCGCGACCTTTTCGAGCCTTTCGGCATCCCGGTCGGCCACGACCAGCCCGCTGGCGCCTTCCTTCGCGAACCGGCGCGCGATGGCTTCGCCGATGCCGCCCGCCGCGCCGGTCACGACGCAGACCCTGTCCTTGACCTTCATGTCAGCCCCACGATTGCTGGATCAGGTCGATGTACTGCGCCCTGGTCGGCTGGCGCGGCGTCGACAAATGGCAATGGTCACCCATCGCGCCCTCGGCGATCTTCTCGATCGTGTCCTGTGCCAGGCCGGCCGCGCCAAGGCCTTTCGGGATGCCGAGCCGCTCGTTGAGCGCCGACACCGCATTGGCCACGCCGTCGGCATTGGCTTCATTTTCGGGCAGGCCCATCACCTGCGCCACCCGCTTGAATTTGTCGCCGACCGCGGGCTCGTTGAAGCGCAGAACGGCAGGGAGATAGATCGCGTTCAAGGTGCCGTGATGCAGGCGGTAACCCTTCAGTCCGCCCGTCGGATGCGACAGGGCGTGCACCGCGCCCAGCCCCTTCTGGAAGACCATGGCGCCCTCCATCGCGGCGACGGCCATGTTGTAGCGCGCCTCGCGATCCTGGCCATCCCTGGTCGCCCGCTCCACGTACTTCCAGGCCTTCTCGAGCCCGTCGAGCGCGATCGCATCGGCCGGCGGGTTGAAGACGTTGGCGAGGTAACATTCGATGTTGTGGGTGAACGCATCCATCCCGGTGCCGGCCGTGAGATGCGGCGGCAGGCTCATCGTGAGCTCGGGGTCGATCAGCGCCAGCCGCGGAATCAGGTACGGGCTGCCGATCGCGAGCTTGCGGCCGGAATCCATGATGATCACGCCGCCACGGCTCACCTCGCTGCCGGTGCCCGAGGTGGTCGGGATCGCGACCATGGGCGCCACCGCCGCCGTGATCTTGCCCGCTCCGCCCTCGACGAAGGAATAGGCCTGCAAAGACGGGCCCGGATGCGTCGCCATCAGCGCCACGGCCTTCGCCAAGTCCATCGGCGAGCCGCCGCCGATGGCGATGATGCCGTCGCAGCCCTCCTCCTTGTAAATCTTGAGCGCGTCGCGCATGGCGGCTTCCGTCGGATTCTCCGGCGTTTCGTCGTAGATCGTGATCGGCATGTTGCCGGGCAGCTGTTCCTTCACCTTGGCCCACAGGCCCGCCGCGATGACGCCCTTGTCGGTGACGATCAGGGGGCGGCGCATGCCCATGAGCTGCAGCTCCACCTCGAGCAACTTGAGCGCGCCGAAGTCGAACTGGATACGGGTCAGATAAGTGATCAGGGCCATCCGCGAATTCCTCTCGATTTTACGCGGAGCCTACGCGAGAAAAAGCGGATGAGCGACAGTCCAATCCTGCGCACAGCCACCATCCGCGATGCCGCCGCGATCGCCGCCGTCATCGCAGCCTCCTTCGAGCAGTATCGCGGCAAGCTCATCCCGGAGTCCGGTGCCTTTCGGGAAACCGCCGACGGCATCGCGGCCGAAATGACCCGCGGCGCCGCTGCGATCGTCGCGGAGCGGAACGGCGAGATGCTGGGCTGCGTGCTCGTCGAGGAAAAGGAGGGCGACCTCTATTTCGGCCGCCTCTCGGTCCTGCCGTCGGCGCGCGGCGGGGGCCTCGCACGGCAATTGATCCAGGCGGTCGAGACAGAGGCGCGCCGTCGCGGGCTCGCGGGTGTCCGGCTGGGCGTGCGGGTCGTCCTGACCGACAACCAGCGCCTGTTCCAGGCGCTTGGCTACCGCGAGACCTCGCGCGAGGCCCATCCGGGCTTTGACCACCCGACTTCGATCAACATGCGCAAGCCTCTGGCCTGAGCGGCGACCGGAGACTTCGCGGACCGTGCGCGAGCGACCGATTGACCGTTGAGCAACCCGGGCCGCGGTCTGCTATTCTGAACCACATGAGCAGCCGCACCCCCCTCACCGGTCCGTCCGTCTGGCATGGCCAGGACATCAAGAATTCCACGCGCTGGATCCGCACCCTGACGCCGGATGGTGTCGACGAACTCGACGCTGCGCTGAAGGGCCTGCGCGGCATGGAATGGTCGGAGATCACGCGCGACGACGTCTACCTGCCGACCCTCGACGAGTTGTTCGACGACATCGCGGACGAGCTGGAGAATGGCAGCGGCATCGTGAAGCTGCGCGGCATCCCGGTCGACCGCTACAGCGAGGAAGACCTGCGACGTCTCTACTTCGCCATCGGCACGCACATCGGCACGCCCGTGTTCCAGAACCGCAGCGGCGAACTGATGCGCGCCATCCGCGACGAGGGCGCCCATGTCGGCCGCACCTACGGCGAGACCAAGGACGAAAAGGGTTCGACCTTCCTTTCCTCGTACGCGCGTACGCTGACCAACGGCGCCCTGCGCTTCCATACCGACCGCACCGACGTGGTCGGCCTGCTGTGCGTACGCCAGGCCCGGGCCGGCGGAGTGAGCAAGCTCGCCTCGACGCCCGCCATCCACAACGCGATGCTGGAGCGCCGGCCCGACCTGCTCGAGCTGCTGTTCCAGGATTACTGGCGCAGCCGGTTCGGCGAGGAGGGCACCCAGAAGGATGGCGAGGCGACCACGCGCGAGACCGCCTATCCGCTTCCGATCTTCGGCCTGCGCGACGGCAAGTTCACCTCGCACTATTCGCTGACCTTCATCGAGGCGGCCCAGATGGCGCCCGGCGTCCCGAAGCTAACCGCCGCCCAGCGCGAGGCGATCGACGTCCTGATGCAGACCGCCGAGGAACTCTGCTTCGAGATGACGCTCGAGCCCGGCGACCTGCAGCTCATCAACAGCCACGTCACCTATCACGGCCGCACGCCGTTCGAGGACGACGCCACGACCGGTCACGACCGCCTGCTGCTGCGCCTCTGGCTCACCATGCGCAACAACCGCCCCCTGCCCCATGGTCACGAGATCCTGTGGCAGGAGATCGAGGCCGGCCGCCCCCGCGGCGGTATTCGCCAGATCGAGCTCTGACCGTTGCCGGGGGGCGCGCCACTGCGCGCGGGGTAACCCCCGCGCTGAAGTGGAAGGTCGGGAGCGCTGTGATTCCAGGATCGAGCGCATCCCGCTCCACGGAAGTCGTTCCGTCATTCGGCCGTTTTTGACGGTTGGAAGCGGCCGGGCGATGGGGCCAGCTAACGCCTGGCGGCCCTTGCCCCAGGCCAAGCCGGTGTCACCACGTCCAGATGAGGATATTTGAGGTATCCTACTACCACAGTTCCGGGGAGCCCCTCTGTCCTTCGACTGTTTCGTATAATTCGATTGTTTCGTTTAACCCGGCTGCAGCGCATGCGGCATGGAGTAGTTGACTTGGAAACCAATTCCATATAGTTTCCTAGTCAACAAATGGCATCCAATCTGGAAACCCACCTGGGATACTGGCTGCGCTTCGTGTCCAATCACGTCTCGCACGCCTTCAGTCTCAAGCTGCAGGCACGCGATGTTACTGTCGCCGAATGGGTCGTGCTGCGCGAATTGTTCGACGGCGATGGCGTGTCCCCCAGCAGGTTGGCCGACCGGCTGGGCATGACGCGCGGCGCAATCTCAAAGCTGGCCGACCGCCTGGTCGCCAAGAAATTCGTGGCTCGCATGGTCTCGACCGTAGATCGACGCCAGCAGGCACTCTCGCTCACGGATATCGGCCGACAGCTCGTGCCGGCCCTTTCGGCGCTGGCCGACCGCAACGACGCCGAGTTCTTCGGCCACCTGGAACCCTCCGAACGCGCGGCCCTGGAGAAGACCCTCCGGGACATCGTGCGCCGGCACGATCTCAAGACCATTCCCACCGAATAGGGCCGAGCCATGGACATCGCCGTCATCGAAGAATGCACCACGGCCTCCCATGAGGAGCGCATCACCTTCGGCGAGGTCGTAGGCCGCCTGATCGCGGCCGGGATCGAGCGCTATCACGTCGACCTCACCCGCGGTGAATCGACCTACTTCATGCCCGACGGTCAGTCCCATCGCGTGACCTACAAGCCGGCCGCGATACGGCCGGCCGACGCCTTCCGGGCCGACGGCGTGCTTGCCGCCGTGCGGTCGATCCAGGCCGGCAAGACGAAGTACATGACCTTCTGCCGCCAGATCATGGAAGCTGGCTGCGTCGGCTATCTCGTCTCGATGCAGGGCCAGCGCGCCGTCTACTACGGCCGCAGCGGCGAGACCTATGTCGAGCCGTTCCCGGCCGCCGCCCCTTAGCGCTTCTGGCGCAGGCGGCCGACGATGCCCGCCGGGAAGAAGTAGACGCAGAGGATGAAGGCCACGCCCAGCCACAGAAGCCAGCGGTCGGGATGGAACAGGTTGGCCAGCAGCGGCACGCCGGCCAGCGCCTTGTTGGCAATGGCCAGCAGGTCCTGCAGGTAGTTCTGGGCGAAGACCAGCAGCACCGCGCCGATGACGGCGCCGTACATCGTGCCCATGCCGCCGATCACCACCATCAGCAGGATGTCGACCATGATGTCGAAGCTGAGCGTCGTGTCGGGATTGGTCTGGCTCGACCACAGGGCCAGCAGCGCGCCGGCGAGCGCCGCCGTGGCGGCCGCGATGCAGCTCGCGATCGTGCGGTAGACCACGGTGCGGTAGCCGATCGCCTCGGCACGAAACGGATTCTCGCGGATCGCCATCAGCACGCTGCCAAACGGCGAGTTCACGATGCGCAACAGGACCAGGATCAGCACCAGCGACGCGGCATAGACGAGGTAGTAGTCGAGCAGCCGCCCGTTGAGCCGCACCCCCAACAGCGTGTCGCCGAACGAGAAGGAGCTGCGCAGCACCGCCGGCAGCCGGTAGTTCAGCCCGTCCTCGCCTCCGGTGAGATCGGAAAGCTGCGAGGCCAGGATCGCGAAGGCACTGGCGACCGCCAGGGTGATCATGGCGAAGAAGATCGTGCGCACCCGCAGGCTGAACAGGCCGATCACGGTCGCGAGTACGATGGCCACCAGCAGGCCGGCGACGGTCCCGACGGCGACCGCGTCCCACCCTGCGCCCATGCGCGTGAGCGAGATGGCGACGCCGTAGGCGCCGATGCCGAAGAACATCGTGTGGGCGAAGGAAACGATGCCGGTATAGCCCAGCAGCAGGTCGAACGACGCGGCCAGCACGATGAAGACGCAGATCTTGGCCGCGACGTTCAGCGACTTCGCCCCCGGAAACAGGAACGGCGCCACCGCGAGGCCGACCAGGATGGCAACCAGCGCCAGCGCCAGCCAGCGGCTCCTCGGCAGGTCGTCGGACAGGATCGAGCGCAGCATCGCCGCTACCTCTTCGCCACGGGATAGAGGCCCTGCGGCCGCCACAACAGGACCAGCGCCATCAGCAGGATGTTGGAGCCGAGCGCGACCTTGGGCGCCAGGAAGCCGATGTAGTTGGCGGTCAGCCCGACCAGCAGGGCGCCCACGAAGCAGCCGCCGACCGATCCCAGCCCGCCGATGATGATGACGATGAACACCAGCACGGCGACCTGGGCGCCGATCGCCGCCGTCACCGTCTCCTGGTAGAGGCCCCACATGGCGCCGCCCAGTCCCGCCAGCGCCGAGCCGACCACGAAAACGCCGACGAACAGGCGACGGATGCGATAGCCCAGCGCCTCGACCATCTCGCCATTCTCGACGCCGGCCCGGATCAGCAGGCCGAGCCGGGTCCGGTTCAGCGTCAGCGCCAGGGCCGCGAACACGACGAGCCCGACCGCGACGGCGAGCACGCGATATTTCTCGATCGCAACGTCGCCGAACAGGAAGGCGCCGCGCAGCGCCGCCGGCCGGCTGAGCGTGATCTGGTCGGGACCCCAGATCACCTTGAGGAGCTGCTCGGCCACGATCAGGCCGCCCGTGGTCACCAGGATTTGCTTCAGGTGCTGGCCGTAGACCGGCCGCACGATGATCCGCTCGAAGCCGAACCCCAGCACGCCGCTCACCACCATTGCCGCCAGCACCGCGGGACCGACCGCCGCGAGGTTGAGCCAGATCGAATCGGCCGTCATCCAGGGCGCCAGCGCCAGCATGACACTCGCGGCCACGAAGGCACCGACGGCGATGAAGGCACCATGGCCGAAGTTCAGCACGTCCATCAGGCCGAAGGTGAGCGTGAGACCCGAGGCCATGATGAAGATCATCAGCCCCATCGCCAGCCCGGCGACGGTCAGCGTCACCCAGCTCGCCGGCGAGCCGATCAGCGGCAGGGCGCCGATCATCAGGGCCGGAATGAGCAGCAGCGGAAGCCAGTCGCGTTTCATTGGTGCGTATCCATGCCGAGCCCCAGCAGGTGCTGCTGCAGCGCAGAGTCGGCCGCGAAGGCCGCCATGCCGCCTTGATGCGCCACCCTGCCGTCGTCCATCACGGCGACCGTGTCCCCGAGCTGGCGGGCGAAGGCGAAGTTCTGCTCGACCACCAGCAGGGTCGACTGGCCGGTCTTGAGTTCGCGGAAAGCGTCGATCATGTTCGCGATGATGGCCGGCGCCAGGCCCTTGGTCGGCTCGTCGATCAGCAGCAGGCGGCGAGGCTCGATGATGGCGCGCGCCACCGCGAGCATCTGCTTCTGGCCGCCCGACAACAGACCCGCCGGCAGCGTCCAGAACCGCTTCAGCGCCTCGAAGCGCGCGAAGATCCAGTCGAGACGCTTCTGGTCCGGCGGTCCCGACCGCGCCGCCAGCACGAGATTCTCCTGAACCGTGAGGTCGGCGAAGATCGCCATGCTCTCGGGCACATAGGCGATGCCCAGACGTGCGATGTCGGGCGTGGCCATGTGGGTGATGTCGCGCCCGTCGAAGCGGATCTCTCCCGCTGCCGCGCGCCACATGCCCATGATGGTGCGCAATGTCGTGGTCTTCCCGGCCCCGTTGCGGCCGAGCAGCATGGTGAGCCCGCCCTCGGCAACGTCGAACTCGACGCCGTGCAGGATGTGATAGCGGCCGATGTTGGTCTGCACGCCGCGCAGGGAGAGAAGAGGTTCAGCCATTGCCAGCCGTCGAGCCCAGATACGCTTCGCGCACGATGTCGGAGTTGATGACCTCGGCCGGCTTGCCGTCGGCCACGAGCTTGCCCTGGTGTAGCACGACGATCCGGTCCGACAGCGAGCGCACCACGTCCATCTTGTGCTCGACCAGCAGGATGGTCTTGTCGCCGCGCCGCTTGATGGCGGCGATGATGTCGAGGATGGTTGGCACCTCGTCGATGCTCATGCCGGCCGTCGGCTCGTCGAACATGAAGACGTCCGGCTCCAGCGCCAGCAGGATCGCGACCTCGAGCTTGCGCTGGTCGCCGTGCGGCAGGGTCGCCGCGATCGCCTGGGCGCGGTCGGCCAGCGACACGGCGGCGAGATGCGCCATGGCCCGGTCGATCAGCTCGCGATGCGTGAGCGTGCGGCTGAACAGGTCGTAGCCCTTGCCGCTCTTCACCTGCACCGCCAGCCGGACGTTCTCCACCGTGCTGAGGTTGGGAAAGAGGTTGGTGAGCTGGAACGCACGGCCGAGACCAAGCCGTGTCCGGCGCGGCGCCGCGACGTTCGTGATGTCCTCGCCGTTCAGCGTGACCCGGCCGGAGGTGGCCGGCAGCTGCCCGGAGATCAGGTTGAAGTAGGTCGTCTTCCCCGCACCGTTCGGCCCGACGATCGAGGTCAGCGTGCCCTTCTCGAAGGCGCAAGACACACCGTCGACAGCCGCGTGTCCGCCGAAGCGGATGGTGAGGTCTTTGGTTTCGAGCATTCGTGATGCAAAGCAAAGTTGTCATCCCGAGGCCACAGGCCGAGGGACCTTTCCTGTCCAGCAAGGTCCCTCGCTATGCTCGGGATGACAGTCTTCGCGTCAGCGCTTGTTCTTGATCGGCAGCGTCATCTCGCTGGCCGGGATCACGCGCACCAGTTCGAGCAGATCGACGTTATCCGGCGCGTCCTTCTTCATGCGCCAGTGATACATCTCCTGCAGGGCCTGATGGTCTTCCTTGCGGAAGGTCATCGTGCCCTTGGGCGTCTCGAAGCTCATGCCCTCCATCGCCGCGATCAGCTTCTCGGAGTCCGTCGACTTGGCCTTCTTCACGGCCTCGACCAGCGCGATGGCGGCGCTCATGCCGCCGGCCACGAAGAAGTCCGGCGGCACGCCGTTGTTCTTCTTTTTGTATTCGGTCACCAGCCAGTCGTTGACCGCGTTCTTGGGGAAGCCCCAGTAGTAATAGATCGCGCCTTCGAGGCCCGGGAACTGCTTCCAGCCGGCCATCACCGGCAGCAGGTTGCCGCCGGGCGCCATCTCGATGCCGAAGCGCTCGGGCTTGAGGTCCATCAGCTTCGGCAGCGGATGGGCGCCGGCCCACACCACGACCACGACCTTGCGGCCGGGCTTGTCCTTCAGCGCGTCGAAGATCCTCTGCGCCGACGCCGTGAAATCGGTCGTGGCCTGCGGGGCATATTCCTCGTGGACGATCTTCGCCTTGGAGCCGACCGCGGCCAGTGCGGCCTTCACCGCGGCGACGCCGTCCTTGCCGAAGGCATAGTCCTGCGCCAGCGTGGCGATGCTGATGTTCTCGTCCTTCAGGGTCGCGGCCGAGGCCAGCGCGTCCTGCGTGGAGTTGCGCCCGGTCCGGAAGATGTAGCGGTTCCACTTCTCGCCGGTGATCTGGTCGGCCACGGCCGGCTCGACGATCAGCAGCTTCTTGTACTCCTCGGCGATCGGCAGCATGGCGAGCGCGCCCGCCGAACCGGTCGTGCCGACGGCGATGTCGACCTTGTCGTCGCCATAGGCCTGTTCCAGCGCGGCCTTGGCGAGGTCCGGCTTGAACTGGTCGTCCTTCAGGATGACCTGGATCTTGCGGCCGTCGACTTCCATCGTGCCCTTGGTGGCGTATTCCAGGCCGAGCATGAAGCCGGCCTCGGTCTGCCGCGCGTAGGCTTCGAGCGGACCAGTCTTGCTGTAGATCAGCGCCACCTTCAGCGGCGGCTGCTGGGCTGCGGCCGGAGCGGCCAGAAGCAGGCCGGAAATTGCCAGAAACGAACGACGGATCATGAAGGACCTCCCTTGGCGCCCTTCTAATCCATGATCGCGGCGTGCACCACCCTGCGGAACCGTTGGTGCAGTCCCCGGACGCCGCCTCAGCGGCGCCCTTCCAGACGGAAGCGATGACGCTGGAAGAGTTCGACCAGCGCGTCCATGACCGCGCGCACCCGCGGCAGGGCCCTGAGGTCACGATGGACCAGCAGCCACTGCTCGGTGGAAACCTCGGGAAGCACGCCGCCCACCCGGCGCAGCGCCGGGTCCTGGTCGCCGAGATAACAGGGCAGCACCGCAAGGCCCGATCCTAAGCGCGCCGCTTCATGCAGGACGAGCCAGTTGTTGACCCGGATTTCCGGCCGGCGGCCGAGTTTCTCTTGCAGCCAGGGCTGGCCCGGCATGTAGCTGTGGTCGTCGTCGAAGCCGATCCAGGGGTGGTCGATCAGCGCCGGCATGCTGGTGTGCTTGAGCGCCAGCGTGCGCGCCGCATATATCGCGTAGGCGACGCGGCAGAGCTTTCGTGTGACGATGCCGGCAAGCTCCGGTACCTGATCGCGGATCAGAAGGTCGGCTTCGCGCCGCGACAGGTTGGCCAGCGTATGGCTTGTGACCACCTCGAACTCGATCTTTTGGAGCTGGGCCCGCAACCCCGGCAGATGACGCGCCACCAGCACTGCCATGGCCTCGTCGGCCGAGAGCCGTACCGTGCCACTCACCGTGTCGCTGAGGCCGGCGCTGCGGCGGTGGATTGACTGGGCGGCCTTCTCCATGGCCTCGGTGTCGGCCAGCAGCCCCTCGCCCGCCTGTGTCGGCACGAAACGGTCGGGTAGGCGCTCGAAGAGACGCGCGCCGATCTGCTTTTCCAGCGCCTGCACACGGCGCGCGACCGTGGGATGGCTGACGCCCAGCGCTTTCGCCGCCGTCGTCAGCGTGCCCTCGCGAGCAAGTGTCAGGAACACGCGGAGATCGTCCCAGTTGGTGTTCATACCCATGTTCATAAATGTACACGGGGTTTTCCAATTTGTGGACTGACGAATACGGGTGTTCGCCCTAGCATCCCCCCATGCACATCGAACCCCGCCTCCTCGTCTTCACCAAGGGCGTGCGTGCCCGCATCGCCGCCACCGTCGCCGTCGGTCTCCTGGGCGTGGGCTTCGGCATCGCCCGGCTCGGCCTCCTCGGTTGGCTGATCGGCCAGATCTTCGTCGGACGGCCGTTGCAGGAGCTGGTGCTGCCCATCCTGCTGATCGCCCTGGTGATGGTGCTGCGCGGCGTGGCCGAACACTGGCGCGCCGTGCTGGCACACGAGACGGCCGCGCGGGTCCAGAAGATGCTGCGCCGTACCCTGTACGACAAGGTCGCCTCGCTCGGCCCGGCGACGGTCGGGCGGCAGCGCTCCGGCGGCCTCACCCTCTCGATGATCGATGGCGTCGAGCAGCTCGAAACCTATTTCGGACAGTTCCTGCCGCAGTTCCTGATCGCGCTGCTGACGCCGATCCTGATCTTCGTCGTCATCTCCTTCATCGACCTCCCGGTGGCGCTGGTCATGCTGGGCTTCGCACTCGTTGCGCTGTTCGCGCCCGCTCTCTGGCACAAATGGGACGTGCGCGCCTCGATCGCGCGCATGACGGCCTACAAGTCGTTCGCCGCCGAGTTCCTCGATTCGATACAGGGTCTGGCGACCCTGAAGGCGTTCGGCCAGGGCAAGGCGCGCGCCGACAAGCTCGAGGTCGAGGCGCGCGATCTGTTCCGCCGCACCATGTGGGTGCTGGGCACCAACTCGCTGGCGCGCGGCATCACCG
>VFQN01003265.1_pt1 | contig 23572 bp, 38 predicted proteins | sample 3512371 | NCBI WGS metagenome assembly VFQN01 (sample SAMN10412370, study PRJNA504923) | tailings metagenome | isolation source: Replicate 2 from Balatoc abandoned mine | place: Philippines: Itogon, Benguet | collected 2017-08-28
CCTGCCCCTGCCCCTGCCCCTGCCCCTGCCCCTGCCCCTGCCCCTGCCCCTGCCCCCGCTGCTGCCCCGCCATCCGCGCCAGCAGCGCCTCCGGCGGCCGCAGCAGCGGCGCAGGCCGCGGGCTGGCCCCCGGGTCCCCCAGCTGGCCGCACGCCGCCATCTCGTCGTCGCCCTTGCTGCAGCGCACCGTGCAGGGCCGCCCCGCGGCCAGGAACACGCCGCGGAAGGCGCGCACGTCGGCGTCGTCGGACCTAATCGGAGGCGGTGACGAGGGCATATGCGTGTCTTTAGGTTTAGGTGTAGGTTTACACTGAGGAGCACGGGTCAGGCAAGGGGCACGCCCCGGAAGGCGCGCACGGCAACCTGTGGGTGTGGGTGTGGGTGTGGGTTAGGGGTGCCGTTTGAGACGGGTGATGCACGGTGCAGGGCCACCCCGCGGTGAGGATCACGCCGCCAAAGACGCGTACGTCGGCGTCGTCGGGGCTGGGAAGAAAGACGCGAAGCGCTGTTGCGTCACTGCACTTACAGAAGGGCGTAAACCTCAGGGGCAGCCACACGTGGCACGTGGAGCCTTCGGGTCCCTCAAGAATCAGCGGTGATTGGGGTGAACATTGACCGCCCGCGCCTGCCCTCCAACGCGCGTGCCTTCAATTCCCACACTGCTCAGCCTGCACCCCCTTGTGAAAATGAACCCGGCACCCCATTGACGCCCTCCAGTGCCCTTTATTCTCCCCACCAATCAAATGGGTCATGCTGGTTGAGCACACCGAGGTTCGGCGTGTCATAACCCCATCAGAGACGTGCTGGGCGCGCCAACGACAACTCAACGTTCAGTCGTTTTGCTTGGCTCCCAAACCCTCGGCGTGTGGGGCCTTGGGGTCCCTTCAGGAGCTGCAAAGGATCAGGTTGAGCCTATCCACCTTCATGCACCCCAGACCCGCCTCCGCCCTCGCCCCCGCCCCCGGCCCTGCCCCGCCCTCCCCCTATTCTCTCCTCACCGCTCTAACTGGATCCCCTCGTGCAGGTTCAACCAGGGCTGAAGGCAGTATTCCCTTGTCCCCTTCCAGCCCCCCTTCTTCTCCTCACCGCTCGAACTGCGTGCCCTCGTGCGGGTTGAATACGATGAGGTTGACCAGGCAGTACACGTCCCGCGTCAGCTCCAGCAGCCGCTTGGCGTCCTCCAGCGTGTCGTTGACGCCACGCAGCAGCACGTACTCGATCACCACAAAGTCGTCGCCCTGTGTGTTATTGCGGGGGCCTGTGTATTAGCAGGTGTATGTGTCCTCCAGTGTTACACTGTGGTCAATGTCCGGACCGAGACACAGCGACGGCCTTCCGGGCCTTAGGCACGCATGTGTCTTGATATGCGGCCTCCAGCATGTCATCGGCCCGCTGCAGCAGCACATACTGGATTACTGCTAAGCCGTGGCGCCGTGTATTAGCAACGTGTGGCGCCGTCGATTCGTGTATCTAAATTGAAGCAAGCAAGCTTGAATGTGGAACGTGGCCCGGCCCATGTGTTGCAGCCAAGGACGCACACCGTCTGCCGACCCGCTGTTGACCCAGCCCGCCGTTCCCGAACCGCCAACCGCCAACCGCCGCCGTACCGTACCTTGCGCTTGTCGTACGGAAAGGCCTCCCGCAGCGCGCCCATGATGTCGGCCAGCGGGTAGCGGCGGTTGGTGGGCACGATCCAGTCGCGGACCTGCAGGGGGGACGTGGCAATGGAGTAGCTGCGAACTAAGATCGACTGTTGTGGGACGCTGAAGGGATTCTACTTTGCGTTGGGCACGGTCACCACCAGCCCTGCTGCACGTACAGCTGCTGTACCCGCCCTGTGTCTAGAGCTAATACACACATAGGACACGCACCTCGTCCGTGGTTGCGTGCAGCGACACCGCCAGCTTGGCTGTCCCGCTGGCGATGAAGCGCTTCATCTCCGGCAGCAGCCCCACAGTGGACACGATGATCTTGGCGCGGGACAGCTCCAGGCCGGTGGCCAGGATCTGTGGAGGGTGTGAAGGGTGTGCAACTGCGTGGATTCACAGACACGCGAGTGCGCCTACATGCAATAACATTTGTAGTCTGGCTCCCAACATACCGGCGGACACGATGACTTTGACGGGGACACCTTCCATGCCCGTGGCAAGGAACCAAGGGGCTGTGGGTAGAGGACAGGGACTGTGTGCAAGTGCGTTGGACCGTCCAGCTGCATCTTGGCAGTCACTCCTCTCCCGCACTCGCCACTGCCCACCCCGCCCATGCCCATGAACACGATGTTGCTGCTGCCCATGAACACGATGTTGCTGCTGAACGTGTGTATTATTTCACACGCCCTGCCGCTAATACACACTCACCTCGATGGCGGCCATGACGCTGTCGTAGTTGTGCAGCGGCTCGCCCATGCCCATGAACACGATGTTGGCGATGGGGATGTCCACAGACTGCTCCGCCAGGAAGCGATGGGCCTGCATGGGGTGTACGGGTAAAGCGCGTGGCAACCGTGTGAGGCGTCGGAAATGCTAGGGTTCGGGGTGAGTGGCAACGAGCCAGGGGCCGTGTGCGCAGCACGCTGCAGAAAAGTGCCGGGCCCACAGGGAGCTGGGGTGGTGGGCAAGCGCTTGTGCTGGTTAGGAGCCTGGCCCCTTGCCCTCCCCTCCCTGTTCCTACAAGGTACGACGAGCCTGAGCGGCGTTGGAGTGGCCAGCCAGGGCTGCCCGCGGCGTAGGGCGTTGCACGAGAGGGCAGCATGGCGCTCCCCTCCCCGTGCCTCCCCTGCCCCTGGGTCCTACAAAGTGGCGCCACTCACGTCTGTTGTACTTACTGCTCAACGGTTTGCCACCCGCTCAGGTTGCCCAGCAGGCCCCAGCACCAGCCCGCGGCCCCTGAAGTTGAGGCCCAAGTTAATCCACACACCTTAACCCACACACCCATGCCCTCACCTCCACCACCTGCTCCACGATCTGCTGCGTGGACAGGTTGCCCAGCAGCCCCATGCGTCCCGTGTAGCAGAACTGGCAGTTCATGGCGCAGCCGACCTGCGGTGGAGCGGGGTAAACACATACACATGGCAATTCAGTAAACATGGTAATACGCGTAGCAAGCAGCCACACTGCGACCCGTGTAGCACAGCCAGCAGTTCGTGGCGCTGACCTGGCGCCGGGCGTGTCACACGGGTTGGAGCCGACGCACATTATAACACATCCGGGCCTTAAACTTGTGAACCATCCCCGTGCTCGTCCCAGCCAACCCGACCGCACACCCCAACCCCAGCCCGCCCGTCCCCCGCTAATACACACCTGCGTGGACAGGCAGGCTGTGTACCTCAGGTTCTTGCCCTGCCGGTTGGTCATGGGGATGAGCACCGTCTCCACGCTGCCCGTGGCCCCGCCGCCCTCGGCCCCCTGCAGCGCGAACACCAGCTTGCGAGTGCCGTCGCGCGCCGTGTGCACCGACTGCAGCTGCAGCCCGCCGGACAGGCTAGCCGTCGCCGCGACCTGCATGGGCGTTGCATGTGCAACGACGGGTTGACATAGGGTGTGTGGGTGCCCAGGCGTGTAGTGGGATGAGGTGCCCAGGCGCGTGCACCGACTGCAGCGGATGACAGTGCGTTGGCAACTATGTTGAGCTGCGGGTGTGTCGCTGTGAGCGACATCATCCTGGACGGGCTGAGCAGTGGGACAACGGGGTGAAAGGGGGCAAGCGGCCTGCGGCACTTTCGGCCCTGGGGAAGCAGCAAGCAGGTGTCAGCTAGCTGTCAGAGGCGGGAGTCCGAAGCGCCCCGCTAAAGTAAGTTTACCCAACCCCAGCGGCGCCTGTCTCCATCAGCGGTACCACTTCTTGTTCAAAGCCTCCACACAGGATTGTACAGCTGTATACTGACCACTGTACACCCAAGGCCACGGAGCCCAAACGGTATAACAACCCACAGCCGCGCCGCCGCAGCCCCCACAGCCCCCCAGCGGCAGCCCCTGTGCCATACCCACAAGTATACCTTGCGGGACACCACTATCTGCAGCGCTCTGCCTTAACTCTCCCGTCCCCCCTATCTGCTCTACACAGGCCGACTGCTTCCGTTCGCCACTTTGCTGCGCCACTGTTACCCCCCGCCGTCGCCGTACCTTTGCCTTGAAGGCTGCGCTGAAGGCCTGTGGGTCACCGTCCGCCTGGTCCAAGCTCCGGATCCACTTGCCCCTGCCGTACAGCCAGCGGTACAGCTGGCGGGCACGGCGGACGGGCTCACCTGCCGTACAGAGTACACGATTCGGGCACGTCAGTGCCATGTGGGTCTGGACAGCGCTGGAGCGCGGGGTAGCGCGTGTGGGGAGGGACACAGCGCGGGCGGACATATTGCAGGTGCGTAACAGCGCAGGTTTTCGGCCCAAGACCCAGTGAGGAGGACGGTACGGGGCATGTGGCCCCCTGCACTTCAGGGGGCCCTGCGCCCATCTGGCTCACCGACGGAGACGCACCACTCCTCCAGCTCCGGCAGGGTCAGGCTCTTTAGCAGCAGCCGGCCCGACGCATCGCGAATGCCCGTGCGATGCTCAAAGGATAGCGGCGCAGCTACAGCTCCTCCGAGGCTGCTCGCGCTGGTGCTTGCTGCTGCGCCGCTGGCCACGCGCAATTCAGGGTCGACTGGCTCGACGATTGCAGTTGCTGTTGACGACGCTTCGGCGACAGCAAGGGGTATTACATTTTTATTTGCCTGTGAGGGTAATTAGCATAACGCGATAAGCAAGGCCCCCGGTCATCGTCATGTGGTTGTCCAGCGCCGCCCAAGTTGCTCGCGCCTTGTAACATACGCACCTGCCAGCTGCTGGTCAGTGATTTATTGCTTCCTCGTGGGCCTACATGGCCTGTCCTCCGAGTCGCAGGGTGTTGCGCGTTGGGGCGCTGCAGTTGGGGCGCTCGCCCTAGTGAAAATGCCATTTTGGCAAAGCCTGCAAGGAGCTGTCCTGTCAAGGTAAAAGGCTTGTGGGCTAGGACTGTAAGGTCACAGTCACCAGCCGTACAGAGCGCGTACAGCGCGTCAGCCAAACTCGGATACTCTGGTGAACTCCATGAGATGGCAGATGTCTGTGTTGTTTAAAAACTGGTATAGCTGCCAGACTGTTGAGACCTGTACATCAGCGTGCCATGCTGCCATCCGTGTCCGCCTGGCACTGCGTGCTATGACCAGGGGAGCTCCCCTGGTCATCACCAGGGGAGCTCCCCTGGTCATCACACCTCTGAGGCCCCTTCCGAGGCCCCTTCTCCATTTGGAGGATGGCCAACCCATATATCTGTAATCTGTTACCCCTGTAGGTACCCTACGAGTGTCTACTAGCTGCTCGGAGGCCACCATGTACTGCCAACCCCTTACCGTGTACTGTCGAGGCTGCGGCCACCACGCAAGCCAGGGCACCGACAGGGGAGGTCCCCGGCTTCTGGGCTTCTGACAGCACACGGGATAGGACACTCGTGCTAAGGCAGGCACACATGCGAACTTTAAAATGCCAGAGCTTCCCTGGGTGTTGCGTCCGGCGATACTTTTGAAAGAGATATCGACGTGCACGTGCCGTCGCGAACTTGATATACAGCAAAGTTGATGGTACTTGATGAATGGAATGCTTCTATTTCGGACTGTTTCTGTCTGCTGAGGCTGGCAAAAGGGAAAGTGCCCATGCGCCATCGACTTTTCTCACTCGCTCAAACCTCATACACGCGAACTCGGTCTCTAGCAGGCACACCGCACCGTGTATCTTACATTCAGTACTTCGCCTTCAAGTTCTCGAAGTAGGAGCGTTGTAACCTACAGACGCGACTCGCGTGCCACAAGTGTTCCAGCTTGTGTCACAGAGAGCTCCGCAGTGAGAATGCAGGCGCAACCAGTGGCATCGCCAGTTGGAAAAGGGGCGTCGTCTCCAGGAGGCTGGCGCGCTAGGACACCGCGGTGAGCAGCGGGTGCTCTCCTGAGAGCCACGATATTGCCGCTGTGCCAGCAGCGCAAGCGCTCCAGCTAAGGCGTGTTAGCCGTAAGCCTTGCTGAGGCATCTCATTGGTTCCTGCGCTGACTTGTGCGGACCTCTGTTGCGAAATTCTTCAGGCCGGCTGGCAGCCCGAGCAGCCCCTGCACAGCGCCACGGTTACCGCCAGCAAATGCTGTTGCGGGTGTGGGCTCGCAGGTAAGATATGCTAGGGCGTTTAGCGCTTTTCGTTTCGTCGTTGGGGCGCTGACCGTGGGAGTGACCAGTCCTTTCGTGGGCGCAGCGCGAGGCAGCAAAACCTGCTCATGTTATTGTCACAAGCGATCGGCTGAGCCATCTTGACTGCTGGTTGATATGCAGGCAACGACCGTTGGCTCAGCCACCCCCTCCGTGGTCTCAACGTCTTACGCGGGGTTCTCGTCGCCGCACAGCAACGCAGCGGCAAAAAGCACACGACCAATGAACGGTCCGCTGCAAATTCTGGTGAAGGCGGCTGCAGAGGCCCGCATAAGCTTGACGACACCAATCGATGTGTCCCAGTTGACCGCGAAACTCGCGGTGACCAACAGCTGGCCAGCCCTCCAGGTACGTTATGAAGTAGGACCTTTTGCCGGCAATTCATGCGCTGGCGCTGTTGGCAGGGTGGCCCATGTTCGCTTAGACTTTTGACTCGAGTGCTACGGTTGTCTTCCTGGTGCGTCCGGCAGGTGCTGGCGCTACAATACCAGGGGCAGCTGGACCAGGCGGGCATCGTGGCCGTGCTGCGGAGAGCGGCTCAGCTCGCCGCGAACACGGACGCGCCCACGCAGGCTGAGCAGTACGCGTGCGCGCGGTTGTTGGAGACTGTCGCGATGACGTGCGCAAACGCCATCCCCAGCATGACGCCAGCGACCGTTGCAGCGATCCTCAGCACGCTAGGCGCGCTGGCGACCAGCGGGATCATCGTGCTGCGGCAGGTGCGGCCGGGGACCCTGCTGCGGTGGCGCCACTTCCCGGCTTGCCCGGCATGCAGCACGGGTTCTGTTGCAGTCTCTCGGAGCAGCAAGGGAACGGAGCCAGCAGAGGGAGCAGCAGTAGCAGCACCATTACCGCCGCACCTCGGGTGCTGTAAGCCGATACATGGCCTTCTGAACGGCCTCTTTTGTCCCCACGCCGCAGGTGCCCTACATGGTGGTGGTGCTGGTGCAGGCGCTCATCCTGGCCTCGCTGCCGCAGCTGCACCTCTACAGCGGCCAGCAGCTGGCCTACGTGCTGCGCGGCTGCGCGCTGCTGTCCCCCAGCGGCCTGCCGGAGGTGAGCATCACCGAAGCCTCGCTGCTGTTGCCGCTACCCTTACACCGTTGCCTGACCTAACCAAGGAGCTAGCATGCGGTGTGCCCTTAGCAAGTGCTGGGCTGCTGCGAATTGTGTTCTAACCCTGCCGCGTTTGCCTCTTGCCCGCAGGTGTGGCTGGACGAGTGGCAGGCGGTCACCACGGTGCCGGTGCTGCAGGACATGGGGCCGGAGGCGCTGGACGCAGTCATCGCCAGCCTGCAGGTGGGAGAAGGGCCCGGCCGCTGTGTGTCTGTGCAGCCTGTTGCCACTCAGGACCGAAGTTATTGACGCGCCTACTGTATCGCTCAAGCTGCACACCGCGAACTCCGTGTTCCGCGCTGTCCATCGTATCGCAATGCTGTTCTACTGGTCGCCTGTCGTAAAAATCCGTCCCAAAGTCATATTGAACGCTCCTGTTTCCTGGTGCGCCCCATCCATCCCCGCAGGCCCTGTACGCGCGCCAGAACTGGCTGCCGGGCGACCGTTGGCTCGCGGACATGCTGGTGGTGGTGGAGCAGCAGCTGGGGGAGTTCAAGGGCACTGAGCTGCGGCACCTGGCGCTGGCGCTGGCGGGCCTGGAGGTGCGGCCGCACAACGGCTGGCTGGGCAACTTCCGCGCAGCCTTCAACGCGCAGGCGACGGAGATGTCGCCGCACGACGTGGCGGGCGTGCTGTTCGCGTTCACCAAGCTGGAGGTGTCCTTCACGTGAGCCACGTTGCAGTGGGGGGCGTTGGGGTGAGGAACTTGAGGTGGCTCTGGAGGGGTAGCCGTGAGCCATGCGCGGCGCGAGGAACATTGTTGCTCGAGCAAGCTAGCGGGATTGTTCGCGTGAGCGGCGTGGGCGTGGAGGTTGTGGCTGTAGCCGTACTTGGAAAGGTTTCACTCCATTCAGCTGGAGGTACCATAGGCGGCACTAGGAGGGGTTTCACTCCGTTTAACTGGAGGTACCGTTCCTTAGTACCGTTCCTTAGGGCCCAGGGCGCCAGGGTTGCCGTGGGCTGTGTCTTGGGTGTAGTAGGTGCGGAACTACGCACAGGGGTGGCGAATCCGTAACGTTAGGCGTAGCATCTGATAGGGGCCTTGCAGGGTAGGGTTTCGTGACGAGGTGGCGAAGGAGGCAAGCTCAACGCGGCAGCGAGCGTGTAGCCAAGCTACATATTGGCTTGTCTTGTCTAGCATTCAAGTGTCTTGGGCGGCGAAAGTCTGGCATATTGGCGGTGCTATCGTGGTGGGAAAGAGCTCCCTGTTGGTCTCGCTTGGGGGCAGGATGGAGCGGCGGTTCTGGCGGGCCGGGCCAAGTTGCGTTCGTGAGCTCCTTGTCGTGCCGGTTTGTTGTGACGGCGTTGGGAGGTGAGGGAAGAGCAGTACCTTCGTGTTCTAGGGTCCTAAGTCATGTATGCTGCACCACCCGGCGCTTTGAGGGGAGATGGTGTGCGAGCCCAACAGTGAGGTTGGTACACTGGAGATGGAGAGAAGGTTGCTGGCAGTGACGGCCACTGTATTTTGTTCCACGGTTTTGTGGGGCGTCCAAATTCTATCTATTTTGATGAGCAGCCGAGCTCCCCCAGCAATCCGATCAGGAGAGGGGGCGCTGTCGGTTGGACCACGACGCGGGTCCTGGAGTGCCTTGGCCCCCAGGCCCGCATTTTTGCACACCAGTTCGTCTTTGTTTCGTGAGTTGCTATTTTCGTTGTTTTGGCGTTGTTCCAGTCTATCAGTTGTCCTGACTTGACAGCATACGGTAATGCCGTTGAGCATACCATTGACCACAGCGCAACTGTTGCCGCCATGCACCGCATGGGTCAAGCATACCGTTCAGGGCGGATGATGCCCCATCAGACTCCGTGGCTGTGCCCCTAGTATAGACTTGTCCGTCATGTCCTGTGCGCAGGGTCTTCCGTGGTCCATTAGTGTAGATCAGGCCTAGCTGCCGCCGAAGCAACATCCGCCCGGCGAAGGTCTGTGCCCTTAGTGTGCGTCTTACTTGACTTGGAGAGAGCATTAAACTGCTTCTGAGTGCATTGTACTTCCATGGATTTCATTGGATGGAGGTAGGGTCGGACGGGTGGCGGTCCCCACATATGCACCTCAGGCAGGGTAATGCCTCCGCATGTATCCTTTGACACGTGTAACTTGGACCAGGTGAATTCGCAACTGTGTTCCCTGTTGTGTGACGCCGCTGCACTCCACTCCGTCTCTTGCCGCCAGTGGTGCAGCATGGTGGTGAAGGGCAAAGTTAAACCACAGCAGGTACCACGGGTTTTGCCAAGAGGTGAGGGCTAAAGCAGGCCCAATATCTTGGCCCCTGGCGAAGTTCCTTTGGATCAGACAGGATCAGACCTCGTGGTGCCGTTTTTGCTACGGAATGTGGACAGGGACCTCATGGGGACAGGAAGACAGGCGCTGCCCAGCGCCAGAGACCGATTCCAGTCCTGTCCAGGGACCCTAAATCCGCATCCACCTACGAGACGTCGCGGTACTTGGTCAGGGGGTATCCCCTGCCTCTTACCTGCCTGGCAGGGCTCAGGCACGTGCTAGCCCGGGAACCAAACCTTGGCTCGGTTTGGTGATGCAGTACACCTGCCGCTGCTATCACCATCACCCTGTTGATAGTACATTTTTGTTTGCCCCGCGTTACAGTGCATTCCCAAGCCCGAATGCCGGCTAAGGTTGGGGCTGGTTGAGAACAGTAGGGGGCAGGGAGAGGCACAGGGGAGCAGGAATCGGATTAGGTAATGCTCAGAGCGAGGGTTTGGCGTCGTTCCACAGGTGATGCATAGAACGTGTACTTCGCAACTGATCCTTAGCATCAGTCTTGCTGTGCCGCAAAGCCAGAGTCGGCACAATTCTCCAAGAGCCCCAGCACTTTTTGGGACTCAGCAGGGACGATAACCATACCTAAACCGCCATTGGTCGTCTAACATCACCACAAAGCTTTGATTCTTGCGTTCGGCATACCGTGTCTAGGTACACGCAAGGGGATCGTCAGCAGGAAATGCCCCGGGCAAGGGGCTCGGGCGAAGGTCGCGGTCGCGGGGGCCGTGGGCAGCCATCGAACAGCAGACATAATACAGAGGGCTTTAGATATGCCGACGCTGGTGCCGGCGGTCGGGGCGGACCCACGGGCACCCGCGGGCGGGGAGGGCCAGGTCAGTGCCTGCCAGTTGCCCCCTGGCCCGTGGCTGAGGTTGGCAGCCGAGTCTGAAGGCGCGCTACCCTTGTGCGTGAACACCTCACAGATGAGGTCGAACTGCTCTTGCCAGTGTTGGGATCGTTGCTGCCACGGCAGTGTTGTTCCAAGGCGCACCGCTGGCAGGCCCCACCGAAGGTGCTATGGTGCCCGCGCCTTCGGATTGCTCCCCCACACACATTGTGTTTTCCTAAATGCCCTGCTTCCAGAGAGGCCGCCCCGTGGAGGCCGCGGGAGGGGCAGGGGAGGCAGGGCCGCGGGAGCTGAGAGGGAGGCGGGGGCCGGCGCCAACCGCAACCGCCACGGCCTGGGCTACGGCGGCACAGGCTCAGGTACTTGCAAGTTGGGCAGCGCAGTGTACGTCTCTGCACTTGTTAGTGCGCATGGAGTAGCACCGCCGTTGCTGCGCACAGCGGCGCCACGCCCCATCAGGGCTGTTGCAAGCCGCAGCGCAGCCCAACACCCAGCCCAACCGTTCCCGGCCGTGCAATAGGACCAATGCACGTGTACCGTATCAAGGCAGGTACACTCAGGTAGCGACGCAGCGTGCGCCTCGGACTGTCCAAGCCTGGCTAAGATTGAAACGCTGTATGCCGTACACTGACTGCAACCGTACGTGCGTCTCTGACGCCTTACACGGTTTCCTCTCGTTTGACGCGTACCCACAACCGTACGGCTGCAGGGGGTGCTCCCTTCGGCTCCAGTCCCGCTCAGGGCCAGGCCATGTTCGGCCGTACGGCAGGATCCAGGGGCGGGCGCGGGGCCGGCGGCCGGGGGCCCGCCGGCGGCCGTACGGCAGGCGCGGGCGTACGGCATGGAGGGGTTTCGGAGCCGCAGCTGTACGGCCTGGCCAACCAGTTTGTGTTTGCGGAGCTGGAGAAGGACGGCGTGTGGAAGGTGCGTAGCGATGCAGTTGCGGGCTTAATAGTGGAAGGCAGGTACTAAATTAAGCAGTGCCACTGGCATTGGCAGTCACTAGAGAGGTTTGCAACTGTTTGCAACGACCACTGCATGGCTGCGTGTGGAAGGTGCGTAGCGGTGCAGTTGCGGGGTAAACAGTGGCACGGGCCACTGGGAGGAACGCTGCAGCCGGACGAACTTGATGCTTGACTGCCCAGCGTACCGTTCTGTATGCACCGTACAGTACCGTACGTGTCGTACCGTGAAGGGCCAGGAGGCAGCGGCCGTTGCCTGCATGCCTGCGGCGCCCCTCTGGATGGGGCCGAATGCTGAGCATCCGTGTGGCAGCGTAAGAGTGTAGATCCTGGGCGTATGCGTGGTCGCCAAGCGTGCGACCAGACGCCACACCCACCCCTCTTCGCATACCATTATGCACAACCCAACTTCGTGCGCAGCTACGCCCAGCGCGCGAGCTAACGCCACACTCGCTCCATTCCGTGTTCCGCGGTCCACTCTCGTGTGAGCTACCCTGTGTGTATGTGTCTTCATGCAGCAACGTCATGGCTTTGTTTTAAACCGGTTGAATTGTGTCTTGATGCAACAGGTGTCCCTGCCGCACGGGCAGCGCTTCGGCAAGCCCTTCCTTGCCGGCCTGGAGGTGTGGGCGCGGCAGGTGACGGCAGGTGCGTTGAAAGTAAGAATGTTGTTACACACACATGTGGGAAATCCTTGCGGGAGCCTGGGTGCACGAAATGTTGCAGCGGGGCCACCGCAGTCCAACGTCTTGCGCACCTCCTGCCCCCTGGAAGTCTTTTACCATGTGTCGTCCCTCCACTCCTGCTCAACACCTACCTGCGCCATCCTCTTCAACCACAGCGCGTACCTCATGGCACCCATGAGCTACCCCCGGCCGCGTGTTCCCCTCCCCTTGTACGCCGTGCAGGGGAGGCCCCCGCCCTGCAGCGCCTCCACGCCGCGGCGCCCACCACCCCCTTCACGCCCGGCCTGGGCCCCCGGTCCGCCCCCGCGACCCCCAACGTCCTTCCTCCTCCTCCTCCACCGCCCCCCTCCACTCAGCAGCCCACCGCCGCCCCTGCCCCCGCCCCCGCCTCGACCACCCTGGCCTCCTGCGGCCTCCCCGGGCTGGATACGCTGCCCAAGTCAGTCGGTGCACGGCCGGCGGGACGCGGCCCTCCTGCCGTAGCGGTGGAGACCACGGCGGCGGTGGCGGTTGCGTCCTTGTCGCTGGCGGACGCGCCGGGGCCAGGCGGCGGTGACGGGGCGCTGGACTTCGTGTCGCTGCTGCAGGCGCAGATGGGCCTGGCGGGGCCGGAAGGTGAGCCTAGGGCCCAACGCTGTGTAGTGTTTTGTGCCTACTGGAGCGTTCAACGCTGCTGCCGGCGCAGATGGGCCTGGCGGGGGTGGCATCAGACGGTGCGTGAGCAGAGGGATAACGTCTCCACGATGTATAGCGCTTTGTTCATGCCGAGGCGTTTAAGAGTGTGTTCCTCGTTGCATGCCGGTATGAGACAAGGGCAATGCGCCGGCTGAAGTTGCTGTTTTCCTACGATCGTAGCAGGAAAAAGCCCCGATCCGCGCTTCTCCGCCCCACCCCACAGCGGCCTCCTCCCGGGAGCGTGGAGCCTTCCCCACCGCCTCCGCCGGGGCGCCCATCGAGGGCAACTACGTATCGGCAGCAGCAGCAGCGGGAGCAGCAGCGGCAGCTTCCGGCAGCTTCGCCGGGGCAGGGGCGGGCGGCCAGGGGGAGTACCGGGGGCTGCTGTCAGCCCTGGAGGAGGACGAGGGGGCGGGGCAGAAAGGAGCCGGCGGCGGTATGGGTGTACGGCAGGAGAACGGGCACGGGCACGGACACGTGCCTGAGGAGGTGCCGTACGAGGGGGAGGACCTGCTGATGGCGGGCGTGGAGGAGGAGGGGGAGGAGGAAGGGGAAGATGGGGAGGGAGAGGAGTTTGGTCAGGGACAGGAGGAGGGCGACGAGGAGGAGGAGGAGCTCGACGGTGAGTGGGTGACGAGATGATGCTGGGTTCGGCGTCAGCTTCTCGGGTAGCCTGGAATCGTTGGTGGCGGGTTGGGCCGTACAAAGGGTCGTTGTTGCTCGTGTTCATATGCTTGCTTACAGTATGTTTCACAACATGGTTCACCTTGCCGCCATGCTGGCTGAGATTGAGATGCTTGCATTGGCGATAGTACATCAGAGGGCAGTTTGCCGCTGCATCCCCAGTTACATGATTCCCACATGCTGAGCGGCGACCGCTATGTGCTCTAATGAATCTTGCTTTGGCCACACGCTGCAGAAGACGGCTTCCCGCTACACGAGCACGACGACTATGATGATGAGGAGGAGGAGGAGGAGGAGGAAGGAGATGTTGAAGAGGACGAGCATGAGGAAGGAGAGGAGGGAGACGAGGAGGAGGGCCTCGAGGCCAGCGACGATGGCTCCATATCCCTCTACGACCCAGAGCTTCACGACCCCTCATCATCACTCGACCCCCACCACTACACCCTCCCCTCCACCTCCCCGGCCTCCGCCCCCGCCACCCCGCTTCCCCCGCCGCCCCCGCCTCCGCCCGCTGCTGCTCCTCCCTCCACCCCGGGCGCCTTCACGCCCGCGCCCCCGCACACGCCCGCGGCTGCTGTGGCCTCCTCCACCTCCTCTCCCCCTCTGTCCCTGGAGCTGCTCCGCCGCCTGCACAGCCTGGACGAGCAGGGACGGCTGCGGGTGTCCCTGAGGTTGGAGCGGCAGGCGCTGAACGACGCGGAAGCGGAGCTGCTGGCCGACTGGTACACGGTGCGTGGGCGTGTGTATTAGCAAGAGTGTGTATGAATTCGTGCACCTGGATGCCCCTGCTCAACGACGCGGAAGCGGAGCTGCTCGCCGACTGGTACACGGTGCGTGTGCGGGCGGGTGTGTGTTAGCATTTCAGCATACCGGTACATGTGCATTGGCAGGGTTGCGTGTCGATTCATGGGGTCACCTAGACACGGACCCGCCTCGCGCACATTCCGGTGTACCGTATCACATCAAAGCAGGAGGGCATCAAGACGCGAGCTTAGCAAAGCAGGATATGGTAGTCCTGAAACTTCGATTTGCTGCATTATGCTGCAGGAGCGCGGCGCTTCCCTGCTGGAACTGTCCAAGCTGTGGCTGTTCGACAACCGGCTGGGCGACGCGGGGGCAGCAGCAGTGGCGCGGCTGCTGCACCCGGCGCTGCTGGAGCTGCACCTAAGCCACAACAACGTCGGGGACAAGGGTACGTGTGTGTTAGGGGTGCCGCTGCTTTGCCCGCCTCCGGCGTCAGGGCCCCCAGCCTTCCCCGCGGCTCCCTGCCCTCCACCCGCACCTTCCTCCACCTTCTCTCCCGTGCCGCCCCCCTGACTCTCCGCAGGCGCCCCCGTGCTGACCGCCTCCCAGCCTGCCTTGCGCTCCACTTCCTCATCCTGGTGCGGAAATGCTTAGAGCAATCTGTCCCTATCCCGCCCCCCAGGCGCCGCCGCTCTCGCCGCCTGCCTGCCCGCCTCCCGGCCCCCCGGCCTGCGGCCCCTGTGGCTGCGGCTGGAGTGGAATGTTATCAACGTGGACCTGCTACGAGAGGAGCTGGAGGGGCAGCGCAGGGAGCGCGGGCTGGTCACCGACATTCCGAGGGTGGGTATAGACAGCGATAGGCACGCGCTACATCGTCAACAGTCAGAGTACGGTTTGTTGATGGAGTGCTGGTTGTAAGGTAGTGAAGGAAAGCGGAAGGAGGGCGGGCTCGCACTGGGTTTCGATGAACAGTCGCCACCTCCAAGGCTCCGTCCGCATGTGCTGCGTGCTCTTGGTCGAGTAATGGTTGCGAGGTAAGATGGTCGAGTGATGGTTGCAAGGTAAGGGAGAGGGAGCAGGCGGAGCGGGCGCTGGTCATGCACGTCGTGCCGCATGTACGGTGGGGCTGCGGGTGAGTTGCAGGTAGGCGGGTTTGTTGGTTTGCGTGCTGGCTTTGAGTCTGTGCGTCCTGGTTGGAAGGGGGGAGCGAGGGCTGTTCCCGTGTGGTGGGGAGGCACGTGGCGTTGCTGCGGCGGAGCTGCGGCGGGCCAGCGCAACCGCATATCAGCCCATTTACGCGAGGCCAGGCGGTGCTGGACACAAGTAAGCGGCATGCGGCACACGTGTCACAACTCGCACGCCAAGCTGTTGCTTGGGCTGCTCGCACAGCTGGTGCTCACCGCCAGCAGCTTGCGTGCGAGCCCGAACGTAAGCGGCTTGATGTGCAAGTAGTGAAGGTGTGAGGCATCCCGCTTACTCTTGTCTGGCACTGCCTGGCCCATTGCAAATGGGCTGGTATGCGGTTGAGCTGGCGCGCCGCCGCCCCGCAGCAGCAACGCCACGTGCCCTCGTCTGCGCGGGACACGTGCAAGCTCGTGCCTTGATCTGCTGCCGCCCACAGCCTCTGATGCTACCTTGTGCGTTCCCATCCCGTCCCGCCCTGACCCGTGCGTCTAGCCCAAAGATGCGGTACCCACCGTACGCTAGCCATTGCACTTTCTGCTCCCAAAGGAGCGTTTTGGCGGCGCGTTTTGATGTGAATGTTGTTGGCCATACATAAACCGGTATTCTTGTCATTGTAGGCGGCACACAACACGTGCACGGGTAAGCAGCTTCCGGTGGCATCAATGAAGAGGTGACATCAATGAAGAAAACAATGCGCACGGTTTCCCTTCTCTTGCCACATTGATGCTGACATCCGTGGGCACGAGGTACGGACAAAGGCGCGCTGCTTGCCGTCCACGTGTCGTACGCCCACGCCCGCAGGTGGAGCCGACGGGCAAGGCCGGGGGATCCTCCCCTGGCGGCGGCGGCGCCAAGCCGGGGGCTGGCGGCGCCGGCGCATCGGGCCACGATCTCACGCTGGTTTTGGAGCGAGGGGTGGTCGCGGCGGTGCGACTGCCGTGGGTGGCGTGCCAGAAGCAGCCGCCGGAGGAGGCAGAGGTGCTCCGGACGCTCAAGGGCTTCTACAGGTGAGTTGGTGCGTGCGATGCATGTGCTGTGTCCTGTGTGTTAGGCTGTTGAGTGTTGGTGGGCCTTCCAGCCTCCGCGGCAGCTCTACGGGCTTTGGGCCTACCGGTATGGGTCACCTCTCGCTTCAGCCCCTGACTCACGCATGCACACTGCTTGACTCTGCCCTCTTCCTTGCCCCCCTGCCAACACACACGCACTTACACAGGGAGCCGCGGCCCGCTGCACCTGCCCCCGCGCCCGCGGGGCCCTCCGTGGCGTCCCAACCGTCACCAACCGCCGCCGCTCCGAAGCCCCCGGTGCCGCCGCCGCCACGGCCACGTGCCGCCGACACCGCGGCGGCTGGCGGCAGCATCGCCGCCGTGCAGGCCGTGCCGCCGGTACCGCTGGTAGGGTACGAGAGTGCACCGATGTATCAAGAAAGCATGTTGTGGTCCTCGTTTCAACGGCACAGCGGTCCAGCCTTTGTCGTCCAGGGGCCCGCCTGAGGTGCCAAGCGCAGCGCGCTACTCGTTTTGCCTCCCATCCTGCTCTTACCACCCACAATCAGTTCGCTGATGTGCAGGTGCTCCTCTGCACCTTGCTCTTGCTGCAAAGCCCTGCCTTCCCTTCCCGTCCCTGGCCCCTAACCCACAGCCGCTCGACGACGGCGCGTTTGCCCCTGACCCTCTCCTCTGCGCCTCTCTTCTTCCTGCATTTGTTGCCAACCTCCCTTCCACTCTCGTTAACCCACAGCCCCCCGACGATGGTGCATTCGCCCCCGGGCCGCTGCTGCTCTTCCCCGACACCTCCGCCCTGCTGCACATGCTGGGCGGAAACGGCAACCTCACCACGAGTACAAGCAACGGCGGCAGCAGCGGCAGCGGCAGCTTTGCTGCTGGCGGCGGCGGCGGCGGCGGCGGGGCCCCTCCCCTGGACTGGGGCCTGCTAGTAGAGCTGGCGGCGCAGGGGCGCTTCGGGCGCAAGCTGCCGCTGCACGAGCAGGTGGGTTAAGGAGGTGGTGCTCACATAAAGACACATTCTGTCCGCTGTGCGAGCAGGTGGGTTAACGTGGTGGTGCTCACGCTAATGCACGCCGTTTACCGCTCCGTAAGCGGGTATGGCTGGAGGATGGATTGGTGCGTGTGTGTGGAGAAGCAGCATACGTGTGCTGGGCAGCAAGGGGGAGCCCGTCTCCCCAACAAAGCCCGTCACACAACCAGTATCGGTCATAGGGGAACGTTAATACACACGCCCGCTGCTGCCCCAGGTGTTCATCGTGGTCGCCGACAGTGTCATGAAGCAGCTGGATGGGCTCAAGGCGGTGCCAGAGACGCGGGTGGCGGTGCGGAGGTTCCTCAGTGATGGGCTGGAGCAGGCGGGGCCGGCAGGTGGGAGGCACGCAGCGACGCAGGAGATCCGGTGTATGGCTGTGCAACGCTTTGCTCTGTCGCCCCGCCAACGGGGGCACATTGCATGTCTAGCTCCGGATGCTGCTGGGCCTCACGAGGGCGACGGCCTGGCCCTGGCTGCACTGCCGTACACTGTATGCATCATCTTAATCGCCATGACTGTCGTACTGTCGTACCTTGCCGTACAGGATATGACTTTCTGACGGTGCTGGGCTCGCACGAGGGCGAGGGCCTGGCGCTGGCTGCTGGGGGCCTCGGCGGCCTGGCGGGCAGCCGGTCGCCGTACCTGGCCAGCAGGGGCCAGGCGGTGGACATGGTGAGGGGCAGGGAGGGAGCACGTGTGTATTAAGGGTGTGTGTATTAAGGGAATAGTGAGGCGTGTGCACTGAGGGTGTGTAGGCCTGGTGGGCAGCAAGCGCCCTGGCTGGCCAGCAGGGGACATGGCAGCTGGCAAGGTGAGGTGGCGAAAGGCGGGCTTCATGGTTGCATGTCGCCGTGCCACGTGTAGCTGTGCCACGTGTAGCCGTGCCACGTGTAGCTGTGCCACGTGTAGCTGTGCCACGTGTGGTTGTGCCACCTGTGGTGGTAACGCCGCATGTCGTGGCCGTGGCTAACCGCTCCTGCCCCGTCGGCCGCGCTGCTGTTGGCGTCGGGCCTGGCTTGCCTTTGACACGTGCTGCGGCGTGCCACGTGCCACGTGTCGCCATGACACGTGCCCCTCCCGCAGGTCATTGTGGAGGTGGCGCTGTTCTTCTCCAACGAGGTGCTGCAGCTGGCGGGGGGAGCAGCAGCGGGCGGCCAGGGCGGGCAGGGAGGCAGGTGCGTGGGGATGTCGACTACAATATAGAATATAGTTCAAGGTGCACATGGTGTGTACAGACAAGCTTTTGTTGTTGAAGCACATAGCAAGCGTTACGCCCAATTAATCGCGCGTAATTGCCTCACGACCAATCAGCACGAGCACACCTTTAACCATGTGAGCACCCAACGGTTACACATTAGCAAATGTGCACCTCCTTTTCGGTATCCCAGTCCTGCGCCACTACCCCCGTGTGTCCTCCTCCCCCAGGCCGCTGCCTGCGTGGTGCTGCTGTCGGGCAACAGCGCACACACATACCGTACTTGATTCGTTTGCCGTTGTTTTTTGAGATTATTAGCCTGGCACTAACCCCCAATGCCCCTTGCCGCCACCCCCAGGCCGCTGCCAGTGGTGCTGCTGTCGAACGACAACGCGCAGATCGCCGCCGCCAAGAGCCACGGACTGCCGGCATTCAGGTACGGCACAGTAGTGGCCTCAAGCGTACGGCCTTTCATTCCATGCTAGCACACCGCAAATACAGCAGGTGCTGCAGGACATACAGTACTTGCACTGCATTCCGATGCAGTGCGTGTGGGGTCCTGACAATGTGCAGGACTGTGAACCAAAGACCCTGCCGCTTAAGTCTTACACGCACACACGTTTACACACGCCCCCAGGCTGTCCGAAGCCGCCTTCATGGCTGCCCCTGCTTCCTTCTGCACGCACTACTTATACGCACACTGCTAATACACGCGCCCCTCAGGCTGTCCTCCGCCGCCTCCATGGCCGCCCAGCTGTCCGGCGTGGTGTCCAGCGGAGCGCCGCTCACCGCGAGCGTGCTGCGGCGCATTATGGGGCAGCAGGTGGGTGTGTGGAAGCAGCAAGGGGTGTGGGTTGCGGGGAGGACGAGCTGTGTGGGGAGCGGGTGTGGGTTAACTCACTGCAAGCGTGCGGCGGCGCATCATGGGGCAGCAAGTGGGTGGTGGTGATGGAGGTGGTGGGGGCAGCGCGGGCGGGGTACGGCGTTGCTCTAGGTTTGTAACGGGAGGTGTTGGTGGTGGGGCGGCGGGTGTGACCCACGTCCCCACCTTCAGCGCGCTGGGGCGTGTGGTGCGGGGCAGCAGGTGGGTGGTGCCCTGGTGTGGTGATGGAGGTGTAGCTGCCTCAGTTGGTGGGGCGCTGAGCGTGCAAGAGGGGTATGGTCCACCATCTCTACACACACCTTAGACACAGCCGTACTCCCCAACCCCCCTGATGTGTCTCGTGTGCTGCAGTTGATACGCTAACACGCCTTCCCTCACGCACATGCGCGTTGACTTGCTACTTTCCCTGCCCCCCTGCCCCCCTGCAGGCTACCGTGGGCCTGGGGAGCGCCGCAAAACGCAGCCTGCAGGTGGGTGGTACGCTCGTGTATGGTACTTGGGAGGTACGGGTGGTACATATGTTACCTTGGTGCACGGCAGCATGTCCCGTCTACACATGCTATTAAATTACGTCACGCTACGGGGGCGTTTCAGGTTGGGCAAGAAGTTCACAAACACACGTGTTGGGAGGGATGTGAAGTTCATTCACTGCGGCTGTACAAGTATTCCGGCACCAGCCGTCCGCCGTGCCCGCCCCACCCCGTGCTTGGGGTCGACTCCAAATCGCCCGTGCCCTGTGCCCGTTGCCTCCTCCCCTCTCGCCCCTCTCCTCCGCCACCATGGAAACCAGCTGTCTCTTTCCATTAATGATACCACTAGGATGTGCCTTTGTCACGCCAGCACCAGTTATTTGTCATGATGCACCATCCGCGAAAACTCTCATTCCTTGCTTTGGGCACATTGCAGGAGCACTTTGACTGCGCGGTGGGCACCCTGCGTGGCGTCACTGGCGCGCTGCGGGGGCAGCTGATGCCGGTGCTGAGGCGCGCGGGCGGCCTGGCGGCGGAGGCGGCGGAGGCGGGGCAGCAGGGGACGGCGGCGGCGGAGGCGTTGCAAGAGATCAGGTAAGGGGGACCGGGCACGGGGGCCGGGGTCTGGGGTGGACTAAGCCAACAATGCTACCTGCTTGACCTGCGGCCACACAGTTCCGTACGACGGCCGTGTTGACCAATGACTATGGTAGGTTTCAGCTTTCATAACCCTGAGTGCTACTCCTCATGCGCCCTCCTTGTGCCACGTGCCACGTGCTCTTACGCCACGTGGCTATGTGCCTGTACATGGTTGCATGCAGGACGCTGCTGCTCGGGTCAGGGCCAGGCGGGGGAGCGGGCGGCAGCAGTGGGGACAGTGGCGCGGCCGGGGGCGGGGGCGCGGAGGGCGGGGGCGAGGGCGGGGGCGAGGGTGCAGACGGGGGCCTGGTGGGTCGGCTGGCGGCGCTGCTGTCGGGGCTGGAGGCGGAGCTGGTGGGGTGGGAGGGTGTGGCTAAGACACACCAGGCGCCGTCGCGGCTGGTGCAGTGGGCGTCGCTGTCGCCACAGAGCTCGCAGACGTAGCAGGCAGGGGCGGCAACAGCATGCAGTAGGGTTCGCCTAGGCGTCACGGCGGCGGGGCGCGAGACACCCTCTGTCCGGCAGTGAGCGGGGCGCCGCAGCAGCCGGGGCAGGGCCAGTCTGGGGCAGTGGGCGTCGCTGTGTCACCGCAGAGCTCGTAGCAGGGTAGCAGGGGCTCTGCGGCACCAGCGTGCAGGACGGCGCGGGGGGTCCAGTAATGAGGGAGGCGCCGCCGGCACAGCCGGAGCAGGGCCAGTCTGGGGCAGAGCGGGGCACGGCGGTGGGCCGACGGGCGGGCACGGCAGGCGGGCACGGCAGGCGCAGAGGTGGCGGAGGACGGCTGGGCGGAAGGCCACGTCATCTGCGTGCAGCACGAGCAGGCCGCTTGCTTGCCGCATATGACATGGAATTAAGGACGAATTGCCCCGCCTGACCGTACCTGTTTTATAGGCGCAAGGTGGCGATGCAGTCAGAAGCCTGACGGGGTGTTATTGTTGAAGGGATATTCCCATTCAGGGTGGCGTGGTGGTGAGTGGTGCGGTGGATGGGGAGCAGGAGGAGCAGGAGAGCGGCTGCTTGCTGTGAGGTGGTGTATGTGGGCTGAACACGGATTCGGGGTGTACGGTATACCCTGACAACCCACATGGCTGAGGCTTGGGTGCAACGGGCACCTGGAGCAGCTGAGGAAAGGCCATAGGGTGGTGTTGCAGTTGCATCTCGTCGCGTAGACTGGATCGAGTGTTGGGTTCCTACTGCTAGCCGCTGCTGTGCGATGTTGTGGAGCAGCAGCGGATTGGCTATCCCGAAGCACGGAGATTCCCTGCCAGCTGGTGCTGGCGGGGGCATGATGCTTGCTGGGCGGTGATATCACTGCTCCTGGCGGCTACCTGTGGTAGAGGGGAGGAAGGACTGCGCCTCCAATGACAAAGCCATCGACGGGCAACGAGAGCTGCCGACTCTGTGGGCGTGAGGGAAGATTCCTCTTGGAGGAATGGGGCGGAGGCTTTTGCCCCGACTCCCTGTTCGTGAATCTGCTTGCAATGTAGGCCAGCAGGCGGACAAGGGATGATGGTGGACTCCTGTAACGCTGTGTGTTGAGGGTTGTGGTCAGGCCAGCCCTGCCCCCTGCGAGCTTCATAGATTCAGCCAGTCCAGCGGTTGTGTACCAAAGGGCAGGAATGCCTCCAACCCTCTTGTCCAGTTTGAATCCAACGGTGCTATGTACGCCGCAATGCATGGCGTGGCATTGCGCGTTGGGATAAAGTATCGGCAACCCACAGGGCCCCGCTGGGGAGGCGGCCCATCAGCAAACCCGAGAGTCAAGACGCAGGCGAAGGGCGGCACGGTAAAGTTGAATTGAGTTGAGTGTTTTACAGGGGACCCCTTCCGGTCGGGGTGTCGCACCACACCCACCACCCCGAGAGGGCAACGCAACAGCCCTTCCAACGCACAAAGAGTAGCTACTGCCAAGGCTTTGTGATGGCCGTGGCATTATGCCAAAGCAGCCCAAAGCGTATGCACTCGAGTTCCACAGTGCGATACAACCACGTAACCACCAGTACGGGATTAATGCCTACGCATCGCACACCGTTACACGTGAGGGCTTGTGCGGTGCTAAGCAGACAGGGTTGACACTCAGTCCGAAACTCCCAACACCGGTACCAATCGCGGCACCTCCGTCCATACAACAGGCCGTCAGCACTTGACGCCCCAAGCCTCGTCCCGCCAATGATCATGCCTGCTGAAGCAATCCTGCTTCCGGGGCTGAGACACACCTTCATCCGCGGCAACCAGCTCATCCCCTCACGCCTTTCGCCACTTCCCAGACCTATGTGCCCTGCTTAGGCTGTGCCTGATGAGCAAGGGCTTTGATTGCCCGCAAGAATCCTTTGCGCCCACCTGCTATCATAGGCGGCATAAGCAGTGAAGGGCAAGGGAAAAATGATATGCAATGTGCATAGTGCCCAGCACGTCCTGCCATAATACAAATAGTGGCATACGCACACGCCCCCCACAGTCCCCCTGGGCCACCCTGCAGGACCCAGGGCCTACCCACGGGGCCTACCCCAATCACCCCGCTCCAATGCTATTGCATATGAACCACAACCACCTGTACGTGGCCTAGACATGTCGACATGAATGCAGTGCCTGCTAGCAGAGGGCGAGAAGAGGAAGCAGTAGTAGACGGCCTGCCCGTGCTGCCACAAGGACACGGGACAGCTTGCAGGACACAAGAAAACACAGCGTGCAATGCTTGCACTAAGCCACGCCAGCAGGTCAGGCCATGGCCTCTGCGACCCTGTAAAAATATCAAGACCTGGTACAAGACTTGGTACCGCACGACGGTAACAACGCCTCCAGCCCCAGTGTGCAGGCTAAGTGTTACACGTACCCTCGCCTGGCAGAGGAATGCAGCAACCACGGAACCCCGCGTGCCCGCATATTGGTACAAAGTCAATCAGCGCATTCAGTTGTCCCGGTCGAGCTCCTCCTGGGTACCAGCCTGGTGGGCGTGTCTACG
>VFQN01003266.1_pt1 | contig 23558 bp, 17 predicted proteins | sample 3512371 | NCBI WGS metagenome assembly VFQN01 (sample SAMN10412370, study PRJNA504923) | tailings metagenome | isolation source: Replicate 2 from Balatoc abandoned mine | place: Philippines: Itogon, Benguet | collected 2017-08-28
ATCCCGATGCCCTGGCCATCGCTTCGACCCTCGATACGGAGAAGCCGTCGGCCGCGCGCCTCCTCGCCGGCCTGCCGATCCTGCTGAAAGACAACATCGCCACCGGCGATCGCCAGCCGACGACCGCAGGGTCCCTGGCCCTGGCCGGCGCGCATGCGAGAGACGATGCCTTCGTCACGAAGAAGCTGCGCGACGCCGGCGCTGTGATCCTCGGTAAGGTCAACCTTACCGAATTCGCCAACGTGCTCGCGATCGGCATGCCCTCGGGCTACAGCTCGATCGCGGGCTACGTCCGCAACCCCTATTCGCCGAAGCTAATGGACGATCATGCGCCGATCGTGCTGCCGGGTGGCTCGAGCGCCGGCTCGGCCGTCGCCGTCGCGGCCGGGCTCTGCGCCGCGGCCATCGGCACCGAGACGTCCGGCTCCCTGCTGAGCCCCGCCACCCAGAACGGCCTGGTCACCGTGAAGCCGACGGTCGGCCTGATCAGCCGCAGCGGCATCCTCCCGATCTCCCACAGCCAGGATACGGCCGGCCCCCTCACCCGCACCGTGCGCGACTCTGCGATCCTGCTGAACGTGCTGGCGGCACGCGATCCCGATGACCCGGCGACGCACGCCCTACAGCGGCCGGAAGATTATATGGCCGGGCTCGCCAAGGACGGGCTGAAGGGCGCGCGCATCGGCGTGCCGAGCGATCCGAACGATCCGCTAAACGATCCATTCTTCGGGCCGCTGAGCCCCCAAGGTAAGAAGGTGATGGCGCGGGCGATTTCGGCGCTGGAGGACCTCGGTGCCACCATCGTGCGCGCCGCCCTCCCGCCGATCGCCTGGATCGGCGGTCCGGGCACCACCATGGCAGTGCTCAACCGCAATTCGTTCAGCCCACTGAAAGGCACGGCCGGGAGCGCTTCCCTGGTCTTCCTCTACGAGCTGAAGCGGGACCTCAATCTCTACCTGCGCGATTGGGCGACCCGGACCGAGATCAAGACGATGGCCGACATCGTCGGCTTCAACACGGTGAATGCCGACAGGGCGCTGCGCTACGGGCAGGACCTGTTCCTGGCCTCGGAGGCCACCCGCGGCGACCTGTCGGAGCTTGAATACAAGTCCGCACGCGCCATGGACCTTATGGCGGCCGAGCGCGGCATCGACGCCTATATGAGCCGGCACCGGCTCGATGCCGTGGTGTTTCCCGGCGCGAGCGGCGCCGCGGTCGCCGCCAAGCCGGGCTATCCCAGCGTGCAGGTGCCCGCCGGCTTCATTTCCGGCGTCGGCACCACCGAGACGCCCGACTATCCGCTCGGCCTCACCTTCACCGGCCGCGCCTGGAGCGAGGCCACGCTGCTGCGCTTCGCCTACGCCTTCGAACAGGCGACGAAGGCGCGACGCCCGCCTCCTGACCTGCCTGCGCTTTAGTCAGACCGCAATCACCACGCCATCGTGGCCGGGGTCGGCGCCGCCATCGAGCCCGTCCTCGTGGATGCGAATGCCGTGCACGGCGGCGAAGCCGAAGCCGTAAGGGCTGCGGACGACCGGATAGTCCAGCGCCTGCAGCTCGCGCTCCACCCGGCCCTGGATGCGGTTGGAGATGTCGATCGCGTCCGAGGTCGCCGAGAAGCGCGGCGCGCTCACCGCCTCGACCATGGTCATGTTGAAATCGAGCGCGTTCAAGATGACGTGCAACACGCCCATCGCGATCTGCGTGGCGCCCGGCGCACCGATGATCAGGTGCGGCTTGCCGTCCCTGAAGATGATCGACGGCACAACCGAACTGAAGCGCGCCTTGCCCGGCGCGATGGAGCCGGCGCGACCGGGGCGCGGATCGAACACGCCCATACAACCATTGTACATGAAGCCCAGGCCCGGCGTGATCACGCCCGAGGGCATGCCCAGCGAATGGGTCATGGTGAAACAGTTGCCGTCCTTGTCGAGGACGGAAATGTGTGTCGTGTCCTTGGACACTGCGCCGGAGTTGAAGCGCGTGACGCTCGCCTTCTCGCCGCGCGCGATCTCGGCGGCCATCGCCTTCGCGTAGGATTTCGACGTCAGTTCTCCGAGCGGCACAGTGACGAACTTCGGATCGCCGACCTTTGCATCCTTGTCGATCGTCGCCCGCTTCATCGCCTCGGCCACGATGCGCAGATGCTCGGTCGAGCCGTGTTCGAGCGCGCCGATGTCGAAATGCTCGAGGATGTTCAGCATCTCGATCAGCATCACGCCGCCGCCCGGCGGCTGGTTGGTCGAGACCCTGTAGCCGCGATAATCGCCCCACAGCGGCTCGTTACGGACGGTCTTCCAGACCTTGAGATCCTCGAGCGACAGAAGCGCGTCGTTCTTCCTCATGTCCTCGGCGATCGCCTGCGCGATCTCGCCCGAGTAGAAGACATCGGCGCCGCCCTTGGCGATGGTGCGCAGGGTCTGGCCGTAGTCGCGGTTGACCACCCGGTCGCCCACCCGTTTGGGCGTGCCATCGGGACGGCAGTAGAGGTCGCGCGCCGCCGGCGTGAAGCCGGTGCGCTCGAAGTTCGGCGCCCGACCGAAGGCGCCGTCATCGGCCCACCAGAAATGGACGTGCGGCCGCACGGTCCAGCCGTTCTCGGCCCAATGAATCGCCGGCTCGACGATGCGCGACCAGGGCAGGCTTCCATGCTCCCGGTGCGCGTCGTAGTACATCTTGGGATTGGCCGGCGAGGAGATCGACTTGTGGGCGATGTCGTTCACCCTTCCCTTCAGGATGAAGCCGTAGCCGTCGCGCGCCTCGCTCTCGATCAGGTTGGCCCACATGTCGGGTCGCGCCGCGAGCGGCGCCGGCGCGTGGGCGTCGATATAGCCGTGGAATTTCTTGCCCGGCATGTAGATGCCGCAGGAGCCGAAGCCGGCGATGCCGCACATCTGCGGATCGACCACCCCCTGGACCAGCGCGCAGGCGATGCCGGCATCGACCGCGTTGCCGCCCTCGCGCAGCACCTCCGCCCCGGCCTCCGTCGGCTCGGGCTGCGGGGCCACGATCATCGCCCGTTCGTTGTACCGCACGTCGCTTCCTCCAACTTGTCGTTGGCGCGACTCAATCCCAACCGTTGCGCTTGCGCAATATCGCGGTCGAGGGCGCCAGCGCGAGACCCTTGGCCCGGACCGTCGGCAACCACTCGGCCAGCGCCTGCAGCGTCGATTCGTGGGGATGGCCGATCGCCACGACGAAGCCCTGGCGGCGCGCCACCGCCTCCGTCTCGGCGAGCTTGCGCCGCACCGCCTCGACCGTGTCCTCGTCGTCGAGGAAGACGTGGCGCACGATCGACGGCACGCCGATTTCCTGCGCCGTCTGGTCGCCCACCGACTGGGGGCTGGTCCGCGAATCGAGGAACATCAGCCCGCGCGGCTTGAGCTGGCGCATCACCAGTTCCATGTCGGGACGATTGGCGGTGAAGCGGCTGCCCATGTGATTGTTGATGCCGACATAGCCGCCGAAACTCTCCAGCGCGACCAGCAGCTTTTGGCGCAGCTCGGCGTCGGACATCGAGACCATCAGGGCACCCGGCCCGGGATCGTTGCGGCCGTTGGGTTCCATCGGCATGTGCAGCATCAGTTCGTGACCACGCGCCCGCGCAGCGCGCGCCTGCTCGGGAAGGTCCTTCGCGTAGGGCAGGAACGACATGGTCATCGGACCCGGCAATTCCCACGCACGTCGGGAGCGCGCGCGGTCGAGGCCGACATCGTCGATCACGATCGCGACCAGCGGCTTGCTCTTCAGATCGCGGAACGGCACCGCGTTGCGACGCCATGTCTGTTCCGCGGGAAAAGTGGCGGCCACCTTCTTCACCGGTGGCTTTTCCTCGAGAGTCGGCATCGGCTTGCCGGGCTCGGCCTCGGTGTATTTCGGGAAGTCCGGCAGATCCTCGATCCGTCCGTATCTCGGGGCGATCGCCGGCGCCGTCGCCTCAGCGCTGCGCTTCATGTCTTCCAGCGTGTCGCGTGCCGCGTGCTCGCTGCCGCGCAGGTCGAGACGTTCGGCGATCCAGTAACCGCCGAACACGCTGCCGACAAACATCAGCACGAGGGCGACGATGATCGAGTACCAGCGATGCTCTGCGACCCAAGAAGAAGCTCCGTGTAAACGGGCGCGCAGACGATCCGCGAAGCCGGGGGGCCGCTTCGGACTCCTTCTGTTCGTCTTCCCGCTTCTGTTCTTCCTCGACGCCATCTGAGCGTTATGCCCTAACCTCTTGGAGCGGGCCACTATTTCGCCTCAATCAAGGGTGCCCAGAGACTTCACGACCCGGATGTCCGGCTCGCCCGACCGGCCGCTCTCGCGGCGGAAGCCGACCTGCTTGGCGAGCTCGAGCATCTTGCGGTTCTCGCGCAGGACGTGCCCGACCACCCGCTTGATGCCGCGCGACTTGCCGTAATGCAGGACATGCCGCAGCAGCAGCTCGCCATAGCCGCGCCCCTGGCGATCCGAAGCAACGGTCAACGCGAACTCGGCCTGCTGGAAATCCGGATCGGCCACGAGTCGTCCGACTCCCACCATCTCGTCACCATCGAGCAGCACGAATGCCATCTCGCGGTCGTAGTCGATCTGGGTCAGGCGTGCCGCGAGTTCGTGGCTGAGTTCGCGCATGGGGCCGAAGAAGCGCATGCGCACGTCCTCGGGCGTCAGCCGACGTGTGAACTCCTGCAGTCGCGGCTCGTCGTCGGGCCGGATGGGACGAATACGCAGCCTCTCACCGCCATGGTCGATCTCCCCTTCGAGTTCGACCGGATAGGGTCGGATGGCGAAGCGCGCCGCCCGCTCGTGCCCCTTCTTCGGGTGGCTCACGACGATTCGCGCGTCGAGCGCGATCACGCCGTCGGCGTCGGCCAGCAGCGGGTTGATGTCGAGCTCGGCGATTTCGCCGACATCGGCGATGAGCTGCGACAGGCGCACCATGGCCGCGCCCACCGCGTCGCGGTCGGACGGAGCACGGTCTCTGTAGCCGCGCAGCAGGCGATCGACCCGCGTACGGCTCAGCGCATCCTCGGCCAGCACCGGATCGAGCGGCGGGAGGGCCAGCGCCTTGTCGTCGATCACCTCCGCCGCGACGCCCCCATGGCCCACCAGCAGGATGGGCCCGAATACCGGGTCCTCCGCGGCCCCCAGGATCAGCTCCACGGCATGCGGGCGGCGAATCATGGGCTGGACCACGAAGCCGTCGATCCGGGCCTTGTTGGCCATCACGAGGAGCTTGCCTGTCATCTCGCGGACGGCATCGAGCACGGCCTGCTCGGACGCGAGGTCGAGCGAGACCCCGCCGACGTCGCTCTTGTGGGTGATATCGCGCGACAGGAGCTTTACCGCGACGGGGAAGCCGATTCGCGCCGCGATCGATGCGGCCTCGGTGGCGTCGCGGGCGATTTCGGTCGGCACCACCGGAATGCCGTACGCCGAGAGCACGCGCTTGGCCTCCGGCTCGGTCAGCACCTTGCGCCTCTCGGCCAGCGCCCCCTGAACGATGGAGCGCACGAGCGCGGTGTCGGACCGCACCTCCGGAACCGAGGGCGGCGTGCGCTGCAGCGCGCGCTGGCCGCGGCGATACTCGACGATGTGCATGAACCCCCGGACCGCGCGCAGCGGCGTGTCGTAGGCGGGAATGCCCGCATCGTGCAGCACGTCGCGGCCGGCCTGGGCCTCGCGCCCGCCGATCCAGCAGCCGATCACCGGCACGACCTTGCGGCCGGCAGCGCCCGTGATGGCGCGCGCCGCCTCAACCGACGAGGTGAGCGACGTCGGCACGTTCATGGCCAGCACCGCGCCGACACCGCGATCGTCGGCCAGCCCGTCGAGCGCGGCGGCATAGCGTGGCCCGTCGGCATCGCCCACGATATCGACCGGGTTGGCACGCGACCATCTCATCGACATCTGCTTGTCGAGCCGGGCGATGGTCGTCGGCGACAACATGGCTAGTTCGCCGCCCTCGTCGATCAGCAGGTCGGTGGCAATGATGCCGACCCCGCCGCCATTCGTCAGGATCGCGAGCCGCTCGGTGCGCGGGGCGATGCTATGGCCCAGCGTCTCGGCCGCATCGAACAGTTCGCCCAGGCCCAGCACGCGCACGAGTCCCGCGCGCGCGAAAGCCGCGTCGTAGACGGCGGCCGATCCGGCCATGGACCCGGTATGGGAGGCGGTCGCCTGCGCGGCCGCAGCATGGCGCCCGCCCTTCAGGACGATCACCGGCTTGATGCGAGCCACGCCGCGCGCCGCCGACATGAATTTGCGCGCCTGGGTGATGCCCTCGACGTACATCAGCACCGCACGGGTGTCGGAATCGCGCGCCAGCATGTCGAGCACGTCGCCGAAATCGACGTCGGCCATGTCGCCCATCGAGATCAGGTGCGAGAAGCCGATGCCCTGCGCCACGCCCCAGTCGGCGAGGCCGGCCAGCACGGCGCCCGACTGGGCGACCGCGGCGATGCGTCCGGCCTTGAACCGTGTCGGGCCGAAGCTCGCATTTAGTCCCAGGCGGGGAGCCGCGTAGCCGATGCAGTTCGGACCGATGATGCGCAACAGGTAGGGTTGAGCCGCGCGCAGCAGCCGCTGGCGCCACTGCGCATTGACCGAAGCGGCATCGGGACCGTTGCCGGGGCCGGAACTGATCACCACGGCGGCCCGCGTCCCGGCCTCACCCAGCGCCACGATCAGGCCGGGAACGGTCGCCGCCGGCGTCATGATCACGGCGAGGTCCGCCGGCTCCGGCAGGTCCGATACCTTGCGGAAGGCCGTGCGGCCCGCGATCGTGCCGCCCTTGCGGTTGACGAGGTGGATCTCCCCCTGGAAGCCGCCGGCCAGCACGTTGCGCGTGACGGCGGCGCCGACGGAACCGGGGCGTTCGGTGGCGCCGATCATGACGACCGAGCGCGGGGACATGAGCCTATCGAGATTGCGGGTCGACATGCCCGCTAGAAGAGCGCCGGACCGTTCATCAGCACAAGCCCTGAAACGATCACGAACGCCGCAGCCACCCGACGGCCGCCGAACGGTTCGCCGAGGACGAGCGTACCGATCAGGGCCCCGAAGAGCACCGATGTCTCACGCAGCGCCGCGATATGGGCCATCGGACCCAGCGCCAGCGCGTAGATCGCGATGCCGTAGCCGACATTGGCGATCACGCCCCCGCCAACTCCGCGATACCAGGTCTTCTTCATGTGCGACCAGACCGTCGCCGGCCGCTTCCAGAAGGCCAGCACCAGCAGCCACGGCCCCTCGAGCACGGCCAGCCAGGCGATGTAGGAGATGCGATGCTCCAGCGTCTCGCCGGCCGCGCGTACGCCCATGCCGTCGGAAATGATGTAGCCCGCGATGGTGACGCCGGTTAGCACGGCGAACAGCGTCGCCAGCCCGTGACGGCTGCCAGGTTTCGGTACGATGTTCTTCAGCGGCAGCGCCAGGGCCACGAGCCCGAAGCTGAGCAGGAAGACGCCGACGATGTCCTGCGCCCGGAGATGCTCGCCGATCACCCGCCCCGACACCAGCGCCACCAAGAGAGGCCCCAGGCCGCGCGCGATCGGATAGGTGTGGCTGAGATCGCCGTAGGAATAGGCCTTCAGCAGGAAGAAGTAATAAGCGACATGGATCGCGACGGAGAGGATCAGGAACTTCCAGGCCCCCGGTTCGATCATCGGCACGAAGGGAACGATGCAGAGGCCCATCACCGTTCCGGTGGTCATGATCAGGCCGAATGTCGCGAGTCGGTCCGACTGATCCGACTTCAGGATGGCGTTCCAGGTGGCATGCATCAGCGCGGCTGCCAGCAGCAGCACGACGATCAGGGGCTCGACGACCAAGGGGGCTACTTTCTTCTTGTTGCCCTCTACCTACGCCCGTGCCCAAGATCGAGAAAGGGCGGAAACGAGAACGAGGCATGCGATGACGATCGAGGCGTACAAGGCGGCGCGCGAATTCCTGCTGGCCCATCGCGGCGACTACGCGACGGCCCAACGCGATTTCCGCTGGCCCGAGATGGAGCATTTCAACTGGGCGCTCGACTGGTTCGACGGCGAGCTGGCGCGCGGCCCGCTGGCGAACCAGCCGGCCCTGAAGATCGTCGGCGACGGCGCGGCGAACCTCAGCTTCGCCGAACTGTCGGCACGATCCAACCGGGTCGCCAACGGATTGCGGTCGCTCGGCGTGAAGCGCGGCGACCGCATGCTGCTCATGTTGGGCAACGTGGCGCCGCTCTGGGAAGTGATGCTGGCGGCGATGAAACTCGGCGCCGTCGTCATTCCGGCCACCACCCTCCTCACACCGGTCGATCTCGCCGACCGCTTCGAGCGCGGCCGGGCACGCCATGTCGTGGCCGCCGCCGGCGAGGCCGCCAAATTCGACGGTTTCGACAAGAGCCTGACTCGCATTGCCGTGGGTGACGCGCCGGCCGGCTGGCACGCCTATGCGGATCTGCTCGATCATCCGGCCGAATTCACGCCGGACGGCGCCACGCGCGCCGACGATCCGATGCTCCTCTATTTCACATCGGGCACCACGGCGAAGCCCAAGCTCGTCCTGCATTCGCATCGCAGCTACCCGATCGGCCACCTCACCACGATCTTCGTGCTGGGCCTGCGGCCGGGCGACGTGCACCTCAACATTTCCTCGCCGGGCTGGGCCAAGCATGCCTGGAGTTGCTTCTTCGCACCCTGGATTGCCGGCGCCACGATCTTCATCGCCAACCAGCCGCGCTTCAACGCCCGCTACCTGCTGGACGCGGTCGTCGCCAACAAGGTGACCACACTCTGTGCACCGCCCACCGTCTGGCGCATGCTGATTCAGGAGGACCTCAAAGCCTGCAGGACATCGCTGCGCGAGGTGCTGGCCGCCGGCGAGCCGCTGAACCCCGAGGTGATCGAACAGGTCGAGAAGGCCTGGGGCCTCACCATCCGAGATTTCTACGGCCAGACGGAGACCACGACCCAGGTCGGCAATCCACCCGGCCAGCCGATCAAGCCCGGTTCGATGGGCCGTCCCCTGCCCGGCTACAAAATCCGCCTGCTGGACGCCGACGACAAGGATGCCGAGGAAGGCGAGATCTGCATCGACCTCTCGGCACGGCCGGCGGCCCTGATGCAGGGCTACCAGCAGGATGATGGATCGATCCTGCCGCTCACCGGCGCCGTGTACCGCACCGGCGACGTCGCCTCACGCGATGCCGAAGGCTACCTGACCTATGTCGGCCGCGCCGACGACGTGTTCAAGGCGTCGGACTACCGGATCAGCCCCTTCGAGCTCGAAAGCGTGCTGATCGAACATCCGGCCGTGGCCGAAGCCGCCGTGGTGCCGGCGCCCGACGCCATGCGCCTCGCCGTGCCGAAGGCCTACATAACGCTGACAGCCAGCGGCAAGCCCGACCGCGCCACCGCCCTCTCGATCTTTCAGCACCTGCGCGGCCGGCTGGCGCCTTTCAAGCGCGTGCGGCGCCTTGAATTCGCCGAGCTGCCGAAGACCATCTCCGGCAAGATCCGCCGGGTCGAACTCCGCCGCGACGAGGAAAAGCGCGCGGCCGACAACCAGCGCGGCGCCGGCGAATTCCGGGAGGAGGATTTCCCGGAACTGGCGAAGTAGGGCGAAGGGTCCCTCGCTGACGCTCGGGATGACAGCTTGTCTCGATGAGCGCACTGCGTCTCGCACGCGAGAATTGTCATCCCGAGCGTCAGCGAGGGACCTTTACTGGCCCTATGAGAGCCGCCCGTAGCCCGCTAATATCGCTACCATGCTCCTCCTGATCGATAACTACGACAGTTTCACCTACAATCTCGTCCACTTCCTGGGCGATCTCGGCGCGCGCTGTGTCGTGCATCGCAACGACCAGATCACGGTCGACGAGGCACTGGCGCTGAAGCCGGCGGGCATCGTGCTATCGCCCGGCCCCTGCACGCCCAACGAGGCCGGCATCTGCATGGACCTGATCCGCGCCGCGGCGAAGGAACAGGTGCCACTGTTCGGCGTCTGCCTCGGCCATCAGGCGATCGGCCAGGTGTTCGGCGGCCACGTCGTGCGCGCGCCGGAGCCGATGCATGGCAAGCTGTCGGGCGTCGCCCACAGGAACCAGAGCGTGTTCGAGGACGTGCCGTCGCCCTTCCAGGCGACGCGCTACCACTCGCTGATCGTCGACCGGAAGGATTTCCCCAAGGACCTCGAGGTCACCGCCGAAACGGGCGACATCATCATGGGCCTGCGCCACAGGACCCTGCCGATCCACGGCGTGCAGTTCCACCCCGAGAGCATCGCCTCGGAGCACGGCCACAAGATCCTCGAGAACTTCCTCAAGATCGCCGGGGATCACCCGAGCCAGCAAAACACGAAAAAGGCGGCCTGAGCCGCCCAAAAGGAAACGCCATGATCGATCGCCGCACGCTTGTCCTCTCGCTGGCGGCGACCGCCGCGTCTGCCTCCGCTTTCGCGCAGGCATGGCCCGCAAAACCGATCCGCATCATCGTCCCTTTCCCGGCCGGCCAGGCGACCGACATCCTGGCGCGCATGATGGCCGACCAGCTCACCAAGGCGTTGGGCCAGCAGGTGATCGCCGAGAATCGCCCGGGTGCCGGCGGGCAAATCGGGGCCGACGTCGCAGCCAAGGCACTACCCGACGGCTACACCCTGCTGATGGTGACGATCTCGACCCACGGCATCGGCCCGGCGCTCTATCCGAAGCTGCCCTACGACCCGCAGAAGGACTTCGCGCCGATCGCCAATATCGGGCTGACGCCCCAGGTGCTGATGACCAGCCTGAAGAGCGGTATCGACTCGGTTTCCGATCTCGTCGCGAAGGCGAAGGCCGGCGCCGATCTCAACTACGGCTCCTCGGGCAACGGCTCGGCCAGCCATCTGGCGGTCGAGATGCTGAAGAACGCGGCGGGCATCAAGCTCACCCACGTGCCGTTCAAGGGCAATGCCGATGCCCAACTCGCCCTGCAGAGCGGCGACATCCAGCTCCTGTCCGACGCCGTTCCCGGCGCTGTCGGTCCGGTGCGTTCCGGCAAGGTGAAGGCGATCGGCATCGCCGACGAGCGCCGCTCGCCCTTCCTGCCCGACGTGCCGACCGTCGCCGAACAGGGACTCTACGGCGTCGTCGCCGTCGGCTGGATCGGCTTATCGGCACCTGCAAAGACGCCCGAGCCGGTCCTCGACAAGCTCAGCGCCGAGATCATGCGGATCCTCAAGGATTCTGCCGTGCTGGAGAAGATGAAGAGCCTCTCCTTCGTGCCCGCCAAGGAATCGCGCCAGGAGTTCGAGGCCTATATCGCCATCGAGAACACCAAGTGGCGCAAAATCATCCAGGATGCGGGCGTCAAGATCGAATGAGGGGGTCCTTCGGATGACAATATGCTGATTTAAATCAGTATATTACGAGGCTTAGCTAAAGCTAAGGCGCGACCCCGAAGCCGGCGCGCTGGATCGCGCGGGTGATCGCCGCGACGTCCGCGCCTTCGGGAAGACGCATCTCCCCGCTCTTCAGGTCGACGGAGAGAGGCGCGGTGCCCGCGCCGGTGGCGGCACGGGTGACGGCCTTTACGCAGCCGTCGCAATCCATGCCGGTGACCTTGAGGATGAGTTCTTGAGCCATGTGATATAGCTTCGCGCCGGCCGGGCGAACCGGCAAGAGGCAAATAGCGCGGGGTTCTGGTGAGCGGCGACATCGACGATTTTCGCGGCCTTCTGGCCAAGGTGGGCAACGGCGAGACCCTGGGCATCGACGAGGCCGAGCGCGCCTTCGACATCATGACCTCGGGCGACGCGACGCCGGCCCAGATGGGCGCCTTCCTGATGGGCCTGAAGGTCCGCGGCGAGACGGCCGAGGAGCTGGCGGGCGGTTCGAGGGCACTGCGGGCCAAGGTGCTGCGCGTGAAGGCGCCTAAGGGCACGATCGACATCGTGGGCACCGGCGGGGACCATCACGGCACCTACAACGTCTCGTCCTGCTCGGCCTTCGTCGTGGCGGGCGCAGGCATCCCGGTTGCCAAGCACGGCAATCGCGCCTTCACCTCGAAGTCGGGCGCGGCCGATGTTCTGTCGGCGCTCGGCATCGGCCTAGAGGTGCCCATCGAGAAACTCGAGCAGGCGCTGGTCGAAGCCAAGGTCTGTTTCCTCATGGCCCCCCGCCATCACAGCGCCATGCGCAACGTGGCCGGCCCGCGGGTCGAGCTGGCGCCCTCGCGCACCATCTTCAACCTGCTGGGCCCGATGTCGAACCCCGCCCTGGTTAAGCGCCAGCTCGTGGGCGTGTTCGACCGCCGCTGGCTGAAGCCGGTCGCGCAGGCGCTGGGCCAGCTCGGATTGGAGCGCGCACTGGTGGTGCATGGCCAGGACGGCATGGACGAGCTCACCACCACGACCGCGAGCTGGGCGGCCTCGCTCGAGAACGGCAAGGTCACCGAGATCGAGATCGCACCGGAGGAGATCGGCGTGCAGCGTGCCACGCTTGAGGCGCTGAAGGGCGGCGACGCGGCGCACAATGCCGAGGCCATCCACGCGCTGCTGGGGGGCGCGAAGAACGCCTTCCGTGACATCGTCCTGCTGAATAGCGCCGCCGCGATCATGGTCGCGGGCAAGGCGAAGGACCTGAAGGAAGGCGCGGCCATGGCCGCCCAGTCGATCGACAGCGGCAAGGCCAGGGACGCGCTGGCGACATTGAAGAGGATATGCGCATGAGCGACACGCTCGACAGGATCGTTGCCGACAAGCGGCGCCACGTGGCCGGGCGCATGTCGCAGCGCTCGCTCAGGGTCGTCGAGAACCTGGCCCGCGACACCGATTCGCCGCGCGGCTTCGCCACGGCCCTCAAGGCCACGATTGCCGACGGCCGCTACGGGCTGATTGCGGAGATCAAGAAGGCATCGCCCAGCAAGGGCCTGATCCGCGAGGATTTCGACCCGCCTTCCCTCGCCCGCTCCTATGAGCGTGGCGGCGCCACCTGCCTGTCGGTTCTGACCGACCAGCCCTATTTCCAGGGCAAGGACGAGTTCCTGACGCAGGCGCGCGCGGCGGTGAAGCTGCCGGTGCTGCGCAAGGATTTCATGATCGATCCCTATCAGGTGCCGGAGGCCCGCGCCCTGGGTGCCGACTGCATCCTCCTGATCATGGCCTGTCTCGACGACGCGATGGCCGCCGAGCTGGCGAAGCTCGCGCACAAATGGGGGATGGACGTGCTGGTCGAGGTGCATGACGCTCCCGAACTCGAGCGCGCCCTCGATATCGACGCCGATCTCATCGGGGTCAACAACCGCAACCTCAAGACGCTCGCCGTCGATCTTGCCACGACCGAGAAGCTTGCGCCGCTGGTGCCGAAGGACCGCGTCCTCGTGGCCGAGAGCGGCCTTGGCTCACCGGCCGATCTCGCGCGCATGGCCCGGGTCGGCGCCTCGGCCTTCCTGATCGGCGAGAGCTTCATGCGCAAGCCCGACGTCGAGGCCGCGGTTCGCGAGATGCTGGTACGCGAGGCGGCATGAAGCGCAGGTCCGCCGCGCTCACCCACTTCGACGAGGGCGGCAACGCCCGCATGGTCGATGTCGGCGACAAGGAGATCACCGAGCGCGTCGCCGTGGCCCGGGCCAGCGTCGTCATGCAGGCCGCGACGCTGAAGCTGATCCGCGACAAGAAGGCGAAGAAGGGCGACGTGCTGGCCGTCGCGCAGCTCGCCGGCATCATGGCGGCGAAGAAGACGCCCGACCTGATCCCGCTCTGCCACCCCCTCGCCCTCTCCTCGGTCGACGTGAAACTGTCGCTCGACCCGAAGCGCAAGGCCGTCGACATCGAGGCCACCTGCAAGCTGAAGGGCCGCACCGGCGTCGAGATGGAGGCGCTGACGGCGGCCTCCGTCGCCGCATTGACCGTCTACGACATGTGCAAGGCGGTCGATCGCGGCATGGTGATCTCCGAGGTGAAGCTCGTCCACAAGTCGGGCGGCAAGTCCGGGACATGGGAGGCATGATGAAGCCGGGAATGCTGAGCGTTCGCGAGGCCCATGCCCGCGTGATCGCAGCCTTTGCGCCGCTTCCCTCGGAGACGGTCTCCGTCGCCGATGCCGCGGGCCGCGTGCTCGCGGTCCCGCCCAGGGCGCGGCTGACGCAGCCGCCGGCGGATCTCTCGGCGATGGACGGCTATGCCGTGCGTGCCGCGGACATCCCCGCCGCGCCGACGACCCTTACGCTCGTAGGTCAGGCGCCGGCCGGGGGCTCCTACGATCGGGCACTGCAGCCGGGAGAGACCGTTCGCATCTTCACCGGTGGCCCGCTGCCGATGGGCGCCGATTCGATCGTGATCCAGGAAGACACCAGGGCCGACGGCGCCACGATCACCATCTTGGAAGCGCCGCGCCTGGGGCGGCACGTGCGCAAGGCCGGACTGGACTTCTCGGTCGGCGATACACCGATCGCGGTGGGCCGCACCCTCACCACGCGCGACCTCGCCCTGGCGGCGGCGATGAACCATCCGTGGCTTTCCGTCCATCGCAGGCCGAGGGTCGCCATCCTGTCCACCGGCGACGAGCTCGTGATGCCCGGCGAGCCGGTCGGGCGGAACCAGATCGTCTCGTCGTCTGGAATTGCCGTTGCCGCCCTGGTGCGCGGCTGGGGCGGCGAGCCCACGCTGTTCGACATAGCGCGCGACGACGCCCGGCTGATCGAAAGCTGCATCGAAGCCGGTGCCCAGCATGACCTGCTGATAACGCTCGGAGGCGCCTCGGTCGGCGAACACGACCTGGTGCAGGGCGCGCTCAAGGCCCAGGGCTTCGAGATGGATTTCTGGAAGATCGCCATGCGCCCGGGCAAGCCTCTGATGTTCGCGGCCCGTGATCGCGCCCGCGTGCTCGGACTGCCGGGCAATCCGGTTTCAACCATGGTCTGCGCCCTGCTGTTCCTGAAGCCCGCCCTGGAGCGGATGCTCGGCCAGCCCGGCGACCTGGTGCAGACACAGCCCGCCCGGCTTGCGGTCGATGTGAAGGCGAACGACCAGCGCGAGGACTATGTCCGCTCTCGTCTAGCCCGCGCCTCCGACGGCAGCCTCACCGTGGATCCACACCCGGTGCAGGACAGTTCGATGCTGTCGGTCCTGGCCGCCTGCGAGGGGTTGATGATCCGCCCGCCCCATGATTCCGCGCGAAAGGCAGGCGACACCGTCCAAGTCGTCGATCTGCGGACCCTGTCCGGAGGCTATTGATCGACCAATTCTCCCCTCTCTTCCTCGGGATAACTTGACCGATTGAAGGAACCAAACTAGAACATGTGCCGGGTTTCAGGATTTGTTCCTAGATCCGGTAGGCGTTCTGGGGAGAAAACGGTGCTCACCCGCAAGCAAAACGAGCTGCTGCTGTTCATCAACAAACGGCTGAACGATGACGGCGTCTCGCCCTCCTTCGACGAAATGAAGGAAGCGCTGCGATTGAAGTCGAAGTCCGGCATCCATCGCCTGATCACCGGGCTCGAGGAGCGTGGTTTCCTGCGTCGCCTGCCGCATCGGGCACGCGCGCTCCAAGTCGTGAAATTGCCGGACAGCGCCGCCCTGCCCGCGCCCAACGTCACGCCGCTGCTCGCCGAGTCGCGCCGGGCGGGCTTCTCCGAAGGCCGCGAAGGCTTCGTGCCTCAGATCGTGCGCGGCGATCGTGTGCCGCTCTCCGGCGCCATCCAGGCCGCCAACGAAGCCCAGGCGCTCAGTCTTCCCCTGTACGGCCGGATCGCTGCCGGTACGCCGATCGAGGCGCTGCGCGACAATTCGACGACCGTGGACGTACCCGTCTCTCTGCTGGGTTCCGGGGCCCATTACTGCCTCGAGGTCCAGGGCGATTCCATGGTCGAGGCCGGCATCCAGAACGGCGACATCGTCATCATCAAGAGCGCCGATACGGCCGAGTCCGGCGAGATCGTCGTCGCGCTGATCGACGATACCGAGGCGACCCTGAAGCGCTTGCGCAAGAAGGGAGCGTCGGTTGCGCTAGAGCCCGCTAACGCCGCCTATGAGACCCGCATCTTCGGACCCGACCGGGTCAAGATCCAGGGCCGCCTCGCCGGCCTCTACCGGCGCTATCACTGATTTCAGGCGCCCGGCGCCTTGACCGGCGCGGTCTGGCGCATCGAGTTGTTGGGGACCCAGGGCCTGTCGCCTCGTCGGGCATTGGCGGTTTCGCGCCGTACCGTGAGATCGTCGAGCCACAACGCATGGGCACCGTCCTTCCAGGCGTCGCGGCGATCGATGACGAGCCGCGGCCCGCGGCAGCGCGCCTGTGCGTCGACGGTCGACAAGACGATGTCCGCCGAACCGCAGGCTTCGGCCAGCCGTTTCTCGTCGCTCACCAGGGCGACGCGCCAGGGTCCCTTGCGCCATCGACAGAGCCCCGTATTGCAGCCTAGTCCTGCCGCCTGCTCGTCGGCGCTGACCGTCCAGCGCCGGGCTCCTTCCTGTCCCTGGCGCCGCGCCCAGGCGTCCGTCACGTAGCGGTCCACGCGGGCCGAGGCGACATGCACAACGCCGCGTTCGTCGCGCAGGCCGAGCACTCGGCCATCTTCGCTCATCAGCAGGTCAGGGGCCGGCGGCGGCCCTAGCATCAGGCCGATCGCCACCACCGGCAGTCCCGCATAGCGCCAACGTCGCCGCCACAGGCAGAGCCATAGGCCGCCCACGGTCAGCAGCCAGAGGCTGGCGCCGGGCAGCGACGGCACCAGCATCGCGGCATCGGGCCACGCGGCGACCCGGAAGGCGATGGCATTCAGCGCGTCGACGCCCCAACCCATCGGCACGAGCGCCAGGGCCTCCAGCCCGAACGGCATCAGGAGCATGGCGAGCAGCCCCCACGGCATGATCCAGAAGCCGGTGAGCGGTACGCCGAGGAGGTTGGCAACGACCGCGAGCAACGACACGCGATTGAAGTGGTAGGCCGCGAAGGCGCCGGTGGCGATCGACGCGATCAGTGTCGTGAGCAGGCTGGCCCCCAGCGCGGCACCGAGGCGCCACATCCAGCGGTGGCGGGAGATCTCGGCCCGCTCGTGGAGACGCCGCCGCCACGGTGCGGCCGATTCCCAGCCCGCGACCAGGGCCACGACCGCGGCGAACGACATCTGGAAGGAAGCGCCCGCAAGCGACTCCGGCGCAATGACGAGCACGATCACGGCCGACCAGGCAACGAGGCGAAGCGACAGCGCCGTGCGGTCGAGCAGAATGGCGAGCAGCGCGAAGGCAGCCATCGCGCAGGCACGCTGCGCCGGGACAGGCGCCCCGGCTAACGCCGTGTAAAAGACGGCGGCCATCAGGGCGAGCACCGCCGCCACCTTCTTGGCATCAACCCTCAAAGCAAGCGGCGCAACCAGGGCGATGCCGTAGCGCACGAGCCCCATCACGAGCCCGACGGCGAAGACGATGTGCAGGCCCGAGATCGACAGGATATGCGCCAGACCGGAATCGCGCATGGCCTGGGCCACGTCCTTGTTCACCGCGGTCTGCTCGCCGACCAGCAGCGAGGCAACGACTCCTCCCGCGGGCCCCGGCAGAACGTGGAGGATGCGGGCGGCCAGGTCGGCGCGCAGCGAGTCGATCGCGCGCACGAACCCATCGGGCCGGCCTCGTTCGATCACGGTCGCGGGCGCCAGGGCGTAGCCGACCGCACCGAGCTGCTGATACCAGGCAACCCTCTGAAAATCGAAGGCGCCGGGCGCTGTGGGGCCCGCCGGTGGCGACAGGTTGGCGAGCACCAGCAGGCGGTCCCCGATCACCAGCGGCGGCGCTCCGCGGTTCAGGGTGACACGCACCTTGGCCGGCATCATCTCGGGCGGAGGCACACCGTTACCCCTGAGCCGCACGGCTTCGAGAACGACCCGCACACCGTTCGGCAGACGCTGGATGTCGGCGATCCTGCCCTCGACGTTGAGGCTGAACAGCGGCCGGGCGAGCGTCGGCGCGGCGACACTCGCGGTGCGCCACGCGACGAGGCCCAGACCGGACGAGGCGGCAACGGCGCCAATCGCCAGGGCGCGAGCGAAACTGCCGGACGGCGCGAGGGCGGCGATGAGCAACGATCCCGCCGCCAATGCCGGCCCAATCCACAGCGCCGGTTCGGTGGGCAGTTCGTAGTAGACCGCGATGCCCAGACCCAGCGCCACCGGGAGCCACAGCATCCATCGGCCGCGCTCGGCGTCCAGCTGTTCGAGGATCCACGCGCGCAGGTTTGACACTAACCGGACGCTCCCCTACCTACGGCGCGCTTTTCCGCCCAAATTGCGGCAAAACCCGCGCTTACCGAGCATGATCCAAGGCCGATGACCGTCGTAACCCGCTTCGCCCCCTCGCCCACCGGCTACCTGCACATCGGCGGCGCCCGCACGGCCCTGTTCAACTGGCTGTTCGCCAAGCACCATGGCGGCAAGTACCTGCTGCGCATCGAGGACACCGACCGCGCGCGCTCGACCGAGCCGGCGATCGCCGCGATCCTGGACGGCCTGTCGTGGCTCGGCCTGCCCTGGGACGGCGAGGTCACCTACCAGTTTTCGCGCGCCGCCCGCCACGCCGAGGTCGCGCTGGAGATGCTGGCCAAGGGCCATGCCTATCATTGCTATGCCTCGCCGCAGGAGCTCGACGAGATGAGGGCGGCGCAGAAGGCCGCCGGCAAGCCGATGCGCTATGACGGCCGCTGGCGCGACCGCGACCCCAAGGAGGCGCCCGCCGGCGTGAAGCCGGTCGTGCGCCTGAAGGCGCCGCAGTCCGGGCAGACGGTGATCAAGGACGCCGTCCAGGGCGAGGTGACGGTCGAGAATGCCCAGCTCGACGACATGATCCTGCTGCGTGCCGACGGCACGCCGACCTACATGCTGGCCGTCGTCGTCGACGATCACGACATGGGGGTCACGCATGTGATCCGCGGCGACGATCACCTGAACAACGCCTTCCGCCAACTCCAGATCATTCGCGCCATGGGTTGGCCCGAGCCGGTCTATGCCCATATCCCGCTGATCCACGGACCCGACGGCGCCAAGCTCAGCAAACGCCATGGCGCTCTCGGCGTCGATGCCTATCGCGACATGGGGTTCCTGCCGGCGGCGCTGCGTAACTACCTGCTGCGGCTGGGCTGGGGCCATGGCGACGACGAGATCATTTCGACGAGACAGGCGATCGAATGGTTTGACCTCGACGGCGTCGGCCGATCGGCCTCGCGTTTCGACATGGCGAAGCTGACCAATCTCAACGCCCACTACCTTCGCGAGACGCCAGACGCAGAGCTGCTGCCGCTGGTGCTGCCGCGCATCGAAGAGAAGCTCGGCACCATCGATGCCGCCGGCCGCGAGCGCATCGTGCGCGGCCTCTCCGGCGTGAAGCCGCGCGCGCGCACCCTGATCGAACTCGCGGACAGTCTTGCCTTCTACGCCCGAGCTGGCGCGCCGCCGATCGCCGACGACAAGGCCCGCGCGCTGCTGACACCCGACGCCCGCGTCGTCATGGCCAAGCTCGCGCCGGCGCTGGAAACGCAGGCGGGCAACTGGAGCGAAAAGGCGATTGAAGAAGCCGTGCGCCAGTTCGCCGAGGCGAATGGGCTGAAGCTCGGTCAGGTCGCCCAGCCGCTTCGCGTCGCGCTGACCGGCTCGACGGCTTCGCCCGGCATCTTCGAAGTGCTCGCCGTCCTGGGACCCGCCGAGAGCAAGGTGCGATTGCTGGCGGCCGCCGCTTGAACGGGAGACAGGTAATGGATGAGAAGAAGCCGATGCCGGAGGCCGCCGCGAACGAAGAGGCGCGGGATTTCATTCGCGACCTGGTTCAGTCGGATCTCGCCAGCGGAAAAGTGCAAAGCATCGTTACTCGCTTTCCGCCGGAGCCGAACGGATACCTCCATCTCGGCCACGCAAAGTCCATCTGCTTGAACTTCGGACTTGCGACCGAATATGGCGGCCGCTGCCACCTTCGCTTCGACGACACAAATCCCGTGAAGGAGGAGCAGGAGTACATCGACGCCATCAAGCGGGACGTACATTGGCTCGGCTTCGACTGGGGCGAACACCTGTACCATGCGTCGGACTATTTCCAGACGTTGTACGACTGGGCCGAGCACCTCATTCGCGCCGGCCTCGCCTATGTCGACGACACGCCGCCCGACGAGATGCGGGCAATGCGTGGCACGCTGACCGAACCGGGCCGCGCCTCGCCAGATCGCGACCGCTCGGTGGAAACGAATCTGGGCTTGTTCCGCGATATGCGCGCCGGCAAGTTTCCCAACGGCGCCTGCGTGCTGCGCGCGAAGATCGACCTCGCGTCCGGCAACATGAACCTGCGCGACCCCGTCCTGTATCGCATCCTGCACGCGACTCACCCGCGCACCGGCACTGAGTGGTGCATCTACCCGACCTATGATTTCGCGCATGGCCAGTCGGACGCCCTGGAGCATGTCACGCACTCGCTTTGCACCCTGGAGTTCGCGGACCATCGCCCCCTCTACGACTGGTTCCTGGACCACTTGCCGGTGCCGGCGCGGCCGCGCCAGACCGAATTCGCCCGCCTCAATATAGGCTACACGGTCCTTTCCAAGCGCCACCTGACGGATCTGGTACGCCGCGGCATCGTGAGCGGCTGGGACGATCCGCGCATGCCGACCTTGGCTGGCCTGCGCCGTCGCGGCGTGCCACCGGAGGCGATCCGCGACTTCGTTCGACGCATCGGCATGTCCAAGGCCAACAGCGTCGTTGATCTTGCCATGTTCGATCACTCGATCCGCGACCATCTCAATCAGGCGGCGCAGCGGCGCATGGCGGTCCTGCGGCCGCTCAAGCTCGTGATCGAAAACTTCCCCGAAGACCACGTCGAAGAGGTGGAGGCCGTCAATCACCCGGGGGATCCGGCAGCAGGCACGCGTACGCTTCTCTTCCGCAGAGAAGTCTTCGTCGAGCGCGACGACTTCATGGAGAATCCATCGAATAAATTCTTCCGGCTGGCGGTGGGGCGAGAAGTCAGGCTGCGCTACGCCTATCTCGTCACCTGCCGCGAGGTGGTCAAGGATGCCGAAGGCAACGTGGTCGAGCTCCGCTGCACCTATGATCCCGCGAGCCGCGGCGGCAACGCGCCGGACGGTCGAAAGGTAAAGGCCACCCTCCACTGGGTCTCTGCGCGGGATGCGCTCCCCGCCGAAGTCCGATTGTACAGCACGCTCTTCAACCGCCCGGACCCGGGCGCCGGTGGCGATCTCGACGCCGACCTGAATCCCGGCTCGCTCGAAGTCCTGCCGGGCGCACTGCTGGAACCCTCCTTGGCGGAGATACCTGAAGGGCAAGCCGTGCAGTTCGAGCGGCTGGGCTATTTCTGCCCGGACCTCGCCAGCCGGCCGAAGGCCCTGGTGTTCAACCGCACGATCGATCTTCGGGATACCTGGGCAAAGGTGCAGGTCCAGGGTTAGGAGTCGCGGTCTACCGGGGGCGGCGCGATTGCTGGCGGCCAGCGGATAGAACCGGCGCCGGCCGGCGGCCAGTGTGCCGCCATGAGCGCACGTGTCTGGTTCTGGTTGCTGTCGCTGTCCGCCCTCTGGGGCGGGTCGTTCTTCTTCGCCAAGGTGGCCCTGGCCGAACTCCCACCGCTCACGCTGGTGTTCTGCCGCGTGGCCGTTGCCGCGCTGGCGCTCAATCTCGTGTTGGTTGCGGCCGGCCGCCCCCTCGTTCGTCCTGGTGCCCCGTTCCGCAGCTATGCCGCTATGGGAGTTCTGAACAACCTGGTCCCGTTCGGCCTCATCTTCTGGGGCCAGACACAGATCGCCTCCGGTCTCGCTTCGATCCTCAACGCCACGACGCCCCTCTTTACCCTTCTCGTTGCCCACTTCGTCACCCGCGACGAACGGATCAGCGGCCTCAAGCTGGGCGCGTTGCTGATCGGCATCAGCGGCGTCGCCGTCCTGATGGGACCGGACGCGATCGGGAGCAACCGGGACATCGCGGGTCAGATCGCCTGCCTGGGCGCCGCCCTCTCCTATGCCTTTGCCGGGGTCTATGGTCGCCGTTTCGCAAAGATTGGCGTCCCGCCTATCGACGCCGCCGCCGGTCAGGTCACCGCGAGTGCCCTGTTGATTCTGCCGATCATGCTGTCCGCCGACCGGCCGTGGATGCTCCCCGCCCTTCCCGGCGCGACCACATGGGTTGCGCTCGCGGGCCTCGCGTTGCTTTCGACTGCGCTCGCGTATGTCCTGTATTTCCGGATACTTGCGGTCGCCGGCGCAACCAATCTGCTGCTTGTTACATTTCTGATACCAGTCACCGCCATCCTCCTGGGCACGCTGGTTCTGGGCGAGCGGCTGGCTCCCAGGGCCCTCGCCGGCATGCTTCTGATCGGCCTCTCTCTGGCCGCGATCGACGGCCGGATCATGCGTTTTCTAGGCGTCGCGAAATAGCAGCCGGGCTGTTCAATTGCGCCTTCTTTATGGGCTTGTTAGGGTACCGCCGAACCGGCGAACGGCACCCCGGAGGGTGCGCGCGCCTTGCTTGAATCGAGCCTGGAAAAGAGTTCACCAATGGCCAAATCGACCGCGACGCTGACCGACAACGAAACCGGCAAATCCTACGAGATGCCGATCATCCACGGCACCCTCGGACCGCGCCTGGTGGACGTTCGCAAGTTCTACGGCGAATCCGGCATGTTCACCTACGATCCGGGCTTCACTTCGACCGGTTCGTGCGGCTCGAAGATCACCTACATCGACGGCGACGAAGGCCTGCTGCTCCATCGCGGCTACAACATCGCCGAACTCGCCGAGCAGAGCGACTTCATGGAAGTCGCCTATCTGCTGATGAAGGGCGAGCTGCCGAACAAGACGCAGAAGGACAAGTTCGTCCACGACATCACGAACCACACGATGGTTCACGAGCAGCTCAGCCAGTTCTATCGCGGCTTCCGCCGCGACGCCCATCCGATGGCGATCTGCTGCGGCGTCGTCGGCGCCCTCTCGGCCTTCTATCACGACTCGCTCGACATTCACGATCCGCACCAGCGGATGGTCGCCTCGTATCGCCTGGTCGCCAAAATGCCGACCATCGCGGCGATGGCCTACAAGTACTCGGTGGGTCAACCCTTCGTGTATCCGCGCAACGACCTGTCCTATGCCGCAAACTTCCTGCGCATGATGTTCTCGGTTCCGGCCGAGGAGTACGAGGTCAACCCGATCGTCGAGAAGGCGATGGACCGCATCCTCATGCTCCATGCCGACCATGAGCAGAACGCTTCGACCTCGACGGTCCGTCTGGCCGGCTCCTCGGGCGCCAACCCGTTTGCCTGCATCGCCGCCGGCATCGCCTCGCTCTGGGGCCCGAGCCATGGCGGCGCCAACGAGGCCGTCATCAACATGCTGCACGAGATCGGCGGCAAGCAGAACATCCCGGGCTTCCTCTCCCGCGTGAAGGACAAGGCCGACCATACCCGACTGATGGGCTTCGGCCATCGCGTCTACAAGAACTACGATCCGCGCGCGAAGGTCATGCGTCAGACCTGCCACGAGGTGCTCACCTCGCTGGGCATCACTCATGATCCGCTGCTTGAACTGGCCATGGAAATGGAGCAGATCGCCCTCAAGGACGACTATTTCGTCTCCA
>VFQN01003267.1_pt1 | contig 23549 bp, 38 predicted proteins | sample 3512371 | NCBI WGS metagenome assembly VFQN01 (sample SAMN10412370, study PRJNA504923) | tailings metagenome | isolation source: Replicate 2 from Balatoc abandoned mine | place: Philippines: Itogon, Benguet | collected 2017-08-28
TGGACTCCCGCTGGCCTGTCCCTTCCCGTCTCCTTACCTGTAAACCTTTCCACAGAAAAAAAAAAAAAAAAAAAAAAGGGCAGGACTGATGGGAGGAAGGTAGCACGGCAGTTGGGCTTAAGTGCTGGCACCACTCACCTGCGCAACGCATAGCGGCGCACGCATGCACTTGTAATTGTCCCCCTATAGCTGCTGTTGGAAATGTTGTGGTGTATGCCGCAACAACTAAGAGGGCTTGTTGCGGGCTCCATGCCCGCATTTGCGTAGTTCTGCAGCGGCCCTGGGCATGTCCACACCTATCGACGAGATGCAGATGCATATGTACTAAACTGCGTATATAGGTCCAATGAGAAGTCATGGACGCTTGACAATGGTGGTTCGAGCTTTCGAACGTTGTCGCCGGTGACCATATACGCCCCAAAGCAGGACCATCCTAATCTCATACACCCTCATCGAGATTCAAACAAGTAGTAAAAATGGTATCAGCGTTATCGGCAGCCTAGACGTAGCCGCGGGCCCCAAGGCGCCAGTGGGCAAATGGGGTCTGGGCTGTCGTGCCGCAGGAGGGAGGCCGTGGAGGTCGTCGTAAGCGAGGCTGCAGCAAAGGTGTGCCCCCGTTAAGGCCGACCCCATGGAGGATTCGGTGACAGAAACTAGCAAATGCACCTGAAGTACAGCCCGTTGCGTGCTGGGCGGTCAGCACGTGGTTCTCTGCATCCAGCCTACAGGTTCCCATCCTCCTACCGGTGCCTTCACAGTGTGCACCAGGAAGCCCACTGTCCGCATGCCCCACCGTACCTACCCCTCCAGGTCACAAACACTGCAACACACGCACGGGGCGACGTGCCAGCAAACGCTTGCCACCAGGAGCACTCGGGTGCACAACCCTCACCCGAGCCTCCTGCTGCTGTGGCCACAGCTGCCGTTGCTGCCCCCACCGCAGCCACTCCTCCACCATCAACACCAGGTCCAGCCCCAGCCCCAGCAGCAGCAGCAGCTCACGTGCTCCGCCACCGGCGTGTGCCCCACATCGGTGGTCTGGCCGTGTCGCTGTCGTTCCTGCTGCGCTTCGCCTCGCGGCACGTGCCACGTGGCATGCCCACGTGGCGCGTGGTGCAGCAGCTGGTGCAGCCGCACACGCAGGAGCGCGCGCTGCGGTGGGTCCGCCAGCTGTTTCAGAGCGCATCCATTGCTTCTTGTGTTCTCTTCAAGAGTACTGCTGCAACTAAATGTTAGGAAGAGGTGTACGCACACCCACGACCAACCATGCACCGTCATCCACCTACCAGTACATCAAGTATTCACTGCCGCTCATTACATGCCGCAGCTACGTGGACCTACCTGACGTGTCCCCCCACGTGCTGCCGTACGACCGTATGGACTACTACTTCATCAGCCACGCGTGGGGTAGGCACGTGCTGCGTGCACACGTGTGCGTGCGTGCCCCACCCTACAGCCCAGCGCAGCTGCGGCTTGCATTTGGTGGCAGGCTCGGCGGGGCGTTCGTTGTTAAAGCACGTCCCGAGGGTGTTTTAAACGCTCTGCTTCCAGCAACAGAGCATGTGTAACTCAAGCATGGTTTGCAGGTTCATGTCTGTGCACCTGCGCTACCTGGCTGTCAGGCGCTGTGGACGCCATTATAATAGAACAACTTGGCGCATACTAGCGTTACTGCCAGGGCTTGTGTTCTTGCAACATGGTGGAGGATGCAGAAACGGCTGTAGGATTGCTGCTGCTGCGTGCCTCGCAGGGCGGCCGTTCTGGGAGATGGTGGGCCTCGTAGCACACCATCTGAGGGGAGCAGGTGCGTTGCAGTACGCTAGGCGGACCTGGGGAGTGGGAGGACCAGGCGGGTAGGTAATGTAAAGGCGGGTGAGCGCTGCAGTGGGACTGGAAGGCATAGAGTCCAGGATGTCAAGGAGTCATGCGGGTTGCAGTATGTGCTGGTAAGGTAAGGCAGTGTTCGCAACGCCGACCGCGGCACGGGGCCTCGCTCCCCCGTGCTCCCCCTGCACGCTCGCTAAGCCGCACCCGCACCTGCTCGCCTCGCAGTCGCTTCCGACACCTTCGTGTGGTGCGACATATTCATCATCAACCAGGTGTGTGTCGATTGTAGTCAATTGTAGCCGGTTTTGTGTGTGTGTTGTTGGGTGGTTCCCCGGATTGCAAGCGCGCAGGGCGTACCGGTAGCCAAGAGAGCGCCTGGCACGTGCTCTGACCCATACTGCCTACACGTCTTGCGCCGGCCGTGATTGCCGTCAAGCTGCTGCCAGCCGGCCTCTCTGGCGACGCCTCCTGGTTTGTGTCGAAGCCTGGCAACGTATTCCTTGTGTGGCACTCCCTACAAAACCGATCCCACCTTACTCTGCCTACCCTTCGCTGCCTCTCCCCCAAGTGCCACGCCACGCTTCTGGCGCATCTGTCGCTTCGCTAGCAAACGCTAAGACACACATGTGTGCGCGCCGCAGCACCCGGGGCAGCAGCAGCAGGACGACCTGCAGCAGCTGCGGCTGGCGGTGCGGGACGCGCGAGCCACGCTGGTGTGCGTGGATGAGCAGGGTGGGTACCGGTATTACGCATAGCGTGAAGACACTATGGAAGGTCTCAAGGAGTCACCGGGCGGGTGCTGGACGTGCAATGGGTTGGAGCACGGAATGTTGGGTGGTGGAGAAGTGTGTGGAGCCCCTGGTGGAGCGGCGCATGGCCGTCAACTGTAGGATGCATGCAAGAGGTGCCTGTCATATGGTGCGTGTGCGACGCGCCGCACAGTCTGTCATTGTCCGTGACTGCCTGGAGGAGCACGTGCACGTGTGGCTCGAGCATCAAGAGGCTGTTCACGCCCCGTCGCCACAGCGGCCAGAAGTGTGGCAAGGGTGGGCGGGGCCGTGCGGGGTGCAGGGAAGCCCGGGAGGGCCCTGGAGGACGCACAGAGGGGCCGGTGGGGAGGGGGAGACGGCCCCAGGCCGGGTCCCACGGTGTGGGCCGGTCCGGGGCCGCCCCCCCGGGCTCCAACGCGTCTCAACAGGTCGCCGAGCTTGGCCGTGCAGCTGGCCTGCCTGATGGCTCCATGCCTTTCCGTTGCAGGCTCCACGTTCGAGCGCATCTGGTGCCTGTTTGAGATGTGGACGACGCTCACAGTGCGCGACCAGGATCCCCTTGGTCCTCAGCAGCAGCAACATGCCAACACAAGACCGCAAACCATCTCAGCTGAGATAGAGGTGGTGGAGGACGAGGAGGAGCAGCAGGAGCAGGCGCACGAGGGTGGGGCCGCAGGGGTGCTAGGCAGCCACGTGCCCCCATGCCGCCGTACGGCCCCACCCGGTGACGAGCGGCAAGCTGCTCTGGTGATGCTGAGCACTGGGCTGTCTGCGGCACAGAGGGCGAGGCTCTACGCACAGGCACGTCCCCCAAGGGTTGCAATCGCACGCGGCGGCTGTGGAGCTGCTATTGACCAATAGAATTGCTGGCTCCCGTGCTCCTTGCTGCGTTGACACACTGTTCAAATTTGCAGTGTATTCATGCTTTGCATATCACCACCGGTACTGCTGCTGCTCGCAGATTGATGCTGCGAGCGCCAAAGCGACGGTTCCGACAGACAAGGAGCGCATCCTGTCCGACATACGGACGTCCGTGGCAGCACGCCGACGCGTCGGACGCAGCGGCAGCGGCGGCGGCGGCGGCGGCGGCACCCCGCATGACGTCAGCAACAGCGGCAGCGGCGGTGGCGGCGGTGACGATGATGGTAATAATGGAGTCCAGGGCGAGGGCGGCGAGAAGGGCGACGGCATCTCGGCGTTCAATGCGGCCCTCCGCTGCCTGCTGCTGCTGCGGCCGCTGGACTGGCGGGGGGAGCTGTGCAAGGGGACAGCGGCGGCGGCGGAGGCAGGAGCATGGGTGAGGAGCATGCGTGGGTGTTGGGCGGTCTCACGTCATGTTGGAGCTTGTGTGTATGAAGCCGTTTGGGTGGGATCCCCGTGGCGGCCAGGTGCGTGCGGTAAGGCGCAAGGCGGCAAAGCGTCCAATTAAGGACGCCACGTAAGGCAAGGTGTGTTCTGTGGGGTGATTGGGGTGACTATGTGGGCCCTTATCCTCATGTCGGCTGCTCAGGGGCAAACCGCGCACTATTGGCTGCCTGCTACAGTGTCCGTCGCCGTGCGGACACAATACCGGGCATGTCAGTCGCTCCCTGCCCACAAGCACACCCGGACACACCCACACGTCGTCGCGCACCGCAGGACTTTTCCCTGCTTCACCGCTGGCTGGCCCTGCCGCCCACCGACCCGCACCACCGGGCTCTGGCCCTGGTGGGGCCCGCGGGCAGCGGCAAGTCTACAGCAGCAGCAGCGGCGGCGGCAGCAACAGCGGCAAATCCGGGACGCGTTACGGAAGGGCACGTGTCGAGTACCGAAGCCCGGCCCACTTCGGGGCGCTCGGCGTCTCCAGGGTCCACCACCAACCCAACCATCCTAACCGCCACACCCATGGCGATGCCGGTAGCGGTGCACTTCTGCCGGTCAAGTGACCTGGAGGTGAGGGACAGGGGTGGAACGCGGAGTAAGCGCCTGGCCAAGATCTGCAATTCTTGTACACGCAGCGCACGTTCGAGTCCCTCCTGCCCCCGACTGCAAGCTGTACCCTGTGTTCCCCGCTCCCCCTCCCCAGACCCCTCCCCTCCCCAGAATCTGTCCTGCCTCCCGACAGCAAGCTGCACCCTGTGTGTCCCCCTCCCTCTCCCCAGACCCTGGACCCAGTGGCCGCCCTCCGCTCCCTGGCCTACCAGCTGGCGCTGCTGTTCCCCGAGCGCCTGCAGGTGGGGGTGTGTCTTAACTGCATGTATGTCGGCTTATCGTCACTGGTCGCCAGGGCGCTGGCCAGGGTGGTCCTACGAAGCAGGTCAAGCGGGCTGCGTCCCCGCGTTCCTCTTGATGGGTGCAAGGCTAGGAGTGATTACATGCCCCTCCAGGGAAGTGTGTGTGATCCCAATATGGCATTATATGCTGACCGACACAAGCACAAAGTACATGCACTTCCAGGGAAGTGTGTGTTAACTCAAAATGGCATTACCTGCTGCCCAACACAAGCGCAGAGGTACTACGCCTTCGAGCTGGCAGCAGACGGCGACGGCGGTGGCGGCAGCCCCAGCGGCAGGCGGGCTGTGGAGGCGGTTGCTGGGGTGCCGCCGGGCGTGGGGGAGGGCGCGGCGGGAGGCGGCGGCAGTGGCTCAGGGCCGGGTGCGGAGGGGACGCGGGACGTGGTGGCGTCGGCGTTCGAGGTGCTGCTGCTGCGGCCTCTGCAGCTGCTGTGGGAAGAGTACGAAGAGCAGCAACAGCAAGATGAAGAGCGGCAGCAGCAGGGCCAGGAGGCGGGGGGGCACGTCGCGGGAGAGGGTGGCGGCGGGGGTGGAGATGCTGCCGGGGCGGGAGCAGGGCACGGAGGGGGCTGTGTGCAGCCCCCGAGGCTGCTGCTGGTGTTGGATGCCATTGATGAGGGCGGGGGTCTTGAGGAGGCGCTGGCGGGGTCTGGGGACGGAGGAGGTGGCGGCGAAGGAGCAGGCGGGGGGGCCATGCTGCAACTCGTGCAGGTGTGTTAAAGGGGCATGCTGCTCCCCTGCCCCGCCACCCATGCATCTGCGGGCCCACATACCAAAGCAAAGGGAGAATGCCGTATCCACAAGGCGGTACCTCGCGTTTTGCTACGTTTCACACCGTCCGTCCGTGAGAGGCGTAGTGTAGCAAAACTGCGCATATGGCTCTGTGCCGTTCCCAGGAATGCTGCTTCCCCCGCCTGTACCTTCTTGGTTCCTTTCCCAGGAGCACCTCCACCATCTGCCCCCCTTCGTACGCCTGCTGCTCACCTGCCGCCCCCACCCCCGCGTGAGGGCGGTGCTGGCCGCGCCCTCCCTCCGCGCCCTGGCCGCGCCGCCAGCCGCCCTGTGCCCTCCGCCGCCGGCGTGCGTTACCGCGCTGGCGGCGCGACTGGCGGCGCGTGCCGAGCTCCGGCTTGCCTTCCGCAGTGGGCGGCCGTCCCTTCAAGTCGCCGGGAGCAAGGGTGGAGGCTGCAGGGACGGGAACACAGGCGGCGTGGAGTACCAGGGCGCGGGCGGGGGCGGGGCGGCGGACGGAGCCGGAGGTGGGGCGGCGGGAGGGGCATGGCCGCAGGTGGGGCCCAGCCCCGAGCCGTGGAGCCTGGAGCTTGCTGAGGCTTTATGGAAGGTGCGGCAGGGGGGCATCTGACTCGAAAGGCTCGTGGCATTCTAGGGCGTGCACTACCGGTCCTGAAGCACGCTGCGATTGTGCGCTTGCCCTGGCCAGCCCAGGCACTGTAGCCCTGAGTCACCACCAGAGAAGCTGTGTTGGGCTAGCGTCTTATCATCAGTGTCCAGGATGCCGCTTCGCCCGAACGGTAGGCCCCCAAACTGCCTCCGACCCCTGCCCCTGCCCCTGCCCTCGCCCTGCCCCCAGGCCAGCAACGGCTGGATGCTGTACGTACGGCTGGCAGTCGACATCTTGGCGCACGTTGCCGGTAAGCCCACGCGGCAACACCGTGCATTTGTGGATGTTGCACATGCAAGTGGTACAGTGATAGCAGATGGGCCATCGTCGCTACAGATGATTAGAAGCTCCTTCTGCTGTTGCATTCCCGCAGGAACTGCAAGTCCACCCGCCGCCCGCCCAGCCAGCGGTGTCAGCCGCCCAAGCAGCGGCGCCAGTGGCGCTAGCGGCAGCACGGCCGTCAACAGCCGCCTAGTCAGCAGCAGCGGCGTGGGCGTGGGTGTGGGCGTGGGTGTGGGTGTGGGGCCGCCCGTGCCCGTGTCCACCGTACTGGACGAGCTGCTGGCCTGCCGTACGGCTGACGCGCTGTACGGGCTGTACATGCGGCACGTGGTGGGGTTGGGCCCCGGGGCAGGTCGCGGCGGCGAGGGCGACGGCAGGCTGCTGGCGTTCCTGCTGCAGGTATGGCTTGGCAACGGACGTGCCAAACAAGGATTTAGCTTTCGGTCGTGCACACCACACCGCCTGTGCGCTTGCCTGTGTGTCCCTGCCGCCTACCTGCTCCTTGTCGCCGAGCACGCACGCTATTATTCTCAAAGACTGATCCGAGTTGCAGATACCATGTTGTGCCTCTGCCCCGTGGCAGCTGGTCCGGTCCTTGTGCAAATGCCGCTCGTGCCCCTGCCGCCCCCAGGTGCTGGGTGCTGCTCGGGAGCCCCTGTTCCTGTCGCAGCTGCAGGAGCTGCTGCTTGCGAGGCAGGGGGCAGCAGGCGGGCCGGGGAAGTCGGGTCCTGGGGAGATGCAAGCTGCCGGCCAGGTTCTTGGGCAGCTGGTTGAGCGGCTGGGCGGCCTTGTCAGCGTCAGCGGGTACCGCCTTCAGGGGCTGCACAGGTGCGAGGCCGGGGTACCCTGGGGCTCATGGTGGTGTATTATGTATTAGCACGGTGGAAATGCTGCATCGTGCGTTAATCCCGGCAGGCGCATAGGCGCGATGCTGCTGTGGGTTTGGCAGCGTCGTAACCAAGTGCAGGTGTGTTGTTACGCTGACCTGTGTGATCGCTTTGATACGCTTTATGCTGTCGGCCTTGCCAGGTCGCTGTTCGGGTGGCTGGGGTCACCAAGCGGTGCAGCGCGCTGTGCGGCGCTGTCGCCAGGGCCAGCTGCATCTTCTCCCGCTGTCAAGAGCAGTGATGGCAATGACGGCGGCGGCGGCGGCGGCGCCAGCGCCAGCGCCAGCCCCCTGTCGGCGGGGCACGCGGCGCTGGCCGCCTGGTGCCTAAGGGACGTGGCGGAGGCCCGGGCGTCACGCGTGGTGACCCGCGGGTCAGCGGGCGGCAGCGACGGTCTCGGCGGCAATGGCGGCTCAATCCACGGGTCGGCGGGGTACGGCGGAGTGACCCACGGGTCGGCGGGCGCGGGTGACACGGCGGCACGTGGCCCGCGGTCGGCTGAGCCGTACAGCCTGCGTCACGCGGTGCACCACGTGGGGCGGTGGGCGGCGGATCGGGCGATGGCGGGAGACCATGCCGGTGAGGCGGAGAAGGGGATTGGAATGGGGTTAGGAGAACGTGGTTTTGGGTAGCTGGCCTGACGGTGCATCCATCCGGGGCAGGTCACTGCCGCGTAAGACTTGGGCGCGTACCGGTGCGCCCGTGCACTGCTGAGGGCGCGTGTAGTTTGCAATTCGCCATCAGCCCCGCCTTATGCCGCCTCCTTCCACCCAGGCGCCCTGCAGTTGCTGCGCACGCTGCTGCTGGACCTGCACTACTGGCGCTGCGTGCACGCCGAGGGCCGGGCGGCGGCGGGCCCGGCGCTGGCCTCCCTGCTGGCGCAGGCGCAGCACCCAGCGTGGGAGGCGGGGCGTGGGAGGGCGGCGGCGAGTGGCGACAGCGGCGGCGGCGGGGCGCTGTACAACGCTTCACTGCTTGTGTCGGACGCCGCTCGATGGCTACAGTCGTACCACGGGGCGCTGCTGCGGCACCCCGAGGTACGGCATGCATTGCGGGTGCAGGGCCGCGTGGTAGCGGAGCCGTTGGGATGGTAACGTGGGATGGTGACGTGGGATGGTAACGTGGGATCAGCAAGGCTGCTGAGGTGCGTAGGGTTTAAGGCAAGCAGGTGCATACAACAATTCTCCTCCCGGTGGCCATGACCTCGCATGCACCCGTGGGCCTGCAAAGCCCAAGTTGCTGTACACTAAACTTCTTCTTTTTCGCTTTTGTGTCACCTACCGTACGGCACCTTTTCCACGCCCCCCTCCGTACCCCAGGGCGTCCTGCAGTCTGCTCTCTCACTCCCCGCCACCTCTCCCGTCCGGTCAGCCGCCTTGGCAGCGCTACAGCCCCGCCTGGACCCCGCACCGCAACACCAAGCCCTGCCGCCGTCAAACGCAGCCATGGGGACCACAACAACCGCGGCTAGTGGGGTAGGAACCAGAGCAGCGGCAGCTGAGGCCACTAGTGAGGCCACGGTGGCGGTGCTACAGGGCGTGGCCTGGCCGCCTGCGTACGCGCTGGCCAACCCCCCGGGGGCCTGGGAGCCGTGCGCACTGCGGCTGGCGAGCAGGGGCACCACAAGGGGCGTGGCGTGGAGCGAGCAGCAGCGGCTGCTGGTGACGGCGTGCGGTGGGTGCGGTGGAAGGAGGGAACGCTGGGGCTGGTCGGGTTTACACTACAGTACGGGGCGGGGGTGAGGGACGCCCAGGCGGTTCAGTCTTCAACTATAAGGTCAAAGCCAAGCCGCGCTGTGCCTTTTCTGTCGGCGTGCGGTGGGCGTGCGGTGGGTTGAGCCAGGATGAGGGACGCTGGGGCGGGTCAGCAGGGTTTGACGAGAAGGTCAAAGTCAAGCCGAGCTTTACCGTTTCCGTAGGGCTTGCTCGTTCGCACGCCATTTCCCAGTTCCCCATCGTCCTTTCGGGCTCCGTGCACCGCTTTCCAGTTACGGTAGATGATCTCACTGCGCCCTAACTACTCACGTGCATCCCGTATTCCCGTTGTCGCCACAGACGATACCGACTTGCACCTACTATCGCCCGTCAGTGGAGCACAGGTGCGGGTCACGCACAAAGCCCAGCCCTTGCCCACGCGCCACGATATACGCACTTGGGGTCGCGAGTGTGGGTTTACGAACCATTAAGTGATTGCAATAACAGAACCCAGATCTCAGAGGGTCATACTGCACGGTGGCTGTACGCTCACGGGCCTCCACGTGTACGCTCCCCCTCTGCCTCCAGGTTGGACTGCTACAGGGCCACACGGACCGTGTGTATTGTCTGGCCCTTGGTTTGGTGCGGCAGCGGCAACAACAACCAGGAGGGCAGCAGCTAGCACAACAGCAGCAGCAGGTACAGCAGCAAAAGCCGCAGCAGGCGCAAAGGCAGTCCCCGCTGCTGCAGCTGGTCGCGTCCGGCTCCCTGGACGGCAGCGTGAGGCTGTGGGAGCTGAGCAGTGGGGAGCAGCTGCAGCAGCTGACGCCGGGTGGGTGGGTGGGTGGGTGGGTGTAACCAAGGGGCGATGGGCCCCAGCAGGGGTTCACGATCAGGCAAAGGTGGGCTGGTGTTTTTGCAAACGGTGTGTGTTGGAGTGCTCTTCGCATGTCCCGGATACCCCCAGGCCGTAACCTCATGCTGTTGGAAATTCACGTCTCCGGAGGTTCAGGTTCAGGTTCTGGTTCAGGTTCAGGTTCTCTGGTGCACTACGCGCAACCCAACTCAACCGTACCGGTGCGTAGGCAGCCCGTCGGCGGGCAGTTCAAGCGCTTTGCCCGATGCCGCCGAGCCTGCAACCACTGCAACGGTGTCGTTCGGATACGATACGGAGCTGGGCAGACCCACGGGTCAGGGGGCTGGGGGCGATGGATGCGGCTCGGTGGACTGTGTGGCGTTCTCCTCGTTCTGCTCGATAATGCGGCAGGACGAGGCTGGCCAGGAGGCGGAGCATGAGCAGGAGGGCACGTGGCTCGCGGCCGGCTGCGGTGAGGTGGTCCTGAGATGCAATGTGCTACTGCGTTGCTTGTTCCCTACAGTAAGTGCTGTAATGTAATGTAATGTTCTGCTCGGTGGTCAGGAGTATAAGGGACTGTCACACCTCCACCAGCAAAGATCATCCGTGCACTGGCTGTACACTGCTGTGCACTGCTGCGCCGTGGATATAGTACATGAAGCACAAGCACCCTTTGTACGCTTTGCCGATGCAGCTGACGGCAGCATCACGGTGTGGGAAGTGCATGCTACCGCAGCGCGGTCGGCAGGGGCAGCACCGCCAGCCGCAGCTGCAGCCACCACCACGGAGCCACACACCACTCGTACAGCACCGGATGCGGCCGCCTCCGAGCCACAGGAGCTGCCGGGGCATACAGCATCAGGGGTTGAGGGCGGAGCAGACTCAGACTCAGCCGCCGCGACGGGAGTCACTGCCTCGGTGCGGTGTGTGCTGCAGGGGCACTCCCAGGCGGTGGCGGGGCTGTGTTTTATGGAGCTGCCTGGCGGGGGTGGTGCGGGCGGTGTGGGTGTGGGCAGCAGCTGGGGCGGGTGGTATGGCGGCTTGGGTGGCAGCAGCAGCAGCAAACCTGGCGCCGCACAGGCCCAGGACGGGGCACGTGGTGCGCTGGTGCTCGTCTCGTGCTCAGGTGGGGCTGAGTATGGCCAATAGGAGTCGGCCGGCTTGTGTTATTGTATGTATGACGGTACAGCGGTGATCCTGCTCACCAAGGCCTTCAATTTGGCGTTTTGTATTACATTCCATGGCATTACCCTCCCGGTAGCTCAATGCCGCGCAAGTTCAATGGCGGGTGCTTGCTGCTTGCCGCTGCAAGCGTTTTTAGTGCTTTGGCCGGAACGTGTGCAGAGGACGGCAACGTCTGCCTATGGGACCTACACAAGACCACACGAGGCGCCAATGCGCTCAACAGCAGCTGCGCCTTCCCTGTGCACACCAAGCCTCTCGCTGTGCTACGGCTGGACCACCCGCAGCAGCAACCACAGCTCCAGCTTCATACAGACGCCGGCGTGCTAGGCCAGCAACCCGGAGTGGCAGCAGAAGCGGGAAAGGCCATAGCTGCTGGGCAGGGAGGTCCCGCACAAGTGGTAGAAGCAGCACTGGGTCTGAACCTGGACCTGCTATCAGGGGTGGCGGAGGACGCGGACGCACCCCAGTCGCGCTGCGAGTACCGGGCGCACGAGGTGCATTGCGTGGCGGCGGGACGGGGGCTGCCGCCGGGGTGCCTCCTGGCCGGGACAGGTGGGTGGGCGGATGAACCCGGGCGGGTTGGGTTAAGCTTGGGCTGTGTTGTTGATGCTGTGCGTAGTGGTTCTTTCGAAGCTGGCGTGGGATGCCGTGAGTGCCGGTCCACGGTGCAGCCGTGCAGCAGGTGGTTGCCTGACTAGCGGAGGTACACCCGGGGCCGCTTTTTGACTTTGGCAGGGCGTGAACAGCGGTGCAGTTGCTGGGGCAACGCTAGCATAGAGCGAAACGGTATTATGGTCGCATGGCGTCAGTAGCATGGCCACTTACTACGGAGATTGCAGGGTGTGTGTGTATGCCTTGCAGTGAAAGCCACGCACACAGCCGCGTCACGTCCCGCCCCACTGGTGTTGCAACTCCGCTGTTACCCTTCCCATGCGCCCACAACTAACCATTTTCCTGCTATTATCCTTCCCATGCCGCCAAAGGCTCCGGGGCCATCGCGGTGTGGGACGTGCGGCATGGTGGAGTGCTGCGGGAGCGGCTGCGGGGCCACACCGCCGCTGTCACCTGCCTTGCGCTGCAGGTGGGTTGGGGGCAGGAGGCAAGGGTGACAGGTGCACGGGAAGGGGATTGGCTGGGGCAAGGTGGCCCCGGGGGGCGTTTGCCAGCCCGACGGCGGCACTGGTGGACCCACACCCCGGGTATGCGACACCCAGCGTAAATACCGTAACGGCTCCACAGGCTTTCACTTGGAGCTAGCGTTGCCTGCCGCGCGTCGCGCTGAACCCTAATGGTACGTGTCTCTCCGCATCGGCCTGAGAGCACACGCGTATGCGGATACTGTTTTCCTCAAATCGCGCCCTGATGTCACCCTCCCCACGCTCTTGCCCATCCCCAGGATGGCCGTCCCCACTTCGCGTCGGGCTCAGGTGGGCAGCGCGAGATGCAGGTCATGGCCGTGCCCTTTGCACCTACTGCCCATGTGCCGACCATGCCTGTGTGTCACACTGCCGGGCAGCATAAACTCGAAATTGACTTTTTTTCTGAAGAACAACGGAAGCGTGAACGTGGGTGACATGCACCTGTCGCCCTGCTTGCCCCGCTTAGGGTGACCGACAGCGCGAGCCTTGGTTTCTTGTGCCCAAGGAATAGGTCCTTATGGTTAACCTCGTTTGTGCTGCGCAGCCGACTGCTCCGTGCGGCTGTGGAGGCACGTGCCGGCGGACGACGCGTCGGGCTGGCGGGCGGCGCTGGAGGTGGGCGCGGGTAGGGACTCTGCATCTCGACATACTACGGAAAGCCTGTGAGCGACCAAGACAGGTGCACTATGGTGTCGTCCCCGGCCTCCGCACGTGCTTATTTATTGACACGTGTCCTGCTGCAGCTGTGCGGCACTGCTGCTAAGCGGTAGGTAGGCGTTTAGCACGCGTATGTGTCCTTCACTGCATTGCTTGGGGTCCAAGCAGTGCATGACGCTTGCGCGCAGGCGGCCGCGAAGCTTGCCAAGGCTGACTCAGACGCAGCTGCAGCACCCCACGCATCTGACAGCGGCGGAATTGGAGGCGCAGGCGGCGCCCAGGCGGACCCAACGGTGACGGAAGGCGAAGGGGCGGAGGCAGAGGGGGGACCGCGCCCTGCCTCGCCGCCCCGCTGCCGGCGGCCTGTGCAGTGGCAGGCGGTGCGGGTGCTGCAGGGGCACACCGCGCTGGTGACGGGGGTGGCGTTCCTGGAGCGGGGCGGGGCGCGCCTGGCCAGCAGCTCCGGTAAGAGCAGCGGGGCCGGGGGTCGTGGGGCGGTTTGCTTTGTGTCGTCTTCGGCGGGCCAGGTGACACAAGTTGCATGTGCCGCCGCAAGAGGGCGCACCAGTACTTGTGTCACAGCTGCTGCGCATCCCACACATCTGCATGCGATGTACGCCACCCTTCCTGTGCTACTGCCTGTGCCACCCCGCCGGTTTGGGGCCCTCACTTGTCGCATCCACTGCCCTCCTCCCGCAGTGGACTTCACCACCCGCATATGGCTCACGGGGGCGGGACCAGCAGGGGAGGCCGGGGCGCACAGCCAGGATCAAGGGCCACCGCGCGCGCGGGCGCAGCTGCCGCCGCCTCCCGCGACCTCTCCCGATGCCATCTACTCGGCAACCTCCGAACCACCTGCTGCTGCTGCTGCTGCCACCCCTCCCCCCGGCCACTGGGGGTACGACGTGTTGGCTGTGGCGGTGTCCCCGGACGGGAGGCTGGTGGCCACCGGGGCAGGTGAGCGATGGACGGGGTGGGTGGCGCCTGGCAGAGGAATAGGACCACGCGCTGTTGGCGGCGTGCCAATGTGCTAGGTGCCACGAGTTCTGCGCGGAGGCCACCGCCCAGTCGTACCTGGCATGCGCTCTTGTTAAAGCATTGCTTACATTAGTGGCCGCTCAGACCCCAATGTTTTCTCGCATCCTGTCAATACCTGATCCCTACTCACGGGCCCCAACCCCCAATCCCGCCCCAGAGGACTTCACCGCCTGCCTGTGGGACGCGGCCACGGGGGCCCACCTGCGCACCCTGCACGGCGGCTGCGGGGCGGTGGGGGCGCTGGCCTTTACAGGGGACAGCCGTGTGCTCGCCCTCGGAGGGGGTGAGCGGGGGAAAGGGAAATATCGCAAAGTTGAGAGGTGCCGTATTACTGTAGTCAAGTGGGTGGGAGCGGGAGCTTGAGGATCAGGTTGTGGCCTGCTTTGCAGCAGAGTACCTGTACCGTGGATTCAGGATCGGGTTGTCCCGAGTTGGCTGCTGGGGATTGAATAAGCGGGAAGCGCACGGTAGGCATCAGCGGGTGGCAAGCAGCTGCACTGCCGGGCGTTCTTTTGGTGCACGGCAGCAACGGCCCTGCCTCCTTTCCTTGTCTCGTCTAACGCCCCGTACGGCAGGCCGCGGCGAGGTACGGATGTACGGCACGGCGGACGGCGTACCGCTGGCGTGCTGCAGGGGGCACGCGAGGGCGGTGCGGGGGCTGGCCTGGGCCCCAGACGGCTCCAGCCTCCTGTCGGCGTCAGGTGGGTGCTGTTGGTATTGCATGGTACACTGCCGTGCCTCCTTCTCGTCACGTGGGTGTGGGAGGGATGGTCTGGGCTTAGCAGCCGCTGCACACTGACCTCCCTGCGGCCTTGTTGATGTTGTGAAAGCTTCTTGCCTTCCTTCTAGTTGCTTTTTAACCCGCTGAGCTCGCTGCATGTGCCTTCACTGCCGTGCCGCAGAGGACGGCACAGCGCGCGTGTGGTCTTCCCGCGGCTTCCAGGTGAGGGCCAGATTGGAGGTACACGTGAAGCGTGAGGGTTGCGGGGTGAGGCCCCGGCAACGCCACCACGCATGACTTCCCACATGCAACCGCTTTGGGCATCCACGCCTGGGACAGCCCAAGACCGGCAGCTGACCAACTGCACGCTGCCGCCTGAATATGCGCTTGCACGTCGCACGTGGACAAGTGTCTCTGCTTGAACCCTAGGCTGCCCACCATGTATGCAGCTCCGGTTGACCACCGTCGTTGCATTGCTCCACGTTACAGTTCCAAAACTTGGTGGATGCCCCCATTCCCCCATTCCCCCCTGCCCTGCTCCCCCGCCCTCCCCTGCCCCCCAGACTGCCTCCCTGGAGGGCCACCCACGGGGCGCCACCGCCGCCGCATGGTCCCCTGACGGCGCCCTCATGGCGACCGGATGCGCCCAGGGTAAGGCCTTGGCATGTTGCGTGATACCTGCGCCTTACGTCGCAGCTTGCACTGCGTAGTGTACCCGCAGAGTACTACGCCGGGAGCCCGGGACGCCCTCCAACCCGACAGGGCGCGTCCATCTCGCTTCGTTGTTCTTGTTGCTCTCCACGCACGCGCAGGTAGCCCGGGAGTCATCCTATGGGATGCCCGCTCCCGCCGCCAGATCAACACACTGCGCTACCACGTGTCAGATGTCGTACACCTGGCCTTCGGGGGCGTGTACGAGCAGCAGCAGCCGCAGCAACAACAGCAGTACGGCAGTGGTCCTGATGGCGGCGGTGGTGACGTTAGCGGTAGCGCCCGCCGCCGGCACGTGCCGCTGCTGCTGTCGTACGACGCACGTGGCCTGGCGTGCGTATGGGACGTGTGGGGCGGCGGCCTGCTGCACGCCGTGGAGGGCGTACGGGGGGCGGCGCTGGTGGGGTCGGTGCTGGTGTTGCTACAGGTAGGGGTGGGGCGTGTGGGTGAAATGTGCTGCGGGGTGCTGAAGGGAGTGCGAGTGCAGGGCCCGAGTGGCAGGTGCAGAAGGGAGAGTCACGCGGCAGCGGCACTCCGTGAGCACCAGTGCAGTGTGTACATGTTCCGCAGTGTGGCTCTTTACCCATTCTCTGCGCCAACATCGCAACGTTACCCCTGCTGGTATTCGACTCGTGCCTCTGCCCTCCCCTTCCCGCAGGACGAGGCCTTCATCCGCTTGGACCTGCAGCACCTTGTGGACGCGCGGGCAGCCGCACGGGCAGCGGCAGCAAAAGCGGCAGCAGCCAAGGCAGGTCAGCAGCATGGGGGTGCGGGGGCCAGCGGACACGAGGGGCAGCAGCAGCAGCAGCCCAATCCGGCGGAGCTGGAGACGCTTGTTGCCCTCGCGCCGCCCTCACAGCGTGTGAGGGCGTTTGCGGTCGGCGAGGCTGGCGACGGTGCACCTGGGGTGGCGGGCGTGCAGGAGCAGCAGGCGGGGGCCGGGGAGGGTGCTGGTGGTTTGAGTGGTGCTGACGCTGGGTGCGAGCGTGGGTTAGTGGTGGTGGCGGTGACGGACACGCAGGAGCTGCTGGTGTTCAGCCAGCCCACCGCGCACGCGGCGCGTGGGGCGGGGTAGGGTGCCTGTTCGCTTTGTTCAAGCGGGAGCGGTGACGTGGACGCCAGGAACCGATGCGGCGGTGCGTTTTTTTTGCGGTGGCCTCTTGCACAGCGGGTGTGGCATGCAACGCCTTGGCTGCCTGCAAAGCTCGCCAGTTCAAAAAGGTGCATGGCCGGTGCCTACTGCGTTGCCCCAACACGAGGCCATGGGAACGGCGGCAAGGCGGTGGGATGGCGTGCGGCCGGGTATGGGGTAGCCGCCGGCTCGAATACACGCACGAAGGCACTCAAGAGGACTGGACACCCATCAACACTTCGGCTTCCCCGGCTGCCGCCTAATGTAGGCCAGAGGAGCCTCCCCGCTACTGGTTGGGAGCCAAGGGGCAGGCGGTGCTCATGAGTGTTTATGCCAACTTCAGTGTCCGTGCGCGGATGGGGCAGGATGGGGTTGTGCAAGGCTGCGTTCTTGAAGGGAGTCGGTATTGTAAGGACATACTCCTGACTGAGGGGGACAGAACCCCACTCATACCGTATCCCAGCGTATCCGCATCCAAGTTATGGGCCTCAGTACCTGGCGACGCCAGAGTGCTGCGTGATACCAGAGACAGCACACGTAGCAGGTGCAGGTCAACTCCGCGTGTGCAGTCACTTGCACCTGCTTGCACGCACGGCTCCGCAGTACGTACCGGTATACAATGCTCTGGTACCACACGCGATGATACCTGCACCCTGCTCGGCATGTACAGGAGACTAAGGCCCAGGCCAGCATGCCTGGCTGCTGGTATCGCGAGAGCACAAACCGGACGGAGGACGGCAAGGTAGGAAGACCTCCCCTGGGCAACCATTGCCAAGCATCCAGGGACCTAACGCCCGCGACCAGCTGCACCCATCGCTGTGTCCGTAACAAAGCACAGCGACTATCATGTCCGTCATGCGGTTTGCTTTTGACGCATGGCTGCTCACAAGGAACATGCGGTTCATGTGGGACCTGGGTCGGAACGTCATCGCCGCAGCATCGAGGAACGCAAGGACAGCGCGTTTCAGCTCATCACCATGTCCGTGAAGAGCGGAATACCACGTGATATGTTATCGACACGACTGACAGCAGGGGACCCTGGGTCCGTCCTTTTTTGGGCGGTGGTAGAGTCGGGGCCCGTACGGAGCCCAATCCCAGGCTGCTCCGCAGAAAAGCCTGGCCTGCCCCTCCCCTGTTACTCTTCGGGTCAACTGTCCCGACACATCATCTTGTGAAAATGCAGACCACCATGCGCAGCAGGTGTGCCCTCAACGAACTTTTTGCGCTTGCGGCCGCGAACGACCCACCCTAGACGTCTATTGAACCCGGTCCCTATGCCCCGCATTTTGCAGTGCCATCAGCGGCCAGAAGGTCGGCAGCGCCCGCGTGGCCACCCGCAGCGTCCGCAGGGTAAGGGAAGCAGGCAGTCCCATGGCCGACTTGACATGGGGTGCCCTTTTTGCTGACAACGTCGCTGCCTTCTCTACAGGCCAACCTGCAGGTTGTGGCTTCCAGCCGCAAGCAGCTGGGCCGCTGGCGCTCTATCGACGCCGATGTGGACCAGTCCGACGACCAGGTTCGTTGGGTCGCTTGCAGCGAACTGGGCAACTCGTGTGACCCCATTGGCTGTTACCCGTATGGTGTGTGCAATTATTGGTTTTCACGATGCTGCTGTTACCTTTGTTGTGGGCTTCCGGCCTTCGGCGCTCGTGTGCATGTGGCCCCTTATCCACTTCAGCACGTTCACACTAGCCGTGGCAGGCCCTGGAATGATCCACTATGTAGTCGATGAGTCGTGCTTTTCACAATACGCGGTGTGCCGGCCAGTCCCTCAGTCGCGCCTGGAATGGATCGGGCTTGCTGACGCGCGTGTTACTTCAGTATACCTCCTTGTCCTCGGTTGGACCAACAACATGTTAACCCTGTTCACGCCTGATCCACAGCAAGACATCACTCGCGGTCGCCAGATGGTCGACGACCTGTTCCAGGGCGGCTTCGGTGCCGGTGGCACCCACAACGCCGTGCTGTCCTCCACCGAGTACCTGAGCCAGGCCCGCTCCTCGTTCAACAACATCGAGGAGGGCTTCTACATCTCGCCCGCTTTCCTGGACAAGATGACCATCCACATTGCCAAGAACTTCATGGTGGGCCTGTGTGCCGTTTGCAGTCCCTCGTGCGGTGTACCTGCAGCCGCGACGAGTTCCAGATGCTTGCTTTTGCCCTCATGACACCGGTGGCGGACGCGTATCTCACCCTGATCGTCCTGTTGCCTTTATCCACAGGACCTGCCCAAGATCAAGGTGCCCCTCATTCTCGGCATCTGGGGTGGCAAGGGTCAGGGCAAGACCTTCCAGGTGCGTTACAGCAGCGCGCCCTCACCGCAGCCGCTGTCACCAGTGCCGTTTTTATTGCCCGCGCTCCTGGCCCTGTTGACGCACCCGCCTCCACCAACACCACCCTAAACCACCCACATCCACCCACGCTGTGCTGCTCTCTCCCGAATGTCCTGCCTCCCCCAGTGCGCTCTGGCCTACAAGAAGCTGGGCATCAGCCCCATCGTCATGTCGGCTGGTGAGCTGGAGTCCGGCAACGCCGGTGAGCCCGCCAAGCTCATCCGTACCCGCTACCGCGAGGTGAGCGCTTTTCTTTCGTAGTCGTGTGGCAGTGGGTTGCACACCGCCGTGTCGTGCGGCAGTCGGAAGCAGTATTTCCCCAGGTGCAAGGAACTTTGTTATCCCCCCTCGTGTGGACTGCAGCATGGGACCGTGCTCTTGAATAGACAACTGCAGCCCATCGCCATGTGGAGCACTTTGTGTCAGTGCACGCGGCGCAACCTGCTCTGTAACCCGCACGTGTGCGATTAGCAACCTTGACAACTCCCTGTTCCGCACAAGTGCCGGGCTCTGTCCCGTTATGGTAGAGCTGAGCCACCAACCTATGGCCCATAGGGCACCGCTTTGTGCACCAACATCACGTACGCTGTGTTCCCGCATGACTCTCCTCTCACCGTTCTGCTCCTGCTCCCTGCTGCACGCCCCCTCCCCCCAGGCCTCGGACATCATCAAGAAGGGCAAGATGTGCTCGCTGTTCATCAACGACCTGGACGCCGGTGCCGGTCGCATGGGCGACACCACCCAGTACACAGTGAACAACCAGATGGTCAACGCCACCCTCATGAACATCGCCGACTCGCCCACCAACGTGCAGCTGCCCGGCGTGTACAAGAACGAGGAGATCCCCCGCGTGCCCATTGTGTGCACGGGTAACGACTTCTCGACCCTGTACGCCCCCCTCATTCGTGACGGCCGCATGGAGAAGTGAGTAATGAGCCGGGGCATGGCATGCTTCGGGAACAGACGTGGCTTTGAAATGAAGACTCATCACCTGGAGTTGGACAAATACGTCTCACTGCCTTTCTGCAGCTTCAAACCAGGCCTATTTCAGCGGTTTTTCCAGTACACCGTCCAGTACATCCGTTTGCCATAATGCAGTCTGGGGCCCCTCGTACTCGGGTTCCTAAACCGTGCCCTTTCCTCCGTTGCACCCCGGCAGGTACTACTGGAACCCCACCCGCGAGGACCGCATCGGCGTGTGCATGGGCATCTTCCAGGAGGACGCCGTGAACCGCGGCGACGTGGAGCACTTGGTGGACACCTTCCCCGGCCAGTCCATCGACTTCTTCGGTGCCCTGCGCGCCCGCGTGTACGACGACATGGTGAGCACTGGACAGCGCACATAAACTGGGCTGTGCGTGTGCTGCACGAGAGCCAGATATGTATTGTTTTGCCATTGTTGAGGGCCAATCGCTTGGCGGAAATGGAAGATGTGGAGTGAAGCGTGCTCGAGCACACTGGTGAAACGTACGGCTGGCCTGGCGGTCCAGAAAGCGTGATACGGCAGATGGTGAAAAGTCGTACAGCAGGTTGCGCTCGGGGGAGGGGGGGTCAACGAAGAGGGAAGGAGAGTTGCATAGGCGTGCCATGCCGGAAGTGTAGTGTGACCTCGTACCCTCTTGCATCTCTGCCTACAGGTGCGCAAGTGGATCTCCGAGGTGGGCATTGAGGCGATCGGCGGCAAGCTGATCAACGCCCGCCAGAAGGTCACCTTCCCCAAGGCCCAGATGACCCTGGACATCCTGATCAAGTACGGCAAGGCTCTGGTGGACGAGCAGGAGAACGTGAAGCGCGTGCAGCTGGCCGACGCCTACCTGAGCGGTGGGTGATGGCTGACGGGCTGTACCTACAGAATGATGGGGTGACTGCTGTGGGCTAAACTAGCCGCAGGGGTTTTATGTCAGGATGAATTCAAGTATGGGCCGGCAAGAGCTACCACTGCACATGACGGGCTCGCCCTGACACTTGCATGTCGTCCTTTGCATCCCTACGCAGGCGCCGAGCTGGCCGGCAAGTCCGGCTCTTCCCTGCCCGAGTCGTACAACCTGAAGTAAATGCTTCACCTCGGTGGGGAGGAAACAGCAGGCGGCGAAGCCGGGGCGGTCAGCAATGACAGCTGGAGCGCCCTTGGTGTAAGCCGGCTTGCGGGCCCCTCTTGCGGCGGTTGGCGGCAGCGGCTTTTCGGGATCAGTGTGCGCTAGCTGGGTCGGTTCTGGAGCGCTGCAGCGCGTTGGCTTGACGGTATAGTTCGCAGGCGGTCGGCCCGTGGCGAGCAGGGGAGTCCAAACGAGGCGCCCCGAAGCACGTGGCTGGTTGCTGTTTTGGTGGTTAGGCGAGAGTAGCGGGTGCGAGGGCGTAGGTGGTGCCGGGTTGCATCGTGCAGCTCTGTGCTGATGATGGCCTTGAGAAACCTGGGACCCTCTTGCATTTATAGAGCAAATCCCCTTCACGGATGCGTTGGTTGGTTCCTGCGGCGGTGGTGCGCTCAGTTTTGTTGAGTGGGCTGTAAACTTTTTGAATGAGTGCGGCGTCCTGTGAAACGGACCCGAGAGCGGGTTTCGCAACACGTTTCAGGAGGGGCATGCACGGATTGATGGTTTTGGAGTGGCTGGGCCTTGAGCAAGGCCATGGCTGCCGTTTGGAGAGTGAACAGTTTGTGTTGGGAAGGCTGATGCACAGCACGTTCGTCTGCGCGTGTGTGCATGGGAGGTGGGCCACACGGGCGACCGATTGTCTCCCACCTGGGAACAACCCTGAGGCGTGATCCACATGTAAAGTACAAATCAGTAGCTCCATCTGGTCCTGCACTCGTGGCCAGGCCCTGTCTAAGCAAGAGTCCTATGAGCCGTAATCACGTGCAGCCGACCAGCTTTACTGCGACACACCTGGACATGATGAAAACAATATCCGGAACCTCGCGCCTTGATGCGCTCAGTAGCACAACCCTGATCAACCCCATACAACTGAGTTACTGGGGATCTAGCGGCCATTTTGTGCGCGCACCCATACGGAAGGCAGCTGCTCCGACCCGCCGGCTGCCGGCATGTCTGTAACAGGTGCACCGGCACCACCACCTCCAGCGCCGCCACTCTGCCCGCTGACTGCAACATCAGTGCCGCTAACCCCAGCTCCGCCTGTGCCACCGGGCCCTGTCAGCCGACCGCCACCCCCGCCGCCCCCGCCGCCACCTGACCACACCACGGGCTGCTCTTCCGGCACGGCTCCTGCCCACAACACCGGTGCGTTCCCACTACCCCTCCCGGCTCCAACGCCGCTGGAACTCGACCCTGGCGGCGTGCCAACAGCTGTGGGGCTGCTGTTGCTGCTGCCGCCGCTGCTGCTACTACCAACCGCAGAGCCTGCCGCTCCTGGCAGCTGCCCCCACAGTGAGTCCCAGCCGGCAGCTCGCCAAGCGCTCCTGCGTTGCCGGGGGTCAGGGGCGGGGTGCGGCGCGTCCGTTGTGGGGCCGAGGACAGGGGGCGGCGCAGTGTCACGAGGCGCAGCGTACAGAGCCCCTCATGCACGGACAGGTCCCGCCGTGGACGGGGACGGGGCTGAAAACGGAATGGTGGTCCACAAGTAGTGTTGGTAGGCTAGAGGCTACATGGTGCAAGACGCAGCCAGAAACCCAGGAGCAGCTCGTGTTCTTAACGCAGCACCCTGTGCAATGGACAGCTCTGATGTCCACAAAAGGACGGCGCAAGACACACTTTGAGGACACGAACAAACCGGTACAGGTACGGTACACCGGTACTGCAAGCATGCGTCTGCCAGGCGGTGCGTTCCAAGTCTCACCTGAGCGGCTCCGCGACGGTGCTGCGCCATGTGGCAAGCGTGTCGTTCAGGCGGCTGGCGACCACGCCAGCGATCGTCGTACCGTTCAATCCGCCGCCACCGACGCCGCTGACACTGCCGCCGCTGTCCTGGCCGCCATCGCTGCCGCCGCCACCGCCTCCGCTGCTCCACCGTGTCGCCACATCACCCCCACCCATCTCAGTCGAGGTGCTCTGGACCGCACCCGCGTCGATGCTGTGGTTTCCGGGCCCGGCAGCACCCTGGGCTGTCGGGTCGGCGGGGGGCAGGCCGAAGGCGGCACGCAGAGCGTCCCACCGCCCACGCACGCCTGCCGCTGCCGCCGACGCCTGTGGGCCATGGTCCCATGGAGCATCACCAGTGCGGAACTTGATGAGGGCCTACCAGACGTGTATTACCTGACCGTGGCACGGTCGCACATAGCAACCTGCAAAGAACATCTCCACAGCCTGCATATCTAGCAGGTCAACCGTTCCATCAACGAAGCAACGCGGCCAGACGACATTCACAACCCCACCCAGTCAGCCACCCACGGGGGAAAATGTAACACAGGGCTGAAACCGCATACACGGGGGTTTTGGTTGGGGTTTTGAGGGGGAGCAGGGACGGAGGATGATACCGTAAATGGATGGCAGCAAGCAGGGACGGCGCTGGGCGCTCGAGGGGCGCACAACAGACCGGTACATGGCCTGGGCCGTGTGCCCTATGATCATGCTTGTGGTGCCCCCATCGAACAGCAAGGTGTCCGCTCGGGGGGGCTTGGGGGGGCGGAGCCCCCCCCAACAGCGAAGAACAGCATGCATGGCCTGGTCCGTGGCCATGGAATAGG
>VFQN01003268.1_pt1 | contig 23544 bp, 27 predicted proteins | sample 3512371 | NCBI WGS metagenome assembly VFQN01 (sample SAMN10412370, study PRJNA504923) | tailings metagenome | isolation source: Replicate 2 from Balatoc abandoned mine | place: Philippines: Itogon, Benguet | collected 2017-08-28
CGGGAATAAGAGCCGTCCTGGGCGCCCGAGCCACACGCAGCAAGGCAGCACAACGTTCGCCAGCCCACAACGGCACACACGCCCCCGCCAAACCCTCTGGCCGGCGCAGGCAGGAGGGGCACGGTCTGACCAAAGCAAGCAAGACCCAGGGCCGGGCACTTCACGCCCGAACACCTAAAACTAACACACGACCCGCGAGACGGGTTGGCGTTTGCACTTGGGCTGTCCTGTGACTATCAAGACGCAAAGAGTATTGCAATTCTCTACCGTATTAGCGTTAAGCGCTGTACACCAGGGCCCACAGCCACCTGGCCAAGGGACTCTCTGGGACTCTGCCTGCCACGTGTGCACGACCATGTGCTTGCGCTTGGGCGTGGCTTAGGAAAGTCCGTGTGCGGTCCGTGTGTAATGTGTCCGGGCATAATCGCTGCCTGCTGAGAAGCGTACGGCTGTGCTACGGCGCACGCTGCAAGCCAGGACAGCAGCAGCGCACTGCGGCCCCCAGCAGCCTGACCACCCTGATGCTGCCTGACGGGTTCTCTCATGCGTCATGCCAACCACGAGCCACGTGCTGCCAGACACGTCGCTCCGTACGGCGCGTTGCGTGCCCGCAGCCACATGTCACGTGGTGGGGGACAGGCGTGTCGTGTACACGTGCCGATCGCAAAATATGCTGTGGCCCACGAGCAGTGAACGCAACACGCTAGGGTATGCCCCTCACGCCCCATCAGCTGTATCGCTTCTGCCGTCGCCTTTAGGGAAGGCTTCCGGCACATTGCCTCCTCTGTGCGGTGCATGCGGTACCGGTACCATTGCCTTCGAGCATCGTAGTACAAAGCTACGTATTCGCATTGTGCGTGGTATCCCTTGGGCCCTACGGCTCGTATGGGAAGTTACACCTGCCATGTGTAACGACTGAACTGAACTGAACTGAGCTGAACCATAGGGCACCCAGGCATCCCCATGGGGTCACCCTGTAGCGAATCTGGGCATGCATGACAAGGGACGCCGCGCTGTGGCCCCGAGCCCCGGACCCTAACCTCCAACAGCACGAGGTGCAATGTAAAAGCGACCGAAAAGCTCACTGTTATGCGTGTCCCTCCATGTTATGCGCGACTCTCAGCCCATGTAGGCTCAAAGGGACGCTGAGGAGCCGAGTGGGACTCTCCCATACCATACCGTCCGTTACGTATGTGTAGATGCCGCCGTCACTGTGCGTTACCACACACACCCTGCCCCGCCTGGATTCCAGACAACTGGTACTCCACCCAGCACGCACTGACGGTCAGCATGCTTGTACCTGCTGTTGGTACACCTCCGGCCAGGTGCCGGCTCCCGTGCGCTAGGCGATGTGGTGCACGATCCTTCGCTCTCTACAAGCAACACCTGCCGACAGGACGCTAAGCCGCGCGTCTTCCCTGCGTGCGTGCTGCATGTCAGGCACAATTGGGTGTTTGGGTCCCAGTCTGAGTACAGTACAATGTGAGTATAATTTCAGAAGCAATTGCCCAATTGCCCCATGACAACCTGTGTTGCCGTAACCATGTGTGTCCATGTCGCCACGTGCTGCAATCAGCCTCATCGCCAACACGCCGCCGGCGCGCGTGCACGATGCCCCTCCGTCCCCCTCGCCGCCCCCCCGCCCCCACCACAAGCACCCACAAGCACACCGTGCAATATGCGCAATGCGTACCAAGGTACCTAATCGGTACGTACCAAAAGTTCACACTAGATGTGGGGCAGTGTGGGCTGTGGGTTACCGTTACCCTATGGGTACCCTATGGGGTAACTACCGGTAACAGCCATGTGCCGTCATCCGCCCCCACAACCAGCAGCGAGCTACGACGATCGTTCACCAAAGCACCACGACAGAAGGTAGTCGTGGGGTACCAGGTGGGGCGCAAAACGGCCTGCTTGCTATCATCGTATAAGGTTGGTCGGTCGCCACCCCCGCCCCGCCAAGCGGCGGCAAGCGACAGTGTTGTTGCACCAAAAGCGACTCATCACACGGCTCACATAGCTAACACGCACGTGACACGCTTTGCACCAAAAGCGCCACACCAGCGAGTGATTGTGGGGTGACCCCTGGGCCACGAAACGTCCCCCTCCACCAAAGCACCTATGTGGCACCTAAATGGCACCTAACGGCCCGCTCGCCCTTCCACGCGACGGCTGACTTCGCCTCTTGAGAGCAGCAGCGTGTGTGTGTGGCTTAACTAAGATGAACTTGCTTTACGTCGTCGTCAGTCGTCGTCCCAGGCGGCAGCTAGCTTGGCCTCCCGCTCGCGGCGCGATTCCTTGTTGGCCTGCAGGGGGAAGGGGAAAGGGGTTCCAACGGTCAACTCTCTGGTCGTCCGTGCGCCCACCTGCCTGTCGTGTGCGCATTGACAGTTACCGCTGGCATGCAGACAGGTGTCAAGGCATGCAGGATGCAGGTCGGCTCGCGTTGCCTGACCCAGTCCTAATTCCACTACCTTCAGAAGCTTCAGGTACTGCCCAAGCAAGCCAAGCCACAAGCTAGAACCCACTAATTTGACCGGCCGGCACTGCCGTACATGACTGTCGTACGCGGTGCATGAGCCCTACACCCGTTGATGCGCTGTGCGGCTAGTTAGCCCTCCCCGCTTCCTGCACATGTACTGCTGTATGTCCCACTAGCCCTGCCGTACACGACCGTCGTACTATGTGCGTGCCGTACACACCTTGCGCTGTGCGGCCAGCTTCTGCTCTCCGTCGCGGTCTCGGAGCTCCCTCATTCCCAAGTGGTGGCTTAGCAGCTTGCGCGCCACAGCCGTCGTTGTCGCCGGCCGCTCGCGGGGCGGCAGCAGGTCTGCGGTTTGACAGGCGCAAGTGAAGCAAAAATACCTTGGCAGGATTGTGATTCACGCTGAGGGAGATGGTTCCTGTCGAACATGCTTTCGGGCTAAGGGACGAGGAGGGGAATGCAACATGGTGGGGTCACGCCAAGGTGGTGGCTTAGCAGCTTGCGTGATACAGCTGTCGCTGTGGCAGGCCGCTTGCGGGTAGGGAGGAGGGCTGCGGCAATCAAGCACACACATACACGGCCACACGAGTGCCCGCGACTGCGTGCGGTAAGTAATACGGAAATGCGACATAGGACGTGCGGCGTGCGTGGTGGCAGGCAGCCAGCGGGGTTCAGTGAAGCCAGATGAGCTGAGCCTGTGCGGGGTGCATGCATGCCCAGGTGGTGGCTTAGGAGTCTGCGCGCAACGGGGGTGGCCGTGGCAGGCCGCTCGCGGAGCAGCACATTACTAATATAGTGCAGCAGTTGTGGGTAGTCATTTTCCAACTAATCTCCGTTGAATCCTACCAAAAGGCTCACCTGGGCCGTACAGTGCCTTTGCCGCGGCCGACGCCTGCTCCCAGGACCGCACCCGGTACAGCTCCAGGCCCTGCAGCTCCTGGAGCACCAGCGAGGCTGCAAAGGGCAACAGGGCGATGGCAAAGTCAGTCAGAGTAGCAGGAGGTACCAGCCAAGTACCGAATGTCAAGGTCCCTCAGCGGTACAGCTCCAAGACCTGCACCTCTTGGAGCACCAGCGAGGCTGCAAAGGGCGGTGGAGCAATATGTGGATAGGACAAAGAAGGAAAGTGGGCTCAGCTATGACACTTCCTTGCGTTCTTCCCCCACAGCGGTACAGCTCCAGGCGCCTGCCTTACTGAAGCACCAGCGCAGCTGCGGAAGGTGACCGTGTAGATACACCGGGCGTGTTGTAGTTGGAGTAGTTGGAGTTCCTCAGCGGGGCACACCTAGGCCCTGACCCCCCTGCTGCACCTGCCCACCTGTTGCTCCGTTGGGGCACACGATGAGGGCGTGTTGGTCGTCAACCCACTTGATGGACGCCTGGGGGCGGCCGTCCTGAGGAGGGGGATTGGGGTGGAGGGGTGGGGCCAAACAGGGGGCAAGAAGGGAGGTATCAGGAGGGGAGTACGCAGTACGGTAGGTTGAAGTACTGCAGCTGGTAAATCGGCGGTGGTGCTGGGGTTCCACCCACTTGATGGACGGCTGGTGGCGGCCGTCCTGAAGGGTTGGGAAAACGTACTAGTCACTTGACGTGTAATAGTTGAAGGTTGCAACTCGCAACGTCACTGCTTATGGATGAGTTCGGCACGCATCCGAGGACACACGGCCTGCACCAGCTCCTCCTGGTGGCGTGTCTTATTGTTGTCGCGCTAATACACAAACACACGGCTAATTCACACGCAGCACCTGTGGGTACACGGCCTCCATCAGCTCCTCCAGGTACTGTGTTTCAACGTGACGGTAACACACACGCACACCTAATACACACGGTCCGCCTCCCTTCCCCCTCCCGGCGCACCTGTGGGTACACAGCCTCCATCAGCTCCTCCAGGTGGTACGTTTCAACGTGACGGTAACACACACGCACAGCTAACACACACTGTCCGACTCCCTTCCCCCCTCCCGGCGCACCTGTGGGTATACGGCCTCCATCAGCTCCTCCAGGTGGTGTGTCTTAACGTCCAGGGTCAAGTCGTACAGCTCCAGCACGTGGGTGCAGTCGCCCAGGGCAGCTGCGTGAGGGGCGGAGAAACATGTGTATTAGCGTCGCAGGTGTGTCTTGACGTCCAGGGTGATGTCATACAGCTCCAGCACGTGGGTGCAGTCTCCCAGCGCAGCTGCGTCAGGGGCGGAGAAACATGTGTATTAGCGTCGCAGGTGTGTCTTGACGTCCAGGGTGAGGTCATACAGCTCCAGCACGTGGGTGCAGTCGCCCAGGGCAGCTGCGTGAGGGCGGAGGAGAATGTGTATTAGCGTGTGCATGTGTATTAGCGTTGCATGTCGGGTAACAGTCAGGCGCTCAGGTCGTACAGCTCCAGCACGTGGGTGCAGTCGCCCAGGGCAGCTGCGTAAGGGCGGAGGAGAATGTGTATTAGCGTGTGCATGTGTATTCCCACAAAAAACACAGACTCCCACAAAAAAGCAACAGGTGCACACAGCTAGCCCACTCCGCCCCGCCAGCGTGCATGCATGGCATGCACTCATCACAAAGCAAGATACTGAATGGAAGTAGACAACCTATGCCGCTTACATCTGGTTGCCTGGCTGAGCTCCGCCGGCGGCCCCGCCGCCCAGTCCCGCCTGTCGCCGCCGCCGCCACTGCCGCCGCCTACCGTCCACCCAGTCATTGCCGCCACCGCCGCCGCAGCCGCCGCGTCGGTCCTCAACGGCGACGCTGAGGCTCTGCCGCCGCTTACGCCGGCGGCCGGCGACTCTGATCGGAGGCTGGAGGCTGCCTGTCCCGCAGCCAGCACAGCGCCTGCCTCTGATCCCGACGGCAACGCGGAAGAAGGTCCTCTCCCGCCGCCGCCACTGCCGCCGCCGCTGCCGCCGCCAACCGCCCCACCAGCCACCTCCGCCACCTCCACCTCCGCCTCCGCCGCCGCCGCCGACCCCGACGGCAACGCGGGGGAAGGTCCTCTCCCGCCGCCTGCTGCTGCCGCCGGTGACGGCGACGGCGGCGCTGGCCGGAGGCCGGCGCTTGTGTGACACGCTGCGAGCACATGGCCCACGCTTTCACCAGCGCCCACGCTTTCGCCAGCGCCCACGCTGCCAGCAACACCCGCAATGGAGCTTGGCTCACTACCTAGCCCACTCCCACCGCTGCCAGCGTTCTGTGACGACGCCTCGCACTGCAATTGTTTGTCCTCACTCCCAGCCTCTGCACTGCTAGCATTGCCTTGGGCCCCTGGGCCGCTGTCCCCCGCCTTTGCTGCTGGCTGGGCCCCAGCCGCCTGGCCAGCGCCCTCCTCTGTTCCTTGGCCGCTGGCCCTAACCAGGCCTGCAGTGGCCGCCGCCGCTGCCGCTGCTGCTGCTGCTACCGCCGCGGCTGCTGGTGCCTCCGCTTCCCCTAGGCCCCCTCCGCTTGGTTGGTTGTCCTTCACCCCACCTGCGCGACTCACCGACTTCCCACTACGCCCCTCATTGGTTTGACTGGTGCCCCCAGAACTATGATTGGCCCCTGTCTGCTCTGAAGGCGGTGGCGGCGGCGGTAGTGGCGGCGGCGGCAGCTGGGGCGGCGGCGGGGATGGCTCGTCAGCCGACGGTGGCGGCGCCGCCGTTCGTACCCTGGGTGGCGGCCGGCCGCCGAGCGCCCGCGCAAACAGCGCCGCTCCGCCGCCAAGCCGCCCTGCGGCGGTGCTGGCGGCGGCGGGCGCCTGGCGGGCGGGGCTGGCGCCGACGGCGGTTGACGCAGTTGCAGCAGGTGCGGCGGCGGCGGCGGAGGCAGCGACATTGGGCTTGGCTCCGGAAGCAGCGCTGCCCGGGGCTTCCGCACGGCTGGCCGGAAGTGGGGATGCTGCATCCTTGCTAGCGGGCTTGTTGTGAGGGGAGTCCCGGGACAGGCGTGCGCCGGAAGGGGGCAGTGCGGCGGCAGCGGCAGCGGCGGCAGAGGCCTTGGGCGCGGCTTTACTGCTGTTCCCGTTTGCGCTGAGATCGGATGCCGTCGTTTTCTTGTTCTGATTGGACGAGGGCGCATGCGTGTCTGTCTGGGCTTTCCGAGCACCGGAGCTGGCGCTTGCCGGCTGTGCGGACGTTGGCGCGCCGCCAGCGTCGGCTCCCTCCCCGCTGCCGTTGCTGTTGCTGTTGCCTCTCCCCCTGCCTATGCTGCCGCTGCTACCCCCTTTGTCGCCGCCGCTGGCGCCGCCGCCGCCGGCAGATGACCCAGAGGCCCCTCGGCCCCTTAGCGCCGCCGCCGCTGCGGACGCAGCCTCCACCGCCACCGCCGCAGACCCTGCCACCGCCACCGCCGCCGCCGCCACCGTCGCCGCCGCGCCCGGTGGTGACCCTTCGTCTTTCTGTCCGGCCGATGGGTCGCGCCCCGCCACGGCCACCGCAACAGTCGCTGCCGACTCCGCGTCGCCGTGCCTCTGTTGCCGCTGCCTGCTTCCACCGCCAGCCTTTTGACCTCCATCGCCGCCGCCGCCACCTCCACCGCTGCCGCCGCCGCCGCCGCCGCCGCCGCCGCTGCGCTTGCCTGCCTGCCCCCTTGCCCCTGCCACGCCGCCCGCCGCCTCCCCTCCAGCCCCATGCGATGCACCGGCCTCCGTCGAATTCCGTCTATGTGCACGCTCACGCTGCTGCTCATGTTGTGCGCTACGCCCGTCCCCTGCCTTGGCCACCCGCCCCAGCCCCAGTCCCGGGGGGCCGTCTTGGGAGGGCTGTTTGGAGCTGTTTGGCCCCCTGCCGCGCGATGCAAGGGAGGGCCCCATGCCGCCCTGCATCTGGGAGGCCAACCGCTGGAACATCTCCTGCGCCTCCCGTACATTGCCCTGCGCGGTCGGCGGTTGATAGTTGACGGTTGTTACTTGTCAGGTGATGAGAGGGTTGCTGGAGGGTGTTTGTGGACGACTAAGGGCAGATGCATGAGCAGACGGCGCCTGTGGCTTGTTCCTCGCATGGAAACCGTACGTTGGGTTCCTGTGATGTGCACGCTTCATGAGTGTACGGCGGCTGAGATGATAGCACGTGACCCTCATGGTTGCAGTTGACATGTGCTGTTGGGCCCCGGTGGGGCCGGACGAGTCCCGTGCAGTATGGCTTGCAGCATGGGTGCAATGACGTGGTTGCAAGGGGCAGCTCCTGCGAGTCGGGTGAGGGTGCACGCTTTCGACGGGGGTGGTGGCGCAGTTGACCACCACGTGACCAGGGGTCACGAACGGCCATGACGGTGTGTGTTAACGCCCCGAGCCTTCCCAGCTGCCGTGTCTTAGCAGTTTGATTCAGTTCGAGTTGCCGATGGCTGCTTTCCCCCCTTTGTGCCTGTTTGGCCCACCTTTCTGAGCTCGAGCACAGCGAGGTCACTGAGCACAGCCGCATAGTCAGGGTCGCTGCTCGACCGAAAGGAGGCCAGGCGAGCGCGTAGGTCTCTTTCCTCGTCGTTCGCCATTCTCTACTACGAATATCGCATTACCAATAGCAGTAACGTAACTGTTTGGATGCCAAAGCTCAGGCGCCCGCCCGCCCGGTTTTTACGACTGATAGCGCCACTTGCAATGGAAGCTAATTGAAGCAATAAATGAGGTAATCCTCTATTACTTGGCTTGGCTGGGTGTCCTTGCCGTTGAGGCCCATGGCATCGCCAAAGCGGGGCCCGCGATCAGAGTCCTTGCTCCTGGAACCAGAGTCCAAGCCGGTTCCACAATAGTGAACAAACTGACACCTTTGACCACACCTATCTGCTAGGCACAGTGACACAATGCCCTGCCCACAACTGCTCCTGTCTACTGAACTGGTGTCAATCGCGCCAACCTCGCAAGCGACCGCTCAGACGATAGGAGTAGGGGGCGCCCCATGGCGCCCCAATGACTTGTAATCATATAGCAGGTCTGATGCACATCTCCTGGACTGCCAGTTCCTTAAACCTGGCGCACGCGGTAGGTCGACACTTGGCCTGGCAAGGAGGCGCAGCGCCAATGTGCCCTTAGTAATAGCACATGAGATCGAGGCATCATTGTGGAGCTCTCCGGTCAGCCAGTCAGAACGGCTAAGAGCCTGGAGGTCACCGATGGTCGTCCCGCGAGTCATCGTCGTTCGACCCCCTGCGTTGACTTTGCAGGTGGAGACACCCGCATTCAACAGCATATAACATCTGGCTTAAGGCGGCATCAGTGTAACAACGCAGCTTAAAACATTAGGAGGAGCGCCCTGAACAACCATTTAGCATGGAGCAGCCGCGCCAGTTCGCACAGATGACTCGATAAAGCGACTCCGGAGCAGGAGCTTGCTACGGACGCTTTGCCGGGAGAAGCGCTTGCAGCAAGCCGCCGGCTAAACCTTTCACCTGCTCGGCAGCAGCTGGTTGTCTGACCGTCTGTGGAGCACCCCAGGGCGGCCGCACGCCCGCGGCCGCTGCCACACCCCACCAGCTGCTACGCACCAGCAAGCCGGCTGTGGAGGCAGCTATCCACCTACTGCAAACATGGCGACTGTGCAGATCACGTATGGGGAGGCTAAAGGAGACGGGACGCAACCGACGCGGGCCTTCTTCCAACTCAACGATGTGAGTCGCAGTCAGCGTCGGGCCCGGGACAGTGGTCCCTGCCAGCGGCAACCTGGCCTATGCTTACCTACAACCCCTGGAGTGGGCTGGATCGGGCGGAGGGTGTGGCATGGGGTCCCCAGGGGGACTACGTTGCAGCTGCAGTCACAGAGGTGTTCCTTGTGGTTGTGTATTACGGTGCGATCCCATGGGTCGGTGCAACAGCGCTGGACCCGGCTGGTCTGCAGCAGCATAGGGAGAGGGGCCTGGGTGTGGGGTGGGATACCGGTACGCGTCCTGGGACGGGTGAGTGGGTGCGTGGTTGGTGGGAGTAGGCACTGTAGCAAACGGCCGCGGCGAGGGCGTTGAGCCGCAAGGCGCGAACAGGAGAAGGTTAGGGGGCGGCTTACCAGCCAATAGTAAGTGGTGACCAGGTCCAGGGCTGGCTGGTGCGTAGGGGCAGCGGGTAGGGTTGGGGCACTAGGGGTGGCAGTTACAGTTACAGTCACAGGCCCAGTAGGGCGCGTCCGGAGAGCCAGGGGGCCATAAGGATGAATACTGAAGTAGGTGGCGATTGGGGGACGGTGCCACTGGGTCACTGGGCGGCGCAGCAGGAGCGAAGAGGGGAATGGAGGCGCATGGGCGCCCTTGGTGTGGCGGTGGGGCGCCTTTGGCCCCCGGCCCCCCGCGCCCCTGCGACGCTCAAAAGGCGTGCGATAAGGCAGCCAGGAGGCTTGTATGCCCCAGGCCGGCAGGCCCCTTGGAGCAGCCTTGTAGGGTTGGCGGGGGGGGGGAGAGGGTGGGCGTAGCTTGTCCAGGGAGGCGGCGTCCAGAAAAGGAGGACGGGTGAGTACGGCATCCGGAGGTCCGGACTTGGACCAGGCCGGCAGGCCCCGGGGAGCAGTCTGGTGTGGCTGGGGGGAGAGCGCGGGGTCCGTTGCGGAGCGGGGCTGGGTCCATCGGGAGGATGGGTGAGAACGGGAGCCGTGAGGCCCAGGCCCGGACCAGACCCAAACCATTCGGGCAGGCTCCGGGGAGCAGCCCGGGTGGGGCAGGGCGGGGGGCGAACGGCCCGGCGGGACGCCCCGAGCTGCAGGCCGCGTGGGGCTTGGCGCCTGCAGGGGCTGGCAGCAGGGGCAGGGGCAGGGGCAGGGTGCGGCGGGGAGAGGCCGTGCGGGAGCCCCAGGGATGGGGGGAAAGGGAGCGGGGAGAGATACCACACTGCTCATTGCTGGGGCCAGGGCTTGGCGGTCAAGAGCGGCCCCGTGTGCCCCAACCACGTGCACCAAACTTTCCTCCCTCGTCAACCCTCACACTCTTAACTGGACCCTCAGGGCAAGCTGCACCTGCCCACCATCCGGGACTACTTCCGGCTAACCAATGTTCGGTTGAACGATGTCGTACATCCAACCGACTCCAACGGCTTCACGTACAGCACCTTTGCGCCCAACTCGGCCATCCGGGTCACAGGGGACCCCATGCCAGGTGGGGTTGGGACCGGCGGAGGCGGTCTTAGAAATTGGGCCCTGCAGTGGTGGGGCGCAGAGACGCAGCCTGTGCGCTCGCCTGGTGGAGGTTGCTTGCTTCTTGTATGCCTTTTCCAGACACGCTGTCCTGCCTGTCCACATGTTACCGCCGGGCCTCCGCACCTGTAGGCCAGCGTTGACAGTACTGGCTTTTGATGTGTCTACATGCAGACCAATGTTCGTGGTCGTGAGGGTATCCCTTTATGTTGCTGCCCGGTCCCTTGCAGTTGTGGGCCGCCAGACCCGCATCCTGCTCATCCGCACCACAATGGCAAAATATCATTTATCATATATCCAATCGTATCCTGAGCAGTACTTATTATGTATCCAACCGTATCCCGCAGTCGTGGGCCGCCAGACGCGCATCCTGCTCATCCGCACCACGGAGGAAGGCACCTGCGGGGGCGATGGCGGCGGCGGTGGGAGCGGCGGCGGCGGCGGCGGGAGCGGAGACCTGTCCGGCAACAAGCGGAGGGGAGGCCAGGTGGGGTGGAAGCTACTTACTACTGCGCTGTGATAGCGTGCCGATTTCCCGTTGAGAATGCACGGCAATGCCATGGTGTTGTGATCAGCGGCGGCTGTTTCGCTGTTTGAAGGAAGCTCTAGCAACAAGCGGAGGCGCGGCAAGGTGGGAGCGGATGGCTGCGTAGGGAGCAGTGTACGGTACCAACAGCCATTGCCTCATGCACTCGAATTGCACGTGACAATGATCAGACGCTTACCGCGACTGGGGCATACTTGTGCCCTGCCCTCGCAGGTGCACGAGGAGAACCTGGGGCTGTGGACGCTGCCGTCCCCCGAGGCGCAGCCCAAGACTCTGGCGGAGCTGACAGCAGCCATACGGGCCTTCCTGCAGGTACGGCCTTCACCATGAGTGCAATTACATGCGTGCGACGGATCAGTGCCACTTGGTCTGTGTTCCGGAAGGTGTGGCGTTCAAGGGACTGCTCCAGGCCGGCGTTCCCTTGGGTGCATCTGCACCTGTTGGCCCCTCATCCGTGGTACCCTGTGACGCCAGCGAGTCCCAATAGTCGCCCTTGTGTGCTGACATGTGCCATTTTGTGTTCGGGCACACGTTTCCATGCATCTCTTGTCTCTCAATACATTGTTACGGTGTGTGTTAACATGTGCCGTCTCCTTTTCAAGCGCGTTTTTCCATGCATCTCTTGTCTCTTAGTATAACATGCCGGCCATGGTGCCCTCCTGCGCGCAGCTTGACGACCGGCCCGAGGGCCCCGGCGGCGGCCCCGGCGGGCCCGCCGCCGCCACCGCCGCCGCCGCCAACGGCGCCGGCGTGGGTTGGCATTATCGCTACCGCTACTTCACGGAGCTTGTCCCAATCATCAGCGACAGCAGCCTGGTGGAGGCCTTTGACCACTTCAGGTGGGTACAGGGAACACGGCAGGGCAGGTACTGCAGTCCAGGAGAGACCCGCCCCTGCTGCAGCCGCTGTGTAGTTTGGACCAGGCTATGCATACGCAGTGCAGTTCCTGGGTAGCGATGAAGCAAAGGCCATGCGGAAGCATGCGACCACTTCCGGTAGGGCCTGGTACTGGTGTGGCGGCGACTTGGGCATGCAGTTGACCGCTCTGCAGCCTTGGCGGGGCGATGGCACCGTCCTGGAGGGGTGCTAAGGCATCTGTTCCCAAGCACTGTCGCATTGACATGCAGCATGAAGAGCCCTGCCCATGATAGTACTTCATTAATTTCAAACGTCGTACCGTCCCCGAGCCGATATTCGCCCCAAAAGTATTAATGACGAAGCTGCGTAACCTCGCATGCCGCAGGACCATCGCGTCGCGCTACAGTGACGACGAGGGTGCCGCCGCGCAGCACTGCCGCCTGTACCTGCAGCCGCTAGAGCCGGAGGACCACCACCACCACCACCACACCCACCACCACGACGCCTTTGCGGCGGGGCACCACCTGGCGCCGCGGCAGCGCATCCGGGCGCGTATGTCCGGTGGGTGGTGTTGCTGTGAGAGGTTGCCGGGCACAAATCCCTCTGCTGGCCACTGGATGGGCAAGCGGATAACATTTCGCGTCCCTTGGGAACGCCCGCAGGTGTCCTAGACGCTGCTGCGGCCCACTCCAGCGGCCGCGAAGCCGCATCGGCAGCAGCAGCGGCGGCGGCGGCAGCAGCGGCGGCGGCGGCGGCGGCGGGGGCGCCCCGTCTGCCGCTGGGCTCGCTCCCGCCAACCCTGCCGCTGGTGTCCCACATTCCCCTGCCCGGTGCGCCCGCCGATGCGTCGGCGGCGTCGGCGGCGGCTAACGCCGCCACGGTTGCGCAGTTGCTCAGCGGTTCGCCCGCCACCGCCACCGCCGCCTTGGCGGCAATGATGGCGGCGGGCTTCGCGCCGTACGCGCACCTCGCAACGCCGCCGCCACCGCCGGCGGCGGCGGCGGCGCTGCCGGCTCTGTCGCCGTTGCACGTCGCCAGCGGCAGCAGCGGCGGCGGCAGCGCCGTGCCGCACCCGGCGGCGACGCCAATGGTGGTGACGCCACCGCCGCAGCCGGACTTCCTGCATCCGCTGGACAGCGCCGGCGGCAGCGGCAGCGTCGGAGAGGACTGGGAGGGCATTTGGCCGTCGTTGAGCCGACGGCATGGGCAATTCGGGAGCAGGGGGCGGAGCGCTGGCGGCGCCGGTGGCGGCGGCGGTGGCGGGCTAAGCAGTGGCGGCGGCGGCGGGGGCCATGGGTTTGCGGCGGCGGCCGCCGGCTTCCCGTGCGCCGCCGCCGCCGGCGGTGTCAGCGGCCTGCCGACGATTACCACAACGCTTGCGAGCGCCGGCAGCGGAAGCCTCAGCGTTGGCGGCGGCGGCGGCACGATGAGCCCTCGCAAAGGGCCGGCGAGGCAGCTCAGCGGCGGCAGTGCGCTGCAGCGGGCTGCCGTGACGGCGGCCGCGATCGCCGCCGCCAACGCCGCCGCGGCGGCGGCGGCGGCCACCGAGACGGAGGCGGAGGAGGACGACGAGTCGGACTCGGGCGACATGATGGCGGTGGATGGCGAGGGAGCGGTGGGTCCTGTATGGGAGTCAAGTGGGTCCTGGTTTGGGGTTAATACACATAGGCCCGCTGCGGTGGGTCCGGGTTGGGATTTACGAGCTACGACACATGGGCCTGCTTCGCCTTTGTGAGGGTGCGTGGGTTCGGGGGACATGATGGCAGTGGACGGAGACGGAGCGGTGGGTTGTGGTTGTGGGTTAAGACACATGGGTCTGCTGCGTGGTTGTAAGTTGCCGCCTTGCTTGGTGTGCCGTGTGAACCCATAAGGTGTGTAAGAGCTGCGGCAGGTGCGGTATGGGCTCTCGTGTACTGATCAGGTGACGTTGTCGTTGGCCCGGAGGTGTGCCGTCGCGGCTGTCGGCCTTCGTTCGCCTCACAGCTGCAGGACACGCCAACCCATAAATGTTTAATCATTGTTGAAATGTATGCTTCGTTTTTGTACAACAAGTAGCTCGGTGATATCTTCCAATAATCCTTCTCGCATGAAATGACATCCCTTTCGTCCTTCTAAACTGCTGCAGGACGCTCCTAGCCGCACGCTACAACGGAGCGGCTCCGTCAAATCGGCTGGCGGTGTGTCACTTGCGGCGTTGCAGGAGGCGGGCGGCAGCGGCAGCGGGCCGCCGGCCAAGAAGGAGAGCAGGACGAGACACCCGGACGGAAGGTGAGGATTATAACATAAAAATGTATTGAAATTTTAGCCATGTATTATACCGCTCTGTTGGTGGGGGGGAGTGCAGCCGCCGGCCAAGAAGGAGAGCAGGACACGGCACCCGGACGGAAGGTGAGCAAGTGAACACTCTCCCGCCCGCTGCGTACAGGGGCGTCGTGGGCCGTATCAGCCAAGTGTCTTGTCCCACAATTAACCCGGTCCTGTGGACCACAATGTGTTTGTTGCTGGTGGAGTTGGTCTGCGAGGAATGACGCGTCGTGTGCTATTGCAGGTTCCGCAACGAGGCGCAGCACTCGAAGAAGATGGCCAATATGGGCCATGTAAATCAGGCAACCAGTCCATGATCAGACTGATAAATTTGTATTTCCATAGTATATCATCGCATTATTATGTGTTATTGCAGGTTTCGCAACGAGGCTCAGCACAACAAGAAGATGGCGGACATGGGCCGCACATGCCTGGCACCATGTCCAAGATTCAACTTTTTACACAACCTCCTGTGTTATGCATGCTGCTTGCTTGTTCCTGTTGCTGTTGCAGGTTTCGCAACGAGGCTCAGCACAACAAGAAGATTGCGGACATTGGCAAACCAGGCAATTGGTCCGCAATGCAAGAATTGTATGATTGTAATTACATCGTACTGATCGCATTATCCTGCTGCTGCTGCTGCTGCTGCTGCTGCTGCTGCAGGTTTCGCAACGAGGCTCAGCACAACAAGAAGATGTCCGACATGGGCCGCAAGATCAACGAGCTGTTCGATGGAGCCATCGCGGGCATGACGGAGGTGAGGCTGCGTTCACGGCTTCGCGTTTTTCCTACAACACTTCGTAACGATGTGTAACTGCTTGCGCGGTATTGTGTTCAACTGTGTCGGTGTGGGGTCGATGGAGCCATTGCGGGCATGACGGAGGTGGGGCAACCACAGTGCAACCACCCTCGAACACTAATACACGCACCCGCTAATACACACACCCTAACACACTCGCACCGTGTGGGGTCGATGGAGCCATTGCGGGCATGACGGAGATGAGCAAGCAGCAGTCCGGTAGGGGCGAGGTGGATGTGCGGTAGGGGTGTGGTAAGGTTGGGGTAGGGGGGAGGTAAGGGTGCGGTAGGGGTGAGGTGGGGATGCGGTAGGGGTGCGGTAGGGGTGAGGTGGGCATGCGGTAGGGGGAGGTAAGGTTGAGGTAGGGGGGAGGTACGGGTGCATCTTCGACTGGGCCCCTTGCTACACGTCGTTGCTTCTGGAAGACGACAAAGGGATGAAATGCGCCTGCTGTTCAAGCACCCCTGCACCGCCTCACAGTGCGAGCACCTGCATTCAATAATACACGCACCCGCTAATGCACAAACTCTCACCGCAGGTGGTGGACCACAAGAAGATCAGCTGCTTGCTGTGCAAGCACCCCCGCACCGCCTACTCGACCTGTCGTACACTCACCACCCCGCGCTCGTACATGCACCCGCTAATACACTCAGGTGGTGGACCACAAGAAGATCAACTGCCTGCTGTGCAAGCACCCCTGCACCGCGTACTCGGCCTACCACACCGACTGCGTGCGGAAGCATTTCCTGCGCCACCACGAGCCGGTGCTGCGGGAACGGGGCGTGGACGTCAGCCGGTGGCGAAAAGAGTACGAGATGTCGCAAAAGTGAGTGGAGCACAGTGGCTGTTGGAGGCATGCTGTAAGATGTCAGGAGCGCTTAGAACGCGAGGGGGTGTAGGAACCGGCCAGTGTCGCAAGGGGCACGAGTTGTCACTTGCATCGCATAAACCGCACGCTGTTCAAGTGCTTCGCATCAGACCCCAACTGCCCGGCATCTGATCACCCGCCGCCCCCTTCCTTGCGCACCCCCTTGCACTGGTCTACTGCTTTCCACTCCCTACACCTTGCCGCTCGGTGGTTGCCCCCTATGCACTCTTTTCCTTGCTCATGGTTAAACGTGCGCAGGCTGCCCTGTCCAACGCCTCCTCCCTGCCTCCAGCAAACAGCCTGCAAATGGCCGCCTCTTACCCAACACCCACCGCCCCTTCGCCCTTTGCCTTTCCTGCCACAGGGTCAAGCGCGCCCAGGCAGCCCTGTCCAACGCCCCCTCCCTCTCCCCAGCCAACAGCCTTCAAATGCCGCTGGGCCCCGTGCCCGGCCCTGGCCCCGGTCCTGGCCCCAGCTCCGGCCCCGGTGCCAGTCCTAGCGGCCTGGGGCCCAGCGGCGGCCACGGTGCTAGTCCTAGCGGCCTGGGGGCCAGTCCTAGCGGTCTGGGACCTAGCGGTGGCAGTGTTACGGGCCCGTTGGGGCTGGGCCTACCCATGGCCTCGGGACCGGTGGTGGGAGGGCCGGCGGGGGCGCCGCCGCCGCAGCAGCAGCAGCCGATGCACCAGCAGCAGCACCATCATCAACACCAGGGCCACCTGCAGCAGCAGCACCAATATCAGCACCCACACCAGCAGCACCAGCACCAGCAGGGGGTGTCTGGATCGCTGGGGCCGGCGGGCGGTGGGCTGGAGAGCGGGGGCAGCATGAGACAGGTGGGTCAGCGGCGGGCGGGTTGGGAATGTTACCTAGGACACGATGCTGACGCCGAACACTGTGGCCTCGCAACCAAGATATTCGCACGCATCGTTTGGAACACACCGTCTCTCTGATGACCTGCGTTATTGCCACACCAGCTGTCAATGACGGGCAGCGGACGGCCATCGTGCTACGTACGGTACGGAAAACGACATTTTGATATCCGCTCGATCCGCTCTAAACGTAGTAAAACTTGTTGAATCATTTGCTTTCGCCCCTCCGCAGCAACTGTCAATGGCGGGAAGCGGCATGATGCTGCCGCCGGTTGGCGGCGGCGGCGGTGGTGGTGGCGGCAGCCTGGTATCTGCCTTTGGGGCCTTCAGCGGGCACGACCTCGGCTCACCGCACGGCCACGCACACAGTCATGGGCGAGGGCACGGTCACGGACACGGCCATGGTCACGGACACGGCCTTAGCCACAGTCATGGCTTAAGCCACCCAGGGGGGCACCACAGCGGCAGCAGCGGCGGCAGTGGTGGCGGTGGCGGCGGCAGCGGAGGGCACATGGTGATGTCGCACAGCCACGGACACCTGGGGTCGCTGGCGGCGGGTGTGCAGCACCTCATGATGCAGGTGGGTTAGCTGCGTGGTGCTGCGTGTGTGTATTAGCAGTGCGTGGTGCACCACCTGGGGTCGCTGGCTTGCGGGCGTGCGGCACATCATGATGCAGGTGGTTAGCTGCATGGTGCTTCTTCTGTGTCTTAAGCAGGCGGTGTTGTGGGCACGTCCCATTCGCAGTGTGTGTCGCCGACCACCGATATCCAACCGTAAAGCTGCGCTTTTCCTACAGTGCCCGTCATGAACTCCAACAAACGACCTCCTTTCGTTTGTGAAAGCGTTGTTGGCAACCAAAAACACTGCATCTGCGTGCCCCCTGCCTGTCCCCTGTCCCATAGGAGTCCGGCCCAGGCCATGCACCCGACGGCTCCCAAGGCGGCCACCCGGGCGGCCCTGGCGGCGGCGGCGGCGCCGCCGCCAGCGGCAGCGTCGCCGGCTCCGTCGCCGCCGCCGCCGCCGCGCTGTCGGCGCCCAACATGCTGCGCATGAGTAGCGGCACGGTAACGACGGAGCTGCAGCCGGCTTCATCGCTGCCGCGGACAACGAGCGGACACTTCTCCCGACAGGGTTCGCTGGGCATGGTGGGTTCGGGGCAGCATCTCGGGATTGTGTACGGCTGGTACGCGTAAAGCCTGGGGGCTTGGGGCTGCGTGGGGACATGACGCCAGTGTTTGTGGGTTGAGACTTGTTGGCGGTGAACTGGGGTGGGCACCTGGGCCGGCTTCGTCGCTCCCACAGACCACCAACGAGCATTTGCCCCCACACGGCTCACTGGGCACTGGGTAAGGACGACCGGAGCGCGCCCAGGCTCTCCTGTCCTCCCCCATGCTCCACCTATACCACCTATACCACCTATACCACCTATACCACCTATATCGATACACTACCGCTAGCCTTTATCAGCGTGGCAGCCCTACACGCCGGACCAGCACTCGCAGCATCGGAGCAGCAGCGACAACTCGTCCGCGGCGGTCTGGTAATGGGTTGGGCTGGGTTAATCTTTTACACGCCTCATCATGGACCTCGTCGATCTGCAGACTTCGTCTGTCGTCCTACCACCTAATCCCCCATGCTCCCCACAGCGGCTTGAGTCCCCCCAAGTGTCGCCAAGACGCGCTATGTGACAAGCCACACAAGTCACACAAGCCTTGGTGCTGAGATGCAAGGGCATTGCTAAGTTGCGCCCCCTACCCCTACTTCTACGCCTACCTCCCCCACACCAGCTCGAGCAACCCCACCCGCGGCGTGGGGATGGGCGTCCCGGTGGAGTTGATATGCTCGTGCCACAGTGTCTTAAGCCCCGCCCCTTGCCCCTCTCCTTGTCCCCCACACCAGCTCGAGCTACCTCACCCGCACAGCCTGGGCGTGGGGATGAACGTCCCCATGGCTCCGGGCGTGCCGCCCGTGGCCGTACCGGGCGTGACGGCAGTGGGCGCACCGCCCGGCATGGCACAAGGGGCACCTGCAGGGCCGGCAGGTGGGTGGGGGTGTGGCGTGCGGGGTGCAGTGTGGGGATGGGGCTACCGGGCGCGCCGGCAGTGGGCGCACCGCCCGGCGTGCACCTGCAGGGCCGGCAGGTGGGTGGGGGTGTGGCGTGCGGGGTGCTGTGTGGGGATGGGGCTACCGGGCGTGCCGGGCGTGGGCGCACCGCCCGGCATGGCACAAGGGGCGACTGCAAGGCCGGCAGGTGCGTTTGGGACGCGGGGTGCAAGGACCGCGCAAGTCGGTGTGCCGGGGTGGGAAGTGCAGGGGTTACCGGGGTTGCCGGCGGTGGGCGCAACGGGGACAACCCACACGGAACACACAACCCACACGGAACACACAACCCACACGGAACAGGGCAGGCAGGCGCTCGGCCACGTATCACTGCCTGCAAACCGACCAACGGCCTCGCCACCACAATGACCTCACTGACAACAAAAAACCCCTCTCCTTCCCACAGGCGGCGTGCCGCCCGTGCACTCCGGCCCTGTCATCACCACGGAAATCGCCCAGGCGCCGCCGCCGCTGCCTCCACAGCCACCGCCGCCGCCGCCAGCGTCGTAAGGCACGTGGCGGTCGACACGTGCCGCGCCAGGCGGCAGCGTCCGGCCGCTCCAGCAGGCAGGCAGCTTGACTGTGCCACACGCGTCGGGGTGGCACGTGGCAGTGGCAGCCAGCACGTGGCAGTGGCACACGGCGGCCGGCACGTGGCAGTTGGCACGTGCCGCGTGGTGATTGCTAGCTGCGGTGGGGACACGTGGCAGGGAGGCCGCCGTGCGCGACGGCGGCGCCGCGTGTGGGCCCACTATCTGGCGTTGGACCATTTGGGTGGACTTGGACGCCACGTGTCACGTGACACGTGTCATGGAGACCGCCGTGCGGGACGGCGGCGCAGCGTGTGGCGCTGCTGAGCGTTGAAGCAGCCGGCTGGATTATCACTGAGCCGGCGGTGGTGGAATGGCGAGGGGTCGTGCGCGCCAAGATCAACAAGCAAGGCAGGTGTAGACGGGCCTATTGGCCCTTGCGCTCAACCACACCAACAGCATGATGTTGGCGTCTGTCTGAACCGGCAGGCAGGCAGGCGGGCAGGCAGATGGCTTGGCCATCCATCAGTGCCATGGGTTACGTGCCACACGAGGCGAGGCGAGGCGAGGCTGCTCCACAAGCCGCGCGCACGTGTGGGCCGTTGGGGAGGGTCTACACCGTCTGAACCCGTGCACCGTCTGCACCCGTGGCAGGCACTTGACAGGAGGGGCGTTTGGAGGTAGCAGGAGGGGAAGCGAGGCCGCAGCTCAGTGTGCAGCGTATGCAGGTGGTGCAGCAGCAGGAGGCGCGGCCGCAGGTGTGCAGCGTTGAGCGGTTGGATTGTTGTGGACCGTATGGTTGGTGTGGCGTCCACGAAGGCGACCGTGGCCACTCGCACTCGGACGGACGTGCTGTGCCGTTGGCTGCGTGGCCGTGCCGTCGGCTGCGTGGCCGTGCTGTGCCGTTGCTGGCCTGTGCGGCGTCCGAACAGGGCGGGAGGCGTTCGCAGGCAGCGACCGAGCCATGCACGCAGGCGTGCAGGGCCGTGGGGCGGTGCGTTGCAGCAGTCACACGGCAGCGGCCGGAGTTCATTGACGCGTGCGGGTTGGAACCTCGTCCCTCGCAGTGCTATGTGGCATACTGTGTGGAAGTTTCGTGACATGGCATGGACCTCAAGGTGCGTGCAGTCTCAGGGTGTGGGGTACAATGTGCTGCTGTGCATCCCTTTCGGCGTCGCGTGCCGTGTGGCCACCGCAGGGACTGTGCGAACCAAGCAACTGCCATTGCAACTCGGACACCGTATCGCGGCGCGCGCAGAGAGTGTGTGTGTAGCGGGTGCGGTGCGGGATGTAGGCAAAACAGGCCTGATACAGTTGCAGGCATACAGGAATAGCAGACAGGGTGAGGCGAGGCAAGGCAGGAAAGCGGCAAGTCGGTGGCGTGGTCGCGATCGCTGTTTTTTGATACGCTGAGAGAGTGTGTGTGCCGGTGCTGGTGCCGCGTACCGCACTGTGCATCCCTAGTGCATCGGGTACCCCGGCCAGCGCAGGGACTTTGCGAATTGCCTGCCATCGCAACTCGCGGCAATGCGCCCGCATCCGGGCAGCAGGATGACGTGACAATTTGTGCCCCACCTTGCGTCCGAGCGGCTGTGTACCTTGCATGACATGCCCTGTGCCGTTTTGACTTGTGGGTGGCGGGCTTAGGTGGCGCTCTTCGCTTCCCCCGTTCAATTAGGCATGAGACGGGCACAGCCTTCAAGGCACTCTAGTTGCTGGTTGTCTGTGTTGGCATGGGGTGGGGGCCGCAGGGCGCCATCCTCTGCGCCTTTTTGACTTCAGGATTGCGGACTTCAGTGGCCCTAGCATCTCTGGTGACCCTAGCATCCCGCTGGCAAATAGGCCTTTGTGCATGCCTTGTTACGGCGTGCTTAGCTGTTGGTAGTGCGCCAGTGGTGGACTTGGGTCATGGCCCTCCTAGCATCCCACCGGCACTTAGATGCATACGGCGTGCACACTAGCACAGCCATTGAGGCGCTGCCGTTGCCGATCAGTTACGTTGGCATGAGGCGCATACGGCGTGCACACTAGCACAGCCTTCGAGGCGCTGCCGTTGCCGATCAGTTACGTTGGCATGGGACAACCGCAGAGCGGCAAGGTGGCGTGGGGCCGGGGCGTACGATGCCCCGGCCGGTCGGTTGCGTGTGTGTATTAGCACCGAGCCTAGGAGCATGGCATCGCCTTGTGTGGGGCTCTGTGTGGGGTTCCCTGGCTGGGGCGTGCGAACATGCTCGCTGCGACGCAATGGGTGCCTGACCACCACTGGTCCTTCCAGACTACCGGCGTTGACTTGTTTGACAGCGTGACGTGTTGGTTGCTACATGGGTGCAGGGAAGGCGTTGGCGTTACGTTGGCCTCCTGCAGCCCACCATGCGTGGCCCATGTCTGTCCCAGTATGCGCTTAGGTCAATGGGATATGGGTTCGCGCCCTTTGTGGGGCGTTTTGCATCCGGCGGGCGGCGGGCGAACGGCGTAAAGTAGCTTATTGGCATCACTGTCGCTGTCTGGGGCGATTTACTCCTGGTGTTGGCGCATGCGAGAGCGAGGCCGGGGCCGAGGCACTGTGTCGCGTCGCGCTTTCGCGCATCTGCTTTTTATACACTTCCGCCACTCCTTGCGTGCGACACTAATTTCATGTTTACCGCGGCTTTTATTTCTGGAGACTGCGAAGCAAGCAGGTGACGCTCTGTGCCTGCTGATTTTTTTTTGCGGCGGCGCTGACCTCGTTTGACCGCGTTGACTTTGACCGGGGGACCAAGCGTTGACCGGGCTCCACTCCTCTGCAGAACACTGTTGTGCCAGTCGTAACTGCATAGCACTGTTGATACGGTATGGCGCGCGCGTGTGTATCAGTCCTCCCTGCTGTTGGCCTTTCCTTTATCTACCAAAGAATTGCGTGACGGGCGCCATTTTTTGCGGCCGGCATGTTGCGCCAGGCTTAGGCCCCACCCGTCCGCCCACCTTGCCGTAGGGCTGTTGGTCTGTGCCTCTTACGTGTGTTGCTTTGGGGTGAGGGACTTGTGGTGCGGCGAACGCGGGGCATAGTGTTGTGCAACTGCGTGCGCTTTGCTACAGAAACGTTTGGCTTAGCGAGCGTGTGTACACTTCGGACGCGCGGTGTGGGTAGGCTATGCTTGGGGAGCTGCTGGGAAGGGATTGCACGTGTCGGGGATGCCACGTGTCGGTACTCCCACGCGTCGGGACTGCCACGTGCCGGAAGCCACGCTGGGACTCTCACGCGCAGGGCCGTCCCTTGAGTCCTTGTTCCTTGTCCATGTTCCTGCTTTTGTGCCCACATGGGGCGCGACTGCATGGGGGCGAGCCAACATTGAGCTTGATGCTGACTGGATATGCATTGACAACGAAGAGTGTGCGATGAGGCGGAGACCGAGGAAGGTGGAGTGGACGAAGTGACCAGTCGCCTGTTCCACCACCACCCGTAGGACTTGCCTCCACCATGTGCCTAGCTGCGCTTCTGACGGGGCAGATGATTGCATTTAAGAATGTGCCATGTGTGCGACTGCGACTATCATGTGTTGATGTGTGGCGGATTGTTGAGGGGAGGGTCATTGCGCGTTGGTGGCAGCGAGCACCCTGATGCTGGTGCTGGTGCTTGTGTAATACTGCAATGCCCACGTGCCATCCGCCACGCGTCCGACTGTGTCACACGGCGAGGGTGCTCCCCTCCGCAAGTGCAGTGACCCATGAACGAGCCGGGGGCTCAAGGGTTACCAGAGTACCGTAACCCAGAAGGCATGGAATGGGTACCGTACGCAAGGGCCCGCAACTGTAACGCAAAGACCAACGTCAGTCAGTCAGTCAGTGTTACACGGCGAGGGTTATTTACCCTCCGCAAATGCAACGACCCATGTACGAGCCGGAGGCTCAAGGGTCTCCATGCGTAGAACCAAGAATGTTTTGTCTCTTAGACCAAAGACCAACGGCTCGGCTGTTCCTGTAGCTTGACGCACAGTCAGTCAGCGTCAGAGTTACACAGCAAGGGCCTCCCCTCCGCAAGTGCAACGACCCATGTAAGACCCGGAGGGCGGAGGCTCAAAGGGCTGAAATAAGGTAAGGAATTTGGGCGTTAGAATTGGCTTAGTCCCGATTCTCCCGGGAATCC
>VFQN01003269.1_pt1 | contig 23542 bp, 28 predicted proteins | sample 3512371 | NCBI WGS metagenome assembly VFQN01 (sample SAMN10412370, study PRJNA504923) | tailings metagenome | isolation source: Replicate 2 from Balatoc abandoned mine | place: Philippines: Itogon, Benguet | collected 2017-08-28
TGTCGCCGACGACGACCAGCGCGTTGAAGCTGAACCGGCGGCCGCCCTTGACGACACACGCCGACCGCTTGATCTTCACCACGAAATCGACCAGAGCGTTGTCCCGCGAGTCGCGGTCGCCACGGTCACGGTCGCGGGCCATATGGGTTCCTCATTCGGGCGCCGGGCGGGCGCCGCGGCTGACGGTGCGTGGGGTTACTTCTTGTCCTTCTTGGGGGCATCGCCCTTCGGCTTGCCCTCGCCCTTCGGCTTGGCTTCCTTGGCCGGCTTCTTCTCAGGCTCGGCCGCGGCAGCCTTCTCTTTATGGACCGGTGCCTCAAGGCTGGTGCAAACCAATCCGGCCTCGGTGGCGGCCCGGGCGAGGGCCGCGATGCGGCCGTGGAAGCGGTACGCCCCGCGGTCGAACGCGGCGACGGTAATCCCCTTCTCCTTAGCCTTCTCGGCGATCTTCTTTCCGACTTCGGCGGCAGCCGAGACGTTCCCGCCGTGCTTCAGCCCGGCAGTCTTGCCGCTGCTGCCGGCGGCGGCGAGGGTGACGCCGTTCAGGTCGTCGATCAACTGGGCGTAAATGTGGAGGTTGCTGCGGAACACGCTCAGCCGGGGCTTGGCCGGGGTGCCGTAGATCGCCTTCCGCACGCGGAACCGCCGCCGCTCCGCCCGCTTCGCCTTGAGTTTCTGTGCGTCCATCGGTCAACCAGTGTGAGTGTGAGTGCGGGTGTGAGTGACGGCCCCGGCTCCGGGGGTGTGGGCGGGGATCGGGATCCCTCACGCCCACACTCGCACTCTCAAGGCTACTTCCCGGCCGCGAACGACTTCCCTTCCTTGCGGCGGACGACCTCGTTCTCGTAGCGGATGCCCTTACCCTTATACGGCTCGGGCTTCCTGCTGGCGCGGATCTCGGCGGCGAACTGGCCGACAACCTGCTTGTCGGTCCCGCTCACCACGATCGTGGTCGGGTCGGGGACGGCGACGGTCACACCGGGTGGCGGCTCGTGGACGATCCGGTTGGCGTACCCGACTGTCAACTCGACGCCCTTCCCCTTCGCCGCGGCCTGGAAGCCGACGCCCTCGATCTTCAGCTTCTTCTCGTATCCCTTCGTGACACCGACCACCATGTTATTGACCAGCGCCCGGGTCAGCCCGTGCAGCGCCCGGTTCTGCCGCTCGTCGTTCGGGCGTGTGACGGTGACCTGCTTGCCGTCCGACGCCACCGCGATGTTCTCGTGATGAGCGAACTCCAGCTTTCCCTTCGGCCCCTCGACCTTGATGAGTCGGTTGGCGATGCTGACCTTTACGCCGCCGGGGATGGCGATCGGCTGCTTTCCGATACGAGACATTCGCTTGTCCTCCGGGCTTCACCGCGCTCGCGGCGCGGGCCGTAGCCCTTGTTCACTTGGCGAGCGGCCGGCGTCAGCCGGCTGATCGTTGTCCCAGGCTGGTGTGCCAACGACCAGCCGGCTGACGCCGGCCGTTCGTCCACTGATACTCACCAGATGGTGCAGAGCACCTCGCCGCCGACCTTGTCGCGACGGGCCTGGCGGTCGCTCATCACGCCGCGGCTGGTGCTCAGGATGGCGATCCCGAGACCGTCCAGCACGCGCTTGACTTCTTTGTAGCTCTGGTACACCCGCCGACCGGGGCGGCTGTACCGCGCCAGGTGGCGGATGACCTTCTCGCCGTCCGGGCCGTACTTCAGGAACACCTGGAGGACGACGTGCGGTTCGCCGAGCGACTGGACCTCGGCGAAGTCCTTCGCGCCGGTCTCAGCGTTGATACTGTACTTGCCAGTGCGGTAGCCGAGGACGAAGCCCTCTTCGAGCAGCACCTTGGCGACGGCGACCTTGAGCTTTGTGGCCGGCATTTCAACGAACGGCCGCTCGATCTCGTTGGCGTTGCGGATGCGAGTCAGCATGTCCGCGATCGGGTCGGTCATCATGAGCGTGTCCTCCCTTTCGCGTGGTTACCAAGACGCCTTGCGGACGCCGGGAATGAGCCCACTCGACGCCAGGTTCCGGAAGCAAATGCGGCAGACGCCGAACTTCCGGTAGACGGCCCGGCCGCGACCGCACAGGCCGCAGCGGAACCGCACACGGATGCGGTCGCGGCCCGACATCAGATTGGCCGGGTTCTGCTGATCGGCCGGCTTCTTGATCTCGGCGCGGTGGGCGTCAAGACGCTCCATCTGGCGCTTGAACGTAGCCTCTTTGGCGTTCGTCGACATCGTGGTCTCGGGTCGGCGTTCCGGCTCGGCCCCGGGGATACACACCCCGGGCGAGCCGGCCGTTCCGTGAATCGCTAGCGGGCGTTACTTCGCGCCGTCCTCACGGAACGGCATCCCGAACAGCCGGAGCAGCTCGCGGGACTCGTCGTCGTTCCGGGTGCTGGTGACGAAGGTGATGTCCATGCCCTGCGTGAACGTCACCTTGTCCGGGTCGATCTCGGGGAAGACCAACTGTTCGGTCAGCCCCATGCTGTAGTTGCCGTTACCGTCGAAGCTCTTCGGGTTCACACCGCGGAAGTCGCGGATACGCGGCAGGGCCACGTTGATGAGCCGGTCGAGGAACTCGTACATCCGCTTGCCGCGGAGGGTGACCCGGCAGCCGATCTCGTTCCCCTCACGCAGCCGGAACCCGCTGACGGCCACCTTGGCCTTCATAACTTGCGGCTTCTGCCCAGCGATGAGACCGAGCTGCTCGGCCGACAGCTTCATCCGCTCCTTGTCTTGGAGCGCCTTGCCCACGCCCATGTTGAGGCTGATCTTCATCAGCTTCGGGAGGGCGTGGGGGTTGTCCCGGCCGTACTTCTTGGCCAGCGCCGGGAGGATTTCCTTCTTATAGCGATCGAGCAGCCGCGGAGTCGGCGCGGGCACTTCTTTCGCTTCGGCGGTAGCGGCCATGTCTCGCTTACCTTTCTCGGCCTATGGCGACCCCATGCCAACGGGGCCGGTACGGACCGCGGGGGTCACGCCTTCGCGGCGTACTTCGGGTTCGCCTTCGCCAAGATGCGAATGCGGGCGCCGCTCTTCTTGGCGTACAGTTCCTTGGTGCCGTCGGCCGTATACCGGATGCCGACGCGGGTCGGCTGGTTGGTGGACGGGTCGATCAGCATGACGTTCGAGGCGTTGACCGGCATCTCCTTCGAGAGCCGGCCGCCCTGCGGGTTCTGCCGCGACGGCTTCAGGTGCCGGTACACGCGGTTGACGCCCTGGACGACGACCTTGCCGGTCTTCGGGGACACCGACAGCACCTTGCCGCGGACACCCTTGTCGTCCCCGGTCATCACCACCACGGTATCGTCTTTGCGGATGTACATGGTTCGTCCTTCGTCATTCGTTCGTCGTCATTCAGGAGCTTCGACCGCTCAACACGCCCCCGCAAGACGGGGGACGAATGACAATAGACGACGTTAAACGACCTCCGCGGCCAGGCTAATGATCTTGTTAAACTTCGCCCGCAACTCCCGCGGGACCGCGCCGAAGATGCGGGTGCCGCGCGGGTTGTTGTCGTTGTCGAGCAGCACCAGCGCGTTCCCGTCGAACCGAACGTAGCTGCCGTCCTCGCGGCGGGTAGCCACCTTGGTACGGACGACGACGCCCTTGATCACGTCACCCGGCTTTACGTCGCCGCCCGGGATGGCCTTCTTCACACTGGCCCGGATGACATCGCCCAGGTACGCCACGCGGCGCTTCGAGCCGCCGAGCACCTGGATGCACATGACTTCCTTGGCACCGGTGTTGTCGGCCACGTCCATGTACGTGTACATCTGGATCATGTCAGCGCCTCAACCGGTCCGGGGTGTTCTACTTGGCGGTCGGAGCCGCGGGGGCGGCGGCGTCGCTGCCGGCGACGGCACCTTCCAGGTTCGAGAGCGTCCGGCTCGGCGCCTTCGTGACGATGCGGGCGAGCGTCCACCGCTTCGTCCGCGACAGCGGCCGGCTCTCGACGATCTCGACAGTGTCGCCCAGGTGCGACTCGTTCTTTTCGTCGTGGACGTAGCAGATCGTCCGCTGCTTGACGTACTTTCCGTACTTCGGGTGGCGTACGGACCGGGTCACCTCGACGCGCCGGGTCTTGGCGTTTTTATCGCGGGTGACGATCCCGGTCAGATGCCGGGGGCCGGTGCTCTTCGCCGAGGTGGCCGGGGTAGTCGCGTCCGCCATTACTTCGTCCCCTTCTTGGCCGTGGCCTTCGCGTGCAGCCCCTCGACCCGCCGCAGCTGCCGCCGCACCAGTCGCTTGCCCGGACCGCCGGCCTTGTCTTTCTCGCCGAGACTCGCCACGCGGGTGGCAAGCTGCTCGACCGGCAGCGCCTTGAGCTTGGTGAGTTCGCGGTCCCGCTGGATCGTCTTGATCCGGGCGATGTCCTTCCGCGCGGCGCGGATCTGCGACGGCGTCTCCAGGCGGTCGGTGGCCGACTGGAACCGGAGCGTAAACAGCTGCTTCTCGGTTTCCTTCAGGGTGAGCGCGAGCTGCTCGTCACTCATCCCGCGGAAGTCGTTGGTCTTAGTCGGCATCGCGTCACCTGCGGTGTCGGGCGCGGGTCACCCGCGCCCCGCGTCAAACGTTCGGACGGCGGGTCACGAACCGGCACTTGAACGGCATCTTGTACGCGACGCGGGCGAGGCAGTCGCGGGCGGCGCTCTCCGGGAGGCCGCCGATCTCGAACAGCACCTGGCCCGATCGCACCACGGCCGCCCAGTATTCCGGCTCGCCCTTCCCCTTACCCATCCGGGTCTCGGCCGGGATCGCGGTCACGGGCTTGTGCGGGAACACGCGGATGTAGTACCGGCCCTCGCCGGACACGAACCGGGTCATCGTGATGCGCCCGGACTCGATGCACTCGGCCGACAGCCAGCCGCCCTCGAGGGTCTGCAGGCCGTAGTCGCCGTAGGCGACGTAGTTGCCGCGGTGGGCGTTGCCCTTGATGTAGCCGGCGTACTTCCGCTGCGCGACGATACCCTTCGTCACCCCGCGCTGGTTCTTCCGGAACTTCACCCGCTTCGGCATCTGCGGCATCGGCCGTCCCCCTCAGATGGTCTCACCCGGCCCGCACTAGCGGGGGCCACCACCGCCGCCGAACCCGCCGCGCCGCGGCCCGCGCCGGCGCTGCTGCGGGGCGCCCGAGGCGTCGGTCGCGTCGACGATCTCGCCGGTCAGGTAGTCGCCCTGGTTGACCCAGCACTTGATCCCGATGTTCCCCTGCGGGGTGGACGCCTCGCTGAATCCGTACTCGACCTTGCACCGCAGGGTCGAGAGCGGGATCGAGCCTTCCATCCCCTTCTCGCACCGGGCCATTTCCGACCCGCCGAGCCGACCTGACAACTGGAGCTTCACACCCTTCGCCCCGCCGTCCATCGCCCGCTGCATCGCCTGCTTCATGGTGCGGCGGAAGCTGGCGCGACGCTCGAGTTGTTCGGCGATGTCCTCGGCGATCAACTGGGGGTCGATCTCGGGGCGGGCGATCTCGACCGTTTTGACCTCAATGTGGCGCCGGGTAAGCTTCTCCAGCGCCTTGGTCAGCTTGTCGATCTTCTCGCCCTTCTTTCCGATGATCGCCCCGACCCGACTACTACTGATCGTGACGGTCACCCGCTCGCGGGTCCGCTCGATCTTGATGTCCGAGATCGCGGGCCGCTGTACCTTGCGGTCCTTCTTGTTGGTCAGGTACTTCTGAACGAAGGCCCGGACCTTGAAGTCCTCAATCAGCAGCTCGGAAAAGTCGACCTTGTTGGCGTACCACGTGGAGCGCCAGGGGCGCATGATCCCCGTGCGGAAGCCGGTCGGCCGGACTTTCTGACCCATCGCCGTGCCCCTGTCGTGGTTCACGCCCCGGCGGGCCGCCCGCCGCAAATCCTGCCTGTACAACGCGCCGGGGGCCGACCGCAGCCGGCCCCCGAACCCAAGTCTCGCCCAGCCCTCACCCCTCGGCGGGACCAGACAGCGTGACGTGGATGTGCGACATCCGCCGCTTGATCGGGAATGCGGTCCCGCGAGCCCGGGGACGAATCCGCTTGAACATCGGCGCCTCGTCCACCCGGGCCTCGCTGACGACGAGGCCGTCGAGATCCGGACACTCCCGGTCGTCCGCGTTGCCGAGCGCACTCTTGACGACCTTCTCCAACAGCCGGGCACCCCGGTTGTGGTAGAACTTCAGGAGCTGGACCGCCTCGTCCGCGTTCCGCCCGCGGATCAGGTCCGCGAACGGCCGGATCTTACGGGGTCCCTGGTCGGCGTAACGGTGCGTCGCCTTGTAGTCCATTGCGATACTCAGTTCTCAGTCTTCAGTTTCGGCCAGCTGGCCGGGCGGTGCCCGACTCTCAACTGACAACCCCGAACTGACGACCCCCTTACTTGCCGGCCGACTTCCCCTTACCGCCGCTGTGACCCCTGAACGTCCGGGTCGGGGAGAACTCACCGAGCTTGTGCCCGATCATCTCCTCGGTGCAATAGACCCGGAAAAAACTCTTCCCGTTGTGAACCAGGAACGTCGCGCCGATGAACTCAGGCACGATCGTGCAGTCCCGCGCCCACGTCTTGATCGGCTCTTTAACCGGCCCCTGCTTCTCGACCTTGCCGAGAAGTCGGAGGTCAACGTAAGGGCCTTTCTTCAGCGACCGGCTCATGCGTGATCCCGCTCGTTTCCCGCGAAGCCCGATGACCGCGGCCGCGATACACACTGCCCCGGTGCCATCCACTCGGGACAGAACACTTTAGCGAATCAACCCCGGTCGGCCAGTTGATTTTTTCACAACCGACCGCACTCGGCACCTAACTCGCTTAGCCCTTCTGATGCTTGCCCGACGGCCGCCGCCGCAGAATGGCACCGCTGCCCGGCTTCCGCTTCTTGCGGGTCTTGCCGCCCTTAGCCAGCACCCCGGACGGGCCGCACGGATCCTTGCCGCTCTTGCTCCGGCCTTCACCGCCGCCCATCGGGTGGTCAATCGGGTTCATCGCCATGCCGCGGGTCTGCGGCTTGCGCCCCTTCCACCGGCTCCGCCCGGCCTTGCCGAGACTGATGTTCATGTGCTCGGGATTCGACACGCTCCCGATCGTCGCCCGGCACTTGTTCGACACGCGGCGGATTTCCCCGCTCGGCATTGTCAGCTGAGCCCAATCCTTTTCTCGGGCGGTGAGCGTGGCCGAGCAACCGGCGGAGCGACAGATCTGGCCGCCGCGGCCCGGCGTGAGTTCGACGTTGTGGACGGTCATGCCGAGGGGCACCTTCCACAGCGGCATGCAGTAGCCGGGCTTCGGCTCAACGGCCTCCGTGTCGCCCGACATCACCCTGTCGCCGGCCTTCATCCCGACCGGGGCGAGGATGTAGCTCTTGGTGTTGTCGAACTTCTCGTCCTTGGGGTACTCGATCAGCGCGATGCGGGCGCTGCGGTTCGGGTCGTACTCGACCGAGATCACGACCGCCTCGACCCCGTCGCGCTTACGCTTGAAGTCGATCTGCCGGTACATCCGCTTGTGGCCGCCGCCGCGGTGCCGGCTGGTAATGATCCCGTGGTGGTTCCGTCCGCCCTTTTTCGGGAGCGGCGACAGCAGCGACTTCTCCGGCTTGTTGAGCCCGGGGAACGTGCAGTCCGCGAAGTCGGACACACTCCCGCCGCGGCGGCCGGCAGAGGTCGGCTTGTATTGCTTGATGCCCATCGGGCTTCGCCCTTAACAGAGGCCAGAGAACAGAGGCCGGAAAGCAGGCGGACGGCAGGCAAGGCTTACTTACCCCCGCCTTCTGCCTTCTATCTGCTAGAAGAACTCGATCTTGTCATCCGGGTGGAGGGCAACGATCGCCTTCTTCCAACTCGGGAGCGTGCCCAGATCTTGGCGAAACCGACGAACCTTCCCCTTCCGGTTCTGGGTCCGCACGTCGGTGACGCGAACGCTGAACAACTCCTCGACCGCCGCCCGAATCTGGGTCTTGGTGGCGATCGGGTTCACCTGGAAGGTGTAGGCGTTGTACCGGGTACTCTGGTGCGTGCCCTTCTCGGTGACGAGCGGGCGGAGCAGCACCTGGTACGGCCGCAGCTCGATGCCCGGCTCGCCGTGGACGCACGGCTTGCGGGACTGGAGCTTCCGCACGTACCGCTTCGGGTGTGGACGGGGACGCGGCATGAGACTCCTCCACTCCCGGGTCGAACCCGGGCCTCCGGGCGTGGCTTACTTAGCGGCGGCGACCTTACGCTTGGCGATCCGAGCCGCACGACCGCGGCGATTCACCCGCGGCCCCTCGGCAGCCTTCGGAGCCGCCTCGGACACCGGCGGCTTGATGAACGCCTCCAGCGCCGCCTTCGTTACCATCAGCCGCTTGTGCCGCAGCACCGTGTAGCAGTTGAACTCGGCGACCGGCAGCACCTTCACGCCCTCGATGTTCCGGGCGCTGCGGTAGATGTTCTGGTCCAACCCGTTCGTGCCGATGAGGACCGTGGTGTCCGCCAGGGTCACGTCCTTCTCGCCGCCCTCGGTCGCCTTCTTACCGACCTTGATCGCCTTGAGCACGCCGAAGACCTCCTTAGTCTTCGGGGCCGCCAAGACGAAGTCGTCGAGTACGACGATTTCTTTGTCGATGATCTTCGACAAGACCGCCATCCGGTTGGCAGCCTTCACCGCCTTCTTCGGCAAGCGGTAGTAGTAGTCGCGGGGCTTCGGCCCCTTTGCCGTGCCACCGCCGCGGCGTTTGTTGGTCCGCTTGGTGCCGGCCCGGGCGTTGCCAGTCCCCTTCTGGCGGAACAACTTCTTGGTGCTGCCGGCAACCTCGCCGCGGCGGAGCGTACTGTGCGTCCCCGACCGCTGGTTGGCCCGGAACATCAGCACGGCTTCGTGCATCAGCTGCTTGCTGATCTTGCCGCCGAAGTCTTTGGGGTCCACCGTGATCGAGCCGACCTCCGCCCCGGTCGTGTTGACCACGGGGACGGCGATCGCGTCCGTGTATTCGGTGATACGGGACTTCGCGGGAGCCTTAGCGGCCCCGTTAGCGCCGTTCAGATCCGCCATGTGGGAACCCTTCCTGACCTTGCCTGACCGGTTGCCCGGTGAGCCGCGTGTTTGATCCGGCGAGCCGGACCGGCGGCGAGACGAGGTCGCTTCTGCACGAGAACCGCCCGCCGGTTATTCACCCCGTCGGGGTGATGCGGCGGGCGGGAGTCTATTCTTTTACAGTTGACCAGCGGGGAGTCAACCCGGTGGCCTGTTTTTTGCGCCGACCGGCTCAGCCGCCGCTGATGACGCGAATCTTGATGTCCACGCCCGGGGGCAGGTTGAGCCCCTTGTTGAGCGCCTCGATCGTCTTCTGGGTCGGCTTGAGGATGTCGATGAGCCGCTTGTGGGTGCGGATCTCGAACTGCTCCCGGCTCTTGCGGTCGATGTGCGGCGACCGCAGCACCGTGTACCGCTCGACGCGGGTCGGCAGCGGGATCGGCCCGTGCACGTCGGCGCCGTTGTCACGTGCCGTCTGCACGATCTCGCCCGCGGTGCGGTCGAGCACCTCGTGGTCGTACCCTTCCATCCGGATGCGGATGCGCTCGCTCTGGTTGGCCGCCACGCCATCCCCCTGATCGGCCGGAATGCGGAAAGTGGAAACGTATGCAGCGCGGCAAGGGACGTCAAGGCGCTAGCCCGGCCATTCGGTCGATCCGCCGCGGGTCGGCTTGTGCCGAGAAGGGCGGTCGCGCGGGCACAGCGAAGGCGCGCCGCGGACGGGCCGGTGGGGCGCGGCACGACCGCTGCGTTGTCTTCCCGCACCACCGGGCCACACCGGTCCGGTCCGACCAGGAGACCAGTCATGCGAGCCCTTGTGCTCGTCGCCATTCTCGCCGCTACTGCCGGGAGTGGCTGTCGCTCATTCTGCGACTGTCCGCCGCGGCACTCGTACTACCCCGCCGCCCGCTGACACGAACCTCGCGCCGGGGGCAGTGGTCATCACATTGTGCGGGTGCCGGGCGTGTCTCGCCCCGCCGGGCGCCGCCGCTACCATGACCGTTCCCCGCCACCGGAACCCGCACCCATGCTCGTCCCGCTGTCCTGGCTCCGCGACTACGTCGCGCTCCCGGCCGACCCGGCGTTCCTCGTCGAACGGCTCACCCTCGCCGGCCTCGAAGCCGCGGGCGTGACGGTGTTCGGCCTGCCGGTGCCGGCCGGGCTGCGCGTCAAGCCGGACGACGCCGGACTCGTGTGGGAGCGAGACAAGGTGGTGCTCGGCAAGGTGCTCAAGATCGAGAAGCACCCCGACGCCGACAAGCTCAAGCTCGTCACCATCGACTACGGTGCCGGCGAGCCGAAGACGGTCGTAACGGGTGCCGAGAACATCGCCCCGGGCCAGAGTGGCATGAAGATCGTGCTGGGGCTGCGCGGCACCAAATACTTCTACGCCGACAAGGAGGGCAAGAAGACGGTGTTCACCCTGGAGCCGAAGGCGCTCCGCGGGATCATGAACGACGCCATGTGCATGTCGAACTACGAGCTCGGCATCTCCGACGAGCACGAAGGCATCATCATTCTGGACGCCGCCGACCCCGACCCCGGCACCCCCGTGGCCGACTTCCTCGGCGACATCGTGGTCGAGCTCGACGTGCTCCCGAACATGGCCCGCTGCCTGTCGTTGATCGGCATCGCCCGCGAGGTGGCGGCGCTAATCGGCAACGCCGCCGACATCCCCGCACCGACCGTGCAGACGGTCGCGGAGAAGGTCGACGGCCAGGTGTCGGTCGAGATCGCCGACCCGAAGCTGTGCGGCCGCTACACGGCGACGGTCATCCGCAACGTGACCATCGGCGAGTCGCCGCGGTGGATGCGCTCGCGTCTGCAAGCCGCCGGGATGCGGCCGATCTCGAACGCCGTGGACATCACGAACTACGTGATGCTCGAATACGGCCAGCCGCTCCACGCCTTCGACTACGACGCGCTCGTGAAGCGGGCGGGCGGCAAGGCGCCGGTCGTCACCGTGCGGCCCGCGAAGGCGGGCGAGAAGCTGAAGACGCTCGACGGCCAGGACCGTGAGCTCGGGCCGGACAACCTCGTCATCGCCGACGCCGCCGGGCCGATCGCGCTGGCCGGCGTGATGGGCGGGCTCGACACCGAGGTGACCGCGGCGACGACTACGATCCTGTTGGAATCGGCGGCGTTCGACTTCGTGAGCGTGCGCAAAACGGCGCGGCAGTTCACGCTGTTCAGCGAGGCGAGCACGCGGTTCGCCAAGGGCGTCCACCCCGAGCTGGCGAAGCCGGCCGCGGTCCGCGCCGCCGAGCTGTTCCGCAAGCTGGCCGGCGGCGAGGTGCTGGCCGGCATGATCGACAACTACGCCGCGCCGGTCCCGCCGCAGGTGATCGACCTGACCGCGGCGGACATCCGTCGCGTCCTCGGCTTCGACATCCCGCCGGCGGAGGTCGAGCGGGTGCTGACGGCGCTGCAATTCGGGGCGAAGCCGAAGGGCGACGGCTGGGCGGTCACGACGCCCCCGACGCGCCTCGACATCCAGGCCGGCGTCGCCGACCTGATCGAGGAGCTCGCGCGCGTCTACGGCTACGACCACCTGCCCGACACCCGGCTGTCGCAGCCGCTGCCGGAACAGCTCGGCAACCGCCCGCTGGAGTTGGAGGAGCACGTCCGCGACCTGCTCGCCGACCAGGGCTTGCAGGAGTGCATCACCTACTCGCTCACGGGCGCCGCAGCCGAGGCCAAGTTGCTGCCCCAAAGCCCGGGGGCTCCCACTCCCGGGAAGCACGTGGCGCTCCTGAACCCGATCAGCCCCGACCGGGGCGTGATGCGCACCACCCTGCTTGCCGGCCTGCTCGAAGTCGCCCAGCGAAACCTGCTCGCCGCCGACGCCGTTTCCCTCTTCGAGATCGGCGTCGTGTACCTGCCGGTGGCGGGCGAACCGCTCCCCGCCGAGCCGCGGCGTCTCGCGCTAGTGCTGTGCGGCCGCCGCTCCGCCGCCGCGTGGGACGACCCGCTCGACACCAAGCCGGCGGCGTTCGACTTCTTCGACCTCAAGGGCGTCATCGGGTCGCTGACCGCCGACCTGCACCTGTCGGGCGTGGCGGTGCGGGCCGTGAAGACAGTGCCACACCTCCACCCCGGCCGCGCCGCGGAGTTCGTCGTGAACGGGGTCGCGGTCGGCGCGTTCGGCGAGTTGCACCCGACGGTCGCGACGAACGTCGGGCTGGCGGAGCGGGCGGTGCAGGTCGCCGAGGTCGACCTCGACGCGCTGCTGGCGGCGGTGCCCGAGCGGTACGCCTACCGCCCATTCCCGACGGTGCCGCCGGCCAAGCGCGACGTCGCCGTCATCGTCCCCGCCGACACGCCCGCCGACGCAGTGCTGACCGAAATCCGCGCCGCCGGCGGCGACCTGCTCACGGGCGCGGAGCTGTTCGACGTGTACACCGGCGACCGCATCCCGGCTGGGACGCGGAGTCTGGCGTTCGCGCTGGTCTACCAGGCGGCGGACAAGACGCTGACCGACAGGGAGATCGACAAGGCGCACCAGAAGATCGAGGGCCGCCTGCGCCACGTCCTCAAGGCGCAAATCCGCGGGAAGGACGTGTAAGTATTCTTGGCGAACGGCCGGCGTGAGCCGGCTGGTCGTTGGTACGGGTGCCCAAGCCGAACACGCAGGCGACCGATTATCGCCACGGGCCGCCGTACCAACGACCAGCCGGCTCACGCCGGCCGTTCGCCCAGTGCATCCACAAGAGTCACCGTCCCCCGCCCGCCGTCTACGCGCACCCGTTGCCCCGTCCGCAGCCGGCGCACGACGCCGGGCGGCCCCGCGACCGCAGGCAGGCCGAACTCGCGGGCTACGATCGCCCCGTGGGACAGCACGCCGCCCGTCTCCATCACCAGCGCCGCGGCGCGGGCGAACAGCGGCACCCACGCCGGATCGGTGGACGGGCACACGAGCACGTACCCGCCTTCGGCCGGCGCCGCCGTCGGCTCCGTCAGCACCAGCGCCGGCCCCTCCACCGTGCCCGCCGACAGCGCCACACCGGTCAACTGGTCGCCGCCTTCCGGTGGTGGGAGTGGGCGGCCGATCGCCTCCAGGTCGTCGCTGAACAGCACCGGCGGCACCTCCAGCGACAACTCGGCCTGCCGCAATTTTCGGCGCACGGCGATGCGAGCCGTCAGGTCGTGGCCGGTCGTGCGAAGGCTCTTCAATTCGTCGGGCGTCAGTAAGAAGACTCCGCCGTTGAGTTTGTAGCGGCGGTCGATTTCGACCAGCGCCCGGCGGATGACGGCGTAGCCCATGAGCAGGTAATGCTTGGCGGCCTCACGCAAGCCGAGATAGGTCCGCAGCCGGTCGAACCACACCGCCGCCTGCGCCTTGGCAGCGCCCATCAGTTTCGCCTCGGCGGCGATTCGGTCCCAGGAATCGGTCGCGCCGCGCGGCTCCCGTCCCGCGGGTTTCTCGCCGCCGATCAGCTTGTCCAATTCCCCCGGCACCTCGGCCCAGCGCGGCTGACTCAGTTCCATCTCGTTCGCACCGCGGTGGCCGAACCGCTCTAAGAACGCCGCCCTGTCGAGCTCGCCGGCCGCCAGCGCCCGCACGCCAGCAGCGAGGTGCGCGTCATCCGGCGGCTGTGCCCCGAGAATCAGTTCCGCGACTGCCGCCTTCGCCCGCTCCGCGCCGAGTGTCGGCTGGAGCAACGCGACCAGCGTACTCCAGCAGAGGTCGGCGAATACCGTCGGCTTCAGGCTGTGCCGGGCGAATTCGACGAGCGTCCTCCGCGTCCAGTCATGGACGGCGTATTCGAGGTCGTCCGCCCGCATCCCCGGCCAGTCGAGGGCCATCGCCGCGCGGGCGGCGGCGGCGAACGGCGGCACGATCTCGGTCGTGAACCGTTCGGCGAACGTCTCGGCTTCGCGCTTCGTCTTCGACATCAGCCGGGTCAGCCGCCAGATCGTGAGGGGCAGCCTCAGCAGGCCCGACACGGCGCCGCCGGCGAGCGGGTTGAGCGTCGGCTTCGGGTCGAGGGCCACCCGTGGGTCGGCCTTAAGTGCGGCGAACGGGTACTCGAACGGTGGGTGCGCGGACTGCATTCGCGGCATCCGAGACAGGTTCGCCATCGGCCGCCCGGCGACGAGGTCGAACGCCGACAGCGACCCGAGCGCCGGGTCGGGCGCCGCGCCGAGGTCGCGGTTCATCGCGCCGAACCCGCCGTCCGCCGCGAGGAGGCGCTGCACAACCGCCCACGTCATCGGCGTCGGCGCGGACAGGACTTCGCTCAGGTTGTAGCGCACCCACACCGTCCCGCCGGGGTAAGTCCGCGCCCGCAGTCCGAGGATCGTTTCCCGCAGCGCCGTCTCGCGGTCGGCGGCGGTCGCCACAGTGATCGGCCGCGCTTGTAGCAGGTAGATCCGACCGCCGGCGACCGCCCACTCGACGTCGCGCGCCTCGCCGTAGAACGCCTCCACGCGCCGCCCCAGGTCGGCGAGGGATGACAGTGCGGTGTCATCGAGACAGAAGCGGGCGCGGTCGGCGGCGGGAACCGCCTCCTCGCCCGCGGCGGTGACGCGCACGTCCTTCGCGCCGAGTTGCCGGCCGAGGACGGCACCGGTGTCGCGGTCGAGGTGGAAGCGGTCGGGCGTGACGCGGCCGGACACGACCGCCTCGCCGAGCCCCCACGACCCCTCGGCGAGCATCCGCCGGCCGGTCGCGTCGAGCGGATCGCGGGTGAACAACACGCCGGCGGTCTCGGCCGGGACGAGTTCCTGGACCACGACCGCCATCGCCAGCCCGGTCTCGCCCACGCCCTGCCTCGCCCGGTACGCCTTCGCCCGGTCGGTGTGGAGCGACGCCCAGCAGCGCTCGACCGCGTCGAGCACCGCATCAAGCCCGCGGACGCCGAGAATCGTCTCCTGCTGGCCCGCGAAACTGGCTTCGGCGCCGTCCTCGCCGGTGGCGCTCGAGCGCACCGCAACAGGGCCGTTGCCGATCTTGCGGAGGTGTTCGGCGAACCGGCTTACGAAGTCGGAATCGGCGTGAACGCCGGTCGGATGTAGGCGGTGATAGGCATCGGTGGTAACGACGAAGCCGGGCGGGACGGGCAACCCGGCGGTGGACGTGCGCCCGAGGGAGTGCCCCTTCCCGCCCACGCGGGCGGCGTCTGTGTCGGTGATCGAGTCGAACGGGAGCAGGTCAGGCATGCTGGAAGAGTAAGGCCGAAGCCCGGAATCCGAAACTCGAAATCCGAGCGCAGAACCCGGTTCGGATTTCGAGTTTCGGATTCCGGGCCTCAACTCTAGCGGCTGCGCTTGCGCGTGCCGGCTCGCTTGTTCGCCGGCGTGCCGCCGACGGCGCCACCGGACCGACCGGCGTGGGCGCCGTCGTCCTCGTCAGCGCCCTCCTTCTCCTGGTCGTAATTCCCGCTCCCCATCGTCTCCTCGAGGTTCGCCACGTCGGCCGGGTTGCCTCGGCCGGCGTTCGTCCCGGCGAGTCCGCCGTCCGGCCCGCCGCCGCCGGGCGTGCCGACGGCGTGAACGTCGTGGTCCTGCGTCCCGTCGGCGTCGGTCTCATCGAGTCCCGACTGCCACATGGACGGCCGACCGTCGTTGAGGTTTACCGCGACGCCACTCTGGAGCCTCGCCGCGCAGCGCACGCAATGGCGGGCATAGGGGAGCGCCTCGAGGCGTTCTTGGGGAATGGCCTTACCGCACGCCTCGCAGGTGCCGAACGTGCCGGCGTCCACGCGGTCGAGGGCGGCGAGCACCTCGTCGTGGATGTGCGTCTCGTTTTCGAGCAGGGTGGCGTTCAGTTCCTGCGTGTAGACCTCGCTACCCACATCGCCGAGGTGCATCGGCACGTTCGACAGGTTGCCGCCGGACTCACCGCCGGTCGGGGTGCGAACGCGGTCTTCGAGGTCGGCGGCAGTGGCCCCGACCCGATCAGCGAGGGCACGAAGTTGGTCGCGGAAGTGGTTCGTCTTGGTCTTCGTCATCGCGGGTGCCTCCGGTTCTACCCGCCCGGGCCGGCGGGACGGGCGGAACCGGTTGCAGCCGGCGTGCCGTGCTACTTCTTCTTGGCGGCCGGCTTCTTCTTGGCCACCGGCTTCTGGGCCGCGGCTTTCGGCGCCGCTGCGGCGGGCTTCTTCGCCCCGGCCTTGCCGAAGATCGCCTCGTACCCGGCGCCGAACTTCCCGTCCTCGGCCATCCCCATGCGAACGATGCTCACGGTGATTCCCCTGGTTGACCGGTCCCCCGGTCCCGAGCCCGGCCGCGGCTCACGTCCCCCGACCGCTGCAACGCCGTCCGTGTGATGCTGTTACTCTAAGCCGTTGTGGGCCGCTTGTCACGCCGGGTCGGACTACTTCGCGCACGCGAACCGGAACAGGATGTCCGCAGCCGGGTCGAGCTGGGCGAGGTCGATCCACTCGTCCTTCGTGTGCGCCTGGGCGATGTCGCCGGGGCCGAACACGACCGCCGGGATGCCACCGCCCGAGAGGGTCGAGGCGTCGGTGCCATAAGGGACGGCGTGGACCTCATGCCGCCCGGCGACCGCGTCGATGGCGGTCCCGAGGCGCGCCGCGAGTTCGCCGGACCGCGCCGGGTCGAGAGGCGGGCAGGCGGCGTGCGCCTGCGTCAGCGCGAACGGGAAGTCGATCGTCGGGTCGGCCTTCAGGAAGGCGTCGAGGTCAGCCGCGGCCCCCTCGGCCGTTTCCCCCGGGAGGAGGCGGCGGTCGATGTCGATGCGGCAGGCGTCCGGCACGGTGTTCGGGCTGACCCCGCCGGCGATGCGGCCGACGGACGTGGTGCGCGGGCCGAGCGTCGGGTGCGGCGGGCGCGCCTGGAGCTGGGCGGCGTAGCGCTCGACCGCGGATACGAGTCGGGCCATGCGGTACACCGCGTTCACGCCGTTCTCCGGCCGCGAACTGTGGCACGCCCGGCCGCTCGTCTCCGCCACCCAGCGGACAACGCCCTTGTGGGCGGTGACGATGTTCAACAGTGTCGGCTCGGCGACGACGGCGTATTCGGCCGTCAGCCCCTGCTTGACCAGTTCCTGCACGCCGAGGAACGTGTGTTCCTCGTCCACGGTGTACGCGAGGATCACGCGCGCCGACCCCGCCGGGCGTTCGCGGACGAGCCGCTCGAACGCCGCGAGCATGACCGCCGCCCCGCCCTTCACGTCGCACGCCCCGCGGCCGTACAGCCGCCCGTTCTCGACCCGCGCGGCGAACGGATCGACCGTCATCGCGTCGACCGGCACCGTGTCCTGGTGGCACTCGAAGACCGTCGTGAACGGCGGGGCGCCGGGCGGGTCGTAGACGGCGACGAGGTTGTCGCGGCCGGGGCGCACCGCCTGCCGCGCGACCGCGACGCCGAGGTCGCGGAGGCGGCCTTCCAGGTAGGCGGTGACGCGGTGCTCGTAGAGGATGTCGGCGGAAAGGTCGGTCCGGCCCATCGGGTTGACGGACGGGAGGCGGACGAGCGCGGCGAGGGTGTCGGCGGGTGACATCGGGGCTCCTTGGGCGGTCTCATCTTCGTCGGCCGTGCGGGATCGGTCAACGGCGCTGGACTTTCCCACTTGCCATGTGTACAAGTGTGAGTTAGACTGGCATTCAGGATGGACGCATGTTACGGATAACTCCAGCGCCGTGCGGTCCCCGCCCCGCCGGTCCCACCTGCCCGCCCCCGGAGGCCGCCGTGAGCGACACCCCACTGACCGACAAGCAGCAGCAGATCTACGCCTTCATCCGCAAGACGATCGAGACGAAGGGGTTCCCGCCGGCCATCCGCGACATCTGCGAGGCCTTCGGCATCTCCTCGCCCAACGGCGTGATGTGCCACCTGAAGGCGCTCCAGAAGAAGGGCTACATCAACCGCGTCGAGAAGCGGGACAACCAGCAGCGGGCGCAGGCCCGCGGGATCACCATCCCCGGGGTGTCCGCCGGCGGGTTCAGCCTGCCGCTCAAGGGCGTCGTCGCCGCCGGCCGGGCGATCGAGTCGGAGGAGACCGACGACCGGCTCGAGATGCGCGAGCTGTTCAACGAGGACGACCTGTTCGTGGTCAAGGTGAAGGGCCAGTCGATGATCGACGGGCACATCGCCGACGGCGACTACGTGGTGATCCGCAAGCGCGAGACGTGCGAGAACGGGGACAAGGTGGTGGCGATGGTGGACCGGGCGATGACGCTCAAGAAGTACCAGCGGCGGAAGGACCAGATCCTCCTCCACCCGATGAACGCGGCGATGGAGCCGATCGTCGTGGACCCGACCCGGCAGGACATCCAGATCCTCGGCCTGCTCGCCGGCGTCATCCGCAAGTGCTGACCGCCGGCCTCACCCCTTCTTCGGCTTCTTCGGCGGCCGGGCGCCCTTCCGCCCGGCGGGCGCCCGCCTCTCGAATAGTTTCGCCACCGGTAGCACGAATCCGGGCAGCACGGGACCACCGTCGAGCGTGCCGTCGATCCCGACGATGGACTTTCCCTTCGCCCGTGCCTTCGGGAATACATCTACTTCCTTCCGGTCGGGGTCGACGTACCAAACGAGTTTCACGCCGGCCTTCGCGTATTCCCCGAGCTTGATCTCCATCTCCCGCACGGTGTTACTCGGGCTCAACACTTCGACCACGAAGTCGGGCGGCGTGCGAAGAAACGCCTCGCCCGGGTCTTCGATCTCGTCCGGGTCTTCAACGCTGTCCCAGAGGACGACCGACACGTCCGGCATTCGCATCAGGTCCGACGCGAACCAGTATCCGCCCTGCGCGCCGGAAACGGCGCCAAGGTTGTGCTCATCCATGAATGTGCCGATCAGGTGGATGAGTCGGGTGCCGATGATGTCCTCGCGAAGCCCCACGGCCTTCTCCACAAGGATGCCGCCGACACATTCAACGCCACAATCCCCGACGAACTTCGGGTCGAACGCGTCTTCAGGGGTGGCGGTCCCGGGCGCGGGGTATGGCAAAATCCGCTCGGGCGGAACGCACCCGATCCGGGCAAGGACCTCCTTGAACGACTTGTACCGCCGCTCGACCGCGACCGCCGACATACGTCACCTCGATACTTCCATCCAATTATGCCGTACGCCGGGCGGCGCCGGCAATGTTGGTCACCCGCCGGTCAATTCCTTCGCCAACGCCCCGGCAGGATAGAGTTTCCGCAATGCTTCAAGCACCGCCCGCGAGTGGACGGCGACGTGCCGCGCTTGCACCTCGGTGTACACGAAGTTCCGCACCAGTCCGTGGCGGTTGCGGTCGAAGTTGATGCCGACCAACTCGCCGGCGCGGTTCAGTACCGGACTGCCGCTGTTCCCGCCGATCGTGTCCGCCGTGCTCACGAAGTTGAACGGCGTCGAGAGGTCGAGCTTCGCCCGGCCGTCGAGCCAGCGCTTCGGCAGGTCGAACGGCTCGACGCCGCCGAGCCGGGCGTGGCGGTCGAAGGCGCCGCCGAACGTGGTGTGGAACGGCAACTTCTCGCCGTCCACCTCGTAGCCCTTCACCACCCCGAACGCCAGGCGCAGGGTGAAGGTCGCGTCCGGCGCCACCGACTTGCCCAGTGCCAGGAACCGCAGCCGCGCCAGTTCCGCGTAAGCCTGCCGCTCCGGCTCCTCGACTTCCGCCTCGAACCGCGCCCGCAGCCGTCGTGCCTCGGGGTCGATCGCCTTTGCCAGCAGGACGAGCAGGTCGGTGCTGGCGTCGACCGCCGCCCTCCCGCCGTCGGCAAGCTTCTTTCGCTCCGCCACGTCGAAGAGCTTGGTGCCGCGGACGAGTTCGTCCGCGCGCCCGGCCGGGTTCTTGCCGCCGAGCGCGAGCCGGACCGTCGGGTGGCCGCCGCCGAGTTGCTCGGCGAGGAGCGTGAGCGCGGTTTGCAACTTCACCCGCTCCAGCGGCGGGTACACCGGCGCGGGGCTGAACACCTGTAGCTTCAGCGATTCGAGGTTCGAGTCGCGGTACTCCCGCAGCCGCTCGGCAGACGGCTTCGGCAGTTCGTCCGCCATGCGGACGAGGTGACGGGTGGCGGTGAACAGCTCCGACGTGACGCCGTGCCCGGTTTCGAGCAACAGGTGCTCGCGCTCGAAGCCGGCAAGCGTCGCCTGCACCGCGGCGACGCGATCGAGCGCGTCGAGGTAGTCGTCGGGAGCGGACAGAATCTTCGGGTCTTGCAGGCCGGGGATCATGCCGTGCTGACGGGCGGCGAAGACGAGTGCCGCGTGCAGGTCGCGCTCGGCCTTCTGCTTCTGCGCCATCACCCCGGGGTCGAGCAAGCCCTGGTACTGGCCGCTGAACGCCTTGCGGGCGTTGGCGGCGCTGTGGTGGACCGTCGCCGCCTGCCGGTGCTCCTCCGGCCCGCGCTCGCCGTACTGGTGCAGCGCCGCCTCAGTCGCCCGCAGGCGGGCCAGTGTGTACGGCAGCGTGTGGTCACGGCGGTGTTTCAGCTTCGCCAGTGTCTCCAGTCGGTTCGTCGTGCCGGGGTGACCGGTGACGAACACCAGGTCCCCCTCCTTCGGGCCGTCCGGGTTCCAGCGGAAGTGGTCCGGCGTCTTCGCCGGCCGGCCGCTCTCGTAGGCGCGGAAGAAGGACACGTCGAGGTTCATCCGCGGGTACTCGAAGTTGTCGACGTCGCCGCCGAACCCGGCGACCGCCTTCTCCGGCGCGAACACGAGCCGCACGTCGGTGTACTTCTTGTAGCGGTAGAGGTGGTACAGCCCGCCGTTGTACAGCGTCACCACGTCGGACCGCAGACCGGTGGCGTCGAGCGACTCCTTCTCGACCTTCGCCATCGCCGCCCGCCGCGCCACGGCCGCCTGCGCCGGCGTCATGTCCGCCTTGACCGCCGCGTTCACCTGCGCGGTCACGTCAGTAATGTCCTGGAGGACGTTCACCTCCAGGTCCGGGCACTTCAACTCCTGGTCACGCGTCGCCGCCAGGAAGCCGTCGCGGTACAGGTCGCGGCCGGCGGTGCTGAGCTTCTGGATCGAGTCGGCGGCGACGTGGTGGTTGGTGACGATGAGCCCGTCGGGCGAGACGAATCCACCCGAGCCGCCGCTGTTGAGGCGAACGTTCGCTTTCATGGCCCGGTCGAGCCACGGGGCGGTCAGCTCAAAGTTGTGGCGCGTCTTGAGGAGCTCGCGCGGGGGGTCGTTGAGCAGCCACATCCCCTCGTCCGAGGAAGCCGTCATCGCCGTGCCCCCGAGGGCCAGAACCAGTGCCGCGAGGCGGAGCAGTCGCATGGCGTGGTCCGGTGAACGAAAAAACCCGGGGACGGCCGTCCCCGGGCGGTGGTCCTTGCCCATGTTATACCGCCGGCCTTAGCCACGGTTCTTGAGGATCATCACCTTTACGATCTCCATCGCGTCGTCGCCCGGCACCTCGAGTCGATTCTGGAGCTTCTCAATCATCTCCTTCTCCTCCGGCTCGACCACACCGTCGGCGAGCACGATGTCGCAGGCGTTCACGAACGCCGTGACCTTCAACTCCTCGGGCAGCACCGGGGCGCACTTCTCGACGAGCAGGTCCGGCCCGCCCTTCTTGAGGATCTTGAGCAGCGTGTCGATCATCCGCTTGAACTTGTCCGGGGTGAAGTTGCTGAACAGCTTCATCCGCTCGATCGCCGTCCACAGGCCGGTCGCCTCCTCGTCGGAGATGTGCCCGTCGGCCGCTGCCGCGGCGAGCAAGATGCCGGTGAACGCCTCCTGCGGGCTCAGTTCCTTCGACCCGCCCCCGCCGCCGAACATGTCGCCGAACAGGCCCATGAGACCACTCCTGGTAGCAGAGGACAGAGGGCAGAAGACAGAGAACAGAAGGACAGCGGCGTCATCGAACAGCCGCCCCCGTGGCGGGCTGACCTCTGAGCTTCTGTCCTCTGCCCTCTGGAGGTTACCCGCGGTTCTTGATGACCATGATGCGGACGATGTCCATCGCCTCGTCGCCCGGGATCTCCAGCTCGTTCTGCAGCTTCTCGATTAACTCGCGCTCCTCGTCCTCGACCACCCCGTCGGCCAGCACGATGTCGCACGCGTTGGCGAACACCGTCTCCCGGAGGTCGTCCGGCACCTCGGGGGCACACCGCTCGGTGAGTTCGATGGCGCCGTGCTTCTTGAGCATCTTCATCAGCCGGTCGAACATCCGGCCGTACTTGTCGTCGTTGAAGTTGCTGTACAACTTCATCCGCGAGATAGTGTTGATGAGGGTGCTGATTTCTTCATTGGCGATGTGCCCGTCCACCGCGGAGGCGGCGAGCAAGATGCCGGCAAACGCCTCGTGCTTGGTCAACCCCTTCGCGGCCTCGTTGCCGCCGAACATGTTGTCGAAGAGGCCCACGGTAGTCTCCCGGTCGGGAAGGAAGATGACACCGGTCGCCTTACTCTAACCGCCCTCCGGGGGCGGTCAAGGACGATCCGACCCGGCCGCGGCCGGCACCTCGACGGCGAACTCGAAGACGTGCTCCTTCCCCGCCGCCACCTCGCGGACGAGCCCGGAGCGGTCCGGTCGGCGCAGCGGCTCGGGGAACGGCGGGTCGGCCGGTTCGTACCCCGGCGGCGCGGCCAGCGCCACCCGATACCACCCCGGCGGGACCGGGCCGTCACCGGCCCGGAGGGTGAACGTACCGTCGGCGGCGGTGGCGGCGCGGATCGGCTTGCCGCTGCCCCCGCGCTCGGGGTCCGGCGCGAACACGACCGTGCCGCCCGCGACCGGGTGCCCCTGGAGGGTCACCCGGCCGCGGACGGTCGCCTCCTTCGGCACCGCCGACGGCCCGCACCCGCCGGGGAGCGCCACCGCCCCCGCGCCGGCGGCCAGCGACAGGAGCGGGACGAGCAGGCGGAACGCGCGGCGCATGACGACCCCCGGGGCGGACGCTGGCCCGGTTATCGACACCGCCGGCCGCGTCGATTCACCCGAACCACTCCCGCGCGCCGAGCCCGGTTCCGCGGCCGAGGCCGAGGACTGGTTCGGGCACGCGATTCCCCCGTCCGCGTCGTCCGCCCGTCTTGTTCCGGTTGACGGCCCCCGGGGGATGGGGTATTACCCGCCCGCCACGGCACCAAAAGACGCCGCGAGGACGGACCGCGCCCGCGGCCGCCGGCGGACCGGGCACGGACGGGGACCGGAACCCCCGCCCGCGCCGACCCGTGCAGAGGAGGCATGGACGTGAAGCGCGTGTACGTGTACCTGTCCGCCCTGGTCGGGATCGGCGGGGCGGTGTTCCTCGCCAGCGCCGGCCGGGCGCAGCAGCCGGGCGGGGCGCCGCCCGCGGCCGCCCAGGGCGGCCGCCCCACCGTCGCCGTGTTCAACATGGCCTCGGTCATGCGCGACTACGGCAAGGCCAAGTGGCAGGTCTACCAACTGAACGAAGAGCGGAAGGGGATGTCCGGCGACCTCGTGAAGTGGCGCGCCGAATACATCAAGCTCCAGCAGGAGATCCAGGCGGCCCCGGACCCGGCGATCAAGGAGCAGAAGGGCAAGCACATGCTCGCCCTCGCGCGGCAGATCGAGGACAAGGACCGCGACATCAACAAGGTGCTCAACGACAAGGCGAGCACGATCATCTCGGGCCTCTACGACGACATCAAGCTGGTCGTGGACAAGACGGCCGAGATGAACGGCTACCACCTCGTGCT
>VFQN01003270.1_pt1 | contig 23538 bp, 15 predicted proteins | sample 3512371 | NCBI WGS metagenome assembly VFQN01 (sample SAMN10412370, study PRJNA504923) | tailings metagenome | isolation source: Replicate 2 from Balatoc abandoned mine | place: Philippines: Itogon, Benguet | collected 2017-08-28
TAACTAAACTTGAATCGCGATACCTTGCCATATAACCTTAAGAGTTATGATCACTTTCTTGTTCGAAGGTCTGACTGTTCTCTTAATTCACTGACACCTCGTGAAGATTGAAGTCGAGTGATAATTTCATCGTCACAAATTGTCTGAATACATCAAAAGGTGATAGCGACAAATTGGAGCGAAGAGTCAATCAAAAGGAAGAATTTTTTCATTTTTTTTGTTTTTTTTTTCGATGAATCCATTTTTCTCGAATAAGTTTATCTTCGTCTTCTTTTTCACTGCCAAGCTTCTCCTCCACCGACATGACGGTATACGTCCATCAGTGATTCGAAAAGACTAGAGATTTAATCTTCAATGAGTTGTTCACAACTGGCATATACCTCTTCAATGAATGATCTTTCCTCTTCGAACTTTGATTGATTGTGTAGTGTTGGTTCTAATGTTGTTTGATGCACTTAACCAATATCATTGTTCGATGGACCATGAAGTCCTCTTTCTTTTACTCAGTTGAAGATCTTTCTTATCTTCAAACTGAAAGATACTAAACATAATTCATCCCAGTGGCTTGAATTCAAGGATGAATTAACCGAGAGAGAAACAGCTCTTGATAGAGGAGACTGATTGTTTCGATAAATTGCTCGATTTATTCAAAGTTGGATGTATCATGGAGTCTATTTTTCGGAATATTGATAGTCTTGAGGAAAGTCAGAGTAACATTACAAAGTTACTGGATCAATTAGATCGAGATACTCGACAAATTGATAATTCAGAGGTTGGCTTTCTTTTGACTGGTATGGAAGAAAAGCTTGGTCAATTTTCTGATAATCATTATGAATTACAACGTGAGATTGAAGAGCTGTTAGAAAGTTCACGACGTGGTGTCTTAAGTCATGAAAAATTAACTGATATGGTCAATGCTGAACAAGTACGAACCCAATACCTTGCGAACATCGTGAATTCTTTAAAGACACAAATCGAAGGATTATTTACGAAGTTAGTTACTACTGTAGATGAAGCTGATGAATCTGTGGATACATCAGAAATTGTTGAGCAAGTCTCTGGGAATGTGAATCTTCTTTGGAAGTCTGTTGATTCTTTATCGAAATTAATTGGATCTCCAACAAAGAAATTAGAATATAATATTCAAAAAATTGATAGTGAAGTTATTGTTCATTTGAATAAAACGATGCATTTACATGATAAATCGAGTGTACCCACGATACCTGAGAATGGTCCTAACGCTGGCAACTTTGCAGAGAAAATGGAAAAATCTTTAAAAGCTGTTCGATCTAAGAAGACAGAAAAGAGAGATTCACTTGCTCAAAAGGGAGGTAATGATGTCAACAACAATAGCAATATTAATAGTAGTGCGAGACCGAGTATTGTTAATAAGAATACTAAGAGAGGTGAGATTGTCAATCAGACCAGTCTTCTATTGTTATTAACCTTTGCAATAGATGGTAATAGCACTCAAGTATCATCTTCTGGAAATAATAACAGCAGCTCTAATTCTAATAATACCTACAATAATCGGCAAACAAACAATACCAACAATAACAATAACAATAACGTGGGGTTCGAAGAAAGTCATTCCAACAGCTCTAACGCAGGTAATACCAGTCAGCGTGGAGAAAGTGCAAGAAAACGAAGAGACAGCAAGGCACAACTCTCACCTCCTCCACCATCTTCAAGATCTGTTGAGGCGAAACAACTCCCTCCAGAGCAAGTGTAAGTATTCATTTTAGGTTTTGATGTTATCATTTTATTTGTATTCAGTTCTGTGACCGTTGAAGTCAATCGTAAAGAAACCTTTCAAACAGCCGCAGAAGTTGCAGAAGAGAAGAAGAAACTGGCTAATGAGAAGAAGAATGCTGGGAAAAATGTTCCCGTCATACCAATCTCGCACACAGATGAGAAGGGAAGAAGATCTTCTATTACACCTCTGCAGTCGTCAAGAAATGATGCAAGGACGGATGGTTCTGTGGGTGATTCATCTTCACACCCTATAGAAAAGATAGAGGAAGTGAGTTCGCATCCAGTAAAGTCTAAAGGTCGAAGACGTTCTAAAGGTAGCGAAGCACACTTGGTTTCTAACGCTGAGAAAGATGCTCTGTCAAATTTACTCTCTCACAATGAGTCAAGTTCAAAGCAAGGGGGAAAGAAGAAAGGAGGTGCTGCAGATAAGTCCGTCAGTAAGAAAGATAGTGCCGGAAGTGGATTTACACTTTTAGACGACGAAGGATCCCTCAATTCCCTAAGCTCTTACGGCGACAAAGTTGATCAATATCCTAAAGATCGAAAGTCATTGTTGAGAATCATCGAAGAAAAAGAAGCTCTTTTAAAAGAGCAGAAAGCAACCTTTGATGTTGAGCTGAAAAAACATGTTAAAGAATACCTAAGATCACACGGAATTGGATTCGGTCCAAACCAACAACCGTAAGTGAATTCATTCCTTAGTTATCTTTCATTCTTTTATGTATCCATGTAGATCTCCAACGCCCGGAAATATTGATAATAGTATTACTAACAACGCTTCTTTTATTCTAAACGATTCAGTCACTTTTGACGCATCTAACTCAGTCTTTAAAAATGAAAAATCATTGGATTTAGCGGCTCCAAGCTCCTTTCTGTCCGAAGCTGAAGATAAGACGAGAAAAGAGCAGCTGAAGTCCTTTGTTCCTGGTGGTTTAAGCAATACTATGGAACTGAATTCACCATCCAGCCCAGCAACAAATACCCTCAGGAATAATAATGTTCCAATGTTGAAAGGTATAATAGACAACAATAATAGGAACACCAATGCCACCAATGGAGGTTTACAGATTCACACTGACGCGACGAATCGAACGCAGCCGGGCTCAGGAGTTCCTACACCTGTGAGAAATATTTATGATGACTCTGCAGATCCTTCACACTACCCGTCAGGACGAAATACCAATAAAACCTCGAAGGTAGTGTCTAGAGTACCTTCTAGAGTTCCTTCCAGAGAAGGTTTAACCCCTGGCAAGCAGAGATACGGAAACCATGATTACACTTCAGGAGGAGGAGCGGTTATGTCACGCCAAGCTTCATGGAAGATTTCTCGCTCTCCTTCCTATCAAGAAGAACTAAGCGAAATTAAAACACGATTACGTCAGTTACATCAATTAGATCAAGATTTAGGAGGAAGTAACGGTGAAGGAGATCATAATAACGATCATCCTTATCATCAACAAAGACAAGAAATGTTAGAAGAAATCATAGAAAAGATTTATATGAATGTTCGTACAGGTCAAACCGTTGCACCAATTGATTGGAATTTAATTCGTTTAATTGGACCAAATTCTTCCAACAATCAAAAGAAAGAAGAAAAGACAACATCAACCGATGATTTAGAAGAATGGATTCATAAAAAACTCTATGAATTACCAATCTTTGATAATCAAAATGATATATTAGTAACAAGATCTTATAAAATCGGACCAGAACAAATGACGTTTGAAGAAAAATTACAATTATCAACTAATCCATTATTTTTATTATATCAACAATATTCACCTTATTTATCACAATTACAAAAAGAAAGATTATTTTATGCATCGTTATTATCGACCATGCAACAACATAATGAGTTATCGACGGCACCTACTTATCCTGTTAATGCCAATGCTATGCCTAAGATGGATGTGATGATTGCACAAAGAAATCGTTCTCATATTATTGCTGCATCACATCATATTCTGACATCCTCGAAGAAGTTACAAGATGAATGTAACAGTCTTCTTCCTTTAGTTAATGCCATTGAATCGTTAGTGAATGATTCTGTACAGATAGTTAAAACTATTCATCGATCACCAGCTGCTGTCGTTGCTCAGTTAGCAGATGTTCCGAATATTCAATATCTCTTACATTCTTTAACAGATTTATTTCGTTTGATGGGAGTCGTAGAAGCACAAGAAATTACCATTAATCTTCGTATCGCAGAATTAAGATCATTTTTTGAAAGTATTCAAGCGATTAACATCAAAGAATTAGGAATTTTATTACAAGAATCAAAAGAATTAAATGAAGCATATAGTCGCTTCTCTGAAACCCAAGGCAGTATGGTAAGTTGTCTCTTGCTTTTATTTTCCTTCATGATTGTTTTTTTAATAGTTGGAAGTACATCGAAGGTTAACGGCAAGTAAAGATCGTTCAAAAAGATATCAACTAGTGGACTTCCTTGTTGAGCAGCAACAGCAATTAAAATCGTCTCTCACTGCAACACATCCAAATACTATCCCACCGAATCGAGGTAATAATGAGACAATCGCTGCGGCTTTAGGAGCTGTGACTGGAACGAGACTATCCATTGAACCAGAAGGAATGAGTGATAGTTATAATACCACAGCACTCCCAACACCAGCACGTCAAGCACCACCAGGAATGATTGCATCCATGTCCGATCAACAATTTATTAAAACATTACAAGATGAATTAAAATCAGCTGAAGAAGAAATTGAAGATTTAGAAATGGAAATAATTACTATTATGAAAGAAAAAGATAAAACACCATCAGCCATCTTATTCTTCTCATTATTACATGATCCATCATTTATACCAAATTTACAACAATTAATATTACAATTTAAATCAATTAAACAATTTTTAGATTATTCAGAAAATATGGATTATATTACATTAAGAAAACGTTTACAAGTATGTTTAGTCATTATGCCATCAGTTGATAAATTAATTGAAAAATATTCTAAATTATATAAACAATGGTCCTATTATCGTTTAAATTGGTTTGCTGAAAGGAAAGTACGTGGTAGTGCATCAGATGGGATGAGTTATTGTCCATTATGTTATAATGATATTCATGATACCACAACACATCCTCAATTTATTGGTCAAAGAGAAGGAGGAGGGGAGAGGAATACTGTTACTTTAGCACCTTTACAGGTTACCACACCTCTTGCGAGTAGTGCAGGAGGTGGTAAGAGACGTGGAGGAGGGAAAGATTCAAGTCGAATAAAGAGGAAGTTATTAACTCAATTGCAACATCAACAACAACAACATCAACAAGATATCAATGGATTATTATTACCTATTTCCCAATCAACTCCTTTTATTGGTTTCCCTTCTAATAGTACAGGAGGATCATCTCAGATTCATAAAATACCAACACTAAGCAAATCCTTGAAATAAATCAGACAATAATAAGACAACAATAAGATAAGAAATAAGTGTTAAAAGAGATACTAGTATATAAATATACTTACGTGTTTTCAAATAAATATAGTTAAATATCTATTTCCTTTGTGTTGTACAAATATTGTGTTTTATTCTAATGATAAATTATAATTTTACTGCATCATTGTTATCTTCCACTAACTCAGAGAGACAAGGTCATTGATCTCTCTCTAATAGGCTTACTGTTAGTTTACATGATGAGAGTCAAAGAAAGAGAGTTTACGGTCATGATTACAACATCAGAAACTAAGCATTAATCTATTATCTACAATTATCTATTAACAAAACAAATGAACAGGCAGTGAAAACATAGATAGTGAGCACAAAGGATATGATTAATATGAATATAAACTACTTTAAAACCTTTCTTCCAATCCCTATAAATATGAACACAAGTAACAAATGTCTTCCAACCTCTTTACAAAGATCATCTCAAATCAATTTCAATCAATCAATTAATCAATCCATCATCATCGGCCAGTCCCTCGATGACCATTCAGACTATCGATAAGATGAAACTTCTGACTTCGAGCTTGTTGTTGTTGATATTGTTGGACTAAATGTTGTTTGTGTTGTTGCTTCTGTCGATGATGTGATTTCATTCGAATGGTTGCACTTTCATCTGTTTCTGTATAATTATAAATATACGGGTTAATTGGCGGGACGTAATAACCCATCGTAGAATTACGAATATAATGGAAAGTACCTCGTAAAACATCGGTCTTGTCTTCATTCATCTTTGATTGACCTAATAAGACTGTTTCTACTGGAATGAGGAATGATAAAAATTCTTTACGTTTTAATTTCATGATCCAACTATTTCGATCATTACGACCATAGGATACATAGAAATAATCATCATCAATGACTAAACCCATTGGAAAGATGACATAATCAACTGCTTTATAAGTCCATCCTGAAACACTTTCATTATAAAAAGAATCATGAACAATAGGTTCTGGTGTAATATGAGTAATGGAGAAAGGAGGGTGCCTATAAAATGAGAGTATAATAAGAGGTGAAAGAGAATAGAAGGGTTATTACCTCGAGAAGAGATAAGCTCCCATGACATACGTCGCAACACCATGATGTGTAATAGCACTTCTCGTATGAAAGAAAGTAATATAATAATTCTCATCAATCGGTAAAGCTTGACTACCTCCACGTATATCACCCCATTTCCAAACATTCCCAACAATCTCTGACACGAAACACAACTCAGCGAGGTTCGTACTATATTCCTCTGTTTCATATATTTTCACAACAATAAAAGGATTTGAACCATAGATATAAAATAATTGTGTATTCTGTATATGAGTATAATCATATTCTGAGCTATAATGGATGTCAGGTTGATTAATCTTTGGATAAAATAATTTAATATTATTTTGAATTAATTCTTTCTCTTCTAAATGATTCTTCATATAATTATCATAATAATCAGTTGATAATATACCATTACGGAAGATACATTTAGGACAATATTCAAATGCAATCCAATTTTTCTCATGTCTTATTTGATCTTCTTTCTGGAAGTATACCTGATGATACTTCTCGTAAACATATAATTCTTGCTTATCATGATGGAGTTTTGCATGGAAAAATGTCTTTTTATATAAATGAAAATTATAATATAAATATAATTCATAGTTATGGGTGATAATACGTGCATCTTCGGCAAAGAGATTATGGATCCAGGAACGATCTTCAGCAAGAATCTCTATAGGATTATATACAATAAGAATGAGAAAGAAGTGAATATTAGAGGAAAGGAAGGACTTACGTATTCGATCTGGGTTACTAATCTTTCGAAAGGTTGGTAATTCCAGTAAAAACCATCCAATTCGTTCATATTTCCCTTTTGTTGGAATTCGATAAATAAAATAAATTCTTGATGAATTATGAGGATCTAATGTCATCCCAGGATTTAATAAACCACCTGGTATTTCAAATACTTGATCTATAAAAAACTTTTGTGGTTCAACCATCTCTTCTAAAGGTTCTACAGAATATTCACTATTATTCGGTGGGATTGAATAAATACGATCACTATGAAGTGATTTCCACTCCCATACTGTTACACCTGCGAGAGCAATTGAGACGAAAAGAAAATTAAGAACAATTTTCACAACAAGTATGACAGAGAATGGCATTTGTCTTTTGAATTGTTTGTTGATGATTGATGATTCATATGTTGGTATCGGTATCGGTATCGGGTTATCGGCAAAGAACTATACGGGTACTCTGTGCAAAAGCTATAATATTAGCTTATGTGAAATTATAAATATTAGTTGTTGTAAAACTATCAAACTAATTATTATATCTTACAAAAGTAAGTCTATAAAAACACACTTTATCAATGACACTGTGGTAGGAAAAAATAGTCACTAACTTATGCGAAAGGTACATGGCATTACGAAATGAATGCCAATAACATTTTGCAAGCAATCGGCTTTGGTAATGAATGCATTTTGCATAAATGGACGCAATCATCGAAAATAATACAAGTCAAAGTTGAAAAACAAAAACAAAAACAAAAACAAAACTCTCAAATCAATGATGATTCCTCTTAATATCACAACATCGATAACTGTGAATGATGTAGCCGATGTCGATACAATATATGAACAGAGAAAAGCCAAGTGAAGCGTTGTTCAACCAAAATTTTTACTAATATTTCTTCAATTAATGGTGGAGTCTTTATTAATTGCTCAGCTCAATCATGCTGTATTAACGCACCAATTGAGGATAATCTAATCTGAGCTGCAGATTTTCCAGTTTACAGTCGGAAGTTTTAAAATTTCATTACATCATAAGTATATTCTAATGACGTATATTTTAAACCAAGTAATACTCTGCTTTTATTTAATACTAAAATACTCTGGGATTACGAGTTACGCCAGACTGGCTCATCGACAGCATAAACAAAGGTAAGATTTTCATGTTCAGCCCAGATATTTACATATCTTTCAAGAAGATATCCAACGCAACGATGCATTGGTAACTCTGTGTCGGTAGGCACGCTATATGGACAAGTGCTACCCAAAGGATACTTTTGAAGGAAGGCTTTCATTACCGCACTTGCGCTGACCACAAATTCTTTAAACAACTCCTTTGACAAAATGAAGTAGTTTCCGTAAATATATCGGTGAGTTTTTGATTGCGGAGGTAAGTCTGGGAGTGGAAAGGGAATTACTGATTGCAATATAGCGCGCATACCTGGATGATGCGCATCAATCATTTCATAGAGATTTTTCTCTGGTTGATGATATAGGGAGTACCAAAAGTAGATATGGCGCGGTTTGAGGCGAACCTTCGTCCAGTCAATAGACGCTCCTTCCTTCCAATCAGCTTTAATATGCTCTTTCCAGCTAGTAAATCCAACGAAAGGCGAAAGCTGCTCCATTGGCATCTCTGCTACTGCGAGCATAGCACCAAATTCTCCGAGTGCGAGTTGCAAGCTGGAATTGTTTAGCGGTGCATGGAGAGCTTGAGCATCAATATCACTCTTATCGCGCATAGGGCCATTGAGGCGGACATAGCGAAAGTAGTAGTGCTGATTGAGTGGTCCCCAGCATTTAGGAGCATGATAAGCCTGATAGATCGTCAAGCTTTGACTTAACTCTTTCTGGCGGGCCATTAAATACTTTTCTCTCCACCAACTGTTTATGGGCTCATATTCGTCAGGATCCCACTCCCCAGAGGCCAGCAGACGTTGTTGAATGGCAGGATCGACAAAGGTGCGACGGTAGAATCGCGTTGACCAATAACGCCACGGCTGTTCACCATCAAAACGAAGAATGAAAACAACTTTATCATGCCATAGCATTGGCTTTGTTTTTTGCACAGTCTTTGGCATGTTGAAATAAATAGGTAAACCAACATTAGCACTTGGAGCAAGTTCTTTTAAAGAAGGCAATTTCGAAGGCGACATCAAAGCAGCAGATAACATGCGGTGAAAAACCGTGAGAGATGGCTTCAAAAGGAATGCTGAATCAGTCAAGGACAAGTCATTACTGTTCGATCGGCCTAATTCTTCCATTCCTAACAGTTCTTCATACCATCGACCCAAGCGGAAGACTGAATCAGCGTTCTTCATAAAAACAGAACCACATTGCAGGTAAAACACTTCCTTAAAGCCTGGAAGTGCCCATAGAAAGGGTTTCCAAAGGTCTTTCATCGGAGATTTCACGGAGTAAACAGATATTCCGATCGTGTCATCGTATCTGGATAATAGGGTATCTAATGTTTCGATTCTTCCAAGAATTTCATCAGTAATAAGAATTAAAACAGAATGCTGGGTAGCTACTTCCTCAAGAGAGAACAGAAAAACCTCCAAAGGTGCAATCGAGTCCATAGATGGCACGAACGTAGCGTAAGCCGAGTTGTGGTGTGCACCAGATTTTCGGTTTTGATTGTTCTCTAGAACCTTGATCAGACCGTACCCTGAGAAATCAGAGACATTTACTCCATGAACCAGACTGTGCGGCATTCGCTCTGCCTTCTCCCTCTGCTTTCGCCTTCCAAAAGGGAACGAATTAACTTGAGTGCATAAAAGCAGAAGGAAGACCAATAAAATGATTTTGTCATAGTACCACATCTTTCCCTCTCTCAGATGACACCACTAATTCGAAAGATTCTCGACTTGGATGATTCAGAAACTTCCAAATTAATGATTTTGAATGATCACCATAATCAAACTCGTCATAAAAATCTTGATTTTGAAAACTCGATATTTTTAGGGCGATACAATTTTATTAGGAAAGAGGTTAGATCGACGAACCACCATGATTTAAGATATAAGGTCTTCTGAATTTTTCTCATGTAAAGTTTTCTTATTTTCGATCCTTCGTGAGCCTTTTTTATTGATTTTCCGAACCATTTCCCTTTTATGTGATTTGAAGTCCTTGCTTCTTACTTTTTTTTAGGTGTACGTACATAAGAGTAATATGGCGTAAAATTTAAGAAACATTCGAATTTCTCTATGTCTTCGGGTTATACAGAAGCAGAGCGATTAGCTTTGCTATGGAAGAAACAAAATGCTGTAGAAGAGAAAAAAGTTGAGAAGAATCGGAATTTTACTCGAAGAAACCAGAGAGAAAGGGAGAGATCTGAACCTCGAGGAATTAATGATCAAAAACATCAATCGAGCGCGAATGAGGAGGTCGATGAGTTTGGAAGAGTTCGACCAAAGTCTTGGATTTCTAATAGTATGAATTCTCAAAGAACTGAGAGGTCTCGGAGAAGTCGTAGCCGAAGTGGCGGTGATCGATTTATTCGAAGAAGCCGTTCGAGGTCCAAAGAAAGCTCCGCTCGAGAAAGATCAAGATCTGGATCTAGAGGAAGGCGGAGAAGTCAATCACGGTCTCGAAAGAATCGAAAAAGAGAAGAGAAGAGGGATGAGGAGAGTTGGAGTCATGATTTGTTCGATGACAAGATTGAAGAAAATGAAAAGTAAAGTTTTATAATGTTTACACAGTATCACTCCCTTCATCACATATTTTCTTAGGGGAAGCCAAAAGCGCTCTTTGCCTAGTGACTATCGACCTCCTTCCCCCGAGTGGATTAGTCGTGCCGGAGGTGTTGCCATCATGAGGAAGAAGACCACAAAGGATGTTCAAAGATAGCACCTCTCCTGTCGTATTCTTCGAAATTTATGTTTCCAACGATTGAACGGATGAGATTATCTTGGAGGAACGAAGGGTTCGGCATACACGTTCTTTGTAAGGTAAAGTGTTCGAATCCACTCCTGCGATTCAAGATTTGGCTCATCAATTCGATTGATAATGGAGATCTTGACCATGAGCTCATAATTTGATGTGTTCGTTTCTAACTTTTCTAAAATTCCTTTCACGCTCACATAATCACCAACATTCAAGTCATCAATAGGGTTGACAGGAGGGAGGTAATGACTACCCTCTGCTTCAGGGTCAAAGACTCCCAAATACTTTATACAACGCACACATGCAGTGCCATCGTCAAGGACAATAGTGTTTCGCTTACTGCTTCTCTCGATTGATACAAGAACACCACTCACATCAACTTTCTGAATTGGTCGGCGATAGTAGAAATGACAAAGCAGATTATCTGTGGGATGAATCTTAGTTTCAATCTGGTGATGGATCGACCATATCATAAGCTTTCTAAAAGACTAAAGAATCATTGAATTCCAAAGAGGTTGGAGATTGTTTGTAACTTACCCAGAACGTTGGATCCAATCCCCATTCAGAAACGTCTGGATAACCAGGTCCAAAAACAGAAACCTTTGATTCTTGCTTTGAACTAGATGAATTTCCACTACATGATTGATTTCCTGTTTGCTTCTCCTCCATCGATCATCAAAATGCAGTGAACTCCTCTCAAGAAACAATTTGAATCTTCAGAGGACTAGCGTAAAATAAAAGTATGGAAGTTTCAAAAAATGAAATAGAATGTTGTTGTTGATGAAGTTGCTTTTGATTCTTTGTGTTCTTGATGTTGTGATAGGTCGAGTGCAACCACAAAAGGAACGATTGTCCCAAGGTATATTATCAGTTAAGTCATTACAACACGAGCACAAGAGAAAAGTTCAGAGGAAACAAAATCAGGCAAAAACGGAGAAAGTTGTACAAAAGTTGAAGGAGTTGAATAGCTATGCTGCCAATCAACTTCAATCTAGCATAACACTTATAAATCAAACATTCTCTTTTGCAGAATTCTCATCTGTTCTTCCTTCAACAGTAACTTCAGCAGAAATGGAGGGAAAGAAGTCTTGCACATTTCTTGGTGCTCATTGTCCGACTGAAGCTATAGAACACGATTTAGTCAGAAAGTATATCAAGAAAGAGGATATTGTTCTTGAATTTGGGGGAAGATTTGGAACGACGTCATGTGAAATCGCTCGAACTCAAGGGAATTCTGGAAAACTTGTCTCAGTGGAACCTGACTCCTCTGTTTGGTATCTCTTGGCTTATAATCGCCAATTCCATCAATGCAACTTTTGGATATATCGAGGTGTTGTAAGTGCTCGACCTTCTTCCCAAATGAAGTTATTATCGGCTTCGTACGATACTCGTACGATTCCCGCACAAAATTCTAGGAATTCCAGTGAAAATTCTAATCTTCTGCCATCTCTGACAATAAAGCAGTTAGAAGATCACTTGAAACTCAGGTTTAATGTACTACTTATTGATTGTGAAGGATGTATTAATCATCTTTTCAATCAACCAAACACATTACCTGATAACAATGCCACACTGTTTAAAGAGCAGGTTGAACTTCTCCATCACGATTTAAAATATGTAAAAACGATAATTTTAGAAGCAGATATGAGTCATCAATCTTCAACATGTGTAGATTATTGTGTAGATTATAAGCGATGGTTGTATTGTCTTCGATTAGTCGGATTTCGAGTCATTACTAGCATCCCAGACCCTGAGTTCTTTGATATTATTCATTATGTTTTACAGCGATCTTCCCTATCTTCGAGTTAGGATATCGGAAAACCTCCTGTTGTGCTTTTTTTGTTTGTTTATTGGAAGAAGTGTCTCAGTACTTTATATTTCATTTATTTATTTGGCAAAGGACGAAAAGACTTTTACTTTTTACTCCTCATGCTAACTAACTCTCTTTCATCAATTGATAATGACTCGAGAAATTTGTGAAACATACTAAACCACATAGAATCTACTACAACTACAAATTACAATTAAACTTTAACAGAAAACTACTACCAAAGCATGTACCTACGAAACAAATATAACACTAAAACAATTAGGTTAAACTGAAAAAGTAAAAGATGATTCTTGAGAGGAAATTCTTAATATTTTACGAATTTTTCCCTCTCTTAATTGGTGATTAGAGTTCTGACGGTGTGGGAGATATGACTTGATCAGTCTATAGTGTATTGAGTGAATATTCTGAAATAAATACCAATGACAGCTTTGCTTACCTCACCACTGTACCACGTCCATAATTCGAAAAAGATACGAAGGAGCACCAATAACATAATCGTATAAAAGAGATAATCCAATCCTTGTGTTGAAGAATCTGTTGTAGTTGTAGAATTGTTAACTTGAGAAGGTTGTTGAGCATGAGAATGAGTTTCAGACTTTTCCTGCACTTTGAAATCTCGAAGGTCATTCTCATTTTCTTTGGTTGTTTTTGGCTCTATTTCATTTCCCCCTGGGTTAGAAGCTGAAATTAGAGTGGATGTATTTGTAATTTCCTTCTCTATCTTTGACTCATCGTTTGATTGCGGGCTCAAGGAAGATTTCTCCTCTTTCTCCTTCTCCTTCTCAATACTATCACTTTCTATTGGCTTTAGATTTGCTTCTGCTTCATACTCATCATCAGAATCCCTTTCAGTAACAATTCGCTGCCAACGTTCCGATGCTCTCCTCTGAGGACTCAGTGAGGGTCTACCTGCTAACTGCTGTTCCTCTGCTCTATGATCATCCACAACTACAGATGGTAATTCATCAATAATTTTACTTTCATTTGAAAAAGAAGTTTGTTCTTGAAATAGAGATGAGTCTTGTATTGAGTCAGTATTAGCATTTTCAGGAGATTCAGTTTGAGAAGGGAGTGGAGAGATCAATCTCTCCTCGGAAAATGAAGACGTAATCTTTTCATCTACTTCCGAAAAGCTGCTATTATTTCTATTTCTCGAATAAAGTTCATTTTCTTCGTCAATACTATTCGAGTTCATTGGGCTTAAGTCGGGGAATTCTCCATTCTTCTGATCCTCCACAGCAGAGGCAATCGCCTTCTGCCAATGCTCCCAATCTTCTTCACATAAAGTATTTCTTGAAATTCCATTTTCTGCTAATTCTTCTTCGAAATCCTTTGTGCTAACTCGTCTAAAGTTCGGGGTTCTCCTCGGACTAAGGTCAAGTTGAATATCAGCAGAGCGATGACTAACACCTTTGGTTGGTGTTGTTCGATTGGTTGTCCAAAAAGACTGGAGTTTTGAAAGAGCTTCTGGAAGTTTCACTTCCTCTTCATTATTGATTTTATAACTCGCAGCAGGGGCAGCGGGATTTAATTGGAGGGATTGTCGACCTTTGAGACTCTCTCGCTTATTTGCTTGAAAGTAAAAGATTGCTCTCATTAATAGTCTGTCTTTTTGAGTAATTTGACTTTGCTTTCGCTCAAATTGTACCCTTGATTCCACCAAAGACTTTCCCTTAAACTTGGAAGCAATTTCAGTGACTGTCAAATCACGTTGAATCGATTGTAATTCTGCAACTCTTTGATTCGACTTTTGCATATCATGTTTGACGTTTTCTTTTGAAGCTGGAGATAAAGACATTTGACACAATGATCTTTAAGTTAATGGATAAACAATCTTCCTCAACTTGCTTCTCGCTAATCAATTGTGCACTTCGTGCGATTCATGCTGTGCTTTTGGAGGAATCTTGGAATTTGGAATTGCTCGTCCACGCATATTAGCAGTTCTCTTTAAGTCTTTCCAGATCATAGGAAAAGAAGAAGAATCGACTCTGGAGATTTGAGAATAAGAGAATTAAGAGAGATGTGGAAAACTTTGCCGGATGATGTTGAGTTAGGCAATGATGATGCTGAAATCAATGAAGGTAATCTAGTTTTCAGGTGATTTAACAATTCGCACTTAGCAATTCTAGGAATTCCAATGACCGAAGGAACAATAAAACTCAAAAGCGATTCTATTGACAATGAAGGTAAATCATGAATTGAGTGTTGATATCTCTCAAATTTTTGTCAGAAATTCCTGATGAAGAAGAGGGAGAAAAGCCAAAGGAGTTTATTCCTTCTAAAGGATTATCCTCTGAAGAAGCTAAGGTTTTGTTAGAGAAATGGGGTAGAAATGAACTGACGGACAAGAAGAAACCAAAGGTAAGTTGCTCTTCTTCTTTCCGGCTTCCTGTGATGCATGTCTTTAGTGGCTCATCTTTATGGAACAATTATGGCAACCCATGCCTATTATGATTTGGATAGCTGCTATTACGGAAGCAGGTATCAGCAACTGGCCTGATATGGCAATCTTGTTAGCGATCCAGTTCATCAATGCCTCTTTGGGATACTACGAAATTACGAAAGCCGGTGACGCCGTCGCTGCCTTGAAGAAGTCTTTGAAGCCTTTGGCAACAGTGAAGAGAAATGGCAAATGGCAGAACATCGATGCAGGAGAGGTTGTGCCAGGTGATTTAGTTTTGTTGGCTGCCGGTTCTGCCATTCCAGCCGATTGTTTGGTGAACGACGGAACTATTGATGTTGATCAAGCTGCGTTGACTGGAGAGTCATTACCAGTGACCATGTACAAAGGAAGTTCATGTAAGATGGGATCCAATGTGGTGAGAGGAGAGGTTGAGGGAACAGTGGAATTTACTGGTTCCAATACTTTCTTCGGAAAGACTGCTTCTTTGCTTCAAGAGAGCGATGAACAAGGCAGTCTTCAGAAAGTTTTGCTCAACATTGTTATTGTTTTAGTTGTATTATCTTTGACTCTGTCAGGAATTGTGTTCACGTACTTGCTAACTCAATATGAGGATGTCAAAGAGACGATCTCCTTCACCGTCGTCTTGATTGTTGCCTCCATCCCTGTTGCCATTGAGATTGTGTGTACCACCACCCTTGCTTTAGGCTCCAAAGAATTATCCAAACATGGCGCTATCGTCACTCGTCTTGCCGCTATTGAAGATATGGCAGGCATGACTATGTTGTGTTCTGACAAGACCGGAACTCTCACCATGAACAAGATGATGATCCAAGAAGAGACTCCTGTCTACTGGCCAGGAGAGACTCAATACTCCATCTTAAGATTCGCTGCAATGGCTGCCAAATGGCACGAACCAGCCCGTGATGCCTTAGATACCATGGTTTTAGGTCAGGCTGATTTGAATTCTCTGGAGTCCGTTGAGCAGCTGGACTATGTGCCTTTCGATCCGATAGTAAAGCGCACAGAGGGAACGGTGCGTGAAACAGCAACCGGAAAGACTTACAAAGTAACGAAAGGTGCTCCTCATGTCATTCTTAAGTTAACTCATGATGAGAAAATTAAGGCAAAATGTGAGCATGATGTTCATGCATTTGGTGCTCGTGGTATTCGTTGTTTAGCGGTAGCCAAGACCGATGATGATGGAAACTTCCGCATGCTTGGATTACTTACCTTTTTAGATCCACCTCGTCATGATACCAAGGACACTATTCACCGAGCTATCTCTTATGGGGTGGAAGTGAAGATGGTCACCGGAGATCATTTGCTAATAGCTATGGAAACTGCGCGTATGTTAGAGTTAGGCGACCGATTACCGGGAAGTAATGTCATAGCACCCAATATCAAAGGTCCCGACGGTTTACCAATGTTACACCCTGAAACAAAGAAAGCACCTGAAGATCTATCGAGTAAGTACGGTGATTACATTAGAATCGGCCATGGATTCGCTCAAGTCTTCCCTGAACATAAATTCTTGATTGTGCAATGTCTGAGAGAGCTCGGCTTCAAGACTGGTATGACTGGCGACGGTGTGAATGATGCTCCTGCTTTGAAACGTGCTGATGTTGGTATTGCAGTAGCTGGAGCCACCGATGCAGCCAGAGCCGCTTCTGATATTGTCTTGACACAAGAAGGTCTTTCCACCATCGTTGAAGGTATCATCATCTCTCGTTGCATCTTCCAGCGTATGAAGAACTTCATTACCTATCGTATTGCCGCTACTTTACAACTCTTAATCTTCTTCTTCATTGCTGTACTTGCCCTTCACCCAAAGGATTTCATGCCAAGTAACTGGGAGACCTTAGACGGCTTCGACTCGGATGCCTGGCCAGACTACTTCAAGTTACCTGTGCTGATGCTCATGCTTATCACCTTGCTGAACGACGGCACTTTAATCTCTGTGGGATATGATAATGTCGTCCCTTCGAGATATCCTAACGTGTGGAATCTTCCTGTTTTATTCTTAGTTTCCTCTGTTTTAGCGGGTGTTGCTTTACTGTCATCTTTGATTCTATTATACCTAACATTAGATTCTTGGCATCACGAGAGTTGGTTTTACAAGATGGGTATCGGAGAATTGTCTTACGGTCAGATTACTACCATCATGTACTTGAAAGTCTCGATCTCTGATTTCTTGACCTTGTTCTCTGCAAGAACTCATGATGGTTTCTTCTGGTCATCGAGACCATCTATCATCTTATTAGCTGCTGCCTCTTTCTCCCTTTGCCTTTCCACATTACTCGCCTGTGTATGGCCAAAGTCAACCGTTGACGGTCAATCTGTAGTGGGCTTGACAAATGAAGATCCAAAGGCTTGGGCTGTCTATGTTTGGATCTATTGCATCATCTGGTGGTTAATTCAAGATGCAGCGAAGGTTGTATTATATTGGTGGATGGGTAAATACAATATCTTTGGAATTAATGATTCTCTAAAGATCTCGAAAGAATTACAAGATCTTTCTGATGCATTAGCTGAAGAAACAGCAATTACTAATCCGCTCAATCAAAGTGCGAGCAATACACATGATGATGGAAGGTTAACGACAAGGCAAACCAGCGATGAGGAAGCACAACGTCATTCAAGTGAGATAAATCCCATGTCTTCTGGTGGAGGAGGTAATAAATATACTAACCTTAATAAAGTAACAAGAGATTCCATTTAACAAATAATAGCCATCATTCCTTAGGAATTTTCCTATTTATTTCTTCCTTTCTTTTTTTCTTCTTTCTTTCTCCCCTCTCTTGACAATTTTGATGATTAGATAGATATCCAACAAACAATTGATAAAGAACATGTGATGTGTCTTACATGATTGATTTCGTTAGTTTTCTGTGTTTTGTTTGATTTTAATGGAGTTTGGAGTTGAATCCTCTTTCATTCTGATGTGGGTAATAATGAAAGGATTGTTCTCTGTTTTGGTAGGAGTTGATGACTGCGGTAGGGAATGCATGATTCACGCGAACTCTATTTCATGTGTAAATAATTGTGAATATATCAATAAAAACTGCAATGTATTGAGATTTGATTGATATTGTTATGTTATTGTGATTATTATTATTCTTATTATATCTTTATTCTTTATGAAGAAACATGCAAACAAAAACAATCAAAACAAACACAGAGAGCGATGACTTCCTACCTTCCTTCTGATTATTATAACAGCAATCACTTCAAAAGATTTTCTGATGAGATGATTGACAATAATCAATAATAATCAGAAGAGAAAGAGGATTGAAGAGGAGGGCGAAGAGATTCCAATAAAAGAGAGTTGGAATGATCGAATCGATCGTCATCATTTTATGTGATGAAATATAAAACATCAAACAAACAAACAAGACCATGTCAAATACCATACCAGACCATTACAATCCACTAAACCAACACCTTACACGCGATTCAAACAAACAAACAAATGAACGAGTCATCATAATAGAAGATTAAAAAAAAACAGCAAACAAAAGAAAGAGCAATCGCTTCCTATTTCTTTCAATATCATCAAACAAACACACCACACGATACAAATAAAAGAAAACTGAATAAACCAAAAAAAAGAATACTTAGAATATGAAAATAAAATAATCAGGTTAAGAAAGATTCGGTTAAAGGTGCTTTGATTTGGTAAGAGTCTGTTGATGTTTGATTTGAATTATTATCAAATCAAACAACTGAAAACTTCAAACAACTATCGAATCAAAGCATTCAATGTAAATCGTTTAAAAGAGATGGATTATTAAATAATTTCTTCTTTTTTTTCAATAATTTATTGTTCATCATGATGATGATGTTTGTCTTTCTTATTTTTATCTTTCTTCTTCTTATGTTCTTTCTCTTCATGATTATTCTGATGATCTTCATTATCACTATGATGATGCTTCTCTTTCTTCTTCTTTTTATGTTCATCATGTTTCTTCTCATGATGACTTTCATCAGGATCTCCTCCACTAGGCGTAAGATCACCTTCACTGCGATTATTAGGCAGTGGACTATTAAGAGCATCATCGAAGTTAAAGTCATCAAAGGTAAAGTTTCGATTACTTCCTTTCCCTCCTTGTGCAGTAGGTTGTGCGGAAGCAGTAACAGTATCAGTCTTTGGAGTATCACTTGCATCAATCGCAACATATCCCAAGTGGCTAGGATTATTAGAAGAAGATTTAGGCTTTTGTTTAATCTTTGTATCAATCAGAGCATTTTCTTCATCATCATCGTCATTTCCTTCAAACAATGCTAATCCATCAGCACCAACATTACGTCCTTTCTTTCTCTTCTCATAATCTGCAATAATATTCGATGCTAAACCAGCTTTCTCAAATAATAAATTCCTGCCAGCCTCAACATTGGATGTTTTACCAGCTAAACGATTTTGTTCCATATAATCTAACATGGATGTTGTACCTTCTCTTAAACCTTGAATAGCAACCTGATATTCTGGTAATTTCTCGATATCATAGGTAAAACAACGATGATCAGCAACAACTTCATATGTTTTCTTATGTTCACCATGTTTAGAACGTGTACCATCAATTTTCTTATGATCAAATGACATCCATACTTTAATTTTAATCACAAAATCACCACGATCTTGTATTTTATAACCTTCTTCAATTTCTACTTCAGATAATTGTGTTAAATAAGCATAGCTAAACATTTTATAACATGTATCAGGGATTTCATCTTTATGTTTAATTAAACGATAAAATTCGCCAGTATAGGCTGAACTTTGTTGTCGTAATGGATCATCTAATCGTAATAAATCCCATGTTGTAACGATATTATTATCATCTTTACTAATAAATACTTCTTTGGCTTGTTTTGATGCATTTGAAAACATTGCATAAAGTAATTTATAAATCCAATAGACTGGTAATTGTTTCCATGCAAAGACAATGAGAATAATAAATAATATGAAAATTAATAAAACAAATAGTGGGAAGGTATTTGTTTGAAAGATCTTTTCATTGATGGCTGCATTACCACCAGAATACTTTTGTGATGATTGTAAAAAATCATAATATGCTTTCGTGGATGCAGAGATCGTTGTTTTTAATATACTACGATTGCCTAACATCCAACAACCAATACCTAAACGAATCACTGCAGCAAATGGTAAATAGGTCACGACCATTCGTACAGCAGCATCACCAACATTCGGAGGTTTTTGGTAATAACGACAGAGTAATAATTTATCGACGCGGAAATATAATATAAATGCAAAACAACATAAAGGCATTAATAATGGTAAACCAGGTGCAAACATCATAGCAAAGAATAATAATGTTAATAACTGTGCTGAATGATCGGTTGAATCAAAGACACCACCAACTTCCAATAGATTTAAATCACGTTGTGTAACAATTGTATGTGATTTTAAATAACGTACACGACGGTGATGATAAAATCTTAATAATGGTTGTCCAATAAAATACATGAATAAATTCGCGACTAAAGGGGAGAAAGACTGTAATATGAAAGTTGTCATTAAATAGAAACCAACATTACCATACCACGATGTAGTAAAATCAGAATATGGACCATTAAATATATGTAATGTTGTTAAAAATTCATTATTACTACCAGCATTACCATAGGCTACAAGAACTAAGATAGACATGGTAGCAAAGTTTGATAGAAAAATTTTACTCATAATAGATGCTTGATATTCATCTAATGATGTATGTGCTTCATGTTTAGCTAATATTTTTAGAAAGGTTCTCATAAATACATTCACTACTGTTGTTGCAATGACAGAGACATAGGTTAATGCTGATGATAATGAATAAGATGAATAAAAGTCACCACAATCTGATGATTGTAATGAATTAATTGAATTTAATGCATCTGCTGCACCATTATGTAATAAATCTAATAATTTTTGATAACAATAACATGCACCAACAACACCAGCATTAAAAGTTTGACATGTTTGTGTTTTAGATTTATAATCACAACCAACACTTGAACATTTCACCTTCGATGTTGTTGAGACACATGGACAATGGACACTATCTTTAGCACTTGGACATATATCTTGACTATCACATGCATCAAAAGAATACTTTGTCACGTTTTTCCCAGTGGAGGATGATACATAAGTTGCATAAAATGTTGATCCAATCTTTTGTTTACATTGAAAATCATATGATAATTCTAAATCACTCGATGGTCGGACTAATTCAATCGTATCAACAGGATACTTGGATGATGCATTGGTATAAACCTGTGGTACAACATTATTACATAATGATAATTGTGGAATATTCGAGGAAAAGATCTGTTTATAGATACTGGCTTGTAAAATAATTACAAAACATAAAACAACAACAACCACAGTAATAATGAAAGTACGTAAACGTAAATAAAACTTTTCATATTCATTCACTTCAAGATATTCCCATACAATTTGATCAGGTTCAGGTGCTTTCACGACTTGTATTTTATGTAAACCACGAAATTTCAAGTTATCAGGATAAAATAATGACATAGGAAAAGTATTGTAACGTGTATAATCATTAATACAACGTGCCATTGATTCACCATATTGGAAAACAATAAAACCTGCAGTGGAGTTGGCATCAATATTATAGTAGATGGAACGATGATTCGAGACACGTGATAATACATTCTTTGCATATTCAGTATCATCATTATCAGAGATAATCTTTAAACCAGATCGTTTCATATTTAATTCAGTTAATTTATCAATAATAGCACCAGTAGCAATCATCTGTTGTTCAGCTTTTAAATATAAGTTCAAATTATGTCCATCAGCATGAGGACTATTCTCTGCATACATTTTCATTCGAGCACGACAGCGATACATTCTTTCCATAATATGTTGTTTATTCTTAAAGGATGAGATAAAATCACCAACTGCTTTATGTAAGGTACATTCTGCTATCCATTTTCCTTGATAACGTGTTTCGCCGGTGTTACCACAGTCTGTTAACGGTTCAGCAGCTTCTAATGCTGGACGACCACGCCAATCAGTTTCAGATAACTGATATAGTGTATTAAAATGATCAATTAATTCATAATCTTTTGTATCCGGTGGTAAATGTGTAATCATAATCGAATAATCGGAGATGGATGCTTCTGCTTTGGAGTTTCGTCCAGTTGTGGATAATGCTTTCCGATATAAATGGAAAACACCAATGAAAAACACAAAAATTTGTAAAAATTCCATTGCTGTAATGACGTTTGCAGCATCGGATAATGATACTTCATATCCATTAAAGTGTATACATGTTTCATTTTTCGCATACGATGAACTTGTACACTTAGAATCAGTATGGTAAGATGATGAATCTGTATCATAACCAATATTACCTAATGTATAACGATATAAACCAAATGCATCTTGATCTTCTGCTGATATACCTGAACCATTATATAAGAAAATTAATTCAGGTAAACACAAAAAACTCATAATAAATAAACAAATAGCCATTGACATAGCAAATTGAAAATATAATGAAACACCTGCAGCAACATCACTAGCATGGATAATATCAACGGAATCAATACGTGCATCACCATTACGGAAAATATGATCACGTTTAAATTTATTTGCTTTCTCAATGGATGGCGGTAACCAAGGTGTTGCTTCAAAGTCTTCACCAAGGTTTTCATCATCTTTATCGAATTTTTTATCTTGATGACCAGCTGAGTGGGGTCTTTGACGTGTTTGTGGCCTTACACCAGAGTGTGGTCTTTGTCGAGAATGTGGACGGTCATCACCTCCACCGGTTTCATTTAATTTATCTAATTGATATAATTGTTCGTCTAATTCATCAATATCGCCTGTAAACTTAATATTTCTTGCCATTTTCTTTTAAAATACTTTGCCCGTTTTGGTGCAATTATGAAATCCAATTCACCTTAAGGTAAAGGTGAGATGCGTTCATCAATAGAAGTGGTTTAAACATTACCTTTTCAAACAGATACAAGCGCTACCGCACGTTCAAAGCAAAAGAATAATGCCTCTACAATCAATATATATCACTATGTTTGTCGTAAATGGGATCAATCTCTTGTAGATTTAAAAGTTGGTAACTGTTGGTCTATTGCGCGATGATGAGAGATGAGCGTTACATGCATGAAAACGGCGCACAACCGTTGAACTTACCGAAATCAATGCGGTGGTGAAATGGTATCGGTACATACCGGTATGAAATCGTACATTCACGGTTGCTCATTTTGAGAGGGCCGTGTCTATTCGCGACGCCTGTATCGGAATTTCGATTTTTCGTGGCTTCACTGTGTTTGAGTGTTGGCACAGCACAAGGGTTAGATAAGAAAACGAGGAGTATGGTATTTCCGAAAAATCGAATCTCCGATACAGGCTTCACCATTAGACGCGGTGAGCAACCGTG
>VFQN01003271.1_pt1 | contig 23534 bp, 24 predicted proteins | sample 3512371 | NCBI WGS metagenome assembly VFQN01 (sample SAMN10412370, study PRJNA504923) | tailings metagenome | isolation source: Replicate 2 from Balatoc abandoned mine | place: Philippines: Itogon, Benguet | collected 2017-08-28
CCTTCGATAGAACATAGTTTTTGAGGACCAACCTCTCGTTGTTGTATGATTTCCTGGAGAAGATTGTCAAACATTTCTTTTCTCTCGATAATCTCTTGCAATTCCACGTAATCCATCGGATTCTGGAGATCTGGTACTTCTCTATGAAAGAAAATATAAACAACGGAACATTTGGTACTTATTCGTGATAAAAATAAGTTTGAAGAGTCTTACTTGATAAATTTGTCTATGGTTTGTTTGAAGTTAGTATTATCTCTTAAAGGTTTTCTAACTTCCTTTTCTAACTCTTCAAATTCTTTTTCTTTCACAGTTAATTTGTGAAATATATGATCTAAGGCGGAGAATTTAGTTTTGATTAGGAACATGGTTCATTGGTAATGAATTACCGATCTCATCATCAAGGTCATCTAAACGAACTCCTAGTGTATCTTCATTTTCTCGAACATCCGCAGTCTATTCAGTAACGTTTACCATCAAAACAGGTACTCACCATTTGTGAGTGACCTTACCAAATAGTTCATTGTTGTAGTAAATCGATCTTGAAAGCTCCGAGAAGCATATTCCCCATCTAAAGTAAAGAACTTTTCACCATAATCAATATTAATTTCAGAGATCTTTTGTTGGGTTTGATTAATACAATAATCACGATAGTTTTTAAGTGTATGCAACTCAAGCAAAAGCTGCTTTCTTTGTTGATTTAATGAGGTTATTTCCATCTATATTGAATCTCAATAATTAGTCTATTGAAGCAAGAGTGGAAATATTATCGGTAGCTACCGAATAGTTTTCTCTGATTTTTCCAGAAAAACTCACCGCGAATGAATTGAACGCACTTTACTTTTTACCATTCAAGGACGACCTGTTTCATTGCCACGCTTTGAGGAGCTGAATTGAGATTGAAGGATATCAAGGAGCTTTTCTTCTCTTTAGTGTTGAACAATTTGGCTTTGGCTCTCTTGAGTTCTCGTGTTTTCTATGTCATTAGCGTTGATTGAGAAATTCAATATATTCCACAAACCACATTTTCCCTCAATCAATTCGAAGAGATCTCTTTTCTTTTCTTTATTTCTCTCAATTATCATGATGCTATTAATCAACCAGCTCTATGTCAAAGGATTCCATCCCCACCCTTCAAAATTATTCGTGAAGAACTCCTTATCTCTGCTATCTCGTCCTTCATCAAGAATAGCTCGTATAAGAGGACAAAATCATGAAAATCCTGAAATAGACAATCTTCCCAAAAGTAATGTGGAATATCATCCTTTGTTTGAGAAGGCAGCATCAAATTTTCGTCTCCTCGGTGTGACAGATGAACTTATCAATGGCTTATGCGACCAGAGTAAGACAACACCGACCGGAATCTCATTCCCACAACCAACCTAATCTGTCATCTATTTTTCTATAGGTATCACTGTTCCTACCCCAGTGCAGAAAGAAGTGATTCCACGCATTCTTCAGAAGCAGAATATTGTCATGGCGGCATCCACCGGCTCAGGGAAAACTCTCGCCTATGTCCTCCCTGCCATGCAACACCTTCAAACTGAAGAGCAATTTGGATATCAAAGATTACCCCAAAGACCTCGCTGTCTGATACTCGTACCAACAAGAGAACTTGCTACTCAAGTGCTACAAACGGTCAAAGAGTTATCTCATCATTATAAGGTGTCCTCCGCTGCTGTCATGGGAGGAGAAACTTACTCCTTACAAAGAAAGAGTGTAAGCTACTTTTAAATGAAATCGTTTATCCTTCAATCTTTCTCGTTCCTCTTTTCAATAGTTAGATCGTCTTGTGGATATTGTCGTTGCTTCACCCGGTCGTTTACTTCAACATAAGGAGAGAGGCAATCTCTTCTTAAGTCAAGTGAATTATATTGTCATTGATGAAGTTGATACCATGTTAACACAAGGATTTGGTAGTGATATTCGTGCAATCTTAAGAAGTACAATGCTACGCAAGGACAGTAAGTGTCTTTCTTATCATACAGTATTCTACTCCTCGTTAATAAGGCTTTATCACTCTGCTTCTGACTGTAATAGTTTTTAGACCACAAACTCAAGTAATCATGGCAACGGCAACCCTTACAAAAGCTGTAAAAAGTTTATTATCTGATGTCGAAGGTAATAAATTTGATATCGAATTCTCTGATCCAGAGAATAAAACACCAAAGAAATTATCACCACGTGCAACATTAGAAATGAAAATTATTGAAGTAGATGGTGTACATCGTACATTACCACATGTGAAACATATATTTGAAGAAACGAAAGGTATGGATAAATTAATTATATTAAAAAGTTTATTAGAAAGAAGTTCGAATAAAGGATCAGATGGAGGAATAGGAAGAACATTAATCTTCTGTAATACAATCTCATCATGTCGTGCAGTGGAATATGCTGTTAATGAATATAATACTGCATTAGCCTATCATGGTGATATGCCATCCGATGAAAGATCTAATAATTTATTAAAGTTTCGTAATGGTGATGTCAGTATATTAATTGGTACTGATATTGCTGCACGTGGTTTAGATATACCGGAAATTGATCACGTGATATTATTTGATTTTCCTATGAATTCTGTTGATTATATTCATCGTGCTGGTAGATGTGGTCGTGCTGGAAGGAAAGGTAAAGTGATATTCAATAATCTATCTTCTCCTTCAAGTGGTTGAGTAGGTACTGTAACTTCTATTGTAACGAAGAGAGATCAAATCTTAGCTGGAGCTATTCAAGCAGCGACAGAGAAAGGTCTTCCCATTGACTCGTTGTCTGCATCAAAAAAGGATTATAAAGTAAGTTGGAACCGACTTCCTTCCATCACAAACGATTTCATTTAAAATCGTCAATAATATTAGCCTGAAGGAAAACTTTCTCATATCTTAAGAAAAACTAGAGCAACAAAGACCTCATCTACTGCGCCTTTGAAGAAGACATCGTCAGGGGTGGGTGTTCCAACAGAGACAAGACCTGCCAAGAAGAAGGAGGAACGAATCACACCATTAGTCATCAGATCTCGTCGATTAGAGTTCAAGAAGAAGCAACAAGAACTCGTGAAAGAGAACTATAAATTTATGAAGAATACTGTAGCGAAGGGTAGAAGAGGAAGAATCACAAAGAAGAATCCAGTATTAGTTCCACCGAAGTTGAAGTCTCGACTATCCAAACCAAAGAAAGGAGAGTTAGAAGGTGGTGGTAGTAGTGAAGGTAGAGAAGGTTCTAAAGGTAGCAAAGGAGGTAATAGACCAAGTGCTCGTGGAGGTGCGAGACAGGGAAGACCTTCAATAATGTCAAAGAGACGATAAAATATATATTTTATGAAACTAAAATACACTCAATTGCTTCGTTGATGTCTGTCTGTATATTAACATAATCTAACAAGTTTCTCTTTGTGTGTTTATTTGTTACCTAAGGTGCTGAGTTTGCGATGTTGGTTCGCTACTGGCATTACACTAGACTTGCGAAGAAAGTTGGGTCTCATTGGCTGTTTCGGAGAAAGACGTAGAGGGGAACCGAAGGTATCACTTTCCTCCTCTTCATCATCGTCCTCGTCTTCATTTTCATCAAAATCTCCTTCCGTGCGACGATTTTTACCATATTTCCTCTGATTTTCTGGAATAACCGAAGTTTTACGTTTTAGGAATTCCGCTCCTTTCGCGTGTTGGCTAGCTACAGCGACTGACAAGCGATGCATGTCTGAGCGACCTGCTAAAATAGATTTCCTCAAGTTCGCAATTTGCGCAGGGTTTGCTCCAGCAGCGTTTCTTTGTCTTGCAGCGGCGGCAGCTGCGATAGCAGCAACAGAAACGGGGTTTGAAGCCCCTGATGCTTGACTGCTCACACTTCCTTCACGTGAAGATCGAGTTTCAGCTAGGTCATTCGTAGCATTAGATGAACGATGAGTTGGAGCGGAAGAGAGAGGAAATTGTCGACCAACATAATGATGAAAGAACTCGTAAACATCGCGATACAGTTCATTGCTTTGAACGAGTAACGCTAACTGTTGAGGGACGCCTTTTTGAATCGTAGAATTTCCTCGCCTTCCTTTACTCTCCACGATCGCTGGTGTTTGTACAGGAGAATCATCAACAAATAAAAATGAAGAAATCATCGAAGGATTTAATTCTTGCTCGACAACGGCTCTATCATCCATTACAGAGTTAAATGGATCGATTCCAGACAAGCGAGGGACCTTTGTTGTTATTGTTTTTCTAATCTCAACAGGTTTAAGATTCTTTAAATATTGATTTCGAAGGAGTTGAATGTACGATTGATTGTAATTGCTATTCCCAAGATAGGGAGCAGGTATTAATTGTAAGATTTGAGTTATTTCAATTAACAGTTGAATAATATCTTCTGCTGTAATTTCACTCAACAAGAGCATTGTTATTTGAGAGGTTTTATAGACATGAGGATTACCAAAAACATCAAAGTCTTCCATATCTTGCTGATTGAGTAAAGAGCGTTGTTGGGCCAATGGTCTTCCTTCATCTTTTGTTATGGAAGTAAACGGAACATTTGATGACGATTGCTCCACTGTCGCGATAGCTTCTGCCATTGCATTACGAATCTCGCTATTTCCTCCGCCCGGACCAGATCCTACCGCAATACTCCCTCCAGGCACAACAGTGCTGCCTGCTTTCACACTTCCATAGGGTAAAGACTTCTGAATTTGATAATTTTGATGTTGTAAGAATGAAGCCTCTTGCTTCTTCATCATTGTCTCTAATTGAACTTGTAATGGATCATATCCTTCACCATGAATAAATGATTTAATATCATTGACGTCAAACTTAAAATGAGTGAGAACAGGATTATTTACATCCATTTTATCGATGAACTTTGCTCGTTTCTTATAAATAAATTGTAAAATACATTGTTTGACGATAATATCAAATAATGTGTAATGTTTGTGATAGGAGTAGCCGAAAGGATGTTGTGAAGAGATAGTTTGGTGGAAATTCATGTTGGAAGAGTACTGTTGATGGTAAGTAGGATCAGGGGTTGCATGATAGGTTAAGATGCGAATATTGTGCTGGTGTAAGTAATTTGAAGGGTTTTGCAGCTCCATGAATTCGGGAGTACTAAAGAAAGGATGGGGAATTGTTCCGACAGCAGGATTGATGGCGGACAGTCCAGCGTAAGGACGAATCTGTTGAGCAGCAGCACCGATGGAATTACTTTTCCCATGGTGGTTGTGATGGCCAGGAAAGCCTCTGGAGGGGATACTGGGAGGTGTAGGCCGGAGTTTTCCTTTTGGTGTGGCAGATATTGCTGTATTACTATTTGCCTCCACTCTTTTCGGATGATGTTGTTGATGAACAGGCGAATGAATCAATAAACCAAAAAACTTCAAAATTTGTGATAAAACATTTGGATTATGATGTTGTGAATTAATATCACGTAAAAATTTATGGAAATGACTTGAATCAATATGTTCAGTAATGGAATAAAAGGAATAGTATTTTAAACTATTACTTAATTGATTCATATCATTTGCTAATAAATTTTGGACATCATATCCTTTACCATTAAGAATAAAGGAAAAATGAATAAATAAAAATGGTATTAATTTTTCAATGTAAGATAATATTAATAAATAACGGAAATGATTTTGTAACATATGTCTTCTCCATTTTCTTTGGATTACTTTAATTTTTCTATATGAAAGAGAGGTGAAGATAAGGGATGAGAGGATAGAATAAGATTGTTCTGACCTAATGTAATTTAAAGCAAAATTCTTCCAATTCTTTTGTATCGAGATTAAGAAGTCAGTAATGATAGTACATGCATCAATGCGACCTTGCAGTAACTTTGTACTGTCTGGGTTGATTGTAAGCATTGACATTCTTAATCTCTTCATAACAATTTTCTGTTGTGTGTTCCCAAGCTGTCGCTCTCGATACCTGCGATATGTCCTTTGTATAAGAGTTGCATTCTTCCATCTATTGCACAGAAAGAGTTTATCATAATTTTTAAAACGTCCTGTTTCACGTACTTTACAAGATCTTTTGCTTTCGATTCTCTGTAAGTTGCAACCTTCGCGTGAGTTTTATGCATGATGGAAGTAAATGCTATGACTTGAAGCCATAATTTCTGCTTTGTATTCAACGGATTAAATAAAATATCTTTCATTTTCTTCTTCTTCGCAATTAACTTTTCATCAATGTCCTTTTGTAATGTATTTTTCTTTTCAAGTTCATGTTGAAGTAATTGTTCTCGTCGAAATTTTGCTTCCTGTATTCTTTCTTCAGTAGTCTTTATTATAACAGATTTCTTTCATCCAAAAAATAGTCAAATAAAACTCAGAACCAAGAACAACGTCTACCTTACCTCCATATAAGAAAGGAAAGGAGTGGGTGAAAGGAAGAGGTGGCGTTGGCCATGCTTCCTTCTCTTTTGATCTTGAAGATGTCGTTGCAACTGCTCATATCTCTCTGGATTATGACGATATTCACTTAACACACGATTACTGATCTCTCTATAAACAATTCAGGATCCAAAATGAATCACAAGTAAAAGATACACCAACCAAACTGAAAAAAAGAAAGTCACTTACTGTTCACGAGGAGATAATTTGACTTTAGCAGGAAGAAGAGTATCTAAATCTTTAACCTTTCCAGGTAATAATTCTTTTAAATCTCTTTGTATTAAAAATTCTAATCGTTTCTTTTCTCTCTCTACTAATACCTCAGATTTCTCATAAACTACTTTATTTTGAGGTAAATAGAAAGGAATTTGAAGAGAATCTGATAAAATTAATTTTGATCGTTCTTGTGATTTTTCACATATACTCCATAAATAATCTAGTTTACTTGGTTGAGTCAATGTAGTTGTACTGGCTATCGCAGATAACTCTTCTTCAGAAGTCAAAAGATCTTCTTGAACAGCTCTTGTGATCTCCAAGTAATGCTGTTGATTTTTAATCCGTTGTTTTTGTGAATTGTTCACATTAGAAAATCTCCTATCGCCTTGCATCAGTGAGTAATGAAAGGCTTTTCTCTCTTTTGTTGTAACGTTCCTACATTTTCATTATTTGACATTACTCTTGAAAATATCGAGTTTTCTTTAAATCGATATTTTAAAGTGTTTATTTCTAACTGTTTCTCTCTGCTGACAAGAATCATAAAAGCAACAAGACATCCGGCTCCAAAATCTTTAGCTAGTGTGAGCAATGTTCGGTGATTACTTTGGACAAAGAGCAGATTACTCCACAGGGTATGTTGTTAACATTGTTCTTGAGTGAATTTTCTTAAAGTATCTGGTTTCTTTTTACCCGTCCACAGCATGTTCTACGGAGGACATCGTCGATACCTGAACCCCGATGGTGTCAGTCCGATTGAACCACCCGTTGAGTATAGATCAAAGCGTCAAATTCGCCAAATACGATTGAGTAGACAAAGTGATTCGCGCAATGAAGAGAAGATCTCCTTCCAGATGCATTTCCAAAAGAAAGGACAGGAAGTAGAAAACGAAGCTGAGAATGCAAAGAAATTCCGCAAAGTTGCTAATATTGTTCGTAACACAATCACTTTAGACCATTTCTCTAGTGTTCAGAAAGATGATTGGAACGAGCAGCTCAGAGCAGGTGTTAAATTGTGGGTAAACAAGCATACTGGTGAAGTTGCTACGGAATGCCCGTGGCAAAATGTGCCACAAACTCCTCTTCAAAGAATGATTCGAGCCAAGAATCAGCGACGACAATCGAATGCTTCTATTCCTTCTATTCAACCACATGAGGTTGGGATGGGAACGGGATCTTTAGTTTATGACGGAAAAGAAGTAGAAGAGTTATTTAAGATTTTAGATGACGCAAAATAGAGGGCCAGAAAGGATTCTTTCGAAAAGATTCGTTTTTGTGTTATGTTTGCTTTTCGGTTCTGTGTTATCCCCTCGTTCCCCTCTATTGTGTGTTGTTTATGACAGAGCTGACTGTGGTCAATTTTATATGATCACAACAAATTCCAAGGCATTCGGGTCCCAGGATTTCATATTTTACCCAAACTACCAATATTAATTCCCGGGAATCTTCCCAGTGTTCCTTCTTCCAATAAAATCAATTTATTGCTGATAAACTTATAGCGGGTCTAATTGAACTTATTTGAAACCACTCTCCACCCCCCCACCTTATTATTAGATCGCTCAACCTCCTTTGCGAAAATTTACAAATCAATCCTAGCACTCGTACTCTTATAATTTATCTGTTTAGAGAATAATCAAAGCCACTCCTCGAATGATCGTTGGTAAACAAAAGGAACTGATTGTTGTCACGACATTATGGTTGTGTAGTTAATTTATTGCTTTAATTTTTATTTATACTCGTATTTATTAATATTGTTTTGTTTGTAAGTTTGATTTGGTTCTCTCCTTATTATTGCTTTTAACAGCTGAAGTCAGCACCTTCTCCTCATTTCAATACAATAACCTACATTTACTTTGCTTTCACCTGTTATGGATTTGTTTTGTTTGTTTGATGCTTTGCTTGTTGTTTTTGTTATCGTTGGTGTCCATTTTATGGCAGTGATAGTGTGATAGTGAGAAGGATAGACGACCTCGTTTAGTTACGAAGAAATCTTTCGACCTTGTAAGTTAACAAAGAAGAAGCATTCATTCCTTGTAATCCTCTGATACGATAGCATTGTCTGTCCACTTTGTGTTATATTTATATCATAATACCAGTACAAAGCAGATAATGTGAGGTTTTAACAAATTCGTATCTATCTCTCATCATCATTGTCATCAGTTATCCTTATCAGTAACTGAGAATTTCTCCTTTAAAATTCCAAACTAACTACAACTAAATACAATACATCATAATATTGCACACTATTTAATAAAACTTCTCATTACGTAAGAAGGTGTTAAGAAGGGATAAAGCGGCGGCTGGTTGATCCATTGGAACCTAAGAGAATTCACAGCGATTAGAGTCTAATCTCCGGCAATCAAAAATATTCTTACCATGTGTCCAGCCTCGTAGACTTGTAAGAAAGTCAAGCTACCCTCACCCTTGCTAGCACTGGCAGTTCTTGCTTGACCACCTTCCTTAGTGTTGGAACCATCAGCGTAAATCCAAGCATGATCAGCCTCAGCCTTGAAGTTTTTCTGACCGGACCAAGATAACTCCTGAGTCCAAGCCTTGTTTCCGATCCTATTAGAGTGACGAATGTTAGGAGAAACTCAACCAATATCAATTACTTACCAGTTGCAGATGAAGTCAACGTCACCAGCATAGATCAAAACACGGACACCATCTTCCAACATCTCAATTAATTCCTAATAAAACAAAAGAATAAGTTTGATAATGGATACACGACATAAAAACTTACGGTGTGGTAGTTTCTCATCCAATCACCAGCAAACATAGCATTGACAACATTGTTGCAGCTCTCCCACTTCTTAACTTCGTCACTGACATGTAATGCTTTGCGAGTGGATTCAAGGTTCAAGAAAACATCAATGTTGGTGAGGTTGTAGCAGAGATCGTTATCACCGCATGGAACACGGATATCATAAGGGTTTAAGCCAGTGTTATAATATGGGGTGGTTTCGAATAAGTTGCAGTAAGTGTAAGCAGATTCGCAAGCATCAGCGTTGGACTGGCAAGCCTGGCCCATAAGTGTGCAAGCTGGAAGATGATCAAGCATTTTTTGGTATTGTTCCTCGCTGACAGTCTTGATGCCATAACTATAAAGAGAAGACGAAGTTCAGGTATAAACACGGACACAGGTCTTTGGAGATATTCGACACACCTGTTGTTCATAGCCATAGCAGGATAGTATTGATATTGGACAACAGGATCAGTAAGTCCATTGCCCACACCAACACCCTTTAAGTTAACGTAAAGACCATCGCTGTTCTTGTTTCCTTTATAGATTCTGTTAGAGACAGCTGGGGCATAGTGACCTGACAAGATATATTATTCATCATGAAGGCAAAAGACAAAGATATTAATGACTTACCACCATAGCTCTCACCAAAGACGAACAATTCTAACTTGGCGTATTCTGGGTGAGCCTTCAAGAACTCCTGAACAAAGTGATACATATCCTCAGCAACTTCAGTCTCATTGTGATCAACTAAAGCGCCATAAGAGTATCCAACACGAGCAGGTTGGTCAACCCATAAAATATTGGCGTTGTTGTTCCAAGAGTAAGGGTTATTGACAGTGTTAAGACCATCCTCGGTAACCTTGCATGGACCGTTCTCAGAGAGAAGAGCTAATTGTGAAGAGCAACCTGGACCACCAGTTAACCAAATTACTAAAGGATCAGTAGATGGTGCAGAACGTGATTCAAAAAACCAGAAAAAATAATTTTTAGAATATTCTTCTGATACACTAAAATATCCTGATAAAGATTTTACCGTTGAATCACATAAATTGGAAACTGGTTCATCTTTCAACTTTAAACGTGTTGCAGATGCAGTAAATAAAAGTGCAGAAAATAATATCTGGAATAACATATTTGATTTGTAATGAGAAAGGAGAAGATCTCAAATAATTTGTGTTGTTTTGATTGGGCTTCAAATCAAGTCTACCCACACCCGCCCAAGCCCTTGAAGGCAGAGTTAAACATTTCCTTAATTCTCTTTTCTTATGATGCATTTGTGCATTCATTTCAATTCAAATCAAATAAATAACGTTACGACTGTTCTTGCAGACTTGACCTTTGTTGCTTGACTGATTAATAGCTATTTTTTTGAAGGCATTAGATTGATTTGCAAATTTTGCTTTGTGTACTGTGAATTCAAATAGAATGAGTGTTAACATTCGTGAACTTGCTAAAAGCGTTAATAAAAATGATGAACATGCTGCTAAACGTGCAAGAATAGAAGATACTTCTAAATCCAATATTCCAAATTTCCCACCATATGAAAATGTGATGTATAGTTGCCTCCTCTCTATACCAGACATCTTGAAAGATCCCAACTATTCCCATATACAAATACAAGATTTAGAAATCGAGGTAAATCCACTATACTTTCTTGCTCTCCCTTCATATTAAACACCTTTAATCCTCTATTTCTCCTCCTCTTAGGCTCGAATTGGTATGTTTATGTCAGGTAATAAACGATTATTCCCACGTTATTCCAAACGTATTGCCTATGGTACTGATATTAAACAACGACGTGAAATAGAGAAAAATTTAGATCCTTTTTTACGTACAGAATTTCATGCAGGTTTAGATGAATCCTTTGCAAAACAATTAAAATTAAAATTAATGAAAAAAGATTTATTTATAACTGAGATACAACCAAAACAAATATTATATATTGATAATGATAATAATCGTTTTATGAAAGATGATACTAAAGGTGTATATATACATGAAAGAAAAGAAAAATTAAAATCATATGATATCTCATTATTATCACATGATTATGATCTAAGAATTGCATGTGCAACAGAAATTATTCATGGTACAACGAAGTCTTTAAATAACGGTAATAACAGCGGCAACCCCTCGTCTTCTTTTCAAGAAAGACATAAATATCGTACATCTTTCCAATTAATTAAGAATTCTAAGTGGAAGATTGATTATACTGAAGTGATTACTCAAAACCCTTCCTCCTCCTCTAGTGGTATTAATAATGATATTAAGAAGTATGAATTAGAGTTTGAGATGAAGAAGGAGGTATTAGTACAGTGGTTACAGCTAGCGATGCAATCCTCTGCGATGACATCATCCAACCCAGAAGCCCCTCCTACACCTTCTCCCGAGCTAAGAAAGTTAACCGATGAATTATTCCATGAATTAAAATATTTACTCGATTATTGCATCCCATCGGAGATCGATAGTTCGGGTGAAGTCGAGTTAAAACCGTGTGAAGTGCAACTCTCCTTACAACTCACACCTCACATACAAGACTGTAACCGTATTGTCAAACCAACCACCTCCTCTAGTTCTATTGAATTCCTTGGTTCCATGCCGATTAATCTATTTAGATCATCACTAGCAAATGTATTACAATCAGATTATTTCCTAACAGAGAAGACTGACGGGGTACGATATCTTTTATATATTTTACCGCACCCTCAAAAACCATCCAAACAGATTGCAATCTTTATGAATCGATCCAAAGAATTATTCCAATATAATCAATCAGAGTTATTAGGATCCTGTTTCCCAGTCAATACGATTATTGATGGTGAGATAGTGTATAATCATTATCATAAGAAAAGTGTTTTCTTAATCTTTGATATCTTGTCCTATGATTCTAATTCTTTTATACATCATAATTTTCAACAAAGATATCAATTTATTAAAGATAAATTAATTGATTCTTTCCATAAAAATATGAAACAATCATTAGCAACATTACCAACACCACCAGTACCACCTACTACTACCACCACTACCTCTTCTACTGCTGCCACTCCTGGAGGTAGTGCCCTCTTAGAGTTATTAGTTCATTATAAAAAATTTGTACCAAAACAAAATATAACAGATTTATTAAAATTATTTCGTATAGAAAATGGTGAAAGAATTTATTATGAAAATGATTTAAGATATCATAAAAGTGATGGTATTATCTTTCAACCTAATACAGCTTATGTCTTCTCTAAATATTATGATTTATTGAAATGGAAATGGTCTGATTTAAGATCGATTGATTTAAAAATACAAATACCTAGTATAACCACATCAATGGTTTATTCTAATCCATCATTATTAGCACAGATTACATCGAAGGATATTAATTTATTATGTACTGGTCCTAATAGTACATTAATTAATATATCAAAACGTGGTGATTATAATGTTGGTTTAGGTTTTTATGATTCTGGTAGATTATTAATTGAAATTGAAGAATTATTAAAGAGATCTGGTGGTAGTAGTGTGATTGGTGGGAAACATTTAGATAATATTATTATTGAAGTAATTTATGATGTTCAAGTAGGGAAATGGATTTATTCCAAGATAAGATATGATAAAAATGAACCTAATTATATTGATTCAGTATTAGGTGTTTTCATTGAACAAGCGGAAGCAATATCTATTGAAGAATTAGAATTTACAATTATTGCATCAGTGAAAAAATATGAATTAGATTATGATACACATTTAAATAAAATGAAAAATAATATTTTAGAATGGCAAAGAAATAGGAAATAAAGCAAGAGGTAAAGAGAAAATTTTGACTGTCATCTTTGTCTTTTCTTTTCTTTGTTTTTTTTTTATTTAATTTTAAGAGTTAACATTTATTAAAGTTTATTTACTGAGTTTTTTTTTTTCATTTCGTGATTGAAAGAACATTCCAATATATGAATGAATCGTATTTACCAATCGTGGTGGCTTAAATGTGGTGGAAAGATCTCATAGTGCTTACCGATACTTAATGGAAGCTGTTCAGCGATGTGTAGCGAATATGCGGTTTTATTGATCAAATACAGGGCAAATGAATTTCAGCAAGTGCTGCCTAGATGATCAAATCGAAATAGCTTAAAATAATTACTTCCCTTTGTTAAGTGCCTTTAAATATGTGAGTATATAATAGAGGATTAACAAACATGATATCTGATAAACTAAACAGTACAACAGGCAGGACCAAGTACGACTGAGTAGATATACGTCATTTCTATCTCTACCCCCTCAAGATGGTATATTGCGCAGTCGTTGCAATTCTCTCAGTAATGCCTGTGTCACCTCTGCTTGAGCCTTATGAGCGTCAGCGAGTTTGATTTGTGCCTCTGCTTGCTTCGCCTCTGCCTCTAATTTCAACAAGTTCTGCTTCATTACATATTCTACCTTCAACATCTCGAGACGCTCGAGATGCACGAGTCTTCGTCGTTCTTTCTCCTTCTCGAACTCGAGATCAAATTTCGCAGCCTTACTGTTGTAGAAGGTGCCAAAGGAGTTCATGTGACTATCAGAGAGGATGTCTTGCTGACGTAGAGAGAACATGAGATCTCTGTCTGCATCCATCAGCGATGACGACGAAGTATTATTCCTATCTCCTCTTTCCTCTTCGCACTCATCAGGTCGTTGAATCGGTATAGAAGATGAGTGCGGTCCTTCTCTGGTGAGATGAAGATTCGAGTCATAGGCGAGCAGAGAGGATGGTTGCTCCATTTGATTGGAAGGAATCGCCGCATGATGGTTGATGGTCGCCATCATAGCTTCTCTTCTATCCTCCTCTTCAGAATCAGAATCAATTGCAGCCAGTCGAGTACGCTTTCGGGGTTGTTCTGAGCCGGAGTCATAGGTGGGGTGCTCAGTTAGATCCATGATCCGTCCATCGTGATCACCTTCCATCAACAAACTATGATCTTGAGCACGAGAATCATGTCCTAATTCCTCAACAATTTCATCCATCTCTCGTCGAAAACTGATTTTTCGATTTTGTTCTCTCGTCTTGTGATTGTTGTTCGCCTGTTTCTCGGCGATCTCCTCCAGAACAAGCTTTGCAACAGTGCGATCTAACTCATCGGCATACAGGGGCATACTGTTCAAATCAAAGTTTGCGGACTCTATCTCGTACTTGTTCGCTACCTTCCTCTTCATACGGGTGAATTTCCTCTGAAGTGTATATCCATCCAGCTGTACGAAATCTTTGAAAGGCTCAAGAGTGAAGAGATCATCTGACACCTTGCTCCACTTCTCCTCCATGGTGAGATTCGTCCTCTTATGGGCTTTAAACTTCATGACAAGATTTACAAGCTGCTCCTCGCGAGTTCTATCCCAGTCAATATGTTTCTTTCGTCGATTAGGGTTATTGTTGGTGTTTGTCGAAGAAGCATTTCCAATGTCATGATTATTCGCACGAAGGTTGTCAGAGGAATTATGGTTGTTTTCCATTCGAGAGAATTCAGAGATTGTTAGAAAAAGGTTGGAGTAATAAAGGAGGTCGGGAATGTCTAATAATTAGTCCAATTGCTGTAAACAAGTATTGGACTTAATTGTCTATGAAAGTAGACAATATTTTTATATTGCACTGCAGAGTCATTAAGACTTTGATCAAAAAAACTACGGTACTTGTTCTTTCAGTATTATTGTCAAAATGCTGATTAGAAGCATCTTATGAATACTTCGAAGGAATCTTTTGAAGAAATAAAATATAAGACGATCCAGGTCGATGTATCTTTCAACAAGTTAACTGATCGAGTCCTCCCACCGTTTCTCTCTTAGATCACACGATCCTTTGTCCATGAAAGACATAAAATGGTTTCTTTCTATTCCTGCTCGTTCTTTAACCTGGCCTTTCGGTGGCTTTTTCCTTGATGAAAATAGAAAGTTCATTCGAGCATTAAGAAATTACGAAAAGGTATTTGTCTTTTGATGAAAATTATCCCCCTGATGAAGACTTTAATTTCTCTGATTTAAATTATTGTCAGAGAATTCAATCTTTTACAATAAAACAATTAGAGGATTGTAACGTTCCTATACTACCTTCTCTCACTGAGTTACACTTAGTGAATGATGATAGAGTTGATTTAAGCAATCAATCTTGTTTATTCTCCATTATTGAAGAAGGTCACTGTAATTGGTTGTTTTTCTATTTCTATTCCCAAAGGATTGTGAAGGATCGAGATGTTACTTTCAACATTGATGAAGACGAGGGGTTGGAGGAAGTTGATGTTTTAATGGAAGAAGATGAAGAAGAGAAGCAGTTCAGCGACAACTATTACTTGTATGATGAAGATGAGGTTACAGTCTATGCAGTGAAGGCTATGAGGAAGAAGGAGAAGAGGATGATTAAGTTGATGCTTGATATCGCTCTTTGTTGCAGCTGTTCCCTTATCCTCTCTATTGGCGTATAGTATAAACATATCCATTCAACCATTTTAAAATGCCGAAACTCTGTGTGTGAACTTTCATTTCTCATTTTAATACAGTGATTTTAACTTTAACTTCGCTCATTTCCCTCAAGAACCTTACACAAGCAGAGTAGAAGTCAGTCAGACTTCAAATTCTATGCATTGTGTGAAAATCGCATAATTTTCCCAAAAAAGCACAACTTCAACACATATCTTTGATATCTTCGCTCTTCGCGTGATTCTTTCAAAGGGACACAATGGCAAGCGAAAAGATCTCCGTTTTAGGATCAGGGTTAGTCGGGGAGGTTCTGGCAAACGGTTTCTTGAAACATGGATATGAAGTCTTGCGAGCTTCACGCGAGCCAGAAAAGCTTCAATCATGGAAGGATACAAGTGGTCCTAAAGCTAGCATAGGAACTTTGCAGGATGGGGCAAAATTTGGAGATATTATTGTACTTGTAGTGAAAGGAACGGCAGCAGAATCCGCCATTGAACAAGCAGGTTTGGAGAATCTCCGCGGTAAAGTTATTATCGATGCGACGAACCCAATTGAAGATACGCCACCTGTTAATGGTGTCTTATCCTTCTTTACTGGACCAAATGATTCTTTGATGGAAAGACTTCAAAGATTAGCACCTGAAGCTCATTTTGTTAAAGCTTTCTCTTGTGTAGGAAGTGGTTTTATGGTGAATCCTCAATTCCCTGGCGGTCCTCCCACGATGTTTATTTGTGGAAATAATGCTCAAGCTAAAGAGGTTGTGAAGGGAATTTTATCTCAATTTGGTTGGGAAACCGAAGATATGGGTGTGGTGGAATCTGCTCGTGGTATTGAACCTCTTTGCATCTTATGGTGTAATCGCGGTTTCTCTGGGGTGGGCTCATGCATTTAAGTTGTTAAAACTTTAAGAGCTCCATGAAACAATCTTAGTTCCATGATTTGACTTTATTTGTTGTTCTCCTTTTAAGAATTTTCATTTCCGATCATAATCCACCAACTCCTAATCTAACACGATGAACTCTTTTGGTCTCACAGTACCATTATAAACAATTTACCTTTGTAGCGAAAAGACACTAAAACAGAGCTGTGCACCAACCACCAACCTATGAGGACAGTTGGTACAGTTGTGTTTCGAGTTTTCAATAGAAAGTTCCACTGTTCTTGGGCTGAACCAACAGTTGCTGCACAGCTCGATTCAAAACAAAACATTGACGATTTCAAAGACTTCTTATTACTTTAGTAAATGAAGAAATACTAAACAAAGCGAAGGCGTAAATAGTCTGTGAGAATGAATAAAAGAACATGAGAAGAAAAAACCAACAAAATAAATGAAGATAACCTATGCTACGCTAATAATTAAACTGATGAAGGATGATCCTTTACTTTTTTCATCTGATCTTGATTACCTATCATGCTGTTTGACGAGTTCTCAATATTACCCTCCTCTCAACCTCATATCACGAAATAAAGAAAAAAAAAAAAACAATAAGTCAAAACAAGTAAAAGTTATACCCAATCATAGCACTTCACCCTTTCTTCCGACTTTCGTACTCCTTTTACCTGTCTATGTATGTGGCTGTTTCTACGATCTATAAAATATTTATTTGAGGCTTTTGTAAAATTGCACCTTTTTCTTTTTCTCTCATTTGATGTAAATAATCATCACTACATGTTACTACCTATTAATTCATATAATAAAAATAAAATATCTTCATAGCGCCTATCTTCATAACTTCTCCAACTTTATATTAACTCCACAGTTTTTCTTCAGTAAATTTCAATAAAAAGGACCGTCAATCAATATTATATAAATACCATTAAAGCACTAATTCAATAGAATAGAATAAAGCAAACTATAACAACAATCGATGAGAAGTGTAAACTGTATAATCATTACTTCTCTCAGCTTCTGAACTTTCCCCCTTTCTTCTTTCCTCATCACCATCACAAGAACAATTCCACACTGCTACTACTCAAAGAATAACTAGTCTTTTATAATTGTCCCATAACGATTCTTGGACTTAACAACTTCACTAAATTCTCAACGCTTTCACGTGAGGTTAATTTCTGTGTTGGAGGAGCAGATGATAATTGATCAAGATTATTAGATGATAAGGAACTAGTAATAGATTTCGATGGATCGAAAAAATCTAATAAATTCTCTTGGCTTGAAATTTTTTGTAATTGATTAATAATACCAATTAACGAACTGGTTGCAGTGTTATTATTAGACTTCCCAGATGATGTTGGAGCATGCATAGAAGTACCGTCATCAAACTTCTGTTTTTTCACCATAATCTCATCACCTGACACAAGATCTTCATTTAAAGAAAGTTCATCAATTGAACGTCTTCTAAGTAAGGAGGAGTCTTCAGGAGCCTCCAGCTTGCTATCAGCAGAAGGGGTAGGGGAGGATCTTTGAGCATCGTTCGGTTCCTTTGCGGAATGAGACGAAATTAAATCCGCAGCATTCACAGTATAGGGCAATGGTGGGATAAAGTGACCATATCCCTGATTTGGATGATGGTTTGGCATGCCCATAAAAGTATAGCCTTGATGCAACATTTGTTGGAATCTAAGGAACTCATTAATTCCGGGGTATTGAGCATCAGCAGACGGTGCTGGAGGATGGTAATTGTTATTATTGTTCTGCACTCCAGTAGAATTGTCAGAGGGGTAATAGGGGTGGTGAGGAGCTTGATAGTAAGGCATGTTTCCGTACGGAGGGTAATATGGATGATGTGGCATTTGAGGATTAAAACCGTTACCATAATATGGAAGAGGAGCAGCATTTGGAGCGATAGGTAATCTTGGTAAATTGTTATTGTTTGACCCATGGGCGGGAACTTGAGGTGCAGTCACGGGGGTAGCGGACTGAGAGGGAGTTACTGGCTTCGCACTTTGAACTAAGGCATCGATAGCAGGGGTAGAAACCATACGAGAACTTTCTAAGGTATTGGAATGTTCATTACTTTTCTTTCTATTCATTTGTTCCAATTTTGCCTTAAATTGACGCTCAAGAAGTTCTAACTCACGTCTTGCGAGGTCAGCCTCTTGTGCATGAATGCTCTTAGGATCGAAGTGATAGACCTTTTTCCCTAAGCAAGAAGCTCCTGTATACTTTTTAGTGATTCTCATGGGATCACAATCTAATTTGGCAGCTAAATAAGCTCGTAATGTTATTCCTTTCTCTTCTTCCTGTAACTTCAACAAGCCAGCGTTGAAGACTTCAATAATCTTATTAGCAAACTTCTCTTCTTCCGCCTAGAAAAACATCGAAATAAACGTTAAAACATGATCTAATATGGGTATATTAACCAGACTTACCGTCCATTTGCCTTTCCTAAGACCATCCTTTCGCTTTCCAGCCTTCTTATCATTGGATGGTATCGTGCTCCCTTGATTGAAGACAACCTTCAAAGTAGGATTTGTAAAAGATTGATTATCAGACATGTTCTAAGTATGAATTGTGCAACAAAAAGGGATGCAATAGAATTGTGAAAAGAGAAGTAAAAATGGAATGGATGTAAGAACAGTCGTTCAATCTTGATGATGAATGAATGAATACTATTATATAAAAAATGAAGAAAATATTCGAATATTTCTCCTCTTGTGGAGGCTGAACGACAGTGTTGCGAGAAAGAAAATGTTTAGAAAACGGTGCGCAACTTGAAGTTCCACTTGGCAGAGCCACGCTCAACTTGAAGGCCGATCATTGAAAAAGAAAATCACTACAGTAAGTAGTGTTTCAAGTTGATACTAATCACTACTATTTTTGCTGTAGCAACTACTGATTTTGCATCTAATGCAAAATTATGAAATGGAAGTTGTCAGTTTCTTCCTAGGGAAGGGATTCGTGTACCTCAAGTTTCTGAGTGTACAGTAACTCTTGATAGAGAAGAGAATTGATGGAAAAAGAGCTGGAAAAATGAACGAGTTCTTATGGAATTATGAAGATATTTTGGAAGAAATAATTGCGTGTGTTTTAGAATTATTATTTCAAGTGTAGGAAAGATGATTGCATGCAACATGATCGTAGTTTGTTGTTTATTACTCCTCTCTAGTGTCAACTCATTTTCAGTGACCACATCAAGAAGTTTTCTGAGTCTGAAGTCGATGAGACTCGCGGCTGAGGGAAAGCCTCAACAAACGATCACCGACTTGAATCTAGATCAAATGGTTCAAGTGTTCAACGAAGCTGACAGAAAGGTGCCAAACTCAGCTGTTCAGCCAGGAACAACAAAATTTAGCCCTGAAAATGAGGCTGGGGTTTCAGGACCGATAGGTTTCTTCGATCCTGTTGGATTCACAAATGATATCACTCAAGATAACTTCCTTGGATATCAAGAAGCTGAACTCAAGCATGGTAGACTCAGTATGTTAGCTGTTTTAGGTGTATTTTTTGGTGAAAAGTTTCCTGTTCTCTTCAATGGTGAGGTCACTGGACCAGCCCTCTATCACCCCCAACAAGTACAAGAGATCTTCCCTTACGTTTGGCCAGCTGTTTTGGCTATTATTTCAATCGTCGAGATAATCTCAATTACTAAGGGCTTTAATCCATTTGGCGAGAAGAAGTTTTCATCTGGCTACACTCCAGGACGTCTGGGATTTGACCCTCTAAACCTTGTGGTTGAGGGAAGAGATGCCTACAACAATATTCTTACTCGAGAAATAAATAACGGAAGACTCGCGATGTAAGTACATGCTACCTTCCCGAAGATCTTGTTGAAATATTCTAATTTTTCATAGGCTCGGCATCGCCGGTATCCTCGCACAAGAATACGTAACCGGACAAAGCGTCTTTTAATTAAATTCTGTGATTAGTCCCGTATATGTATATTTGGTATTTTTGATGCTTCATTACTTTAAAAAGAATAATCTTTCTCCAACTTTAAACTATCGAACAGTACGACCGTTTTTTCGTCGACGCTCGTTTTTCTGAGAAGTTTTACACCTAAAAAACATCTCAACTTTGTTTCCTATCGTAACAAAGATTGATTAGCGACTATTAAATCCATCTTCTTTCATTTATAAAGTTGTGATAATGTTTGGTGATTATTTCGAACAACGTGGAGATTATTCATCAGGGTAAGTCATTTTTGTGTGATAAAATCAGCTTTCCTCAAACGATGATTTTCCTTTCCCTTTTAGTGTTTTCTACGCCGGTCATCGAAGATATTTAAATCCAAATGGTGTGAGTGCATTTGAAGCACCAGTAGAATTTAAATCAAAGAAGGAATTTCGACACATGAAAGAAAGTCGTGAGATGGAACGGAGAGCTTTCTCTGCCGGCGCAGGCGGTGACGATCGAATGAAATTTAATATGAAATTCCAAACAAAATCTGGAGAAATTCATCGATTTCGTCATGCAGCGAATGTTGTAAAGAATGTAATCAATTTCGAGGGTGGTTCAATCCATAAAGATGATTGGCTAGAAGAATGTAAAGCAGGTGTGAAGTATTGGGTGAATAAACAAACTGGTGAAGTAGCAACCACATGCCCATGGAAAGATCCTGTTGAAAGTGCTGTCAAGAAATTTTTAAATCATAAATTGATTAAAAATAATCAAAGGTTAATCACTGATGAAGAGGTTGGTGCTGGTACTGGATCATTGGTCTATGATTCAAGTGAAGTAAATGAATTATTTGAACTATTGGATAAGGGTGGGAAAAGAATATAAAACAAAAGAAAAAATGTTAAATACGGAATAATAATTTTAAAGATTGAGTAATAACCGATCTGGTTATATATGGATTTGTATGTTTGATTGTTTCTGTTTGTATGATTAAGTGTTGATGCATCGTGGTCGAGATTGTTTGAATAGATTGTCTTCCTGTCGTTGTATGTTTCTGGGGAATTGGTTCTAGGATGGTGGTTTCTGGAAGAATCATTATATCTTTTCATTCCTCTGCGTAATCTTCCGATTCTTTTTGTTTCCTTCTCCTGCCCTTTCTCTGCTGATCGAATGAGTAGATTCTGAAGAGAGATTTCATATGTCTTTGTCAATTGTGATGTAAAATACTTTATTTATTATTATTATTTCATCCTTTCCTTAATTCTTTGTCGCCAGTTCTAAGGATTTGTTTGATTTCTATGTATTTTGATATTTGTGTTGCCTCTTTTACAGTTAATAGTAGGCCTCAAAGTAATTTTCATCCTATGGCAGAAGTCATTCGTTCTGTTCACTTCTGCCATTTTCTTTTTTCACTAGACAGGTTTTGTTTGTTTGTTTTTTTTCTTTTTCGTTTCAATAGATGATTAAATATAAAAATAATAAGAATAATATAAGAACCTTGAATAGTTTATTTTTACAAGTATTCAAACTATAAACAATTTCATAGCAAAGTAGCAATCAATTTATGAAGAATAAAACAAAAAAGAATAAAAAGAAAAGAGGAGCCTGGAATTGATTTTAATTTGTTTACTTGCTAACAATATCGAAGACTCGAATAGATGCATCACCACCAGCTATAGCTAGTTTTTGTGATTCAGGTGAAAAATCAACAGTAAATACACCACGAGTAAGACCAGTGACTGTCCCTACTACAGCATTATTATTTAATGTATCAAATACTTTCGCTTCATTCGCACCACTTCCACCAGCCGCAACAAATCGTCCTTGACCTTCTTTAGAGAATTGGGCTGCATATAACATACATGGTGGTTGATTTGATAATAAATGCCATGGAATATCACTAATTTTCTCTCCAGAAAGATAATCCCAGATTTCTAGTTGTTGATTTGGTCGCCATGAACCAGTGATAATACGATTGCCAACAACATCTAATGCGTCACCACAAATATGAGGACCGTAAATACTACGAACAGCATATCCTAATCTCATATCCCAAATTTGTACAGTATTATCCCATCCACCAGAGACAACCATATTTTCATCATGAGGAAGTATTTTAGCGGAGAAAATTCGGTTGGAATGACCTGGAGTGGTTCTAACAGAATATCCAAGACCACCTTTCATTGTTAAAAGTAAAGTCTTTGTTGCTTCATCATACACTCTAACTGCAGTATCCTTTCCAGCAGTGACAAATTTCGTTCCTTCTGAGTTATAATCTAACGCATATACTTGATTCGAGTTATCTTCTTCTAAGGTATGTAAACATTTGCTGGAAGTAATATGCCAATGTTGAACAGTTCCAGCAGCATTTGCTGCTAATAAAACATTCTTGGTTCTGGTTGTTGCTGTGACAGGACGAAATTTAATCGCCGTGGTAGGAAGAGCAATATTGGAACCACCTTGTAAATTATAGGCTAAAGTACCATTACCAGCGTTGAAAACACGAATAGCACCATCACCACAACCTGCAGCAATATAATTTCCTTCAGGAGAAAATTTAACACAAAATATTTCACTAGTATTTCCACTAATCGTTAAGCGAGGCACTAATTTGAAAGTGCTTTCTTCCATCGGTGAATGTTCGTCGAACTGCATACTTCTATGAAGTGTCAATCAATACTTTCAATGAATAAATGTGTGATAAACCTAAACAATAAGATAGGAGATAAGATGAAATTCAGTTCAAACTTCTCTTGATGTTTTGATAACTTGGGAACTCTTTTCTAATTCAACACAAAAGAAGCAGTTACTTCGACAACCGAAAACTCCAAAACCCGAAAAAGCACAAAGAAGGATCGTGAAATTACGAGCTTGAAAGATTCGATTTTTCAACATGAAAGTTTTGATTTTTATTAGTTTCCTCCTTCTTCTCTGTTATGAAAGAGTTGGAGTCCACGGCTTACAGATTGGTTTTCTGAAGACTTTTA
>VFQN01003272.1_pt1 | contig 23531 bp, 28 predicted proteins | sample 3512371 | NCBI WGS metagenome assembly VFQN01 (sample SAMN10412370, study PRJNA504923) | tailings metagenome | isolation source: Replicate 2 from Balatoc abandoned mine | place: Philippines: Itogon, Benguet | collected 2017-08-28
GAAAGTTATTTACCAAACGTTGAAGCAGAATTTTACTCCCAAAAGAATGTTATTCAGGAAGTTGATAATGCCTCCAATCGGATTTTAAACTGGATGGGACAACAACGCTTTATCGAGAAAATGCTGGCAGGCAATTCAACCAAAGAAACACTTTTTTACCCTAAGACCGAAGAAATCAAATTGCCCTTTTCCACCAACGGCAAGCACCATTCAGAACAAGTTACTATTCACTTTTAATACTTTATACATTATGAAAAACTTTTTACAATTTCCAGTTGTATTGTTAGCAGTACTTGGTATTGTTTCCTGTGAGGAAACCACCAAAGAAGTATCTGAACGCTCTCTTATTATCCTTGTGAAGGATAAGTCTACTTCCATATCCCAATCGAAAACGGAACAAGAAAAAGAAACAGCCCATTTGAAACGTTACCTGAATCAGCACCTGTCTGAGAATACCGATGTGGTTGTGATGGACATTAATAGCCACAGTGATAGTAGAACCAACACGGCTTGGTTTGAGTATAAAGCTCCAAAGGTACAGGAATCTACAAGGGTAAAATCCAAAAAGCAACAAGAACTGGATCAAACCCTGTATCAGGATAAAGTTCGGAAAACATTAAAAGCAACACAAAAGAGAGTGATCGAGGCAATATATGCTGAATCTCCATCAAGCAATCAGACGGCTATTGTGGAACTTTTGAATCCGATGTCAGAGGCTTTAAAACAATATGACAAAGCAACCATCTGTATATACTCTGACCTTATACAGGAATCGCAATTCAGAGATTTCACAAAAGGAGTATGGGCGATGCCCAGCAAGTCGTATGCAACTGATTTAGCACAAAAGGATTTTAAGCGTTTGCAAAAACTGGGATTACACATTGATCTTGGAAAGGTTACTTCGATTGATGTGGTTACACCAAACAATCCTCAAAATGAGAAGTACTATGTCAATATGCCCTTTTATTGGGATGAGTTATTCAGTTTGGGAAAATTCAATGGTTCTGTGAACTGGCAAAAACTCTAAACCATGAAAAGCTTTCGTACTTATTTACAAGAACAGGGATTAAGCCACTTGCAGGGAGAAGAACGCAAGACGGTGTATCAAGCCTATAAACGTGAATATGTACGTGAGTATATGAAATGTAAACGCAGTTCCCATCAGGTCATTGAAATTTATTTTACCCAACAACACTACGAGCAATTAGGTCAAACAGCCCTTAGGCAAGGGCTGTCACGCTCGGGTTTTTGTGAGCAGATTGTTTTACAGGCTATTGGACAAACGTTATGGATACCCAATGCAGAAATTATCTCTGAATTACAGGTCTCCATTAGAAAAATAGGCAACAACATTAATCAAATCGCCAAAATATCCAATTACCAAAAAACAGGAACTCCCCAGTTATGGGAAGAGGCATGTCAAAAGCTTTATGAATTGGAACAGCTTGTTTATGAGCGATTAACTCATCCTGAACTTTTTCTAAAACCCTAATGAGGAAAGTATAAAAAAGTACTACTAAACAACACCAACACAACTATGCTTATTAAAATTCTTTCAAGGAAAAACAATTCCTTCGGGAAACTCATGGAGTATATCGGCAAGGAAGCAGACAGCCAGTCCTTGTATTGGAACCTCCCACAGACCAATCAATTGGATATTCTGCAACAGGAGTTCATCCAAAATAACTTCTACAGAAGCAAAGGTGCTAAAAACAGGATGTACCACCATATCTTGAGTTTTTCATCAAAAGATAAGGAGGTTATCACGCCTGAAATGTTACACAATATTGCTTTGCATTACATCACTGAGGCACAATTGGAAAACCATTTGGTGTATGGAAAGGTGCATACAGACAAAGACCACATCCATTGGCATTTGATGAGTTCCCAAAACTGCTTTCGTAGTAAAAAAGGATTTCGATTGTCAAAATCAGAACTCAAGGCATTGCAGATTGAAATGGAGGAACATACCAAAGAACACTACCCACAGATCAAACACAGTTTTGCCTATACGGCAAACAAACGAAATTTAACACTTGGACTTAAAACCTCAAAGGTTCAAATCAGACCCACCGAGCAGGAATTTCAAATAGCAAGACAAGGTAAGGTATCAGAAAAACAACTCCTGATCGAACAGGTAAAGATACTGGCAAGGGCATCGACCACAGTTCCTGATTTTGAAAGGCTTGTCAATCAAGACACACAATACGGATTTTACAGCTACAGAGGTAAAATTCATGGGATTATAGATAAACACAATAATAAAAAATACCGACTGACCACATTGTTTCAGACCAAAGAACTCACAAGTATCTACCGAATGCTAAAGTCAAAAGAGAAGCAAAAGGAACAGGAAAAAGAACAACAACGCTAAATCTTACTACTATGGACGAAATTTGGAAATTACTCCTGAACGAAAAAACACCTGACCATCCAACCCTTTATGGCAGTTCCCGTTTTATGGACAAAAAAGAACAAGAAGGTTTCCTTTCCTCTTGGAACAAAGGGATTGTGGTGGATGGTAAAAGGAGGATAAGTAGAACCAAAACAATTCACGCACTTATTTTAAGTCCCACAGGTGGGGGTAAGAGCGTTTGGATTGCCAATAATTTGCTTAAACCCAAATCAGATAGTTATGTAGTAACAGATACTTCGGGAGAATTATTTGCCCTCACTGCAAAGTATTTAGAGAAAAAAGGTTACACCATCCTGCATTGTAACCTTTCTCAAGATGGCAACAAAGGATTACGGTATAATCCGATTGCCTTTATAAAAAGTGACAGTGATATTGTCCGTTTCTCTAAAGTAATGTTACAGGCACAGGGACTGGATAAAGGCAACGACCCCTTTTGGCAGATTTCGACCGAGCAACTCTTTTTTATCCTTATCAAAGCCATTCTCAATATGGATAGTGATAAACAAAATCTTACTACTCTGTCAGGTTTGATTGATTTGTGTTCTGCTGATATAGAGGAAGCCGAAGGCGTGCTGACTTCCTTTATGGATGATGAACTGTATCTTAAGTTTTCTGCCTTTAAGAATTATTCTGAAAAACTCCGAACCTCAGTACTTGCTACTGCCAGTGCTGTTCTGAGTCCACTCAATGATTCCTATATCAAAGAACTGACTTCAGGTAATGATTTGGATATTTCACTCCTGCGAAAACAAAAAACAATTCTCTATATCCAAAATAGTGAAAGGGATTTAAGCCACACCGCTTTTATCCGTAACCTGTTATTAAAGGATGTTTTCTATAATCTGCTTGCCCCACGAGGTAAAAAGGAAAAACGGGTGTTTGCATTTCTTGATGAGTTCGCCAATGTTTTTATCCCTGACTTTACAACCCTGATAACGGTTTGCAGAAAATATGATCTGAATCTGATCTGTGCCATTCAGGATTTACAGCAGTTGAGACAAAATTATCCCAATGCAGAGGCAACCATCCTCTCCAATTTTCAAATGAAAATAGTGCTTGCAGGGCTGAATTTTGAATCAGCAGAACAAATATCAAGGCTCTTGGGAATGGCTACGGTGGTAAGTGGAGAGAAAGACAATGCCATGACGGGACGCAGACTCTTGACTGCCGATGAAATACGAACCCTTCCTTTGGATGAAGGAATTTTCATTTATGCCAATAAACTTCCCATACGGCTTATCATGAAAGCGTGGCATAAGAACTTTTGGCTACGCTTACGCTTAGGAATATAAAAATGAACTAAAACTATAGTATAATGGAACTATCTGAGCAAACTATCTTACTACTTATTGGCTTTGGAGTACTGACTTTACTGTACCTTATCATCTGTAAAATGCTTAAACCACTGGGAGTGCTTCCTAAAGCACTGGCAGAAGCATTGGAACAACTCCTGATTTTACTCTACGAAATGTTAGCCATGCTGGTTAAGTACTTGGTGGTACTGATCAAAAGTACTTTTCCAGTCATTTTTGAGCATTTACTCAAATTGGTTATTGCCATTTTTCTGTTGTTAATCAAAGGATTTACATGGCTTATAAATGGCATGGTATCGTTACTAAACCGTCTGTTCCGACTCACTCAGAATTCATCGTAAATATCCCGTAACCCCTTCAAATACAAGGGGTTTCACTCGGAAGTGTGAGATGGTTTGCTTACTATTGCATGACACTGAACGTCAGTGTTTTAGCAAAGAAATAACCTTAAAATAACAGCAGAATGCTTGGATTTGACACAGAAAAAGTGCATTGCACAGGACTGGGCAAAAAGCCCCAAAAGACCGATTTACGAACCTTTAAAAATGGACGAATATGAAAGACTTACATAGCCTATACCATTCCTTCGAAACAGGTATCCGAAGTTCAAAAGCAGTTGACCCGAAACGTTATTTGCAAAGTATCGGTTTGGATTATACCGAGCTTCGGATTGGTTTCAATTCGGGTCAGTTCCATCACAGGCAACCACAAGAATTCAAAAACCATTTTGAGTCTTTGGGTGTGCTGACCAAAAGTGATGTCGGAGTAAATCAGGAAGGACTTATGGCGTACACCGTTTTCGGACGCTACGGAGTTATTTTCCCTTTGATGGATAAGCAGAACCAAGTGGTTAATTTTTTCGCCATCCGATTCAAGATGGCAACGCCATCGGAAGACTATCTCAATGAGGAAGGATTGTACCCATGTTATCCAAATCCCAATACCAAAACATTATATATAGTTCCAACGGTACTCGATGGGGCAAGCCTTCTGCAAAGCAAAGCATTGGAGAACAAGGAAGCGGTTTTAGCACTTCACGATGGTAAAATGCTTCCACAACACAGGGAAGCCATCAGCCAATTGGAACATTTAGAACACATCATTATTATAAAACGATAGCAGATGGAAACACTACAAGAACAAATACAACAGTTAAAACCCAAGATACCCATCAGTATGGTAGAACTCCCTGATGGAGATAATCTCAATGATACGTGGCTGAAGTACGGAACGGAAGGAGTCGCAGAACTTATTAAAAGCACTACGCCAGTAGAACCGCCACAAGAAGGACTCAAAATCATAAATGAGTATAAAATATCCTTTGAAGGTGGTGCAGGAACATACTTTGTTATCGGCAGGCTGTCTATGGAAATGCAACAGATGAAAGTCAGCCTTCAAATCGTAGACCGCCATACCCAAAGAAAGCACCGACTAAAAATTGATCTCTTCGAGTTCTCCCATCTGCAACTCCAATGCAAAGAGTTATCTGAGAAGCAGAACTTGGATTATAATACCCTTGAAACCGATTTGATACGGTTAACTGACTTATTGGAAGTATACCGTGAAGAACTCTTTGAAGCAGAAATCAATCCGATAGCCGAGCAATATTCTGCAAAAGAATTAACTCCCAAAGCATCGGAAAACGCAGTAGCGTTTTTATCCAAACCAAACCTGCTGAACAACATTGATGCTTTATTGGAGCAAAGTGGAATTATTGGCGAGGAAGACAACAGGCTTATGCTTTTTGTGATTGCCTCGACATATAAGATGCCTAATCTGTTACATTCTTTAATTCAAGGAACTTCAGGAGAAGGTAAGAGCCACCTGTTGAATTCCATTGCCCAGTGTATGCCACAGGAAGATGTTCTCAACACTACAAGGATAACCAAAAAATCTCTCTACCATTACCAAGACAAGGAACTGACCAACAAGCTGATTTTAATTCAGGATTTCGATGGATTAGACGATGAGGCACAATTTGCCTTTCGGGAAATGCAATCGGCAAAATTCCTGACCAGTTCCACCGTTTCCAAAGACCAGTTCGGAAATGTCAGAGGGAAAATGAAGCAAGTGAATTGTCACTTTGCCAGCCTTACTGCTACTACCAAAGCTGAGGTCTATTACGATAATATGAGTCGCTCGGTTGTTATAGGTGTTGATGAAAGCCAAGAGCAGACACTCCGTATCGTGCAACAGCAAAACAAAAAGATAGCAGGGCTTATTGATTTTGAAAAAGAACAGCAGGCAAAAGAACTTTTACGAAATGCTATTCGTGTCTTAAAGTCACACACCGTTATTAATCCGTTTGCAGATAAGATTATGTTGCCACTGGAAGCAAAGATGCTGAGAAGACTCAACAGTCAATTCCAAAACTTTGTTTCACAGATAACCATATTGCACCAGTACCAACGAAAAACCGATTCCAAAGGACGGCTTATCGCTACCAAAGAGGATATTCAGAAAGCAGTCGATATTTTCTTTAGTGCCATTATGATAAAAGTTGACGAACTGGATGGCAGTACTCGACAGTTCTTTGAAAAGATGAAAAAGTATGTCAAAAAACAGCCCAAAGGAACAACGCACCGTTTTACAGCACGGGAAATCCGTCAGGAAGTGAACATCAGCAAATCGACCAATTTCAAATATTTCAACTCCTTATTGGAACTCGAGTATATCCAAGCCGTAGAAGGTTCGCCCAACAGGGGTTTCAAGTACCTGATTGTGCATTGGGATAATATTGAAAAAACACGAGCCAAAATTAGGAGCGATCTTAACAGGCAACTGGAAGCACTTTAAAAACACCAAAAAAACGCCACAGCCCCCTGAAATCAAACAATACGCCGTTGGTGTTCGGTGTTTTTGATACTTCGCTTAAGGGCAAAAACAGCAATTTAACACACTATATCAAGATGAAAAAAACAATCCAAACTCCTGTCTACGAGTCGCTTTTGAGTGACTTTGACAGCTTTATCAAGGTACGAAATTTCAAACTGGGTAAAGGCAATATGCACAAAACAGCGATAACTGAATTTTTAATGTGGATGGAAGAGAACGGAATTACCAAAATCAAAGAAGTGACCAGTAAAGAGGTCATCCGTTATTTTGAATATCTGATTACCCGTCCCAATCAAAGAAGAGAGGGAACGCTCTCGGAAAAAACAATCAAGTCCCATTTATATACTTTGTCCTTGTTCATGCAGTACCTGTTGGAAAATAAAATCATTGAGAATGGTTTTTATATTCCGAGTTATAGTGGCGATGGAAGTTCCAAAAGCCGAAATGCCTTAACTGTTGAAGAAATCAAAATGGTATATGCCTACTGTGAGAATGATTTGGAAAGTGCCTTGCTCTCCATAGCCTACGGTTGCGGACTCAGAAGGACGGAACTGGAACGGTTGAACCTGCGGGATATTCAGTTATCGGTTGGAGAACTCATTGTCCGAGAAGGGAAAGGTTCTAAACGCAGAGTCGTTCCCATGAGTGATACGGTTATTGCTTCTGTTAGAAATTATATTCAGGGAGAACGGTATGAACGTTCAATAAACAGTAAGCATCTTGAGGATGCTTTTTTTATTAACTCACAGGGCAAACGCATGAGAGGAGAACACCTCAATGATACTGTGAAAAAGATGATTGAGCAGACAGGAAATTATGACCTCGTTCAAAAAGAAATAACCCTGCATTGTCTTCGTCATAGCATTGCCAACCACCTTGCCGAAAACAATGCCGGCATTAACTTCATAAAACGGTTCTTAGGTCACTCAGAGATTAATACGGCATATATCTATGCCATCAAGAACAAGAAAAGAAGAAGAATAACAACTTTTTAAATATACAATTATGAAAAAACAAACCATCGAGCAGTTCTTAATGGAACGCTATTCTCCACAAACAGCCAAGAGCTATCTGTTTTCCATCAATCATTTTCTAAAATTGAACCCGAAGGCAAAGCGGTACAAGTACCAGCATATCATTCGCTATATGGAAGAGATAGGTAAAAAGCAGGTTACCCCAAAATACAGAGTGGTTATTTTATCGGCAATCAAAAAGTACTACGATTACTTGGTCATGAATGGTTACAGGACAGAACATCCCTGCAAACTATTAAATATCAAAGTAAGACATAATGAGGCTATACAGGTACAGGATTTATTCAGCAGTGAAGAACTTCAACTGCTTTTAAATCGTGAGAACCGTTACCAGTTTATTGATACGAGAAACGCAGTAGTTCTTTCTTTATTGATTTATCAGGGATTGACCAGTGAGGAGATTATCAATCTCAAAGTAAGGGACATTGATTTGGATAACGGAACGGTGTATGCGAAGGCATCCTCCAACCTTAATCGTAGGACTCTTGAACTGGTCAACAGGCAGATGATAGTGTTTTCAAACTACATCAATGAGGCACGACCAAAATTATTGCGATGTGAAAGTGACAAGCTTATCCTGAGTAAACTCGGAAAGCCAATGGCGGATGTGAGCAGTATCAAATCTATTATTGATCCTTTGAAGGATTTATTTCCCGATAAAAAATTATGTCCCCAGACTATTCGTATGAGTGTCATCTGCAATTGGCTCAATGAAAAAAAATATCCGTTGGAACACGTTCAGGAACTGGCAGGACATAAGTGGCCAGGGACAACAGAAAAATATTTTAAGGTTGATAGTGAACAGCAAAGGGAACTGATAAACCGATTTTTTCCTGTATAAAATTTGTGGATTAGAATATTAATCGTAATATTGCGATATAATTTTAAGTATGGGAACTACAAAATCTGACATATTCAATGAAGAGCAGAACCGTTTAGCTTCGGTTCTTAAGGCGTTGGCACATCCTGCCCGAATTGCTATTTTACAATATATTGTCAAACAAAATGCCTGTATCTGTAATGATTTAGTAAACGAATTAGGTTTAGCACAGGCTACCATATCACAGCACTTAAAAGAACTAAAAAATATTGGTATTATTAAAGGGAATATTGAAGGTGCGAGTGTTTGTTATTGTGTTGATAGTAATGTTTGGAATCAGATTAAAACAGAACTGAACTTATTTTTTGTTGAAACCATTAAAAATGAAAAATGCTGTTAGTATTTTTTTATATATAATCATCGTAATAATACGATAATAAAATTTATAAATCATGAAATTATCAGAAGTAAAAAGCATTTTGCCTTCTTTAGAAGATGTGGCATTCCAATTAGAAAACGGAACTTTTGTTCCTGAACATTTCCACGTTACGGAAATTGGTGTCATAACCAAACATTTTATTGATTGTGGAGGTATAATTAGAAAGGAGAATGTGGTAAACTTTCAGTTATGGGATGCCAATGATTATGAGCATAGGTTAAAACCCATGAAGCTAATGAAGATAATTGAACTTTCACAGGAAAAACTCAGCATTGGGGATAACGAGATTGAAGTGGAATTTCAAGGCGAAACTATTGGAAAATACGATTTAGATTTTAATGGAAAGAGTTTTGTTTTAAAAAACAAAAGAACAGCCTGCTTGGCTTCGGATGCTTGCGGTATTCCAACTGAAAAGACAAAAGTAGCGTTGCATGAATTAACTAATGACTCGTGTTGCACCCCAAATTCAGGTTGTTGTTAGTTATGAAAGAAAAATTTATCAAATATAAAAAACCAATTATCATAACTACGTCAGTGGTTGTGTTACAACTCATTTTTGGTTTTGATGCGAAGTTTTGTATCATCAATATTATTTGGTTATGCGTTTAACTTTTTAAAACGGTATTGAAATGAAAATTCAATATGAATTCTCTTCAAAAATCTGGCAATACAAAAAGAAAGATGGATGGTATTTCATTTCATTACCACAAGAGTTATCTAAGGAAATAGAAGAAACATTCAAATCAAAAGAAGATGGTTGGGGAAGACTGAAAAACTATGCCCAAATTGGTAATACAGAATGGCAAACAGCAATTTGGTTTGACTCAAAATCAAACACATATTTGCTTCCGCTCAAAGCAGAAGTGAGAAAAAAACAGAAAATAAAAATTAATCAAATAGTTAATGTAACAATTTATATGAAAAAGAAAGTATTGGTACTTTGTACAGGAAACAGTTGTAGAAGTCAAATAGCCGAAGGTTACTTACGGTATTTTGCAGGCAACAAAGCTGAAGTTTATAGTGCGGGTGTTGAAACTCATGGAGTAAATCCGAAAGCTATTGCCATAATGAAAGAAGATGGAATTGATATTTCAAGTCACACTTCGAATAATATTGATGAATATTATGACCTTGATTTTGATTTTGTAATAACTGTTTGTGATAACGCAAAAGAGCGTTGCCCTTTCTTTCCAACAAAGGCAAAAAAAATTCATCAAAACTTTCCCGACCCTGCCAAAGCAGATGGGACTAAGGAAGAAATTGAAAGCCAGTTTAGAGAAGTACGAAACCTTATCAAAGATTTTTCACAGAAGTTCGTAGCTGAGAATTTATGATCTTTGTTACTTCATTAAAATTGATAAACCCTCATTTTGAGGGTTTTTTTATCCTGTTTAGAAACTAAACAAGCAATACTTTTAACATTTACAGATTTTTATCTACTTTCGTAACTAAGGAGATAATGTTGATTGGACGTTCTGACTTGGGTGAGGTTTTAAAAAGGCGTATAAGTATAAGTATAATGGAAAGGAGTACCAAGACGAGCTGGGACTTAACATGTACGATTATGGCGCAAGGAATTATGATGCGGCAATTGGTAGATGGATGAATATTGACCCATTAGCTGAAGTATCAAGAAGATGGTCTCCATATAACTATGCAATGAATAATCCTGTATTCTTTGTTGACCCTGATGGGATGATGGCTGTAGCGAGCGATGAGTGGGTTGATGAAAACGGAAATGCTAAAGTTGATAAAAAAGGGAATTATACAAAGTTTGCTACAGCTCAAGATAAAAAGTTTGGAGATGCATTAAAAAACTCAGGAGAAGCTGGAGCGAAAGCTTTTGAACATCTAACGACATCTTCTGCAAAAATTACAGTAGATTTTCATAATGAACCAACAGGAGGGGTTGATGGTAATATTGTTTCTTTAGGATATACAGATATAGGAAGTCAAGATAATGGATATACTTTAAAAAATGGAAATGCTGAACTACAAGAAGCTAAAATTGATGTATATGTGGATACAAACAATCAGTATGTGGATGCTGTCAAGAGTGGTGAAATTACTACAAGCAAATTAAATACTTCGTATCAAAATCAAACAATTGATTTAATAAAAAACAATAATGTTACAGGTTTTGATATGTCTGTTGCTGTTTTTGGACATGAGATTGGTCATACAAAAAATTATAATGTGTATCAACAGCATATAGAGAAAAAAGGTGGTTCAATAGGTAATTCAAATAGTAATTATGAACAATTAGGTTCAGAATTGTCACCTCAAATAGCCCAAGTGAAAATTTTACAAGCAATTATATCAAATAAAAAATGATGACAAAAAGACAAAATGTAATTATGATTATGCTAGTATTTTTAATTTGTTTAAACTCTAGCTGCCAAACAGTAAAAACCTTAACTTTTGATTCTTTAAGAAAGGAATTAATTCTTTTTTTGGTAAAGAACAAGGATATTAATAATTCTGAAGTTGAAGATTATTATAGTGGCAAAAGACAAGTAAGTATAAATGGTGTTCAAAATGATTATCATGAAGGATACTTAAAAGATGGTATTTATAGCTTCTATCAAACTCGAACACATAGTAAAGTTTATTTTGTAATAATTGAAAAAAGTAATTTTACAATATTAGATTTATCAAATAGAGAAGGGTTGGATGTAGCAATAAAAACTACTTTAGATTTTTGTGAGCGTAGAGAATATTGTGAGGAAATTACTAATGATTATATATCAAGGATGATAAGGTTATTTTACAGAAAGAATAAGAATCCTACAGTAGGAACTGATACAAATTGCTTATATGGTGTAAATAGTAAAAAAGATTTACCTTAATAGAAGATAATATTGGAAATGTATCAAATTTAGTGATGAACAGATTTTTTAGAATCCTACAAGTATCGATATAACTCCAAAGAGTTTCAAGATGAACTAGGTTTAAATGGGTAATGTCCCAAATTAGGGCATAACTTAAAAACAAAAATTAAATCATTGGAAAACAGTATTTAGTGTAAAAACTAAATGCTGTTTTTTTATTATATAAACAGAAACTTAAACTTAAACTATAATAGTTTGTTAGGATGCATAAAATATGGATTTGTATTTGCTACGTGTATTAAATTAGGCATGGAAATATCAAGAATTCAAAAGGTATCATTTTTAGCCCCGATGGAAGTAAGCTACCATGTAGCACGAACAGCGGGAAAACGGACAGCAAGAAAGCACAGGCCATTCGCTCAAAAAATAAAAGTGAACGAGTTATTTATAAAATATAAAATCAATACTGTATATTTGCTTATAATTATTTGAAATGGATAAGAAGACAGAAGATTTTTATAACAGACTTCGCGAAGAGCTGAATACTACTTCCACTTGGCCTTCAGAATACCTTTATAAATTCATTGTTCCGACTGAGGCAAAAAAAATTGAAGAAGTTGAAAATGCTTTTGATAATATGGGTGCGGTTATTCATACTAACCAGTCTAAAACCGGAAAATATACTAGTGTTTCGGTGAATGTGATGATGCAAAGTCCGGATCACGTGGTAGAGAAATACATAGAAGTTTCAACGATAGAAGGCATAATATCTTTATAGATGGAGAAATATATTAAAGAAAAGGCAAATGATGTCGTTCATCATTTGGAGTATAATGCCGAAAGACCTCATTTGATTATTCCGGAATATGGTCGTCATTTGCAAAAACTGATTGATCAGGCGACGTTAATCGAGGATAGGGAAGAGCGTAATAAAGCCGCAAAATATATCATTCAGGTCATGGGAAGCTTAAATCCGCATTTAAGAGATGTGCCTGATTTTCAGCATAAATTATGGGATCAGATTTTTATCATGTCTGATTTTAAATTGGATGTAGATTCGCCATATCCCGTGCCAACTCGTGATGTGATTAACCTAAAACCGGAAAGGCTGGCTTATCCGCAAAAGAACCCGAAGTACCGTTTTTATGGCAACAACATTAAATACATGATTAATGTTGCTAACAGCTGGGAAGAAGGAGAAATGAAAAGTGCGTTGGTTAAAGTTATTGCCAACCATATGAAGAAATCATATTTAAGTTGGAATAAAGACACGGTTACTGATTTGGTTATTTTTGAGCATCTTTATGAGTTGTCTGATGGTAAATTAAACTTGGTACAAAGTAGTGAAGAATTGCTTACTACAACGGATATTATGCGTACCAACAAGAAGACGTCCAACAAAAGTATGCCACAAAACGGTAAAAATAAGAACAATAAAAACGGTAAAAAAAACTTTCAAAAAAATAATAATCAAAAATCTTAATTGTATACTGTAGAAATGTATAATGTAATCCTGTATTAAATTATACACATTGCAGAATACAACTTACAATTATACAATTTACTATTATACATTATACAGAAAGAAATGGGAACATTCAAAATAGAAGGCGGAATTCGATTAAAAGGAGATGTAACACCACAAGGTGCTAAAAATGAAGCTTTACAAGTTTTATGTCCGGCTTTGTTAACCTCAGAAAAAGTAAGAGTTACCAATATTCCGGATATTATAGATGTTAATAAACTGATTACGCTATTAGGAAATTTAGGGGTTAAAATTCAAAAAAATGGTCCCGGCGATTATACTTTTCAAGCTGATGAAGTAAATGTTGACTACCTGAAAACAGAAGCTTTCAAAAAAGAAGGTGGAAGTCTTCGTGGTTCAATTATGATTGTTGGTCCGCTTTTGGCGCGTTTTGGTTGTGGTTATATTCCAAAGCCCGGTGGAGACAAAATTGGTCGTCGTCGTTTGGATACCCATTTTGAAGGATTTATCAATTTGGGAGCTAAATTCCGTTATGAAAGAGAAGACCATTTTTATGGTGTGGAAAGTAAAGGAAGGCTAAAAGGAACATATATGTTGCTTGATGAAGCATCAGTAACCGGAACGGCCAATATCGTTATGGCTGCTGTTTTGGCTGAAGGAACGACTACAATTTACAACGCTGCTTGCGAACCTTATCTACAACAATTGTGTAAAATGTTGAACTCTATGGGAGCAAAAATCACTGGTGTTGGTTCTAACTTATTGACGATTGAAGGTGTGGAAAGTCTTGGTGGTTGCGAACATAGAATTCTTCCTGATATGATTGAAATTGGTTCGTGGATTGGTCTTGCAGCAATGACTCGAAGTGAAATTACTATCAAAAATGTTTCTTGGGATAATTTAGGTGTAATTCCAAGTGTTTTTAGAAAATTAGGAATTACACTGGAAAGAAAAGGTGATGATATTTATATTCCTTCTCATGAAAAGGGTTATGAAATTAAAACAGATATTGACGGTTCGATATTGACAATTGCCGATGCACCTTGGCCGGGATTTACACCTGACTTATTAAGTATTGTTTTAGTTGTTGCTACACAAGCTAATGGAGATGTATTAATTCACCAAAAAATGTTTGAAAGCCGTTTGTTCTTTGTAGATAAACTAATCGATATGGGAGCCAAAATCATGTTGTGCGATCCACATCGTGCAGTAGTTATGGGACATAATTTCAAATCACAATTAAAAGCAACTGTAATGAGTTCGCCAGATATTAGAGCTGGAATTTCATTATTAATTGCAGCACTTTCTGCAAAAGGAACATCAACTATTCAAAATATTGAACAAATTGATAGAGGTTACGAACGAATTGACGAACGATTAAGAGCTTTGGGTGCAAACATCGTTAGAGTCTAATTTAATAAATCCTAAATATTTGAAATTCCAAATTCCAAAAACTTAATTATAAAGTATTGGAGTTTGGAATTTCTTTTTTGCGAATATACTTTTTATGGAAACATATATCATTATTATTCTTTGCATAGCTTCTTTTTTTGCCGGATTTGTTGATGCTATCGTTGGCGGCGGCGGTTTAATTCAAACTCCGGTAACGATGATAATGTTGCCACAATTGTCTGTAGCCAATGTAATAGGAACATTAAAAATTCCTGCTTTCAGCGGAACTAGTTTTGCAGCATTTCAATACCTTAAAAAGGTGACTATGAATTGGAAGTTATTGATAATAATGGCTATTGTCGCTTTTGGTTCAGCTTTTTTTGGCTCGTATATGTTAACCAAAGCAAGTAATGACTTCATGAAGCCTTTATTATTGATTGTTTTAATCGGAATTGCTTTTTATACGTTTAAAAAGAAAAATTTCGGACAACATCAGGTGAAAGATTTCAGTCAGAATAAACAGTTGTTTTTAGCTATATTAATTAGTATAATTGTTGGTTTTTATGACGGATTCATTGGTCCGGGAACAGGGAGTTTTTTAGTTTTGGGTTTTGTTACCGTCTTAGGCTTTGATTTTCTTCATGCTTCTGCTAATGCCAAAATGGTGAATTTGGCAACTAATTTCGGTTCGATTTGTCTCTTTGTAATTAAAGGAAAAATAGTTTGGATAATTGCAATTCCAATGGCTTTTTGTAATGCACTTGGCGGATTTATCGGTGCAAAATTGGCCATAAAAAAAGGAAATACCTTCATTAGAAAGTTTTTCCTTTTTGTAGTAGTCCTAACGTTAATCCGTTTTGGATATGATGTGTTTTTTACTTAAAAATTAACCCCAAACATTACGCCATCACCTTGAAATCCATTTTGATAAGAACGAACATAGTCAATTCTCAAAATTCTGTATTTTCCAAAACCTAAGTTGCTCAAACCAACTGAAAATTCTTGGTAAGGTTTTCTATCCGGAACAGCAAGGTTTTTAAATCCTAAAACCAATTTGGATTGCAGTTTATTCAACAACGGAATTTTGTTCATAATATATCCTTTGTCATTATGTTCGATGTGTGTTTCAAAATAACTGTCATTTGTGCTTGCAGCATAATAAGGTAATAAATTGAACGAATTAGTATATGAACCGTTAATAACGGTATGAGTTTCATTTCCGTTGAAGTGTTTATAATCAGCAAAAGAAATATTTTCGGCATTAAGAAACTTTCCGGCTTTTGTATTGATTGACATTTCACCTTTATTGCCAAAAACAATCGAATGTGTTATTCTTGCTGCTATTTTGTCAAAATTGTACTGACTTTTATTTCCTGCAAATCCTTTTTCATAATTCAATATCAAAGTAGGATATTTATCGTTTCCAAGGTTGTATTTTCCATCAGGACGTGTTATATATTCTTGACCAAAGTTAATTCGGGCACCAATGTTTAACTTTACTAAATTATGTTTTTCAAATGCCGGAGTGAATTCATCAGCAGGTAATAACGGATTATTTGATGTATATAAATCGTCGTTTTTAATCAATGTATAATCGGTTGTGTTGAAAAGCGGTTTTCTTTCGGCATATTCAATTGCAGCACTCATGTTCAAACCATTTACAATTTCTCTTGAAAAACCGGCAGAAATGAAGTTTTTCTCATATAGTTTCATGTAATTATCTTTGAAAAATAAAGTACTCACCATATTTACCAATTTCGAAATAGGTTCTTCACGATTAAATTGACTTACGGTATTTCCTCCAAATAAAGTAAGGTATGATTTTGATTTGTTGTCTAATTTTGCCGTAAAATAACCGGTTGGTCTAAAAGTTTCATCGGATAATCCGTAAGCTAAATTGGAACCAAACTGATAATAAGTGTTTTTGTCTTCATTTCTTTTGAAGAAAGATAAACCAATGCTTGTATTCCAGCCTTGAACCGTGTTGAAACTTGTGTTTAATAATGGTCCGTTATAATTAATCGACCATTTTTTATAAGAATTCGAATAAGAATAACCGTTTAAAATGTCCATAAAACGGAATTTATTTCTTTTGTTGTCAATGGAATCAAGATAGGTTTTTGATTTTTTCTTTTCCTGTAGTGCGTCTTTCTTGGTGTAATCTGTTGTTTCTTCTTCGGTTAAAGGAACCGGTCGGATAGAATCCCAAAATGCATTTTCTTTTTTATTAGCATTTTCTTCAAAACGGATAACTTCGGCAGTAAAGGTTTTCTTTTCAAATTTTTCAGGAAATTCAAAGTTGGAAAACACATAAGTAAATCCACCAGACATATTGATACCAAGCATTCCGGCATCAAAATCCAAAGTTTGCGTGTTTTTTGTCCAAATCTTGGTCTTGCTGTTGTAACTAAAATTTTGTTTTAGGTTTAATGTGTTTAACGCCGGACTTTGAATTTGTTTTCCTGTAAAAGTGACATCAACAGCATAGATAGCATACGTATCATCTACAATATAAATGTAGCCGGACATTACAGGTTCGGTATCGCGTCTAGGAATGATTTTTATTTTGTTGATTTGCTGACGGTTTTCTGTAAAAAATGAACCTTCAAATTTGTATTTGTAGTAATTAAAAGCATTGTCGGCAATAGGAGAAACTACGTTGGCATCAAACTCAAGATAATTATCATAAAAATCAAAATTGGCTGAAGATGCATTGTTGAAGCTGAAACCATTGTCGTTTCCGCTTACTTTTGAAGCAATGATAACTTCTTTTAGTTTGTCAGGTTTTTGAAAAGTTACTTTTGATACCGTTTCAGATAAGTATAAAATTCCGCTTCGGGTTGAATCGATAACTTCATCAAAGAAATCTAATTTTTGTCCTAAGATGGTTTTAGGTAAATTTTTGACTCTGAAAATTCCTCTCGAATAAAAATCAGCAGTATAGCGTGCTGTTTTTTCTGAATTGGATTTTTTGTTTTTGATTGCACTGCGGATGATTTCATTCGCCGGATTTTCATTTGTATTGATTACCAATTCATCAAGAGAAATCTCTTCTTCCAATAAAATCACTTCTATTGTTGGAATGTTTTCAGTAATATCAATTATTTGCTTGGAAGTTTTATAGCCCAAATATTGAAAAAGAATAACGTGCTTTCCCGGAGTTTTAATATTTAGTTCAAATTTCCCTAACTCATTTGAAGTTGTAGCGTTATAGGTGTTTTCTTCAAAAATATTCACAAATGGTAAAGGCTTTCCGTTGATGTCTTTTACAACACCTTTGATTTGAGCTTGGGTTATTGTTGAAATAATCAAAAAGAATAAGAGCGTAAAGTTTTTTTTCATGGTTTGGAATTTATATGTTTAAGAATGTAATGATACACCTGTAAGACGTATAAAAAATGAAAAAGGTTGTATGATTACAAAAATGATTGTAAAGCTAATGCATAACTTTTCATTCCAAAGCCAATTATTATTCCTTTAACATTAGGAGAAATAAAGGAGTGGTGCCTAAATTCTTCTCGGGCAAAAGTATTTGAAATATGAACTTCTATAACGGGAGTTGTTATAGCTTTTACAGCATCTCCAATACCAACAGAAGTGTGTGTATAAGCTGCAGCATTGAGAATAATACCATCATAACTAAAGCCAACTTCCTGAATTTTACCAATCAATTCGCCTTCAATATTACTTTGGAAATAGTCTAGTTCAATGGTAGGAAAGTCGATTTTTAAGTGATTGAAATAATCTTCAAATGTTTGGCTACCATAGATTTTCGGTTCGCGTTTTCCAAGCAAGTTTAAGTTTGGTCCGTTGATGATAATAATTTTCATAAATTGAATTTTGAGTAAAAATAAAAAACCGTTGCTGATTGAGCAACGGTTTTGGTATAAAGATTATTTTGATTAAAATCGATAACCCAAAGAAAGTTGAATAACTCGATTTGTCACTTCAGCATCTTTATTGGCTTCGGTTAAACCCATTACATATCGAGCTTGGGCAAAGAAATTGTCTGTAATATTGTATCCTAAACCTGCGGCAAGACCAAAATCAAATGTTTCTCCTTCAAATTGATCTTTTACATTTTGGTCTACCAAAAATGCAAATTGCGGACCAGCTTCCAAACTAAGTTTGTTACTTGTTAAGTAAAATTTAGCTAAGACAGGAACAGTGATATAATTGTAATTAATCTTGTCAAAACTGTCTCCGTCAACTTTTGTTCCTTGTGAGGAATACAATAATTCAGGCTGTAAAGCCAAGTTTTCCAGAAGTTTAAATTCTAATACAGCACCAAAATGAAAACTGGTGTAAGTTGAACCATCAACGTTATCTCCTTCAAGGTTAGAGAAATTTCCACCAGCTTTAACTCCAAATTTCAACATTTGGGCATTTATCGAGTTCATCCCGAAATACAATAAACATACTAACAATATTCTTCTCATACAAAAATAATTTATGGTTATACAAATATAAACGCAAAATAGTATTAAATCGTATTTCAATTTTATTATAAAAATGTTAAAAGTGGCTCTTTTTTCTAAATGTTGGTTTTTAGGTTTTTTCTGTACAATTAACTAAAGTATTGGTTTTGTTAAAGTTGGTTGTTAATAATTGTTGATAACCTTGTTGATAACTACAAAACCCCTTGTGGTTACTGAAAAACTAAACCTGTAATTTTGTTATACTTAATTTTAATTTAAACAAACATGAAAAAAATTATTTTAACTGTTGCTGCAGTTTTCGCTTTTGGAGCTGCTAATGCACAAGACAAAAATGAAGGTTCAGAAGGATTTTCAAAAGGGTCAATGTTCGTATCAGGTACTTTCTCTTATGATTCAAGTAAGACTGGTGATGCAAAGTCTAACAATTTAGAGTTTTCTCCCGCTTTTGGTTATTTTTTAACAGACAATGTTGCTTTAGGAGGTAGATTAAGTGTAACTTCAGGTGAAAATGAAGCTGAAACTAAAACATCTGGTTTTGGTTTAGATGTATTTGGACGTTATTATATGACTCCAGCTTCTAAATTTTCATTATTTGGAGAGGCTGCAATCGGTTTCGGGTCTAATAAAGTAGAGCCAGCTGGTGGAGGAGAGACTACATCAAAAACTTTTGGTGTTAATCTTGGTCTTGGAGTTAATTATTTCTTATCTAGCAACTGGGCTATTGAAGCAGGTTGGGCTGGCTTAGGTTATAACTCTGATGACAATGGAGGTGACGGAGCAGACAAAACTAATACTTTTGGATTAAACCTAGATTTATCATCAATTAACTTTGGTTTATTATACAAATTCTAATTTTTTAGTTTTTGTAATCAAATTAATAACCTCTCCATTGGAGAGGTTTTTTTATGCCTAAAATATTAATTTCATTACTTAACTTATATATTTGCCAAAAATTTAAAACAAAATGAGAAAAATTATTTTAATTTTAATCGTATTAGCTGGAATAAATTCCGTTAATGCGCAAGAACAGAATAAAGTAAAATCAAACGATGTGAGGTTTGGTATTAAAGCTGGTTTAAATATTGCAAATCTGAATGTATCAGGTGATGCTTTTCCTAGTACAAAAGCAGTGCCTAATCTACATGTTGGTGCATTTGTAGAAATTGGAATCAGTGAAAAATGGGCTTTTCAACCCGAATTAGTTTATTCTATACAAGGAGCAAAATTTGATTTGTTATATGTCGAGGGTTCAGATGTTTATGATACTGAAAATACATTTAAACTTCATTACCTTAACATTCCATTGATGTTTAAATACAATGAAAATAAATTGTTTTTTGAAGCCGGTCCACAAATTGGCTTTTTAACTTCTGCGAAGTTAAAGACAGAAATTAGCGGATTAGGTTCTGGAGAGCAAGATGCAAAAGAACTTTTTAAAAGTATTGATTTTGGTCTAGGTTTTGGTCTAGGATATAATTTTACAGAGAAATTGGCAGTAAGTGCAAGATATAATTTAGGATTGACTAATATTGCTGAAACGGAAGATGGAGACAATACTAAAATTAAGAATAGTGTTTTTGCATTTTCATTAGCATATAAATTTCAATAAGATTAATAATTAATTTATCAAACCTCTCCAATTGGAGAGGTTTTTTTATTGCCAATCATTTTGTTTCTTTGTTTTTATGAATTGGGATAGTTATATAAAAAGTTTTCAGCATTATTTAAAGATTGAACGAGGTTTGTCAAAAAATACTATTGATAATTATACGTTTGATTTGTATAGACTATGTAGTTATTTGGAGGAAAACTCAATTTCAGTTTCGCCAATAAAAATTGAAGACGAAACTATTCAGCAGTTTATTTACACCGTTTCTAAAGAATTAAATGCGCGTTCTCAAGCCAGGATACTTTCTGGGTTGAAAAGTTTTTTTCTGTATCTTATTTTTGAAGATTATCGAACCGATAATCCAATGGAGCTAATTGAAAGTCCTAAAATAGGAAGAAAACTTCCGGACACGTTATCATTAGAAGAAATTGATAAACTTATTGCTGCCATTGATTTATCTTCTTCCGAAGGTCAACGAAATAAAGCGATGCTTGAAACGCTTTATGGTTGCGGTTTACGGGTTTCTGAATTGGTTAATCTTAAAATTTCCGATTTGTTTTTTGATGAAGGTTTTATCAAAGTTACCGGTAAGGGAAGCAAAGATAGATTTGTTCCAATTGCTAGTTCTACTAAAAAACATATCTTACTTTATAAAGATAATATCAGAAATCATTTGCAAATTAAAAAAAATTATGAAGATAGTTTGTTTTTAAACAGACGAGGAAAACAGTTAACAAGAGCGATGATTTTTACTATCATAAAAGATTTGGCTGTAAAGATAAATTTGCAAAAAAAAATTAGTCCACATACATTAAGGCATTCATTTGCAACACATTTACTTGAAAATGGTGCTGATTTAAGATCGATTCAAATGATGCTTGGACATGAGTCAATTACTACAACAGAGATTTATGTTCATCTCGACAAAAAACACCTTACTCAAATAATAAATGCATTTCATCCGAGAAAAATGTAGTTTTATCGATGTTTTTATATATATTTGAAATCTCTTTACAATTTACCCCAAATAATTGTAAGGAATTAAAGAAAAAACTTAACCGATAAACTATGATGAATAATTTTTCTCCAATAAGAGAAGTTAGTCAGGATAAAGAGCGTTTTTATAAGAAGCTTTTGTCTAAACTTCCTGATTTAATTTTTCAATTAGAATACTCGGTCAATGGCAGATTGACTTTTCCCTTCTTTAATAAAGCAGTGATTTCTTATTTTGAATTTAGTATTGACAGGCTTAGAGAGTTTAATCTTACTGATGTTTTTAAAGAAAGAATTCATTTTGATGATTTTCAAGCAATGATAAAGTCCTTGGAATTGATTGATGAAAATCAATCAGAATGGTTGTTTGAATTCAGGGCGGTTTTACCTGAAAAAGGTTTAAGATGGTTCAAAGCTGTTGCAAATGTAGAATATGATGAGTTGGGAACATTGATTCTGTTTGGTCAAATATCTGATGTGACTATACAGAAAGAAGAAGAAAAAGAGCTTAAAAAAACAATGCACATAATAAATGAGCAAAACAATAGGTTGATTAATTTTGCACATATAGTTTCTCATAATCTTAATTCTCATACCAGTAATTTCAGAATGTTACTTGATTTGATTGAGCAAGAAGATGATCCTGATTTTGCAGTCGAAATGTTTCAGCATTTAAGAACTTCATCAAATGCATTAACTCAAACAATTGATCATCTTAAAGAATTGGTAGATATCAACACCAATATGATTCATAAAAAAGAGTTTTTAAATTTAGACTCATATCTTAATAGAGTTTTAATCATTTTGAGTGAAGAAATTAACAATAGTAAGGTTAAAATTTATAAACGGATTCCAAAAGATTATAGTGTAGCATTCAATCCTTCTTATCTTGAAAGTATATTGTTGAATTTTACTACGAATGCTATTAAATACTCACATCCGGATCGAATTCCCGAAATATATTATGATTTAGAAAAAGAAAATGATAAGTTTGTCTTGAAGATTAGCGATAATGGTTTAGGAATTGATTTGGATAAATATGGAGAAAAACTTTTTGGAATGTACAAGACGTTTCATAATAATCCAAATGCTCGAGGAATAGGTTTGTTTATTACTAGAAATCAAATAGAATCAATGGGCGGGAAAGTGGCTGTAGAAAGTAAAAAAAATGTAGGCACAACTTTTAAAGTATTTTTTAACAATGAAATTTAATGATGTATTTGTCGTTGATGATGACAAAATTTTTCACTTTATCATAAAAAAACTATTACTCAACAACAATATAAATGTAAATTCCAATTTTTTTGAAAATGGCCTTCAGGCTATTGAAGGAATAAAGACTAAATTGAATAAAGGGGAAAATCCACCAGATTTAATATTGTTAGATATTAACATGCCGGTACTTGACGGATGGCAGTTTTTAGAAGAGTTCAAGACGTTGAAAGACAGAATTACTAAAGACATCAGTATTTATATCATAAGTTCATCAGATCATTTGTCTGATAAAAATAAAGCAAAAGTATATCAAGATGAGGTAAAGGATTATTTTTTAAAACCTGTGACCTCAGATGATTTAAAAACGATATTCAGTTACTAAAAATAAAAAAGCAACCATTTATTATTTTGGTTGCTTTTTTATTGAGATTTATATTATTTAGCAATATTTACAGCTCTTGTTTCTCGAATTACTGTGATTTTTACTTGCCCCGGATAAGTCATTTCGGTTTGAATCTTTTGTGAAATTTCAAAAGATAAGTTAGATGCCATTTCATCTGAAACTTTTTCACTTTCCACAATTACTCTTAATTCACGTCCGGCTTGGATAGCATAGGCGTTTTTTACACCTTGGAAACCAAAGGCAATTCCTTCTAAGTCTTTCAGACGTTGGATATAAGAATCCAATACTTGTCTTCTTGCTCCGGGT
>VFQN01003273.1_pt1 | contig 23530 bp, 15 predicted proteins | sample 3512371 | NCBI WGS metagenome assembly VFQN01 (sample SAMN10412370, study PRJNA504923) | tailings metagenome | isolation source: Replicate 2 from Balatoc abandoned mine | place: Philippines: Itogon, Benguet | collected 2017-08-28
TTCGACTCAGATGCTCTATCCAAGCGAGGCGTCGCACCGTGAGCTACGAAACCGTATAAATTACTCTTTACTTCTAGGGATTCAATCCCAAAACTTCTGATTCGTATCGGAGTCGCGTTCGACCGGTGTCGCGTTCGACTCAGATGCTCTATCCAAGCGAGGCGTCGCACCGTGAGCTACGAAACCGTTATTTGTTTTCCCATTGTTTTGGGACTGCAAAGGTAGCAGTTTGTTTTTTTAATGCAAAAATTTTTGACACAAATATTCAAAAAAAATATCTTTCGATTCATTATCAAGCATTTGTATTTTGCAATTGGTATACTAAATATAAAGCTTGAGTCCGTCGTAGCCCAATTTTACGTGGCTTGGTAAGGTAGGCTCGACAAGGGAATGACGCCCCATTTTGTGGCTGATATGCGTAAAATACGCCCGCTGTAGTTTTAGAAGCTCAACCACTTCTAAGGCTTCGCGCAAGTTAAAATGCGAGATATGTGGCTCATGCTGCAATGCTCCCAATACCAAGGTATCCAGATTTTGAAGTTTAGCGTATTCACTTTCGGGAATGTGGTTGACGTCGGTTAGGTAGGCAAAATCCCCGACTCTAAACCCAAAAACGGGGAGTTTGTGATGGAGTACATCAATAGGTACAAATTCGACACCTTCGATGCTAAAAGTCTCATTGCGGATTTCGTGAAGTCGCAGTCGGGGAATGCCAGGATAGCGAAACTCTGCAAAAGCATACTCAAATTCGCGCTGTAATTGCTCCAGGACTTGCGCTCGCCCGTATACAGGCATGTCGCGTTGTTGAAGAAAATTGAAGGCTCTTACGTCATCCAAACCCGCCGTATGATCTTTGTGTTGATGGGTAAACAAGACCGCATCGAGCTGATTGATTCCCTCTCGTAACATTTGCTGACGAAAATCGGGACCGGTATCAATCACAAAGCTTTTTTCTTCTATCAAAATGTGTACTGATACACGCAACCGCTTATCGCGATAGTCGAGCGAGCGGCAGACTTCGCAGGAGCAGCCAATAAGCGGCACCCCGGATGAGGTTCCAGTACCGAGAAGAGTAACAACCATTGTGGATAAGGAAGATGCGTGTAGTGGAAGAAGTTTTCAGCTAAATCTAGTTTCCAATACACGCACCAAAAGTATTATTTTATTCTTCCGTCAATTCATTTACGATTTCTACAAGGCGGTCGAAATTGAGGGGTTTTACGAGCACATCATTAAAGCCCGCTGATTTGAATTCTTCTTCAGAATAATTTTTGGCATTACCAGTGATAGCCACCACTGGCAAATTAGATTTTTTCTTATCGTTGAGGGCTCGAATAGCTTTTACACACTCCATACCATCCATAATAGGCATGTTGATATCGAGCAAAACAATGTCAAAATCTTCCTTGTCCACGATTTGCATCACCTGTTCTCCGTTTTTGACGGCGGTGATTTCATAATTCTGAAACTCCAAAATCTTGCGGGCTAGATTTTGAATCACGGAACTATCTTCGGCAATGAGAACGCGCTTTTGCGACATGATATATGAATTTTGGTGGTTTAATGCTTTCTATTGCAAAAGAACAAAGAAAAGCGATATTAAGAAACAGAAAAATTATAAACTAAAAAACTCTTTTCAAGAAAAACCCAAAAATCATTCTTAACTCCTTTTAAGGTAGCCCAGATACCATCAAAAAATCCCGTGCCTGCGCCCGGGATTTTTTGAAAAGCAATAAAACAATGCTTAGTTGAAGATATAACGAACGCCAAATTGCATGTAGTAGGTAGATGAAAACCCTACGTTGTCGCGGAAAGTATCTTTGATAAGTCCTCCACGATCCAAGCCTAAACGATAAGTAGGTTTCACTGTTCCTCCTGATACTACCGAAGAGTTGTTGGCAGGTATCAAAATAGCGTTGTTGTTAATAAGCTTAGTCAAGCCCCAGCTGCTATTAAGAAGGTTGCCAAGATTGAAAATATCAACACTCAACTGAATAGTATTACGTTTGCCCTGAACATTGACAAAGAAATCTTGAAGGATACGGAAATCAAATTGGTTTCTCCAAGGCAATGCAGCGCCGTTACGCTCAGCATATTGACCTTTGCGCTTGCTCAAATAAGCATCTTGTTCGATATATTGGAAAAATGCATCACTCTGCTGTTGTGGAGTATAAGTAACGGCACTAGCCCCTGAACCTACTGTTTGTGATACAAACGTAATTTCAGAAGGATCTTTAGGAATATAAATCAAGTCAGCGTTGGCACCATCCCGGTTGAAATCAGTAGAATAGATATAAGAGAATCGACCATCGGCTGAACCTTGATATACCAATGAAATACTTGTCGCCAAGAATTTAGCATACTCTTTACGGTAAGAAAATGACCCAACTAAACGCGTCGGAACTACATAGTTGGCATAGCTAAGGGTCGCAAAGTTTGAGCCATTGACAGTAGCTGTTCCTTGGAAAGCCGAAGCGGGCTGGTCTCCTCCACCGTCAAACAAGTTTTTGGCACCACTACGTACATATGCCAATGAAGCCGAAATTCCTTTGCTAAATTGTTTTTCTAATTTAGCAGTCACAGACCAGTAGTAACCTTGTGAAGCATTTCCTAGCATTGTTACGTTGTAGGCAGTAGTTCCGGTAGGGCTATACTGACCCGCAGACGTAAGAGGGTTGATGTATCTTTGGGTGTTTGTGGTGGGATACATCAAACGATTGTCTGGATACCCCGACACGCCTAGTGCCGCAGGCTGAACAAGATTGATATTACTGAAATAAGCAGTATTAATATCTTTGTTGTAAATCCCTTCTACCGTACCTACGATACCCCAAGGCAATTGCATATCCACCGCCAAGCTACTTTTCCAAGTTTGTGGCATTTTGAAATCAGGCGAGATTGCAGTTGTTCCTCCCGTAGGAATAGAAGTACCGGCCACAGGGACAGTGGTTGGGTAGTAAGGCTCCAATCTAAAAGGCCCAGGAACACTGGCACCTGTCCAAGTTTGAGTTACTTGTAGCATACCTGCATCACCTGCTTGTGACACAATCCACACAAACGGCACACGTCCCGAGAAAATACCACTACCACCACGAACTTGAAGCGAACGGTCGCCATTTACATCATAGTTAAATCCTACACGTGGCGACCACAACAAACTAGACTTAGGAAGAGCGCCCGTATTTACTTTTTGTCCATTAGCAAAAGTCAACTGTGAAATCAATGGATGCTCTTTCAAAGGTTCGGGATAAGTTGGCAAATCGATACGCAATCCAGCCGTAATTTTGAGCTTGCTGTTGACGTTGATTTCGTCTTGCCCATACACCGAATATTGTGAAAATTTAAAACTAGGGAATACTTGCTCAAAATTAGGAGCCAACGAGTAAGTCAAACCATAATGGCTTGGCAATTTGCCCGATGTAAAGTCGTCCCAAGACTGGAATACATAAAAACCTGTACCAAAGCGCTGGAAACCATTTTTGGTAGTATTGAAGTCAGCTTGCGCCCCTACAGTCCAGTTATGCTTACCCGAAGTCCAAGTTAGGTTATCTACAAAAGATAGCATTTCTACGTCGCGCAAGTTTCCGTACGAAAACAACTCTGTTCCAAAAGAGGTAAGTGGGTTTCCATCTTTCAAGATATCAACAAAAGGAAACTGCCCGCCTTTGGTAGTACGGGGGTCATTTTGGTGTGTGTAAGTAGCACGCAATGTATTGGCAAATTTACCACCGAAGGTAGAGTTAAGCTCGGCCGCCAAAGAAGTAAAGTTAGCTGCTTGAAAATACCCTGAATTTTCGTACTGCAAAGCTTGAGTGCTTTGACGGTTTTGGGGATAGATATTTGTAAACGGCGAAACAGATGTACTAGGCTGAATCCGTGAAGACTCGCTCTTGAGTTGGTTGTAACGGACGTTGATACGGTGATTTTTGTTGATGTTCCAATCTAAGCGTACCAAAAACTTAGTACTGAAGCTATTTGACGAATATCCTTGGTAAGGACCCGTTTCATAACCATATGTATCTCTCAAATAAGCGCTGATTGTATTCATTTCGTCTACTGTAGGGCGCGATACTTGAGGGTTGCTTTGTGAGAAAGGCAACTGAGCTGTTGCTGCAATTTGAGAAGGTCCGGGAGTTATTTGCTTTTCTGTCTCGGCATTTACAAAGAAGAAAAGTTTGTTTTTAATAATAGGTCCACCCAAACGGAAACCATACTGTTTGTAATCCAAATCCTGACGAGCAAACGTATTGTCGCCTACTTTATTCCCTTGTTGATTTTGATTTCTGAAATAAGTATAAGCTGACCCAGAGAAGTTATTATTTCCCGAACGTGTAACGGCATTAATAGCACTACCAATAAAACCCGATTGACGAATATCGTAAGGAGTTACATTTACTGAAATCTCTTCGATAGCATCCAATGAAATAGGAGTAGCATTGCCACCTGGGAGGTTAGTACCAATCCCAAAGTTGTTGTTAAAGTCAGCACCATCAATAGTGATATTGTTTTGGCGGTAGTTTCCTCCACCCACAGAGGTTCCGTTGGCTTGCGGAGTAAGTCGAGTCAAGTCATTGATACTGCGGCTGATAGAAGGCAAAGCTTGAATCTGACCGCTACCGATATTGGTTACTGCCCCCAACCGTTCGCTGCTAAGGAGTTTGTTTTGAGCACTTATTACCACTACTTCCGCAAGCTGCACATCGCCAGTCGAAAGCTGTGAGTTAAGGGTATAAGGCTCTCCTAATTTCAGATAAATATCATCGTATGTTTTGGCTCCAAATCCCACAAAACTTACCGTAACTTTGTAAGGACCACCAATCCGCATGTTAGGGATGCTGTAGTTACCACTTACATTTGTAACAGTTCCATATTGAGTACCAGAAGGGACGTGTACAGCTACGACGGTAGCACCGGGTAGCTCTGAGTTTTTGTCATCCTTCACAGTACCGCTCAAAGTAGAAGTAGTAACCTGCGCTTTCACTTCGGGCAAAGTCACACAAATAGCAGCAACGACTGCGAAAAGTGCAATTATGAGCCGCATTTTTCGTAAATCTTTAAGATTCATAATTTGAAAATTTTGGTTAGAATTGTAATTGGTTTTAAACAGTTGGTTGATGTCAAAATCGGCACAAAGAAACAAGAAATTTATGGGACAAACAAAAGCTATTCCCAAAGAAAACAATACCTTAATAGCTGTAAATGACCGTATTATTAAAATAATACATTTTTTTGCAGCAATTTTTCAATATATACATTTTAAAAAATTGTTAACATTGTTTTGCTTCTCAAACTCCCAATCTTGCTTATTTGTTTGAAAATGCATTTAAACCAAAAATGAGATTAATCCTATTAAACATATTGTCTATTTCCTTAAAATCGTACAAATTGCCGTATTCATGCAATTGTGACCATTAAATCACCATATACCGTGACTCCAAAATTATACCTCATCCCTACCCCTATTGGCAATTTAGAAGACATTACCCTGCGTGCTATCAATACCCTCAAAAACGCTGATGTCATCCTGGCCGAAGACACCCGAACCTCTGGTCATTTACTCAAACACTTGGGTATTACGAAGCCTTTGCAGAGCTACCATATCCACAACGAGCACCAAACTGTACAAAAACTCATCGCTCGTCTCCTCAAAGGCGAAAACATGGCCTTGGTCTCTGACGCAGGTACACCTGCGATCTCTGACCCGGGATTTTTGCTGGTGAGAGAATGCCTCAAAAACAACATAGAAGTGGAATGTTTGCCCGGCCCTACGGCTTTTGTACCTGCCTTGGTAAACTCGGGCCTTCCTAGCGACCGTTTTACGTTTGAGGGGTTTTTACCCCATAAAAAAGGCCGACAAACTCGTCTCACTGAACTCAAAGAAGAAGAAAGAACGATGATTTTTTATGAATCTCCGCATCGCCTCATGAAGTCGCTAGAGCAATTTGTGGAGTACTTTGGCGCCGACCGACAAGCTTCTGTGTCCCGCGAATTAACAAAAGTTTATGAAGAAACTATTCGTGGGACTTTAACCGAAATTATTGCTTATTTTGCCGAAAAAACTATCAAGGGTGAAATCGTTATTGTTGTATCAGGTAAATAGTAAAAAAAAGGTAGAGCCACAAAAAAACAAAGGCCGAAAGAGTATGGTTAGACGTATTGCTTACTGCCTACAGCTTATTGCCTACAGTCTTCTGCTGAGCTTGTCGCTCATGGCTCAAACCCTCAGCAATGAAGCCAAAGTGAGTCTGATTACCATTGCGCCAGGCAATAGTGTATTTGAAGGAAGTGGTTTTGGGCATAGCTCTCTCTGGGTATATGACCCGCTCAACGGCATTAGCAGAAACTACAACTATGGCACTTTTACTTTTCAAACGGGCAATTTTTTACTAAAATTTGTGCAAGGTACCCTCCCTTACACGCTTTCGGTAGTACCAATGGAGTACGTAGTGCCACATTACGAGGCCGAGCGGCGCGACTTGACTGAGCAGATTTTGAATCTGTCCCAAGCACAAAAACAAAAACTGTTTGATTTTCTGGAAAACAATGCCCTTCCCCAAAACCGTGAATATCAGTATCGTTTCTTTTTTGACAACTGTTCTAGCCGTATTCGCGATGCCCTGCAAGTAGCTTGTGGTGATAGTCTGGTTTATTACAACAAACCTATTGACGGCGAAGCTAAAAGTTTTAGGCAGTGGATGAATCAATATTTGGAATATAAGCCTTGGGAAAAGTTTCTGATGAATCTGGCTCTTGGGCTTCCTTCGGATGAAATTGCAACGCCTCAGCAAGAGATGTACCTGCCTTACAATTTGATGCACCATTTCGAAAAGGCTACCATAGGCGGCAAATCCCTCGTAAGTAGGACACAACCCTTGGTCACTACTAATTTTTCACACAGGGAGCAGCCTTCGCAACCTTGGTGGCTAAGCCCGATGGTACTGTTTGGAGTATTGGTAGTGTTTGTGATTTGGTATACGCAGCATCAACAGAAACAATTGAAAATCTCATTTTTGTTTGATAAAATATTTTTTACCATCGTCGGTCTAGCAGGATGGATTTTGTTGGGACTAGCCACTGCCACCAACCACGGCGTGACGGAGTGGAACTTACATCTACTCTGGGCGATTCCGCTGTATCTACCTTTGGCGTTTTTTCTAAGCCGAATTAAGCAACAAACTTGGGTACAAAAGTTTGTATTAATCAGCCTTGGCTTGATGGGGGTCTATGTGCTATCGGTCGCGATAGGGAGTGTGGTCAAAGGCGTATTTGTAGGAATGCCTTTGGAAGCTTGGCTGCTCATTTTTTGTCTTTTTTATCGATTATTTTTTCTCAGAAAAAGAGCACTTTAATCATGGCTATCATTAAATCTCAAAATCCTGAGGATATTCCTAAATATGACAAAGAGCTATGGCACAGTAAAACTCCCCAGGAACGTTTGGAGGCTGCGTTGAAACTTATTTTATATGCCAAGGCGATTTACAAAGCAAACCCCAATAACCCACCCCTAGACCATGGAAGCAGAATACTTAAATCTCGTACACCTATTGAACGAAGAAAGTACAATGTCATTTCAATGCAAGACTTATCTTATTTAAAAAACATCGAAGAATGAATCTCGAAAATCTCACCTTACAGACCATAGAAATTGTTCGCCAAGCGGGGGCCTTTATCAAACAAGAAGCGGCGAAATTTGACCGCACTCAAACCGAGTACAAAGCCGCCAACAATTTAGTATCTTACGTTGACAAAGAAACCGAAAAACTTCTTGTGACAGGTCTGCGCCAACTCTTGCCCGAGGCGGGTTTTATCACCGAAGAAGGCACCGCAGGCGAAGAATCAAACCCCGATGAGTTGTACTGGATTATTGACCCACTCGACGGAACTGCCAATTTTATTCATGCTTTGCCCATTTATTGCGTAAGCGTAGGTTTGGTCAAAAACAAAATCCCCATCGCAGGTGTCATTTACCATTTAGGTACCGAAGAGCTATTTTATGGTTGGCAGGGTGGCGGCGCGTGGAGTGTTAGCTTAAGGTACACGCTGGGAGGGCTTCCGCTAGATGTTTCTTTGCTCGAAAATGCGACCCGTCTTAAAGTATCGACGGCCACCACCATAGGCGATAGCTTACTAGCAACGGGCTTTCCTTATTATAAATTTGAAAAACAAGACAAATACCTCAAAATCCTCGAAACCCTCATGCAACGCTGCCACGGCCTCCGCCGCATGGGAGCCGCCGCCATCGATTTAGCCTATGTAGCGGCAGGGCGTTTTGAGGCATTTTATGAGTACAACCTCAACTCTTGGGACATGGCCGCTGGTACACTTCTCATTTTGGAGGCAGGCGGGCAAATCACCGACTTTTCGGGTGGACAAGATTGGCTCTTTGGCGGTGATGTGATTGCTGGCTGTGCTGCTCAATCAGAATTGCTAGAAGTAATTCAAGAACACTGGTCCTAAACCAAAAATCTATTGTGTAGTGTGCTACAAGCCTGAAAAAAGTGGAGTGTGGCACACTACAATTCAATTGATGAGTAACTCATCTACTAGCAACAACGCAGTCCTCCCCTTCGCGCCGTGCCAGTCGGGAATTTTCTGAAGAGGTTTGGCGACAATTTTCAAGAAAGTCACCGATTGAGGCTTGAACTTCCCTCCTACTGTAGTCAGCAAATGCGGGCGTTGTTGGGTTGGAATTGAAGGCTTAAAGGTCGCAATCAGCTTCAATTGAGCAGGGTTTGTACCACCCCATACTTCAATTTTTTCGGGAGGAAATATACCCGTTTCTACTTCTTCCATGATACGCAACTCCACCGACGATACAAGCGCAGGTTTTTTAAATTCCGACATCAACGCCATATCATTGTTTCGGACGCCCGTCCAATTGTTGGCCCATGCAGGGCTATTGGCATTGAAGGTACCAAGTTTTGTATCAAAAAACGATTTTTCTCCTTCGGCCTGATGCACGCGGTTGAGAGGAAGCAATAGCCGCACACTATCAGGCTTGTAGGTTCTTTTCAAAAAGTCAAAATTTATTACATCACTTCCATACCAACCATCTTTGTAGGCCTTGGCTCGAATATGAGTAGTAGTATTGATGACCGTTTGATTAGTAAACAAGGGTGAACGAATACTATCAGGCTCAGTACCATCAGTGGTATATCGAATTTGAACACCTTTGACCGGGTGACTCAACAATACCGCCAATGAGTTTTCAAAAACCATTGCGCTGTTTTTAACTTGCGGCGGATTGAGTTTGATAGGGTTTGAACCATCGTCTTTGAAACCTTCAATAAAATTGATATTCTTAAATTCTTTTTTGAGTTGCTGCATCTCCGCAGGCGTTAGACCCGTGTTCCAAATAGCCACTGTATTAAGATTCTGAAAACTGGGTATTACGGATTGAAGATCCTTGATAGATATTTGTGTGCCCGCCAAAGAGAGATTTTTGAGTTTTTTCAAAGAAGTAAGCTCTTTCAGCCCTTTGCCAGTAATATCCGTAAAATTCAGATTCAATTTTTGCAAATTTTCAAAAGCGACCACTTGCCCCAAATCAGCATCTTTGACGGGCATTTTGGCAAGATTCAAAAATACTACCTGATTCTTAATCTCCGCTAACTCTTTGATTTTTTCGGGGTTGTACAAGTTTTTATTGAAAAAATTGACCGACAAAGCAGGCGATTCATGCGCCAATGGCGCAATACTCCGAAACTCAGTCGTTAGTTTTTTGATGGTTTCTTCGTCGGCAGCAGCAAAATCAAACGTTTCTTGTGGGGCACTGACAGGTGCCAGCAAAGTAGCTGCAATCAGCCGCAATGAGTCATTGGCAGGCAAGTCTGCCACTTTTTTCTTAAAATCAGCATTGGCTTTTATCCACAGCGATAGTAGCATAATTTCTTGTGGATTGAGCTGTACTTTCCCCACGGGAGGCATGTGCTTTTTGTCGTCGAGCGGTAAGTGAATACGCTGCAAAAGCAAACTCACTTGGGGCTGTCCGGGCACAAACAATTTGCCCGTTTTGCCACCCTTCAAAATCGACTGTTGATCGGTCAGCATCAGCTCGCCTTTTATCTTATCGGGGTTGTGACAACTAACGCATTTTTGTTCAAAAATAGGTTGAATAACATGGTCAAAAACAACGGCTTCGTCGAAAGGAACTGACTCAGGGGTTTGCAAAGGACCAGAAATAAAATTGTCACCATGCGTTAAAACCGCGCCAAAATGCCCCGTAATTACCAAAATCAAAGCTGCAATCGATACAAATCCTTTGGCGATAGCAGCCTGATACCAAGATTGTTGGCGCACCCAATAGCCCGCTAGTGCCACATAAAAAACCACTACGCCTGTCCATTTGTGCCAAGGTAAGGTTTGACCGTCATACCCTTGCTCTTTAGCCAAGAAAAGCCCCATGACTACCGTCGTCCCGGTCAAAACGGCTCCAATAAGCCACAGATTTCGCAAAAATAGTAGGTAAAAAGAATGGGAAGAATTAGGAGGATTGAAACGAAAAAACTCCATTCCAAAGGCAATAAGCAGCATCACAATAGGAAAGTGCAACAGCAAAGGGTGCATCCGTCCCAAAGGTTGGAGCCAAAGGGGTACTACCAATTTGCTCTCAAACAGCAACAGAAAGGCAATAAATATTCCAAAAACCAACAATAACTGCTCTAAATAATCAATAACCTTTCTACTCATTTGATTCAAATTGGACTTTAGGTTTTGTTTCGTATGTTACAAAAAAGATTAATTAATAATATCTCTCACCACCTTGCCCGACACATCCGTAAGACGATAACGGCGGCCAAGATGTTTGAAAATAAGTTTTGCAATAGCTTGACCCAAAATATCATTTGCGTCAAAAGGGTGCTGCGTCTCCGACGCAAATCATCTAAGTTAAACGCCATTAACTAATAATATCTCTCACCACTTTGCCCGACACATCCGTAAGACGATAACGGCGACCAAGATGTTTGAAAATAAGTTTTGCAATAGCTTGACCCAAACTATCATTTGCGTCAAAAACGGTGCTGCGTCTCCGACGCAAATCATATAAGTTAAATGCCATCAACTAATAATATCTCTCAAGACTTTGCCCGACACATCCGTAAGACGATAACGGCGGCCAAGATGTTTGAAAATAAGTTTTGCAATAGCTTGACCCAAAATATCATTTGCGTCAAAAGGGTGCTGCGTCTCCGACGCAAATCATCTAAGTTAAACGCCATTAACTAATAATATCTCTCACCACTTTGCCCGACACATCCGTAAGACGATAACGGCGACCAAGATGTTTGAAAATAAGTTTTTCGTGATTAAGCCCTAAGAGGTGTAGCACAGTCGCCTGAAAATCATGCACATGCACAGGATTACGGGCAATATTATACCCTACTTCGTCGGTATCGCCATAGACTAGTCCCGGCTTGATTCCGCCGCCCGCCATCCAAATCGTAAAGCAACGTGGGTGGTGGTCGCGACCGTAGTTATCTTTAGTAAGTTTGCCTTGGCTATAACTTGTACGACCAAACTCTCCCCCCCAAATCACCAAAGTTTCGTCCAAAAGTCCACGTTGTTTCAAATCAGTCACCAATGCTGCCGAAGCTTGATCTACGTCTTTGGCTTGGCTTTGTATCTCAAAAGGCAAGTTGCCGTGTTGGTCCCAACCTTGATGGTATAATTGCACAAATCTCACTCCATTTTCAGAAAGTTTACGCGCCAAAAGGCAATTGGCCGCATAAGTACCCGGCACCAAACAATCTGGCCCATAAAGCTTTACGATATCGTCCGATTATTTTGACAAATCCATTACTTCAGGCACAGCAGTTTGCATCAGATAGGTCATTTAGTACTGTTTGATTTTAGCCGCAATCTCAGGGTCGCCAAACTGCTCATACGAAAGTTGGTTGAGTTCGGCCAAATTATCCAACATTTCACGACGCTCTTTACGATTCATCCCTTCAGGATCTCGTATATACAGCACGGGGTCTTCACCTTTACTAAACTGTACTCCTTGGTGAATAGAATCCAAAAAGCCATTGGACCAAAGTTTGGAATATACCCCCTGCCCATTGCCGATTCCGCGCGATAGAAGCACCGTAAAATCAGGCAAGTTTTTATTTTCGTTGCCCAAACCATAGCTTAGCCACGCCCCCATACTGGGGCGGTTGCCTTGCTGCGAGCCTGTTTGCAAAAAGGTAAGAGCAGGGTCGTGATTGATAGCCTCGGTGTACATTGATTTGACAATGCAGAGGTCATCCACGATTTTGGCAGTATAGGGCATCAAATCGCTCACCCAAGCCCCCGCCTGTCCGTATTGTTTGAAATCCACAAACGAACCTGCCAATGGAAATGAAGCTTGATTGGCGGTCATTCCCGTGAGGCGTTGGTTGCCACGTACAGAAGGCGGAATTTCCTGCCCCATCATTTCACGCAATTTGGGCTTATAATCAAAGAGTTCCATCTGCGAAGGAGCTCCATTCTGAAACAAATAAATGACTCGTTTGGCTTTGGGGGCAAAGTGAGGGATACCCGGTGTAAAACCCGTTTCGTCCATATCGCCCCCATTGAGCAGATTGGGAATCATCAACGATCCCAATGCTACGCTTCCTAAGCCCAGGCTCATCGTCGATAAAAACCGACGACGGTTAAAACTCAGTCCATGTTCTAATATTTCTTTTTCCATTGGCATCAAAAATTGCGATAACTACCTCTTTTTCAAACGCTTTCTCCTAAACTCCCGAGGATTCCAATAAAGCCTGCACTTCTATGTTTTTGTAATAGTTTCTTCTAGATTGTAAATGGTATTGACCACTTTCATCAAAGCCGCCAACGACACTTTGTCTATTTGGGTAGGAACAGGATACTCCCCCACTGCTAGTAATTTTTCGGCACTGGTTTTATTGAGTTTTTTGAGTTCTTTTTCATAAAAATTACTCAAAATAGTCATCTCCTTATCAGTAGGCTTGCGACATACCACTAAGCGAAATGCTTTCTGAATTTTGTCGAAAACGCCACTGTTTTCTTGCAGCAATTTTGCCGCTAATACCCGTGAAGCTTCTAGCACCGTGGGGTCATTTAGCATCACTAAAGCTTGTAAAGGCGTATTGGTTTTGAGGCGTTTTACTTCGCACAAGTCGCGATTGCTTGCATCAAAAATGCTCATAGAAGGCGGCGGTACCGTGCGCTTAATGAGCGTATACATTCCTCTACGATACAGGCTTGCACCGTGGTCTTGCACATACATAGAGAGCAACCCACGGCCCGAAGTAGCTCCTTCCCAAAGCCCCGGTGGCTGATAAGGCTTAACACTTGGCCCCCCAACAGTAGGCACCAGCAATCCACTACTTGAAAGCACCAAATCACGTACAAACTCCGCATTGATATGATAGCGCGGCGCCCGTGCTAGGTAAATATTGTCGGGGTCGGTGGCGAGTTTTTCGGGTGTTACTACTGCCGACTGCCGGTATGTAGCCGACATCACAAACTGTTTTACTAATCGTTTAAGATTCCATCCATGCTCCATAAAATCGACCGCCAACCAGTCTAGCAGTTCTGGATGGGAAGGAAGCTCCCCCTGCATCCCAAAATCGCCGGAGGTTTTAACAATACCCTTTCCAAAAAACTCCTGCCACATTTGATTAACAAATACCCGTGCTGTAAGGGGATTTTTGCGATCAAAAAGCCACTTAGCTAATCCAAGGCGGTTTTTGGGGTATTTTTTATCAAAAGGCAAAATAAAGGAAGGAGTATTAGGCTGTACCTCATCGCCAGGGGCATCATATACTCCTCTGCGTAAGATATGCGTTTTGCGCATGGTATCAAGGTCAGTCATCACCGATACAATGAGGCGGTTGGTATCAGGTTTGTTGATGAAAGTCAAGATATTTTTTACATCCTCATTGCTGATTTCCATGAGCGGTTTTTTGGCATAGGTTTCAGGCCCCCCAATTACCGATTCAATCCCAACTTCATTGACGCTATTGAAAAATGCAAAGAGTTGATAATATTCCTTTTGAGAAAAAGGGTCATACTTATGGTCGTGGCAATGAGCACATTCGAGAGTTACCCCCAGAAAAGCCTTGCCAAACAAATCGTTGCGGTCGGTCACGTAGCTGATGCGATACTCTTCGGGTATCACACCGCCTTCTTCCGTAATCTTATGGTTTCGATTAAAGCCTGTTGCCAAAAGTTGCTCTTTGTAAGTAGGGCTTTTATCGCGGTTGGGTAGTAAATCTCCCGCCAACTGCCATGTCACAAACTTATCATAAGGCATATTTTTGTTGAGGGCATGTATCACCCAATCACGCCAAGGCCACTGTGTCCGATAGCCATCATCTTGGTACCCATGTGAATCGGCATAGCGCGCCAAATCAAGCCAATAAACCGCCATTTTTTCACCATAAGCTGGATTTTTGAGGAGTTCGTCCACTACTTTTTCGTAAGCATTGGGGCTTTTATCGGCCAAGAAACTATCCATCATTTTGAGCGTAGGAGGCAAGCCTACGAGGTCGAGACTTACTCGTTTGAGTAGTCGCTCTTTGTCAGCTTCTTCGTTGGGACTAAAGCCTTTTTGTTCTTGTTTTTGTAAAACAAAAAAGTCTATTTCATTTTTAGGCCAATCCTCATTTTTTACTTCAGGCACTGCTGGTTTTTGAGGAGCCACAAAGGCCCAATGCTTTTCATATTTGGCACCTTGTTTAATCCACTTCTCAATCAGCGCTATCTCTCTGGCCGAGAGCTTAAGATTAGAGGAAGGCGGCGGCATGAGCTTATTGGTATCCTTGGTCGAAATCCTCAAAAATACCTCCGACCGCTGTGGCTCTCCCGCGATGATAGCGTGAGCCGATGGATTATCTTTCAGGGCTTTGAAGGCACTTTCGGGGTCGTCGAGCCGAAGTCCCGCTTCTCTTTTGTTGGCATCAGGTCCATGACACGCCAAGCACTTATCCGAAAGAATAGGACGGATGTCAAAATTGTAACTCACTTTATCGGGTATTTCTTCTTGAGAAGTGCTTGAGCTACTTCCGCAAGATTGCAAATACCCGATAAGCGCCACGGCCATTACCGATATATAAAAAGCATTTTTCGTCATTACATTATTAAGTGCTAAAGCATCTTTGAATTGCGATATATCACGGCTGTTAGCTATATTCTAGGCCAACAAATCCATCACAGCCTTACCTTTACCGTCGGGGGTAGTATAAAAAGGTCGCTTTTCGATTTCATACTGTGTATCAGGCGCAATCCCTAATGCGTGATAAATAGTTTGGTGAATTCCGTCGATTTTTACGGGATTTTCGATAGTCTTACAAGGGCGCTCATCGGCGGTTTTGCCATACACAAATCCCCGTTTGATTCCTCCTCCAAACATCAAAATAGAACAGCCATCGGTAAAATGGCGGTGCATTCCGTAAAATTTCATATCCGACAAAATCTCGGGCTGATTTACCTGCTCTTGCACCTTGGCATCGGGTCGGCCTTCGACCATCATATCGCGACTAAACTCACTCGCCAAGATGATAAGCGTGCGGTCGAGGTGGCCCGATTGGTCTAAGTCTTTAATCAACTGTGCCACTGGCCCGTCAATCATTTTTTTCATGCCTTCCAAGCGCGTGTGACCGTTTTCGTGGGTATCCCACCCAAAAAACGGTTCATATTCGGTAGTCACGCTGATAAAGCGTGCGCCTTGTTGGGTCAACCTTTTGGCCAACAGACACCCTAATCCAAAGCGTCCTGTATTATAAATATCGTAGCTTTCTTTGGGCTCGGTGGTGAGGTTAAAAGCCTTGGCTTCGGGTGAATTGAGCAGCATATAGGCTTGCTCCATCGAGCGCTTGAGGGATTCTTTTTGGTAATCGCTCCCAAACTCACCCATAGGGCCATTGCTGATAAGGTCGTTGTAGAGCTGGTTGCGGCGTTCAAAACGTTTGGCATCCATTCCTACCGGCGGGCGCACACTTTCCAATCCTTGACTTGGGTCAGGAATGAAGAAAGGTCCATATTCATTTCCCAAAAAACCTGCCGTATGAAACGCCTTTAACTCTTCAGCCTCGCCTACGGTAAACCGCTGTCCAATATCAATAAAAGCCGGAATCACAGGATTTTTAGGGCCTAGTTCTTTGGCAATCCACGCCCCTATGTGTGGAGCAGCCACTGTTTGGGGCGGTTCGTAGCAGGTATGCCAATGGTATTGATGTCGCGAATGTAGGATGTGCCCCAAGTCAGCAGCTACATAAGAGCGAATGAGCGTTCCTTTGTCCATTACTTTACCAATCGACTCTAGTCCTTCCGAAAAATGAATTCCGTCTAAAACCGTCGGTACAGATTTGAAAGTACTCAATACGCGATTGCCTTCCATTCCGGTTTCGAAAGGCGTATATCTTTTGGGGTCAAAGGTCTCGGTATGTGCCATACCACCCGCCATCCAAAGCAAAATGACCGTGTCGGCGGTACCGTTGGTTTGACCTATTTTTTTAGTACAGCCCGAAAGCAAGCTAGGGATAGGGGCACTCGCCGCCATTGCGGCCAAAGTAGCCGCGCTTGTTTTCTGGAGAAACTCTCTTCTATTCCATCTATTTTTCATTATCAAAATCGCTTTATTATCAATATATTAACTGAAATTCTGGGTGAATTGATATAGCCCAAACCAAATCTTCGATACCTTCTACAGTAGGTTTAGGCCCTACTATTTTCTGAGCTACGTTCAACTCCTTCGGCAAAGGCTCTCGTCCCAACGATTTTTTATAAAGCTCCTTCACCAGCAGTTCAGAAGAGGGGTATTTGGCTTGCCATATTTTCGCCCCTTTTTTGATAGCCTCATTAAACTTGGTTCCGTTGGTAAGCTCAAGCGCTTGAAGAAGGTTGGCTTGAGAGTTGCGACTCGTCGTAACCGTCTCTCGGTTAGGACGCCCCAAGGCAGTCAAGAAGGGGTCGTTTTTGACCAATGATGCTCTTGAAAAAGGTACTTCTTTTTGGATATTTTCGGGTAATCTTTTGAATTCCAAGGCCGAATCACCATATACAGGATTGAAGGCCACACTGACCGCATCGGCAAACTGCTCTGCCGTAAGGCGTCGTCTTACCATCCCTTCAAAAACAAAGTTTGAGGAAGTAAGCAAACCTGCATCTTTGACGCCAATTGATGGTAATTGATAGGTTTTAGAAGTCAAGATAGCATACATTAATTTTTTGATGTCGTAGCCATTGGCCACAAAATCCGACGCCAACCAATCAAGCAAATCCTGGCTCCAAGGTTCGTTGTCCATCATATCTACGGGCTCTACGATACCACGCCCCATTAGCTGCGCCCATACTCGATTGACCAAAGTACGATAAAGACGACCGTCTTTGGGTTGTACCAAAAAATCCGCCAACTCTTTCAACCGCTCTTCCGTAACGGGGGTTTCTTTGATTTCGCCCAGCTCTTTGAAAAGTACTCTACGACCCGCCAACTTGCCCGTAGGTTTGTCGCAACGGTGAATTTCGAGGGTAGTATCGGCAAAAATATTAGCGAAAGCATAGGCATCTTCCAGTTTCCAGTCGCTGATAAAACTATCATGACAAGAAGCACATTTAAGATTGAGACCCAAGAAAACCTGCGCCACATTTTGGGCCGCTTGCATCTCGGTACGTTGACTTGCATTGATGGTACCACGCCATTTGATTCCCTTGATAAACCCTTCTGATTCTTTGGTAGGACTGATGAGTTCTTTTACAAAAAGATTATAAGGTTTGTTGGTTTTGAGAGAAGTGTAAAGCCATTTGGTAATATCATAACGCCCTTTGGTGATGTAGCCCGTACCCGAATAGTCATTGCGGAGGGCATCGTTCCAAAAAGTAAGCCAATGCTGGGCGTAATCTTCATTGCGATTGAGCAAACTTCTCACCAAAATCTCCCGTTTATCGGGACGATTATCGGTTTCAAAAGCCTGAATTTCTTCTGGTTTGGGCAACAACCCCACCACATCCAAATATACCCTACGAATGTAGGTACGGTCATCGACTACCGTTTTCCAAGTGATTTTATTTTTCTGAAAATACGCATTCGTAAGGCGGTCGATAGGTTGCGTAAGTTCGGCAGTAGCAGGAGGTAGCTCTGGCATACGCGGCTCCAGTGCCGCCACCCGATAAATGCTTTTTTCGGCACCACTAGGCCAAGGAGCGCCTTGTTTAATCCAATATTCTAAGATAGCCACGTCTTTTTCGGAAAGTCGCTTGCCTTTGGTAGGCATTGCTTCTTTATGACCTACGGGCAAAGTAATGCGGCGAATCAATTCGCTCTTGTCAGGATTGCCCGCCACGATGATAGGACCATGCTCGCCTCCCTTAAAAATGAGGTCTTTTTGATCGAGCCGAAGCTCTCCTTTGGTTTTGGTAGCGCTATGACAACTATAACAATTGTGAGCAAAAATAGACCGTACTTCGATATTCAAATCTTCAATTTGCTTTTCTGTAAGGGGTTGGTTGGTACTAGCAAACGTAAAATTTGTACCGCCCGAAGGCTCACCTTCGGAAGATTTATTGAAAGGTAAAACGCCACTGATATAATCTTCGCCGTGGGTTAGCAAAGCCCCATAGTGGCCTGCCACCGTCACTCCACCGACGGTCAGAAACAATAAACTCCTAAAAAGTGATTGACGCTCTGTACGCAAAGCCCACACTGCTCCCACCGCCAAAGCCATCGTAGCAATTCCAGACCATTGGTGAACCATTACGGTATCTCCGCCATACTCTTCTTGATTGGCCAAAATCAAGCCCAAAACAGCCGCAAGTACGGAGCTACCTGCTCCAATCCATACCAATGCCTTGATACCTGCTCTAAGTTCGGTGGACTTGCGCCGCCAATCCACGATTTCTAACAACAACGCTACACAAAGGAGTCCGATAGGAAAGTGGACGATTAGCGGGTGCAATCGCCCTAATAATTGCCAAAGCCAGAAGGTTTCTGTGGTTTCTTGCACGATTTTAAAAATGTAGTTAAGGTAGTGGGAAAAATTAGTTTAGAAAGCACCTATCGATGATGACGAGATAGCTCTGGCATAATACGATAGGTGCTTTTATAAGTACTATTTATAAAGACAGTTAGCTAATAAAATCTAACCAATTCTTCTATTCAATTCTCCTAATAGCCAGGATTCTGGGTAAGTTTGCTATTAATCAGAATTTGAGGGGCAGGAATCGGCAAGAAATACTCAAAATCGCTATATACATAGTCGAGAGCATTAAAGGCAATTCCTCCTCTCGATACCGTAGGAGAGGCTTTTTCTTTGGCCGCATAGGCGTTCATAAAGGCCGCCAATTCGGCAGGCGTTTTGGTGCGCTGCAAATCAAACCAACGGTGATTTTCGAAAGCTAACTCTACGCGTCTTTCTTTCAATACCGCCGTGCGGAAAGTATCTTTGGTAAGACCGCTCAACTCGGCCAAGCCCGCACGCTTACGTACTTGGTTGAGATAGCCCAATGCCTCGGCATCAGGCCCCGTAGCTTCGTTGATTGATTCGGCCAACATCAACAATACATCCGAATAACGCAGCACGGGCCAATTGTTGTCCGAACGCCCCGAAATAGTATGAGGGTAACGGTATTTGTTAATAAAAGGAATCGCCACAAAAGTACCATTGAGGGTATAGCCTGTTTGCAACGAAATATCTTTGCGCAAGTCCCCTGCCTCATAAGCCGCAATCATGTCGTTGGTAGGAATATTACGGCCACTAGGCGCTGTATTGGCAAAACCCGTTACGGCTCCTTGCGACAAACGCGGAGCAAATACATACACAAAATTGCTCTGCTCTCCCAAGTCATTACCTCCTTGGTACTGTACTTCAAAAACCGACTCAGGACCATTTTTCTTGGCGGGGTCAAAATTATCTTTGTAGTTGGCATTCAATGAATACCCCAACGGAAGTACTTGTTTTAGAGTAGTGACTGCTTCGGGATACCTTTTCAAAGTCAAATATACCTTACCCAACAAAGTCAACGCGGCGCCTTTGGTCACACGGCCCTTGCCAGCAGTGGGATAAGTAGCAGGAAGCAAAGTACTTGCATCTTTCAAGTCTGCTTCGATTTGCTTGTAAACATCCGCTTGAGGTGAACGTACCAAATCAAAAGCTTCGTTGGGAGTAGAGAGGGTTTTGGTGGTTAAAACCACATCACCAAAATACCGAACCAAATTGAAGAAATGAAACGCGCGGATAAATTTCAACTGTCCTTCAATTTCTTTCTTAGCCGCATCATTGATGGTGGAAGGTGCAAGTTTTTCAAGGGTGTAGTTGATATTGTACAAGGCCGAATAGTGGTTGTTCCAAAGAGTGCTTACTTCGCCATTGCCTGGATTTACGGTCGAAAACTCAAACGCTTCCCATCCAGCCGCACCCCCACGGTCGAGTGGGTTAAAATCAAGGGTGGTGTTGTCAGAGATAAACTCTTGCCCTAGATAAGCCGTATTGGTGATGCCTTGAAGCTGACCATACACTCCATTGAGTGCTTGCTCAAACTGTGCTTGGGTTTTGTAAAACACATCCGTCCCAAGACGCGTAGGGTCAGTGGTGGTCAAAAAATCGTCTTTGCACGAAAACTGCACCAGACAAAGAAGTAATATATAAAAGCCTGTTATTTTTTTCATTTCTGTCAGAAAATTAGAAGTTAAACTTAGCACCTACCGCAAACGTTCTGGGTACTGGATAAGACTCATCGTCGTTGTTGAGCTCAGTACCGCCTCTTACCCCTGCATCGGGGTTGTTACCCGGATATTTGGTGAATAGGAAGAGATTGTTGGCCGTCACAAATATGCGTGCATCACTCAACACCGACTTAAATTTAGGCAACGTATATCCTAGAGTCACACTTTTGAGCCATATGTAGCTACCATCATATACATATCTTTCGCTACTCTCGCGTGACCATTTGAAGTAATTGGTTCCACCTTGAGAATTTTTAGCGTTAGGGTCAGAACCTGGATTGGAAGGTGATCTCCAGCGGTCTTTTGCTTTGTCGAGGACGTTGAACACCCCGTCCATATTCATCGTAGAAGCTTCGATATTACGGTAGATGTCAAAATCATGCGCTCCTACAAATAAGATATTTAAGTCGAAGCTGCGATAATCGGCGGCACCCGTCCATGCCCACGTAAAAGCTGGATTTGGGTTTCCGATTTCCACCATGTCTTGTGTATCGTAAGTGACCACCCCGTCGCCGTTGGTATCCGCAAACTTCATACCGCCCGGAATCACCCCATCCTGCTTAGGCCACGCGTCGATTTCGGCCTGAGTATTAAAAATACCCATTTTCTTGTATCCATAAATCATCCCGATAGGGCGACCCACTTTTTGTACATTGTAGCCACCATAGAAACTTCCATACCATAGGGCATCATTTACGCCTTTGATAGCCAGAATTTTACTACGATTGATGGTCAAGTTTCCATTAGTTCTGAAATTGACCGCCCCGATATTAGTTTTGTAATCTACGCCGATTTCAACCCCACGGTTTCTTACTTTACCGATATTGTCTAAGCTCGTTGTAAAGCCTGATACCGCCGGAATAGATACTGGCAACAACATATCGTTGGTGAGTTTGTTATAATACTCAAATGTAAATACCAATTTGTTGTTGAAAGTAGCCAAATCGATACCGATGTCTAATTGGTTTGATTTTTCCCATTTAAGCGCCGAGTTGGCAAAAGAGCTAATCACTTTACCCGGAGCAAAAGCATTTCCAAGTATATAGTTGTTGGCTCCCACGAATGCCAAACTTGGATAGTTACCGATGTTGTTGTTACCAGTCACCCCCCAGCTTGCGCGGAGTTTCAAGTCGGTTAGCCAAGGCATTTTGGGCATAAAAGACTCTTCCGTTACTCTCCAACCTACTGAGGCCGCTGGAAAATCTCCGTATTTGTTTTGCGTACCAAATCTTGAACTTCCTTCACGGCGAAACGACGCCGACAACAAGTATTTGTCTTTGAAAGCATAGTTGACCCGTGCTAGGTACGCCAACAAAGTCCAGCCATTTTCGTAAGAGTTAGAAGCTCTAATAGACCCTGCCCCCAAGTACGGCACCAAGTCGTCGGGGAAAGTATTGGCACTACCAGATACTCCTCTAAGGATTTCTTTTTGGGAAGTAAAACCCGCCAACATATCAAGGCTATGCTGCGAACCAATCTGTGGCGTATAGGTGAGCAATTGGTCAAAAGAATAGTTTTGGAGTTGCTCCACAATCTCCTGAGAAGTAGCAATACGAGGAGGCGCACCAGCCGTACCAGATGCCACCGACAACCCAATCGTAGAAGGGATGTAATCCTTGTAACTATTATAATTGAGTTTTGCGTTGACCGAAGACCTAAACTTCAAATTTTTAAGGAAAGAGATTTCCACAAAACCATTGGTAAGGATGTCGGCGATATTTCTTCTACGCAGCACATTGTTTAGAACATACACTGGATTTGGAAAACCAAAAACCCCATCTAACCCTCCAATGTAAGGGCGGAGCGTTCCGTCTGGATTGTAAACAGGCTCGCGAGGGTCCATCAAGAGAGCCCCCCCTACCAAAGCACTACGACCATCGGTATTAGCAAGGTTTTGTTTGGTATAGCTACCATTGATATTAAGACCTACGTTCAAGAATTTGTTAACTTGTCCGCCCAAATTACTACGGATAGATAAGCGGTCGTAGTCGGTTTTGATGATAGAACCTTCTTCTTTAAAATAACCTACTGACAAAAGCGATCGCAACGGCCCTTTACCTGACGAAATAGTGAGGTTTACATCGGTATAAGCGGCATTGTTGTTCATGATTTCGGCAAACCAGTCGGTCGAGTATTTGGTTTGCTCAGGATAGCGAAAACCAATGGGTACTTCCTCTAGTGTCGGTTCTCTATTTTGGAAGTAGCGAATACCATCCTCAAATACCTCTTTTTTGAATTGAGCAAACTCTACGCCATTTAGCATTTTTACGCGGCGTGAAGAAGGTACATTTTGAATACCATAATCTACCGATAAGTTGACTCCTACTTTACCTTCTTTGGCATTTTTGGTGGTAATGAGTACTACCCCATTAGAGCCACGAGCCCCATAGATAGCCGTAGAAGCCGCATCTTTCAAGATAGAAATACTTTCAATATCATTAGGGTTGAGGTTTTGACCAACGGTGGTACCCACCGCAAACCCGTCGATTACATATAAAGGATCACTACCTGCGCCCAACGAACCTATCCCCCGTACCCGTACCTCAAAGGCACCTCCAGGTGTACCGCTTTTTTGTTTGACTACCACCCCTGCGGCTCGTCCTTGGATGAGTTGATTCATGTTGTTGGCGGGTTGTTCGCCAATGTCTTTCATGTTTATCACCGATACCGCCGACGTAATGTCTTGTTTGCGTTGAGAGCCATATCCCACTACGACTACTTCTTGTAAAGCTTTTAAATCTTCTTCTAACGTCACATCAATTACAGTACGCCCTTGAACGCTGAGGGTCTGGCTAATGAGGCCCACATACGAATATACCAAAGAGGCATTGGCTTTGGTAGTTGTGATTCGGTAAACACCGT